>JACCDX010913980.1_pt1 | contig 24021 bp, 17 predicted proteins | sample 7449681 | NCBI WGS metagenome assembly JACCDX01 (sample SAMN15323450, study PRJNA562643) | freshwater metagenome | isolation source: river surface water | place: USA:Blue River Watershed | collected 2017-08-18
CACCCCCGGCGGCGGCACGTTCATGAACTTGCACGTCCGGCCGCTCTGACGCGGCCGCCCCGGACCACCTGCGCCGCCACGCCGCGCGCCGCGGCGCTATTGCTTTGCGCCCGCACGCCGCAGGTCCCGCACCGGCGGCGCGTTCTTCGCCGGCAGCCACCGCGCGTGCTCCGCGACGACCGCGGCCCATTCCGGCCGCCCCGCGAGATTCACGCGCTCCCCGGGATCGACCGCGTGGTCGTAAAGTTCCTCGTCGCCGTTCGCGTAGCGGATGTAGCGCCAGCGTTCGCTCCGCACCGCGTGATTTCCCTGCAGATACGTCATGACCGCCGGGCGATCCCACGCCGCGTCCGGCTGCCGCAGCAGGGGCAGCAGCGAACGTCCGTCCAGGGTCGTCGCCGCCTCGATGCCCGCCAGCGCCGCCACGGTGGGATACACATCGAGCAGCGAAACGGGCCGCACGCAGACCGTTCCCGGCGGCGTCACGCCGGGCGCGACCACGACGAACGGCACCCGGGTGGCCTTCTCCCAGAGCGTGAATTTCTCCCACGCGTCCTTCTCGCCCAGCTGGTAGCCGTGATCCGACCACAGCACGATCACCGTCGCGCGTCCGCGCGGCGTGGCGTCGAGCGCGTCCAGCAGCCGACCGATCTGCGCGTCCGCAAATTCCGCCGCGGCCTGGTAATGCCGCACCGCCTCGCGCCACGTGCCCGGACGCTGCCGCTCCGCCTCCATCATCCCCGCCCAGAACCGCCCCGCGCCGGGCGCCAGCAACGCCCGCCCGCCCGGCGGCACGTCCGCGAGGTCGTCGGGATCCCGGTCCGGCATCACCGTCCGCTCGGGCGGCCGGTCCTTGAGCCAGCGCTCCGGCACGAAAAACGGCATGTGCGGACGAAACAGACCGCAGGCCAGGAACAGCGGTGCGTTGCGGGGGCGGCGCAGGCGCGCGATGCACCAGTCCACCGAGCGCACGTCGAGCGCCTCCGTCTCGATCGGCGGCCACGCGCCCCAGTCGGTGTTGGCCGTGCCGTAGCCCGGCAGCCCGTTGAGTTTTTCGCGCGGCATCGGCGCGTCCGGCGGATCCGGCATCGCGAGAAATGCGTCGAACGAGGCGGTGTCATGGAACGCCCCGCCGAGATGGTGGTGGAAGAGCTTGCCCGCCCCTTCCGCCCGGTAGCCCGCCCGCCGGAAGGCCTGCGGCAGGGTCACCGCGTCCGGCAACGCGTGGCGCCAGTCGGACGCGTTGCCGTAGACGCCCGTGGCCGCCGGCGCCCGGCCGGTCAGCACCGCGACCCGCGACGGATTGCAGGCCGGCGACGCCGTATAGGCCCGCGTGAAGGTCACGCCGCGGGCGGCCAACCGGCTCAGCGCCGGCGTCGCGATCGGCGCCCGCGGGTCCAGCAGCGTGATCCAGTCGTTCAGGTCGTCGACCGCGATGAACAGCACGTCGGGCCGGGAGTCCGCCGCCGGCGCCGCCACCGCGGCCCCGAGCAATAGCGCGGCCATCCGGAAGACCCGAACCCATCCCGCCCGAACGCGCCCCGGCCGGCCCACGGCTCAAAAGGTCCCGCGCACGCCGATGTTGTAGTAGTTGCCGAGTTCCTGCCAGCGGGTCGGGCGCGCATAGGCCGGCGTCGCGGGCGCGTAGCGCTGCAAGTCCTGCGTGAAGCCGCCGAGATCCACCAGCGAGACATAGACCGAATAGCGCCGGTTGATGCTGTAGGTCGCGTTGAGCCCGATGCGGGTCCGCTTGGCCTGGTAGTTGAAGGTGTTGGGCGCCACCGTCGCGCTCGCGGCGACGGCCCCGGTGCGCACGTCGCCGAGCATGCTGATCGTGCTCTTGATGGAGAAGCGCTCGCGCACGAAGTTGATGCCGCCCGAGATCGTCTTCGGGTTGTAGCCGGAGAAGTCGGTGGCGTTGTTCCCGCCGAGCTTCAGCTTCGTGTAATTGGCGAACACCTGGAAGCCGCGCGCCCAGCGCGGCAGGAAGGTCAGCGACTGGCGGTAGGTCAGCTCGAAGCCGTCGATCTGCGCATCGCCGGCGTTGGTCCGGGTGTTGATCTGGTAGTTCAGCAGCGAGGGATCGCTCTCCAGGCCGTATTGCTCGAGCAGCTCGGGCGTGGCCGCCTGCGAAATCGTGCCGAAGAAATCCCGGATGCTCTTCCGGAATACGCCCACGGATCCGAAGCCGTCCTTCACCTGGTAGGATTCGAGCGAGAGATCGTAGCTCGTCGCCTGCCACGGTTTCAGGCCGCTGTTGTTCACGGTGATGGTCGGATTGGCCACATCCGGCTCCGAGATCGTCGTGCCGGGGATGATGAAGTTGATGTTCGGCCGGCCGATGGTCTTCGCGAAGGCGCCGCGCAGGATCAGGTTCTCCGTCACGTTGAACGACGCGTTGAGGCTCGGGTAGTAGCCGTCGTAGTTCCGCTCCGAGGTCGCCGCGCGCTCCTGGTAGCGGAGTTTGCGCAGCACGAGCGGGTCGTTCGAGAGCAGCACGCGCTGGATGCCGGCCTGGTTGGGGTTCCCGTCCACCAGCGTGCCGTTCGGGTTCTTCTGATACTGGGCGGTGATGTCGTTGAGCGGTCCGGCGCCCTTGTCGTCGGTGCGCTCGTAGCGCACGCCCGCCACCAGCCAGAGGCGGTTGTTGATCAGGCGCGTGTCGGTGCGCAGATAGCCGGCGGTCACGGTTTCGCGCAGCTTGCGCGAGTTGTTCACGAAATCCTGGTGCACCTGCGCGGGATCCAGCACGAACCACGACGGGTTCGCCTGATACAGCTGATACATCTTCTGCCCGCTGATCCAGCGGACCTTCTGGCCGAAGACCGTCGGCGCGTCGGCGTTGAACGCGGAGTCGAACACATCGAACCGGCTCGCCAGCCGGTCGGCGGCGGCGGTGGACCCGTTGGGCCGGAAATTCCAGGTCTTGGGGTAGCGGCGCTGGTCGCTTTCGAAGGTGTCGAACGCGGCGCCCACCTTGACCGCAAAGGGAAACCGCGTCGCGAAGTCCCGGCCGACGTCGAGGCGCAGGTTGTATTTGTGCGTGTTCCAGTCCGGCTGGTTCGTCGTCGGGTTGCCGAGCGTGTAGTTGCCGCCGTCGTAAACGTCGACCGGCGCGCCGGCCCGCGTGGCGCTGTAGCGCGTCGGGATGGTGCCGCCCGAAGCCGGGATGCCGTCGCCGCGCAGCACGACGCCGGTCAGCGTGGCGGGCGCGAGATTGAACATCCCCGCGTCGATATCGGGGCGATCGGAGGCGGACACCGACGCGGTGCCGAGGCCGTCGATGCGCCAGGTGTCGCCGCGGTGCCGGTATTTCAGCGTGTATTGCTTCGACTCCGTGATCACGTCCACGTTCTCGCCGCTGCCGTTCATCGTCACCGTGCCGACGCCGGTCGCGGCGCCCTGCGTGAAGGTCGGGCCGCCCGTGGCGCCGGCGCCGTAGGCGAAGCCGAGCACGCTGCGCGTGATGAACAGGTCGTAATCGCGATACTGGACGGAGGCCGAGAGCGTGTTGGTCGGCGTGATGCGCCAGTCGAAGCCGACCGAGCCCTGGATGGTTTTGAAGGTCTGCGCCAGGCTGTTCCACTGGCTGGTCGTCTGCACCAGCCGCACCTGGTCCCAGGTGGGCGACTCGTCCGTCTCCTTGGTGCCGGTCTCCATCGGCTTGAAACGCCACGTGCGCGACCCGCCGACGGAGATCGCGAAGTTCTTCCCGACCGGACGCGAGTAGTTGAAATCGAAGGACGGCTGCACGAAGTCGGGCGAGTTCTTCGAATTGTGGTTCCGCGGGCCGCCGTCGAAGGTGATGCCGGCCCGGCTGTGGAACATCGTGTAGGCGTTGAAATTGAACCGCGGCTTCCGCGACTCGAAGCCGCTCCGGGTGATGAGATTGATCGACCCGCCCAGCCCGCTCGCGGGCATGTCCGGCGTCGGCACCTTCGTCACCTCGACGCGCGACACGTTGTTCATCGGCATCTCGCGCAGGTCGAGCGAGCGGCTGTTGCCCGCGAAGGAACCCGCCGTCTCGCCGCCGTCGATCGTCAGCCCGGTGTTGTTGCCGGGAAACCCGCGCAGCGCGACCGTCGTCGGCTCCGAGCCCGAGGTGGAGATCGAGACGCCCGGGAGAAACAGCAGGAACTCGCCGATGTTTTCGTTGCCGCGGTCGCCGAACTCGTCGATCGCCACGACGCTCTTGATGTTGGGCGCCGTGCGCTGCTCGTTCATCGAGATCGCCTGCGCGCTCATCTCGCGGTCCGCCACCACGGTGAACGTGTCGAGCTTCACCGCGTCGCCCGCCGCGGCGCCCGCGAGCTTGAGTTCGAACTCCCGCTGCACCGCCCCGCCCGCGGGCACGTTGACCGTCGCCGACTGCGACTCCATGCCGAGGTAGCTGACCGTCACCCGCGCCGCCCCGCCGGCCACCCCCGTCAGGCGGTAGGCGCCGCCTTCGTCGGTGATCACTTCCCGCCCCGTCCCGTCGAGGATCACGCGCGCGTTGACGAGCGCGTTGCCGCTGGTCGCGTTGAAGACCCGGCCCTCGATCGTGCCGGTGGCCGGTTGCGCCCGCAGCGCCGCCGCCGGATGCAACAGCAGCGCCAGCAGAAGACAGAGCCAGCCGGCCGGAGCCGGAAAACGGAAACGAGGGTTCATAGCGGAACAGGGTTAGGGTTGATGCGCCGGAATAATTCAGCGGGGCCCGGCGCCCGGCCCGCAGCCTTGTCCGGGTCCGCGGTGCCACAACGCGCCGCGAGTGTTTCCTTTTTGGAACCATTCGCACCCCGCGCCGGCCCGCGCCACCGCGGGGTTGCCAGCGGCGTGTTTCTCCAGACCGTCCCCCGTATGTCCACCGCCACCGCGTCCCTCGCCGTCGACGACTGGGGCGCCGTGCCCTACGAGGCCGCCGCCGCCCGGCAGGCCGACTTCGTCGCGCGCCGGCTCGCCGGCGGGATCGGCGACACGCTCGTCTTCACCGAGCATCCGCCGGTCTTCACCGTCGGCCTGCGCGGCGGCGCCGAGTCCCACCTGGTGTGGAACGACGAGCAACGCGCGCGCGCCGGCGTCGCGCTCGCCCGCACGAATCGCGGCGGCGACATCACCTACCACGGCCCGGGCCAGATCGTCGGCTATCCCATCGTGAGCCTCGACGCCCATCGCGATCTCCACGGCTATCTCCGCTTCCTCGAGGAGGTCCTCATCGCCGCTCTGGCCGACTTCGGCCTCGCCGGCACCCGGCGCCCCGGCCTCACCGGCATCTGGCTCGGGCGCCGCAAGGTCGCCGCGCTCGGCGTCGCGGTGCGGCGCTGGGTCGCCTACCACGGCTTCGCGCTCAACGTGGACCCCGACCTCGCCCACTTCGGCGGCATCGTGCCCTGCGGCATCGCCGCCGCCGACGGGACCGTGACCTCGATGGCCGCCGTCCTCGGCCGCCCCGTCCCCCTCGACGCCGTGAAGGCGGTGCTGGCCCGCGAGTTCTCCGCCCGTTGGCCGGCCTTCCGGGTCGCGCCGTCCGCGCCGGCATGAGCCCCGCCGCCGCCACGCTTGCCCGTCCCTCCCGCCGGCCCGTGGTGCTCGTCGCGGCCGTTCTCGTCGCCCTCGGCGCCGTCGCCTGGGCCAACAGCTTCGCGGGTCCGTTCATTCTGGATGATCCGCCGGCGATCACGGAAAACCCCACGCTCCGCTCGCTCGCGGATCTCCGCACCGTGTTCTCTCCGCCGCCCGACGGACAGACGGTCTCGGGCCGACCCATCCTGAATCTTTCGCTCGCCCTCAACTGGCATTTCGGCGGCGCCGCCGTCCGCGGCTATCACCTCGTCAACCTGGCCATCCACGTCGCGGCCGCCCTGCTTCTCTTTGGCGTCGTGCGGCGCACCCTAAGCAGCCCGCGGCTCGCCGGCCGTTTTGGCCCCCGGGCCACGTCCCTCGCCGGCCTGGGTGCTGCGTTGTGGCTCGTCCATCCGCTGCAGACCGAATCGGTCACCTACATCGTGCAACGGGCCGAGGCCTTGGTCGGTCTCTGGCTTCTTCTCACACTTTACGCCGCCATCCGGGCCGGAACCGCCCGGCGCCCCGGGCTCTGGCACGCCGCCGCGGTGGCGGCCTGCCTGCTGGGCATGGGCACCAAGGAGGTCATGTTCGCGGCCCCGCTGCTCGTGTGGCTGCACGAGGGGCTCTTTTTTGCCCCGTCGCTCCGGGCGGCCTGGCAGGGGCGGCGCGGCTTCTACCTTGCGCTCGCCGCCACGTGGCTCGTGCTCGCTTGGCTCGTGGTGCAGACCGGCACGCGCGGCGCGACGGCCGGTTTCGGCCTCGGGGTTTCGCCCTGGCATTACCTGCTCACCCAGTGCGGCGCGCTCGTTCACTACGTGCGCCTTGCCGTCTGGCCCGTGCCGCTCGTGCTCGATTACGGCTTCGCCGTGGTCACGTCGCCGCTCGCGGTCGCCGGGCCGGCCGCAGCCTGTCTCGCCGCGTTCCTCGCCACCGTCGTCGCGCTTTGGCGCGGCCGCGCCTGGGCGTTTCTCGGCGCCTGGTTCTTTCTCCTGCTCGGACCGAGCTCGTCGGTCGTGCCCGTCGCCACCCAAACGGTCGCCGAGCACCGGATGTATCTCCCCGTCGCGGCGCTCGTCATCGGCGGCGTGCTTGCCCTCGCCCGGTGGGTCGGGCCCCGCGCCGCCTGGCCGCTCGCCGGCGCCGTCCTCGCCGGAGTCGCCCTCGTCCACGCGCGCAACGACGCCTACCGCTCCGCCCTCGCGATCTGGCACGACACCGCTGTCAAACGGCCCGACAACGCCCGCGCCCATCAGGAGCTGGCCCTGGCAATCAAGAACTCCGGCCGTCCCCGCGAATCGCTGCCCCATTTCGAACGCGCGCTCGCGCTTGAGCCCCGCTACGACAAGGGCCGGCACAATTACGCCACCGCGCTCGCCGAGGCCGGCGACCTCGACGCCGCCGCCCGGCAATTCGAACTCGTCCTGGCGCGCGATCCCGGCTTCGCCGATTCCTGCTACGGGCTCGGCAACGTCCTCCGCATGCAGGGCAAGCCGGAGTCGGCGATCGTCGCGTTTCGGACCGCGGTGCGGCTGCGGCCGCAATTTGCCGGCGCCCACAACAACCTCGCCTTGCTGCTCTTCGAGCGCGGCCTCACCGACGAGGCGCTCGCCCACTTCGACGCCGCGCTGCACGCCGACCCCGATTTTGTCGTCGGCCTCATGAACCGCGCCAACGCCTGCTTCCGGCTCGACCGCCCGGCCGATGCCGTGCGCGACTACGAGCGCGTGCTGCGCCTTGCCCCCGCCTTGATCGATGCCCGCGAGAATTTCGGCGTCAGCCTCGTCGCCGCCGGCCGCGTCGCCGAAGGCATCCGCATCCTCGAGGAAGCGCTGCGACTCGCCCCGGATCGCGCCTCCCTCCGCCAAAACCTCGCCGCCGCCCGACTCCGCCTCGCCGCCCCGTGATCCCGCCGCCCGACTCCGCCCTTTCCGCTCCGCTCCCGCCCGCTCCCGCGGTGCCGCCTCGTCCGTGGCCGGGTTCCGCGGCCCGCCCGCTCGGTTTTCTCGTGATCTGCCTCGCCGCCCTCGCCGTTTACTGGCCCGCCCTCACGGGACCGTGGCTCTGGGACGACGACGTCGACATCCCCAACAACGAGCTGCTCCGCAATGCGGCCGGGCTCTGGCGTATCTGGGTTTCACCCACGACGCTGGATTACTACCCGCTCAAGTTCACCGTGCAGTGGGTGCAATGGCAGCTCTGGGGCGACGCGGTGCTCGGCTATCACCTGGTCAACGTCGCCCTCCACGCCGCCGGCGCCCTGCTCCTCTGGCGGGTCTTCGCCCGCCTCGGCCTCCGCTTCGCCTGGCTCGGCGCCCTCGTCTTTGTGGTTCACCCGCTGAACGTCGAATCCGTCGCGTGGATGGCCGAGCTCAAGAACACGCTCTCGCTCCCGCCTCTCCTGCTCGCGCTGCTCGCGTGGTTCGAATTTTCGGACCACGGGCGCCGGCGCGACTACCGGCGTGCCCTCGCGTGGTTTCTGGTCGCCCTGCTGTGCAAAACTTCCGTCGTCATGTTTCCTGTCGCGCTGTTGCTCCACGCGTGGTGGCGCCGCGGCACGCTGGCCCGGCGGGACCTGACCGCGACCGCCCCCTTCTTCGCGCTTTCCCTCGCGCTCGGACTCGTGACCCTGTGGTTCCAGGCCCATCGCGGCATGGCCGGCGAAACGGTCGAGCTCGGCGGTCCGCTCGCCCGCCTGGCCCTCGCCGGCAGCTCCCTCGCGTTTTATGCCGGCAAGGCGCTCTGGCCGCTCGACCTGTTTCCCATTTACCCGCGCTGGCCGATCGACCCGCCGGCGGTGTGGCACGCGCTGCCGTGGCTCGGGCTGGGTGCACTCGCGGCGTTCGCCGGATGGCGTCGTCGCGGTCTCGGCCGGCACCTCGCGTTCGGCGTCGGCTGGTTCGTCCTGCACCTCGCCCCGGTCGTCGGCTTCGTGCCGATTTCCTTCATGCGCTTCACCTGGGTCATGGACCATTTCGCGTATGTCGCGTTGCCCGGTCTCATCGGCCTTGCCCTCGCGGCCCTGCAGGTCCGCCCGCTGCGCGCCGGTGTCGTGGTCGCGGCGGGCGGCCTCGTCTGTCTCGGTCTCGCCGCTGCGGCCCGACCCTATGCCGCCACCTACGCCAGCCCCCGGGCGTTCTGGACCCATGCCCTCCGCGGTCACCCCGATGCGGCGGTGGCGCACAACAACCTGGGCCTCGCCCACTACGAGCGCGGCGATCTGGCCGGAGCCATCGCCGCGTTTGAGAACGCCCTGCGGCTCGATCCCGGCTACTTCGAAGCCCGCATGAATCTGGGCAACATGCTCGCCCGGTCCGGCCGGGCCGACGCGGGCCTCGCCCTCCTCGCGCAGGCCGTCGCCCAGCGCCCCCGCCTCGCCGCGGCGCACTACAACCACGGCGTCGCGCTGAAAAACGCCGGCCGCCTTCCCGAGGCCCTCGCCGCCCACACGCGCGCGATCGAACTGAAACCGCGCTTCGTCGACGCCCTCGACGCGCGCGGCGAGGTCCACCGGCTCGCCGGCCGGCTCGAGGACGCGCGGCGCGATTTCCTGGCCGCGCTCGCGGTCGAGCCGGAGCACCCCGAGGCCAACCAGCACCTCGGGATCGTGCTCAGCACCGGCGGCCGGATCGCGGAGGCGATCCCGTTCTTCGAGTCCGCCCTGCGCGCCCGCCCGGCCTACGCCGAGGCGCACAGCAACTTCGCCGCCGCCCTCGTCGCCGCCGGCGTTACCGACCGGGCCATCGACCACTTTGTCCGCGCGCTCGAGCTTCGGCCGGACTTCTTCGACGCCCGCTTCAACCTCGGCGTCGTGCTCACCCGCGTCGGCCGGCCCGCCGAGGCCATCCCCCATCTGTCGCAACTCCTGCGGAGCCAGCCGGACAACCTGCGCATCCACTTCAACCTCGCCAACGCCTACGTCGGCGCCAGCCGCCCGGCCGACGCCGTGCCGCATTACGAACACGCCCTGCGCCTCGACGCCTCCTTCGCCGAGATTCATGTCCGCCTCGCCACGGCGCTCGCCGCGCTCGGCCGCATCGAGGATGCGCGGGCCCGCTACGCGCAGGCACGCCGGCTGGACCCGTCCCTGCCCGCCGGAAAATACTGAGCCGCGTCGCCGCCGGCCGCCCGGAAAACCCGCTTGCGCTGCGGCGCGCTTCGTATGCGTTTTGACCCCTATGTCCGAAACGACGACCACCACGCGCAAACCGTCCTGGCTCCGGGCCAAGCTGCCCAGCGGCCCCGGCTACCTGGCCACGCGCAAGCTCGTCGACGACCATCAGCTGCACACCGTCTGCCAGAGCGCCCAGTGCCCCAACCTCGGCGAGTGCTGGTCCCGCGGCACGGCGACGGTGATGATCCTCGGCAACATCTGCACCCGGTCCTGCAACTTCTGCGCGATCGCCACCGGCCGGCCGACCGAACTCGACCTCGGCGAGCCCGCCCGCGTCGCCGATGCCGTGGTCAAGATGAACCTGAAGCACTGCGTCGTGACCAGCGTCGCCCGCGACGAACTCGCCGACGGCGGCGCCGGCGTCTGGGCCGCCACCATCCGCGCCATCCGTCACCGGAATCCGCATACGGCCATCGAGGTGCTCACCCCCGACTTCAAGGGCAACATGGCCCACGTCGACATCGTCCTCGACGCCAAGCCCGACATCTTCAACCACAACGTCGAGACCGTGGAGCGCCTGCAGAAGCCCGTGCGCGTCCAGGCCCGCTACGACCGCTCCCGCGCCGTCCTCCGCCACGCCAAGGGCCGCGGCTTCGTCACCAAGACCGGCATCATGCTCGGCCTCGGCGAGACCCGCGAGGAGATCGAGCAGACCCTGCGCGACATCGCGTCGGACCGCACCGACATCCTCACCATCGGCCAATACCTCCAGCCGACGCCGTCGCATCTGCCGGTCGCCCGTTGGGCGCCGCCCGAGGAGTTCGTGCATTGGAAACAGTTCGGCCTGAGCATCGGTCTCGGCGTCGTCGAGAGCGGCGCGCTCGTGCGCTCCAGCTACCACGCCGACGAGCAGTCGCAGAAATACACCGGCCCGGAGCACCTCAACACCGCCAACGCCCTCGCGGGCGCGTGAGCGGCGCTTCCGGCGCGCGTCCCTCCCGGCCGCGCCACCGCCGGCCCCCTCCCGTCGCGGACGGCGTTATTTCCAGGCCCGCCAAGCCAGCACGCCCGCCAACCCGCAGCCGAGCGCGTTGAGCGAACCGTGCAGCAGCCGCATCTGCGGCAAACCCAGCCACGGCGCCACCGGCCACACGTGCCGCAGCGCGTAGGCCCCCGCGAGCACCATCGCCAGAAACAAGGTCGTGCCGGCCACGCCCATCAGCACCCGCACGCGGGTCTCCTGCCGCCGGGCATCGAGCGCCAGCCGCACCTTCAGCAGGCCCACGGCCATGCCCGCCAGGGCCAGCCCGCACCCCGCGCCCGTCTCGAGGCTGTTGCCCCAGCCCAGTTGCGTCGCGGTGATTCCGAGGGCCGTCGCCGGCACCCCGAGCACCACGCCGACCAGCGCCTGCGACGCAAACCGGACCACGATCAATTCCCGGTGCACCAGCCCGGCGAAGAGCGGCAGCAGCAACCCCGCATAGTGGAAGTGCACCGCCGTCAGGGCCACGATCGGGGCGGGAAACCCGAGCGGCCGCCAACCCGCCCGATCCGCCAGCAGCCACGCGGCTCCGACCGCGCCGAAGAGCAAGGCGATATCCGCCGCCAAACCCTCGAGCGACCGGCGGAAGCGATCGCGCCGGATCCGCCCGAGGCCGGCCGCGGCCATCATCGCCAATACCGCCGCCCAGGGCAGCGCCAGGCCCGCCGCCAGCCAGCCCGGTGCCAGGCCCAAGGCCACGGCGAGCGCCACCGCCGCGGGCAACTGCGCCCGCTCCGCCCATCCGAGCAGCCGCTCCGGCAATTCCTGCCGGGTTTCCTCCCGGTCGGTCCACAAACCGGACGCCAGCGGCACCAGCACCGCCGCCGCGAGCAGCACGAGCGCCAGCGCCCACGTTTCGTGCCGCGCGTCGGGCACGCGCCAAATCACGAACGCGATCCACACCGCGCCGCCGATCGCCGCCCGCACTGCCGGTTTGCCGAAGTCCATGTCGCCCGAACCTACGGGCCGCTCCTTCCCGCGCGCAAGCGCCGCGACCCGCCGCTGCGGCCCGGTCACCCCGCGACGCTGACCACCGCCTGGTCCGCCTCCCCGGCCCACCCGGAATCGGCTTCCCTCAAAAAAGAAACCCGCGGCCCGGCCCTGGCGGGCCCGACCACGGGTTCCTATCCACAACTCGCTCGGGCTAACTCAGCCGAGCAAAGTCTGCCACTGGTTGTCGCGGGCCATGCGCGCGACTTTCAGCGCACCGGCGGCGACATAGTCCTTGTAGTTGTCGCCCAGCACGCGCACCTGCGGATTCTCGAAGCCTTCCTCGATCAGCTTGGCCTGCAGCGCGACGCCGAAGCCCTTGATCAGGCTGCCGCCGCCTGTGACGATCACGTTGCGCAGCAGTTCCGACACGGTGTCGGGGTTGGCGCGCGCGATCAGGTCGCGCGTCATCTCGAAGGTCTTCTGGAGCAGCGCGTCGCAGCCCGCGCCCACCTGGGCCGTGACGTCGATCTTCTTCGGCTTGCCGCCGACCATGATCGTCGCGACCGCCGGGGTCGTGCCGTCCTCGGCGAGCACCCAGGAGTGGCGCTCCTTGATCTCGCGCACACGGGCCAGCGTCAGTCCGGATTCCGGATACTCGGCGAGGATGCGGTCGAGGATGATCTGGTCCACCGCGTCGCCCGCGAAGGGCGCGCTCAGCTGGTCGTCGACCGTCGGGTAGTGGCCCTGCACGAGGCACACGTCCGTCGAGCCGGCGCCGATGTCGATGTAGACCGAGTTGACGACCGGATCCTGGTATTCGGGATCGTTGAGCTTGGCTTCGTTGCGCACGCCGAGCGCCGCAAGGAAGGGCTCCGGCACGAAGATGACTTTCTGGAACACGCCCCGCACCGCATTGCGGGCGTTTTCGCGGGCCGGCAGATCGGAACTCGCCGGCATGCCGATCACGGCGCGCACGTCGCGGGCATCGGTCTGCAGCACCTCGCGCAGGTGGCGGGCGAAATCCGCCGCGGCCTCGCTGTCGGCGATCACGCCGCCCTGCAGCGGACGCACCAGCCGCAGGTTGCTCTTGTGCTTCAGCGCCATGCGGCCGAAGAGGATCTTCGCGTCGCCGGGCAGCACGCCGGGCAGCACGTCGGCGTTGGCATAGCCGACCACCGTCGGGATGAGTTCTTTCGCCAGCGTTTCGGACGAGCCGCGCGACGCGGTCACGACGCTGGAAATGTTGGTGCCCCAATCGAGCCCGACGAGCAGCGTGTCGGCGGCGAGGCGGTTGGAGTTGTTCTCGATCACGGCGGTGGCGCCGGCGGCGGTCTTGGACGAGTTAGCTTTCATCGGGTGGATCTGATTCTGAGTTACTGGATTGTGGATACGGACAGGCTTCTCCCGGCGAGCGCCGCCGGGACCGGCGGACGGGACGCGGAGGGAAAGGGGGAACGGCGGAAGGCCGCGGCGCGCGCTTCCTCGTCGAGCGCGTCGAGCATGCCGGGGATGTCGTGCAGCGGCACGCGCCGGCGCATCCCGAGGCGTCCGGTCGGCGCCGCTTCGGCGGCCGGAGCGGCTCCGAGCGAACGCAACACGAGGCGCTTGCAGGCCGTCGCGGTCGTCACCTGCTCCTGCACGCGGGCGAACATGTCGCGCAGCGACTGCCGGCACGCATCCGGCGTCCGGCCCGAGGTGCGCGACCACTCCGCGATCATCGGCGGCAGGCGGTGCTGCAAAATTTCCGCCGCTTCGTCGGGGCGGCCTTCGGCCCGCAGCAGGCACGCTTCGCGCACCGCATCCTCGATCACGCGCCACAACTCGCCGTGGCGAACCGGCGGCGCGATCTGGGTGGAGGCGGAGGATGTGACCATGGCCCTCGTTTAAGCAACGCCGGGGCCATCGACATCATTGCCTTCGCTAAGCCTTTTTCATCAGTGAATTAAAACTCACACATTTTCCAAGACCCGCCGGTCCGGGGCCGCGCAAATCGCGCGGGGAAAATTTTTCCTCCCCTCCCGTATCGGCACGGCGCGCCCCGGGCTTCACATTTTTCTGCTGACCTCCCCGTCGCCGCGGCGGCAACGTCGCGCCCCATGAAGACCCGCGCCGAAATCGTCGCCAACTGGCTGCCGCGCTACACCGGGGTGCCCCTGGAAAAATTCGGCCGTTACATCCTGCTGACCAACTTCAGCCACTACGTGAAGCTGTTCGCCCAGTGGCACCGCGTCCCGCTCAACGGCCGCGACAAGCCCATGCCGAGCGCGACCTCCGGCGACATCACCATCATCAATTTCGGCATGGGCAGCGCCACCGCCGCCACGGTCATGGACCTGCTCACCGCGATCAACCCCAAGGCCGTCCTGTTTCTCGGCAAGTGCGGCGGCCTCAAGCACCGCGCCGAGCTCGGCGACCTCATTTTGCCCATCGCCGCCATCCGCGGCGAGGGCACGAGCAACGATTACCTGCCCCCGGAAGTGCCCGCGCTCCCCGCGTTCGCGCTGCAAAAGGCGATCTCCACCACCATCCGCGATCACGCCCGCGACTACTGGACCGGCACGGTCTACACCACCAACCGCCGCGTCTGGGAACACGACGAGGAATTCAAGAAATACCTCACCAAGATCCGCGCCATGTGCATCGACATGGAAACCGCCACGATCTTCATGACCGGCTTCTTCAACGAAATCCCCACCGGCGCCCTGCTCCTCGTCTCCGACCAGCCGATGACCCCGGACGGCGTGAAGACCGCCGCGAGCGACAAGGTCGTCGACGAGCGATTCGTCAACGAGCACCTCCGCATCGGCATCGATTCCCTCAAACAGCTCATCAACCAGGGGCTGACCGTGAAGCACCTGCAGTTCTGAGCCGGCCGCCGCCGGCCGCGCGGGCTATTCCACGACGTCCAGCCGGAACGGCACGAACTCTTCCTGCCCCGCCAGAATCACCTGCGCCCACACCGTGTAGGTCCCGGCGCGCGGAATCGTCAGTTTGAAATTCAGCACCGGCCGTTTCGCGTCGGGCGCCCGCGTGAGGTCCGCCTCGGTCGGATGCAGGTGGGCGAACCCGCTGCGCGCGGCGTCGAAGGCCACGAGGTGGGCGTAGGCGCCCATCACCGGCGACAGCGGCACCGCGCCGCCCGCCGCTTCCGTGATCGCGAAGGTCAGATCGATCGGCTGGCCCGCGCGCGCGGGCGCAGGCCGCGACACGAGGCCGAAGTCGAACGCCCCGCGCCGGTGCGTCGCGTCGAGGTCCACGCGTGTCGCCGCTTCGCCGCCGCCGGCGCCCGCCACCTCGAGATCCACGCTGGCATACAGGCCGCGGCCCGTCGCCGCCGGCGTGAAGTCGCCGAAAAGCCGATACACCCCGCCCCGCCGCGGCGTGAACGCGAAGGTCCATTGCCCGGGCGTCCGGCCGGGCACCGGGTGCACGTGCTGGTAATCCTGCAGCGTGGGATCCACCGCGAGCACGTGCAGCCGCCGGGTGTGCGTGACCAGCAGATCTTCGGGCGCGATGGCTTTGCCGCTCCCGGTGGCGAGCGCCAGCGTGACCGCCACGGGGGCGCCGGCCCGGGGCGGCCCGTCGGTCGTCGCGTTCATGGTCACGGGCGAACGCGCGGCGACCACGGGGATGAACTGGGGATTGGCCGGGTCGCAGAACTCGATCGAGGTTCCGGCCTTCGGATCCACCCGGAAGTCCATGTGACTCAGATTGGTCCCGGTCGGGATCAGCCGCAGCGCCGCAAACACCGCGATCGCACCCGCGGTGATCCACCCCGCCTGGCGCCGCTGCTCGGGCCCCCACGGCGAAATTCCGCCCGCCGCGTTTGCCGTCGCGGCCTGCCGGTCCGGGGTCGCGCTCATCGTTTCATCTTCGCCACGTAGTCCTTCGGTTCCCACGCGCTGCCGTCGGTGCGGTGGGCGATGGTCCCCTCGGCGGTGATCAGCAGCGTCGCGAGCGTGTGCTGGAGAATGTCGCCCTGGAATTGCGCGATCACGCCGAACTGCGTGAGCAGGTCCTTGATCGCCGTCTCCGGCCCGGTGAGGAAGGAAAAGTTCCCCGTGTCGATGCCGCGCGTGGTCGCGTAGTCCTGCAGCACTCCCGGCGTGTCGTAGGCCGGATCCAGCGTGATCGAGATCAGCTCCAGGTTCGGCACCCCGGCCTCCTTCGCCAGCCGCTGGACCGCCATCATCTTGGCCGTCGCCGCCGGGCACATCGTCGCCACCGGGCAACGGGTGAAAATGAAGTTCACCAGCAGCTGCTTCCCGCGGAAGCGGGACATCTGCACCACTTTTCCCGTCTGGTCGTAGAGCGCGAAATCCGGCACCGGCTCGCCCACTTCGCGGTAGGCCGCCTTGCCGCGGGTGTGGGTATCCTGCCGCAGCTGCAAGGCCCCCGCCGCCACCGCCGCGGCCTCCGTCGTCCGGTCGTCGGGCCAGATCTTCTCGAGCCGGAAGTCCCCGTCCTTGCTCGGCACCATTTCGGCCCGGATGCGCTGTCCCGCCTTCGCCAGCGCGAGGTCCCCGTCCGATACCAGAAACTCCATCGTCATCGCGGGCATGTAGCCCTTGATCTCCTCGTGCTGCACGATCAGCACCTTGCGGGCGGCGTCGATTTTCAGAATTTCCCCGCGGATCGCATGGCGCTCCTCCCCCGGTTTCGCCGCGGCCGCGGCTCCGGCGTCCCGGCTGCATCCGAGGCCGCCCAGCAGGAGCGCGGCGAGGAGTCCGGGCAGGCCATAAGATTTCATGTGCCTACGGATTCGTTCGCGGAAATAATTGTCAAAGGGTTTGCGGCACTCAGCATCCCCGCTTCTGCTGGACCTTTGCCCGGCTCATGGCTTCCGCCGACACCTCCCGCACTGTCACCCACAAACCCGCGCTCGCGCTTTTCGCCGGCCTCGGCAGCGCCTGGGTCTTCGTGCTCGTCACGCTCGGCGCCTTCACCACCAGCATCGGCGCCGGCATGGCGTTCCCGGACTGGCCGCTCTCCAACGGGTCCATCAACCCCGACGGCTGGCTCAGCGACATCTCCAAGTTCGCCGAGCATTCCCATCGGCTCACGGGCGCCGTCATGGGGCTCATCACGGTCGGCCTGGTCGTCTGGCTCTGGCGGCGCGAGGCGCGCGAGTGGCTCCGCCATCTCGCGCTCTGGGCCCTCGGCATCGTCCTTCTGCAGGGCATCATCGGCGGCAAGCGGGTGCTCCTCCACTCGATCGAGGTGCCCGGCTTCCACATGTCGCTCGGCGAAATGCTCCGCATCCCGCACGGCATCCTCGCCCAGGTCTACGTCTGCCTCCTCATCGCGGTCGCCGTCGCCTGCACCCGGCAGTGGATCGAACACGGCGCCCCGCTCGGCACCGCCGTGCGCCGGACCGGCGTCGTCTGCTGCGCGCTCCTGCTGGTCCAGCTCGTCGTCGCCGCCACCATGCGCCACAACGCCGCCGGGCTCGCGATCTACACCTTCCCGCACTCGACCCTCGAGGGCGACTGGCTGCCCCGCGACTGGAATTTCCGCGTCGGCATCCATTTCGCCCACCGCGTCATGGCCGTGATTCTCGCCGTCGCGCTCGGGATCTTCGCCTGGACCATCCGGCGCGACCGCGCCGCCACCCTCACGATGCGGGCCGGCGCCTCCGCGATGATCGCGCTTCTCGTCCTCCAGATCCTCCTCGGCGCCCTGGCGGTCCTCTCCGGCCGCAACGCCGAAACCACCACCGCCCACGTCGTCGTGGGCGCGCTCACGCTTGCCGTCACGTTCTGGCTCACGTGGGTCGCGCACCGGGACGCGATCGAGGGGCCCGCGCCGCTCGCCACCCGCACGCGCGTATGAGTGCGGAGTCCGCGGCGCCGGCCACCTTTCGCGACTACCTCGAGCTGACCAAGCCGCGGCTCAGTCTCCTCTCCGTCATCACGACGCTCGTCGGCTACTTCGCCGCGCGCCCTCCCTCCCAGCCGCTCAAGTTCTGGCTGCTGTTCGTCGGCACCGCCCTCGCCGCCGGCGGCGTCGCCGCCCTCAACCAGTGGCTCGAACACGACACCGACGCGAAGATGAAGCGCACCGCGGATCGCCCGATCCCGGCCGGCAAGGTCGCCACGGGTTCGGCCTTCGTCCTCGGCTGGATGATGTGCTCCGTCGCGCTCTTCATCCTGTTCTCGCGCGTCGACCGCATGGCGGCCCTGTTCACCCTGCTCACGATCATTTCCTACCTCGGCTGGTATACGCCCGCGAAGCGCTGGTCGATGTGGAGCACCGAGATCGGCGCCATCGCCGGTGCCTTCCCCCCGCTGATCGGCTGGTGCGCCGGCACCGGCGACGGCCGCGTCTCCGCCCTCGGCTGGATCCTGTTCGCCGTGCTCTTTTTCTGGCAGATCCCCCACTTCATGGCGGTCGCCTGGACCTATCGGCGCGATTACTCCGCCGTCCACTTCCCGATGCTGCCCGTGCGCGACGAAGCCGGCGGCAAGGTCGCCCTCTGGTCCCTCGTCAATACCGTCGCCCTGCTTGCGGTCAGCCTGCTCCCGGTCGCTCTCGGCCTCGCGTCCAAGGCCTACGGCCTCGCCGCCGCCGTGTGCGGCGCGTGGTTCCTTTGGCGCGCCGTCGTGTTTCTCCATCCCGAGGGCCGCGACGTCGCCGCCCGCAAACTGTTTTTCGCGTCCATCGCCTACCTCCCGCTCGTCCTCGGCGCCCTCGTCGCCGACCGCCTTCTTGTGTCATGATCGTCCAACAGATTCCCGCGCTCAACGCCGCTCTCAACGCCCTCGCCACCGTGCTGATGACGTTCGGCTTCGTGTTCATCATGCTCGCCCAACGCACCGCCGACCCGGCGCGCAAACAGGCCCGCATCGATCTGCACCGCACCGCGATGCTCGCCGCCGGCACCGTCTCGGCCGTCTTTCTCATCGGCTACGTCACGCACAAGATTCTCGTGCGCGGCGTCCACACCCCGTTCGGCGGCACCGGCGCGATCGCCAAGATCTACTACACGATGCTGGTTTCCCACATCGTGCTCGCCATCGCGATCGCCTACCTCGTGCCGCGCACCTTCCTGTTCGCGCTCAAGGGCGACATCGCGCGCCACCGCGCCTGGGCGAAGTGGACCTTCCCGATCTGGTATTACGTGAGCATCACCGGCGTGCTCGTCTACTTCTTCCTCTACCAGTGGTGGCCCGCCACCGCGCGCGCCTGACCGGGGCCGGGCCTCACGGTTTCGCGCGCCGCCGCGGCGCCCCGCCCAGGCGCGTCAACGCCGCGTCCCCGACGAAAACCAGCGCCCACAGCGCCAGCACCCAGCCGCGGAGCGGCCGCCACGCCGCCGGCCGCGGCGCCTGCCAGATCGCGGCCAAGTCGAGCCGCTGCTCCCCGCCGCTGCGGAGGCTGAGTTGCTGCAGCTCCACCACCCGGGCCCGGTCGAACGCCCACTCTTCCGCGCCGGACACCGCCAGCGGCCCGAACGGCAGGCTGGTCGCGCCCACCCGCACCGCCCCGCGCGCCACGCGGCCCGGTGCCAGCGCGGCGCTCGCCCGAAACCGGCCCGGCTCGATCTTCTCCCACACCAACGGCCGCGCGGTCGCTCCGGCCGCTCCGGCCCCGCTCTCCGCCAGCAGCGCCGTCGGCGCCGTCCGCGCGATCCGCGTCGTCCACGTCTCGTCGTAAAGCAGTTCCAGGCTCAGCCGTTCCCCTTCGACCGCCGTCCGCAGCGCCAAGCCGGCCGGCGCGTCCTCGCCGGCCAGCCAGCGCACGAGCGTTTGCACGAAATCCCCGTAACCCGCCCACGCGCGCACCCGCGCCGAGAACTCGCCGCCCAGCGGAAACGACACCGCCGCCGCCCGCCCCGCGCCCCGCTGCCATGTCGCCACCAGCGGCGCCGCGTAGTCGTCCGTCGTCACCAGCGCCGCCGTCGCGCCCGGCTTCAGGTAGCTCAGATTGTAGCCGTCGATCGTCTCCGGCCACACCGGCGCCCGCGCGGCGATTTCCGCCCAGCCCGGCGTCCCCCGCGCGCCGGTCGGTTCTTTCACGAACGCCGAGCGCGCGATCGACACCGTCTCCTGCGCGAAGATCGCCGGCAGCTCCGCCGCCTCCGCGCTGAAAAAGAGGCGGCCGCCGCCGCGCTCCGCCACGTTGCGCAGCACATCCGCGTCGCGGTCCGACTCCGTGCCGAGCCCGATCACGCTCACCGTCGCGTCCGCCTGCCGCAGTTCGTCCACCGCGTCCAGGTAGTCTCCGAGGTCCTGTCGCGCGTCGTTCGCGTCCGCGAAAAGAATCAGGTGGCGCGTGCCCGTCCGCGCCTTCTGCAGTTCGCGCAGGCCCGCGCGCAGCGCCTGGTGCACGACGATGCCGCCGCCTTGGCTGGCCACCCGCCGGACCGCTTCGGTGATGCGGTTGCGGTTCGGTCCCGCCTGCGCCAGCGCCACGACTTCGTGCGGCCGGGTGTCGACCGCGTGCACCGCCACCGCGTCGAACTCCCCCAGCAGTTCCACCGCGCGCGCCGCGCCGCTGTTCGCCAGGTCCATCTTCGTGATACCGGGCCCCGCGCTCATGCTCATGCTGCCCGACCGATCCATCGCGATCGCCAGTGCCGTCGCCACTTTCCGCTGCTCCTTCTTCAACTCCATCGAGACCGGCAGGAGTTCGTCGAGATCCGAGGCGAAGTAGCCGCCCGCGCCGAAGCTGTTCGCGCCGCCCGCCATCAGCAGCCCGCCGCCCTGCTCGCGCACGAAAAAGTCCAGCGCCGCCACGAAGTCCCGCGCCAGCCGATGCGCCGGCACGTTGTTCACCACCACTGCCTTCGCGCCCGTCAGCCGGGCCGCCGCCAGTCCGCCCGCCTCCGCCGTCGGCACGAGGTCCACCGTGAAGCCCTGCGCACCCAGCAGTCCCGCCAACGGATCGTCCGGATAGTGCGTGACCAAGATCACGCGCGGTCCGCCCGCCACCTCGACCCAGGCACTCGCCCGGTTGTTCTCGACATGGGCGTCTTCGGCCGGCGTCACCCGCGCGTCGTAGCGCACGGCGCCCCCGCCGCCCAGCCGGTCGGTCAACCGCACCCGCCCCACCCCGCCGCGGACCTGCACCGTGCCGCGTCCCGCCGCGCGTCCGCCCCGCGCCACCTCCCACGGCACTTCGCCGTCACTCTGCCCGACGACGGTGAACTCCACCAAAAACGCCTCCCCGGGCAGCACCCGCGCGGGCACCGCGAGGTTTGCGATCCGCCAATCCCCCGCCAGCGGCGGGCTCAGCAGCCGGTAGTCGAGCGGCACGCCGGCACGCAGCACCTTCTCCGCCGCCGCGCCGAGCGGTTCCGTCGCATACCCGTCCGACACCACCAGCAACCGCGCCGCCCGGTCCGCCGCCATCCCGCCGAGCGCAAACTCCAGCGCCGCGCCGGTCCGCGTCCGGTGCGTCTGCCCTTCGAAGACCGGATCGCCGCGGTCGCGCCGCGTCGCCTCGCCCGCGTAGTCCACATACACGATGCGGTCGTCCCGCCCGCGTGCCTTTTCCAGGATCGTCTCGATCTCGCGCCCCTGCGCCGCCATCGCTCCGGCCGCGGAGTCCGAGCGATCCGCCAGCACCCATAGGTCCAGTCCCGCGCTGGCCCAACGCAACCGCGGCTCCGCCAATGCGAGCACCAGCAGACCCAGCCCGGCCGCGCGCCGCGGCTCGTGCCACCGCAGCCGCGGCCAGTGCCACCCCGCCAGAATCAGCGCGGGCAACAAAAACCACCATTCCGGCGCGCCGAAGGTCATGCCGCACCCGCCTCCTCGCGGCCGGTTTCCCCGCGTCCCGGCCCGGATCCGGTCACCGCCCCGCTCCGCCCCCCGGCCGTCCACCAACTTGCCAACATGGCCGCTCCCAGCAGCACCAGCCAGCCCGCCGCAAACGGATCGGACCGCGTGTGCCGTTCGATGGCCGCCGTCCGTTCGTTGCGCACCTCGACCTCGAACCGCTCCGCCGCCCGGAAATCCCCCTGTCGCGCGTCGGCAAACTGCGCGCTGCCACGAACGACGACTTCCCCGCCCCGCCGCACCGTGAAAAATCCCGCCCGCCCCGGCGCCCGCAATCCCGTGCGCTCCGCCGGGGTCAGCCGGCGCGCCGGGGACGGACCGGCCCCGGCGACCGCAGGTTCGAAGTCCAGCGTGCACTCCCCGTCCGCCGGCAATCCGGCCAGGCCGACCGCTCCCCCGCAATCGAAGTTCGCCGCATACGGCGCCCGCTGCGCGTCGCGCTCCGCCTCCAGGAATCGCCGCACCATCAGCACCGTCGCCGGGAGGCGCGCGGCGTTCGACGCCGACCAGTCGAACGCCAGCAGCAGCTTTCGCCCCGCCGGCGGCCGCAGGGCTTCGACTCCGGGATTACCCGCCGCCGAGGCCGGGGCCGGCGGTCGCAGGATTACCAACGGACGCCGCCCCTGCCAAAGCAGCGGCACATCCCCGGGCGCCACGGTATAGCCCGTCGGCCCGGCGCCGATCCATCCCTGCCACGTCAGCCCCGCCACCAGCGGATCACGCTCCGCCGCGACCGGCTCGTTCGCCACCACCCGCGATCGCCCCGCCTCCTCCGGCGGCCAGAATATCCCGCCGCGCCCCTCCCGCGCCAGTCCCGCCGCGCCGACTGCGGCCAGCCGCAGCGTCGCCGTCGCCTCCGCCGCCGGCGCCACCAACGTCACGCCGTCGACGCCCTCCGCCAGTTTGCGCAGGAACGCCGCCGCCGCGTCGCCCGGCTCCACCGCCACCGCCAGCGGCTTGGCCCGCGGCACCACCAGCGGCAATCCGTCGTCCGCGGCGAAACGATCCGGCGCCAGCCGGACCGTCGCGCGATCCGCTCCGTCCGGCAGCCGCCCCGCCACCTCCACGATCGCACCGGGCGCGAGCTCGAGCGCTTGAGGTTCCGACTTCGCGCCCGCGGTCTCCACCTGCCAGGTGCGGCGCTGCGTCGCCGTCCCGTGATTCTTCACCAGGGCGCGCCACACCGCGCCGTCCGGCTCGCGGGTCACCGTGGCCCCGGCGAATCCGACGTTCTCGATCGGCTCGCCCACGCCGGCCGCCCGCTGGTCCGCCGGCACCTTGGCCCGCGTATCCGTGATCAGCAACGTGCGGCCGTCCGCCCCCGCCAGCGCACGCGCGAGGCGCAAGGCGGGCGCCGGGTCATGGCGGCCCGCCTCGGGACGCCATCCCGCCAGCGCGGCCCGCGCCGCCTCCCGCTCCGGACCGCGGTAGAGCGCCGGTTCCCCCGGATCCGTCGTCATGATCACCCAGGTCGTGCGGGCCGCGAGACCCGCGGCCTGCGCCAGCTCCCGCGACGCCGCCTCCGTCGCCGCCGCGCGAAAGGCTTCCATCGAGGCCGACGCGTCGAGCACGACCACCACCGTCTGCGTCGATTCCCGTCGCACCCAGCGCGGCTCCCCCAGCACCCACGCCGCGAGCAACACCGCGACCACCTGGAGCCAGAAGGTCCGCGACCCGCGCCACCGGTCCCACGTGCGCCCGCGGGCACTGTCCGGGGCCAGCGTTTCGATCAAAAACCACGTGCTCGTGCGCGCCACCTGCGACCGCTGCTGCAGCATGTGGATCGCGACCAGCGCGGGGACACCGAGCAGCACCCAGAGTCCGGCCGGATTGCCGAACAACGGCATCATGGCCGCGCCCCTCCGCCGGCGACCAGCCCGAGGACGCCGCCCGTATTCCTCCGGGCTTTCACACCACCGCCTCCACCGCGCCGGCCGCAAACGCCTCTCCGCTCAGCGCCGCCGTGAGCGCCGGTTCGCAGGGCACCCGCGCAAACCGCACCCCGCGTCGCCGGCACGCTTCGCGCCACAGGGCGAAGTGCCGCGCATACGCCGCCGCGTAGCGCTCCGCCAGGCCGTCATCCACCCGCTGCCGGCGGACCCGCCCGTTTTCGCAGTCCGTCAGCTCGACGTTGCCCCGCCACGGCAACTCCGCCTCGGCCGCCGTCCCGGGCGCCAGCACCACACCCAAGCCCGCGCCGCCCGCAAATGCCGCCAATACCCCCGCCGGATCCCCGGGGAAAAGCAGATCGCTGATCAGCACCCGCATCGCCCCGGCCCGCCAGGGCAACGCCAGCGTCGGCGCCCCGTCGGCCGCACTCGCCGCGCTGCCGGATTCGCCTCCTCCCGCCGTCAGTCGCTCGCGGGCGCGGCCGGCCCGCACGTCTTCCGCCGCCAGCGGCTGCACGCGCCGGCCATCGATGCCGTAAACGCGCCACGGCGCGCCGGCGCGATCCGCACCCGCCGCACAAAACAGCAGCAACTCGTCCGCGCGCCGGCGTTTTTCCTCGGTCAACGCCATCGAACCCGAGCCGTCCCACGCGATGTCCACCGCCGGCGCGACTTCCGCGCGATACAGCTTCATCGTCAGTGCACCGGTGCGGGCGAAAG
>JACCDX010377955.1_pt1 | contig 24007 bp, 33 predicted proteins | sample 7449681 | NCBI WGS metagenome assembly JACCDX01 (sample SAMN15323450, study PRJNA562643) | freshwater metagenome | isolation source: river surface water | place: USA:Blue River Watershed | collected 2017-08-18
AAGTAAATTGGATTGTAAAAAAATTGATTTATTAAATAATAATAACTAATAATAATTGTAAAATAATGAATAAAGGATTAATATATTTAATACAACCTGAACGTCTAATTGGAATTAACCGATTTAAAATTGGCTATTCCATCCCAACTGACCCAACAAATATTGTAATTTCAAATGGTAAAAAAGCCAGATATCTAGCAATAATGGAGTGTTATGATGCTAAATCATTAGTTGGGGAAATTAAAGAAATCTTTGCCGATAAATTTACAGTGCTTGGTGACGATAATTATTATGAAGGTGATGAAGATGAAATAGTTAAGACATTTACCGAATCTGTAAATGATTTTATTCACAGTTCTTGTTGTGACGGCGATTGTGATGGAGATTGTGATGGCAAATGCACCATTTCAGCAGACTCATCCAATTCTGCCGATTCAGACGAACCAAGTGTAACAGAACTTGTATGTAACAACTGCACCGTAGAAATTATTGAATGCTTTGAAGAAGAAATGGAAAACATGCGTACTGAAATTTCCGACATTAAAAACACATTAAATAAAACAAATGAAACTGTAGAAATTATCCTTAATGAAATAAAAGAAATTAATAATCAACTGAAAACCACTAAACTGACAAAACCCAATGAAAATAAAATAAAAATTAATGGAAAGGAATATTTGGTTGAAAAAGATAATGTTTATACATTTAAACCTGATGGGTCAAAAGGTGTAATTTACGGAAAATATATTGATGGTCAAGTACTAAAATATGAATCACCTGATAAATAAGAAGTGTATGGAAGTAATTGTTTGTTTTATTAAAAATTGAAAATTTAATTTAGTAACATAACTATTTATCCAATCCAATAAAGTAATGACAAAAGGAATAATATATTTAATACAACCTACAGTTTTGGTTGGTTCTTCTAAATTTAAAATTGGATGTTCTGCCAAATCAAATTTAGAAAGAATAAAATCATATGATAAAAATTCAAGATATTTGTGTATTAATGAATGTGATGAACCATATCAACTAGAAAAAATAATTAAATCTGCTTTTAACAATAAATTTAAACTTGTGTCCGGTCAAGAATATTTTGAAGGTGATGAATTTGAAATGATAAAAACATTTAATGAAAATTTTTTTGCTTATATTAGTCAATACTATAACAATAATAAACAATCAAGTAAAGTAGATAATAATCCAGTTAATAATTTAGTTAATAATGTAGTTGACGATGCTGTTGATAATGTGGTTAATGATGGTGATGTAGTTGATGATGGTGATGATGTTAATAACAAACAAAATAAAGTATATGAATGTAAAACATGTAACTTAACATATAAAAATCATTCAGGAATGTGGAAACACAATACAAAATATCACAACGTAAACAAACAAAATATTATTCAAATAGAACAAGCTAAATCCATAACTATTAAACAACCAATTGAATCTGTTAAAAACTGTTTAATTTGTAAAAAATGCAAAGCAATATTTAATTCTAATTCAACAAGATGGAGACATGAAAAAATGTGTAATCATATTAACCCAAATCAAAATATTGCAACTTTAAAGTGCGAAATTGAAGAAATTAAAAACATATTAAATAAAACTGTTAAAAATCAAGATGAAAAAATAAATAAACTTGATTATATAATACAATCTAAACCAATTAAAAACGTTGAGGATGTTGATATTAAAATAAATATTAATGGTAAAGAATACTTAGTTAAAAAAAATAATATGTTTACAAATAAACTTGATGGTCCAAAAAATAATATAAATAAATGTGAGTCACATAATAAAGAAATTGAAGTATAAAAAATTATTTTATTTTTTATTTATGTTTTGAACCGGAAAGTGATATAGAGTCAGATGATGAAATTAATACTGAAAAATTAAATAAATTAAGAAAACAATTCGGTGTTAATAAGCTAATCCCTGATTCATATGTTTCAGACTCGGACTTGAGTTCGGATGAAGAATCTGACAGCGAAACATGTGGTTTGCTTGAAATAACTGTAAATGGCAAACAATATATTTTAGATGGGATTCAAGTTTATACCAAAAGCTTATCAGGTATTAAAGGAGATTTTTATGGTACTTATTCCAATGGGAAAATTAAAAAAGCCAAACAAACTAAAGAATTTAATATTTAGTTTATTGGTTTTGTTTTGGGCAAATTTTACAATTGAAAGCTTCGCATTGGGATTCTTCAATGTTTAAATGAGTATTACATTTAATTGTGTATGTTTTACCATTATATATTTTAGATGGTAACCCGTTAAAAAAATTGTTTCTTTCATTAATGCCACAAAAAAAACAAGAAAATTGTTTATGGCAAATGCTACAAAATAAATACATATCTTCTTGTTTTTTTATTCCATTGCAAAGTTCACAAAATGGATATTGTGTGGGTGTGTTTATTTGTTCCATATTTATTATTAGCATACCAAGTTTTTAAAACTATTTGGAAAATTACAGTTTTATTTTCCAAAAATTGTAGCAATAGGATTAAAATTGTAATTAGTTTCCATCAGTAGGTGCCAAACACTATGAATGCTAATACTAATACCAAGTAGACTGAGCATCACTAAATTATCTTTGGAACCCGGGTTGCCAACCCAATATAAATAAACACAATACATTATTATAAAACCACTTATTATTTGCGCATAAAAACTTGGTTTGTTAAAAATATTTGTTTGCATATAATTACTAGATATTTTAAAAAAAATTAATTAAATTTTTAAAATAACTTATTTTATATTATAGTGGATACTATTAATTTTCAGGCACAATAGAACTGGCTGATTTAATTTTTATCACATTTTCAGAATTAGCAACTTGTTGTTTTATTCTAATATAGTGAGTCACAGTTACAGTTGCCAATAAAAATAATAATACACTTGATATTATAATTATTGTGTTAACTTCATTATTAGATTCTTGTGACTCGTAATTATTATTTGTGTTGTTTAAATTTCCAATTAGATAAACAGATGGTAGTTCTGATAAAATACTGCTTAGACTCGGTATTTCAGATAAATTTTTTATTAAAGAATAAATTGATGGGTTTAAGGAAGGACTTTTAGTTAAGGAAACAAAACTTGGGCTAGAACTAGGTTTGATAGTTGTAGGTAAGTAGCTTGGAATGTAAGACGGACAACTAGATGGATGAACAGTTGGGTTAGAACTAGGTTTGATAGTTGTAGGTAAGTAGCTTGGAATGTAAGACGGACAACTAGATGGATGAACAGTTGGGTTAGAACTAGGTTTGATAGTTGTTGGTAAATAACTTGGGTCGACAGTTGGTACATCTGATGGTTCAACAGTTGGGTTAGAACTAGGTTTGATAGTTGTTGGTAAATAACTTGGGTTAACAGTTGGGTTAACAGTTGGTACATCTGATGGTTCAACAGTTGGGCTACCAGATGGAGCATTTGATGGAACTTCACTTGTAGCGCCCATAATTATATTTTCCAATTGAACCAATGACATAGGAGAATTGGTTAATTCAGCTACACTAATACCCGATAAATTTAAAATACTAAGTTTTTGTATTAATTGATTAATATAATTTTCTAATTTACCAGACATATAGTTTTCCGTTATTATCTTTAATAATAAATTATATAATTCGGCTGATTCAAATGCAAAGATTTGATAAATTCCACTTAACGGAATATCAATGTCAAAAGATATTTTAACTTGTGTATTTTGTAATTTATTTTTTTGAGCTAAATTAGGGTATATGTGATTTAGATTTATAAATTTTTCTGACAAATTAAAACCATAAGACATCCCATTAATTAGTTCATCTTTAACCAACCAAATCAATGTATCATCTAATCCAGAAAATGAAACATTAGTATGCCAACATATATGTGGGACAGTTTGAATTGTTAAATTTTGTTGAATCGTATGATTTGAATTAAGCATATTCCCGTGTATACTTTTTGTTGAAATTAAAAAGATACAAATTGTTGCCAAGTAAAAAATATTATTAAAAATCATTTGTGTGTTAATTAATATTATATGGTTAAAATCCTAAGATAAATATTGATTATTTCAATTTATTTTCCACTTTTTTATAAAAAAATTTATTGGATACTTAATTTACAATATCAACCCAGCCCCACAAAATAATACTAATACGTCCAGACCCGGTTTGTTTTTCTGGTGAAACAAGAGGAATCCCGTCCTGTGCAGAATCTGTTTGCAAAGTAGGACCATCCTTTTTGTTTTTTGAAACAAAAGGGATGCCGTGGCGCCATTCACAATTGGTATCGCGGAGAAAGCAATAAATAGAACCATTGGGTAGTGGAAAATTAACTTTGGTTCGTGTTTTAGCATTTTCAAACATAGCATCACGAGTACCGCCAAAACTAACTCCAATAGTTATGTTTTGTTTTTTGGCTTTTTCAGGGTCAACTGCAGCGGCATCAAAATGTAAGGGTTTGAATTGTGAGTCATCCGAAAACCAATTAAACCGAGTTGCCTTAACATCACATTTGAAATATTCTTTTAACTTATCAACTACCATTAAAAATGTTGGGCATTTTTGTTTATAGTTTTTGTGGTCATCTGCAATGTAATGAGTATCCCCATGCCACATTTTCCAAATATCCTGGTTGGATAATTCTGAACCAAACTGATTGACCTCATCCAATAATTTTCCATATAAGTTTCCATGCGCGTAGTCGCTTGAACCAAATAGCCCATGAACCAATATTACATCACGAGATTCATAGTCCCAGTTATAAGTTGGACTTGATGGATTTCCAACTAATACCCTCATGTCTGCAGTCGAATCAAATGGTTCAAATGATTCTGTATTTTTTTTAACTAATTTTTTCTTATGGGGTTTATTTGGTTTAGAATTTGTGGGCTTGTTAGGGTTTTCTGGTTTGTCAGTATTTGTATTTGACCCAGCCAATTTGTATTCGTGTGAACGGGTACACGTGTCTCCATGTTTACAAGTTCCTGCAAAATGATATCGACAAATATTATCCACATGAGCAAAGTCACAATTTTCCCCTTTTTTACATTTACCCATCACATAGTGTTTGCATATTTTTTGTTCTGACATTACAAACAAAGTCTAAGTATCTTATAAATATTAAAATACAATTTTTTTTAATAAATACGTACTCGGTTCTAAAAGAACCATGTCGGGCTTCGCCATCAAAATCTTTGATTTTAGCGCACCTTAGGTGCTTTGACAATTTTTTTAACTTTAGCTTAACACTTTGTGTTCAGCCATAAAAGAAAAAAATCTTAGTTATTATATTATGGAAATTTTACAATTTGCAGGACTTGGATTAGTAACTGGACTGATATTTTATTGGTTTCAGTATCAAAGTGGGTATCAATTAATTTATTCCCCAGGAAGAAAACCAACTAGCCACATAGAACCCAATCAATTAACAAATTTTCAGCATGGGTATGGGCAAACGTTGTCGGTTATCACATGGAATATTCAAAAACTACCTTGGATAACAAAATCAGTTAGTTGTTTGTCTGATTTATTAGATAAGTATGATATTATTTTATTACAGGAATGTTTTATGGTTCAAATTCAAACTTTAAAAAACCTGTTCCCAACCTATTGGATATCAAAGGGATTTTTATCTGGACCTAAACTTTTAAATTCTGGGTTGGTTATTTTGTCAAAATATCCTATTGTTCAAGTACAATTTTATCCATTTGAAAATTCTAACCCATATACCTCAGACTATTTGTGTGAAAAAGGCATATTGGTTGCTAGAGTTTATATTGGGGGTGAGTATTTGTATGTGGTTAACACCCATTTACAAGCATCTCATTATAGTCCATATGACCCAGTAGCACTTGAACAGTTTGCCGAACTGGAAAAAATAATTAGAATTATAAAAAAAAACAAATACCTTATTGCAGGTGATTTTAATATTGATCCGAATGTTTTAATAAAACATTTTCCCCATATAAATCCAATCAGTCCAAACACACCGACTATTTACATTAATTTTCAAACAGGGAATTCTCAGTCAGTACCAGCTGATGCACATACTCCATTAACATATGATTATTTTATTTCTAATCTTCAAATAACTAAACCTAAAGTAGCATATACAACTTATAGTGACCATTTACCGGTGCATTGCAAAACCAAATTAAATTAAAAAAAGTTGAAAAGAAGTTTTATTAATTCAATTTGGTTAGATTCTAATGGAGTTTATTGAAAGAACTGAAAACACTAATACAACTAATACAACCAATACAACCAATACAACCAATACTAACGTATATGCCTATGCTGATTACATTCGATGGGCTGTTTTTGAATTAGCTTGCTCGGGTAATATTGACCATAGAAATTATTCAGAATTTAAAGCTGAATCAGCCCTTAAGAAATATGTTAGTAAACTTGCTAGTGCGGAAAAAGCAATTGGGCAAATTACTAAAGAGCTTGTTGAAAATAAAACATTTAATGAACAAGTACAAGAATATTTAAAAATAATAGGTAAAACTGACCAAACCCAATCCAAATTATGCGAGTGTGATGGTGACGAAAATGATCAAGATAGTTGTTGTGATGATGACTTTTGTGATGAAAATAGTTATGGTTCTGACGAAATATATGACACAAAGCAACAATTATTTTCAGAATTTGTTAACTTTGTCGGGCTTTATGAAATTGAAAATTTACACGGGGATAACCGAGATGAATTTGAAGAAAAGTTTTTCCAATTATTTAATTCAGTTGTTTAGTTTATTTATTATTTAATTGGTAAATTTTAGAAAATTGAAAATCAATTGGTTTTTACTTTATTTAATGGGTTTCTAATGGGTCCTCTTAGAAAATTAACAATAACAACAGAAAATGAAGTTCCTTATGCTGTTGGAACAATTCAAGCTTATGTGCGCGCCAACAACTATAAAGGATTCATTATGTCCGATGCAATGGATAAAATAATAACAAATTCTAATGAAAAATTTACACACCAGGAGTTTAATGGTTCTGATGTATTTATTTCTGCTCAGTCATTCCAACAAAATAATCAAGCTATTGGAAACCAAATAAGAAAATATGTTAAAAACCTAATTGCCCAACTAAAACCTAATCAAATAACTTGTATTGGCGGTGAATCTTACTTGTATGGGTTAACTGGGTTAATACCAAAAGTGTACGCTTATACAAATTCCCTCAGTATTTATGAGGATATTGGGTTCAATGCACGGTTTGCAACTGGAACAATATGCAATCCAATATTATGCGAATACAATAAAATTAATCAAATAGAACCAAGTCCGGTTTGTTTAATTAATTTGTCAAGTTTAAATACAAATTTACTTTTGGTACTTAATAAACTTGAATTTGCCTGTATTATTATTATTAGTTGTCATCATGCGGATTTTTGGAAAAAAATTAAATACTTATCCAACTATAAAATTCAAACAAGAAAACAATATGTGGCTTGTTCTCTTGGATATTTTCTTACTGTCAACGTTCTAGTAAGTACCAAATAATTTTATTTATTCAAAACAAACATCTTTTGTAATTCCGTCAGATGCAAAAAACTTTAATTGGAAATATGCTAATGTTGCAATTAATGACATACTGCGGTTTTGGGTTAAAGTAAATGCAATACCTGCATAAATAATAAATTGGAACCACGGAAGCTTAACAATATCAGCTTGAAAACTACCTGTTTTTATCCCAACATCTTGTGCAGCAACTTGAATAATACAATATGCGCCAAATAATTTAAGAATAGTGTCAATTGTATTATTTGATAGTACTTTTGTAACACCAAGATTATTCATTGAAAAACTACTATAATTAAAGTCCAAATAAAATATTATTAGAACTGGTAATAAAGAAATTATAACTTTTGTTGATTTTGTTATATTTGCATTTTGATATTTGGTTTGAATTGGTTCATAAATATTTTTTTTTAGAGTGTTATTTATTTTATCATAATTCATATAACTCAATAAAATTCCAAACAACATTAGATGTTGGAAATATTCAAATGGAACCCATCCATATTCTTTAATTTCTGCTTGCATTGGCTGCATTGGGTAAATTGTTTATATAATATATTATATTAAAATTAATTAAAAATAATTTTATCCAGTTGGGTTCTAACACAAAATATTCTATGAGCAAAAATTCCAATGGCAAATACAATAGCAAGTACAAATTTAAAGTCCCAACCGGTTTTTTCAGCTAAAAACCAAGCCAGCCCGACAGTTAAAATGATATCAACTATAGCAAAATTTCCAATTCGAATTGAATGGATTCCTTCATTTGGTTTACCAAATAAATCTTGATATTGACACAACATTTTTAATATAATTAATTAGGTTATAAATTAATAAAGTGTAAATCAAATTAAACTTTTCCTTCTAGTATTGGTTTATTGGCATTTTTTTTAAATGCATTATCATAAATAACTAAAGTTTTACCATCGAGTGGAGAACTAATTATATCAAATCGGTAATCTTCAGGAATATGATTATATGCAATTACATGGCTTCCTACTTTGGTATTATTAGTTTTCATAATTAGGTTTGCTTTATTTTCTGAAACATAACTAGATTCAACATCATGAATTGTATGGTGTGATTCTTTATCTAAAAAAGACCCAGTTAAATTAGCAAAGTTCTCGGCCGATTTTTCAGACTTGTATTGAAAATGATAAACTCGGTTAATATCTGAATGTGCATTATATAACTCATCGATAGACTTAAGAGTATAGGTATTGGATGTATCAAAATTAATAAGACTAGGCATTAAAATATATTAAAATAATCATATATTAAATAAATTTCAATTTTTATTTTTAACAAAAAATATTGATTTATTTTGTGGTTGAAGTCATATATCAGTAATAGTTAATGACAATGTACTGGTCTTATTTAATTGATGAAAATAATAACATACTTACTTTTGAATCACATGATGATTTAAACAAAATGTCAAGTGACTATAATGAACTAATTGCCTTTGGATTTTTTAAACAATTCCAAGGTTATACTCGAATTTTTGTTTCAAATAAAAGTCCATTAGAAAACCCTAAAACAAGTAAATTATTTGAACTTAACCTGTTTTTTTAATAATGGATTTGGTAAATCATTAATTATAGTTGTATTATCGTAAATATGATTAAACGAAATGGAGTTATCATCTGGCCAAGTAAATTCAACCTTGTTATAGCAATCAGAAGGTAACACATGATGTTTACATTTATAACAAAATCCACAAATAGTTATTGAATTTGGTAATTCGTCATCTGGTTTTTTATGAAAAAAACCTGTATTACTTAATATTTTATTATCACACTGAATACAAAATTTTACTATTTGTTCAATTTCCAAGTGATTTTGAAATGAACGGGAATATGGCAAACTTGTGTATTGTTCCATTAATTTACTTTACAAAAAAATTGAATTTAATAAACTTATAAAAGAATATTATTATATCAATGATTCAGCAAGTTAACTCATTTTATCAAATACCAGTTACCGAGAACACTTTAGTTGTTTTAGATATTGATGAAACAATTATGGCTTTTCCAAATATTAATAAAACATGGTGGCGCGAAACATATGAAAAATATTTTGATTCAACCAATGACAAAACAATTGCAGATAACTTAACTCTTAATGAATGGCGCGAATATGTGCGAGTTAATAAACCTTATTTACTTGACGAAAAAAAATTCAAAAAATTTCTTGGAGAAATTGAATCCAAATCCGCTCAATTAGTTTTACTAACTGCACGTGACCCAATTATGACCGAAATCACCCAATTACATTTGTCTCACTGTGAACTATCTATAAGTCCAGACCAAGTTATTCACGATGAAAATAAAGGTGATGCACTCGCACGAATTGTACAATCATATCCACATATTACCAATATAATTTTTGTTGATGATTTTGACAAAAATTTACTTAGCGTTAAGGCAAGATTTAGCCAAGATGATATGGAAAGTTATGATGTTAAATTATACCAAATAACTCACAATTAAATAAATAACTCATTTGCCCAAATAAATTAAAATTATTTTATATGTTAAAAAATCAAAAAAAAATTGTGCGTCTTTAGCGCAGCTAAAGCCACAGAGCAAGGCTGTCATAAGATCCTGCAAAGCCCGACATGGTTTCTTTGAAACCGAGTATAATTATTTTTAGATTTTATGTAAAAATCAAAAAAAAATTGTCATAAGATATAATTATTTTTAGATTTTATGTAAAAATCAAAAAAAATTGAGATTATTGTTTATTAACCTATTGGCTAATATATTTTAATGATTATTGCAATTTGTGGTTTACAAGGCTCAGGAAAAGATACTATTGGTTCATATCTAATTAACACATATGGATTTACCAAATTAAGTTTTGCTGGAGTATTAAAAGATATTGTTGGAATTTTATTTGGATGGGACCGGAAAATGTTAGAAGGTGCAACCAAAGAATCTCGTGAATGGCGAGAACAAGTTGACCCATGGTGGAGTCAAAAGTTGGGAATAGAAAATTTAACACCCAGATATGTGCTTCAATATTTTGGAACAGATTTATTTCGTTCTCATTTTCATCCAGATATTTGGGTTATTGCAGTTGAACGACAATTATCTCAATATGCTAATTGTGTAATAACTGATTGTAGGTTTCCTAATGAAATTTCCATGTTACGGGCTGCTGGAGCAACAGTAATTAAAATTACTCGCGGGGAATTACCCGAATGGTATGAACCTTATTTATTAAAACAAACTGAAAAACCAGATGGTGTTCATCCTTCAGAATACATGTGGATTCGCGAATCGTTTGATTATGAATTAGAAAATAATTCCACAATAGAAGATTTAGAATTGCGTGTTAATGCGATTTTAACTAATGGGTCTGAAACTAACACAACCAATGTAACCAATTTAACTAACCAGGTTAAGGCAATATGTTTGGAAAATAATATTGAACTTAGTAACGATGATATACTATTATCACGTAAATATGCTCATGCGTATGCACAATCGGGATTAAAAATGTTTAGACATATGGATTTTTAGTTAAACTATTAATGTTTTGTTATTTTACTAAATTGCTTAAGTTTTAAAGAAATTTTAATTTATTAAATTAATGGAAAAAGTTGAATATAGAACTGGGTTTTCCCAAGTAATAGAACTTGATGATATTGATAATTTAGCCCAGGTACAAGATTGGGCTGATATTATTTGGTTGCGTGTTTCAGGGGGAATTTTTAATGAGAATTTTTCTTTTCCACCAAAGTTAGCCGAAGTATATATTACCCGCTGTACTGGAACGCATAGATTACCTAAATTACCTGATTCAATAAGATTCGTTTCAATTACATATTCTTATTTGTCGGATTCAGCAGTTTTATTTGGACCTGAACAAACACAAATAGAAACAGTTGATTTATCATACAATCAAATTCAGGAGTTTCCTGTTAATTTACCAAATAATTTAATTTCAATAGATTTATCAAATAATTCAATTGGTAAATTACCTGTGGTTAAATCTATTGGAAACAATTTACTGCATGTTAATTTGTCTTATAATAACTTAACTGATTTACCAGGATGGTTATTGGATTTAAATGAAGAAACAAGGTTAACACTAATGCCAAATAAATTCTGGTTTAATGCATATTCAAACATTAGTTTAAATAGAGAAATATACGATTACCACATTAGAATAGCCAATCGATTTTTTAGCACAAGTTTAGGTGCTAAATTAATTCACACAAGAATGATTTCTAATAATCAAGTTGAAAGAGATACCGAGAATGAGTTACGTCCTGTTATTTTTAATGTGGATGCTTATTATCCCGTTGTATTACAACAAATTGCCCCTCCAACTTATAACCCAGCCATACCCAATCCTGGTAACCACTATACCCCAACAACTAAAACAACTGCTGAACAGGCACAAAATGTTCACAATTCTGATATTCAGGATTCATTTTCCAAATCAGTTGAAAAGATTATGGAAAATCTGGCACCAGCAATACCTAATTACTTGGATAAAATTTGGTGGTATTATTTATTTGACGGAATTAATATTCCAGCTAATTTAGCTTTTATAAATTTAGTTAAGTCAAATTGTAATATAACAAGTGTGGTTTCACGTAATGGTGTTACTTATGGGGAAATATTAGAAAGAATATGGGCAATATCAGAAATACATGAACACAAAAAAGCCATTAGAGAAGTTTTACGTGATGAAATTATGGCTGGAAGAACCGTGTGTTTTACTGGTAAAGTTACCCGGCTTGTTAACACGCTATCTGGTTTTGTTGACGATGTTCAAATTGGAATCAGTGAAAATGAACAAATAAATAATGCTGTAATAGCTTGTATGAGAAGGTGTGAAGCTAACCCAGAACTTGATGTTAGGGTTGAAGTTAAAAAAGCATTAGATGAATTAGCTATACCAGAAGACAGACAAGCCATTTGGTTAGATGCATTATAATTAATGTAAATTTATTTTTTATTTAAAAAAATTGAAATTTAAATTGTTATAGGGATGGATTGAATTGGTAATGTCCCATTTTTCTTACTTGACTGATAATATTACCCTTACCGAATTATCTAATTATGATAATTCATTTAACTTTGATTTGGACCTAACCGATGATGAGGAAACTATGGAAGAGATAATTTATGAAAATGAATTGTCTATTGATGAAGAGCTCGCTCTTTATGAAACAAAGCCACTTTTTGGAAAAAAAATCCATAATGAATTAAATAAAATTTGGAATAATTTGCGCAATTGGCCAAAGTACTATACAAATAAAACGCCTCTATTTGAATTTGCAAGCAAGGTTTTTTATATTATTCAAGAAATAAAGTCACGAAATGTAAAAACTTCAAATTATTACTTTGGATTTGAGATTGACCCAGTACTTGAAAATGCATTGCAATCAAATTTTAAATCAAATGGGTACGACTATGATGAACAAATATATGATTTGTCATATGCATTTAATTTGTATTTCCAATTATGTTTATTAGATGACCCAAAATATATAGCAAAATATTTTGATTTTATAAACAAAATTATCATAAAGGTATTGGTATGCAAGAAAGGAACAAGATACTCATCAATTGTAAATAAACATATTGTAAATAAAACAAATGGAAAAATTAAAAAATATAAGTTAAAAAGAAAAATAATTAATTGGTTTGGATTTTTAAATAAGAAAAAATAAACTAGTTAATTAACTTTCATCAAATTTTGATAACTCGCTGAGCTATAACTTAAATGTTATGGCTAAAATTAATTTATAAAAAAACAAACAACAACTAAAACGCCTAAAAATTGAAAAAAATTTATGTTGGTTCAATTAATTTAATTTATAATGGATAATACTGTGTCTACTATTACTAAAGTACAACTTGATGTTAGTACTGAAAAAATTAAGTCTGTTTTTTCAAGTATAAGTGCTAAACTTTCACCTGAAGAAATGCGTTATGTTGAGTTTTTAATTAATGGATCTTATGAGTGCATTAAACCAATAATTACATCAGAACCAATTTTTGGGAAAAAACTAAGCGATAAAATATTGAGTTTATGGGAACAAACTGGTTCTTACAGTTCGTATGTGTATTCCACACATGACTTGGTATCAATGACATGTAAAATTAAGGCATTATTTAGAGAAATAGAATCTGATTCTGAACTTAAAACCAAATATAAAACTCAAATATCAGAACTATATAGTTGTTTTTACTTGTATTTTAGAATTGGCATGAATAATTTATTAGATGTTAAGAAAAAATACTATAATTACTTAAATTCTAATGTTCAAAACATTGTAAAAAATAAGGAAAACACCCCTTATAAAAGTTTATTCAATGCACAAACTTACAATAAAATTAACAAAGCAATAGATAAAAAGATAATATATAAAAAAATATCAAATGTATTAACATTTGGTATTTTATAAACTCATATTTTTTTGATTTTTATATCATAACTCGCTGTGGCTAAAACTTAAACTAACTTATTTTAATTTATTTATAACTAATTAACAATTGTTTTTTTCCATAAACTTCGATTTCTACTGGGAAATTATTAATTGTTCGGTAAGTGATTACAAGTAAATTATCCCCTGACAAAATTTGCCCGTAATCTAGATGACCTAACATAATTTCAACTAATTTATCAGTTCTTGCTAATACTTGAGGACTAACATCATCACAAATAGTAAACTTACCGATACTAATTGTAATACCAATAACTTTATCCAAATTTTCAGACCACAAGTATAATCGATTATAATAACCATCAGATTTTAATTCAGTATTAAATATATCAAGCTTACCAAAAAAATCATATGTGCTTGTTACCACTGAAACATTTAAACATCCATTATTGCATTTGTATCTTTCCCAATGTACAGTATCTGTATGAATAATTGCATATATTTCATCTGGAATGCCCGTTGAATCTTCTATAGTAAATGTTACATCTTTAAAAAATAAAATATTGTAATCAAATTCATGAGTAAAATTAATTCCACCCCATTTATTATTGTGCATATTAACAGTTTTGTTTATTGAATTTTTAACACATTTGGAATAAATATTTAAATCTGTATTTGCGCAGTTAATTTTTATTAAATGGGGCCAAACTACTTGATTGTTTTTAACACATGAAAACCCATGTAGTCCAAACAAATAACCGGGCGTATTTGCAGTTAAATTTTCATAATCAATAGTAAATACATTTGTACCAGATTTTTTCATTTTAATAAATTTAATTTTATGTGTGGATGCCTTTCTTACTACAGATTGTGCCATAGTAATTTGTGGAATATCATGAAATTCATTATGCATAAATTCACTATCATCGCGAACAATTATTTGTTGACCTTGCTTGGCTTTTTTCTCTTTTAATTTAGCTAAATAATCATGATGTTGAGAACTAAAACAATATGAAAAATGAGCAAAATCACTGTAATCTACATCTAAATTTTTAGATACAACAAGATTACAAATATCAGGACCACGCATTAAGCGTGATTTTGTTTCACCATTAAAAGAATAGGTGGTTACCTTGTGTTGACATGGATATGATTCAAGACAAGTTGAAAAATCAACAGATATTTTTTCGGAACTGGTTAATAAATTTTGCATCGGATATTAATAATAAATGTCAACAAGTTTTTAAGTCAGTTTAACAAAAATTGTCATTTATAATTATTACTGGATTAAAATCTAAAATTAATGGCGCATATTGTAAATATACCAAATGCAATTAATGAACTGGAATTTTCAGAAAAATTTCCTGAGTTTGTACTAGTTGAAGAATCACATTTTATTGATAATTTTGACCAAAAACTAATTCATGACTATTTGGTTATTCATCAAGTTCAAGGTGACCAATATAGATTTGTAATATGTTATTATAATACCATGCGATATTCTATAAAAATTTACATTAATGGTCATGATAATGTTAGAGGTGCTTCCAAAATTTATGTGAAAGAATTCGAAAAGCTTGATAAAGAAAAAAAACAATTCCATCCATATATTTTTCCCAATGGAGGCGCGCCCTCGTGGATAAAACACAAACCATTTGCTACATATAATTTCAAATGGGAATTTATCTATGAGATGATTGATTATATGTATTTGTCCAGACCAGCTCATTTGAATTACGTTAAAAAAAAGTTTATTGGTTTCTAAAAATAACCCAGTAAATAAGTTTCTAATAAAAATTGAAATAAACTTAATGTAAATTCTATTTGATTATATTCTTTTAATGTTTTCCCATATTAATAACCCAAATGCACATGCCTATGATTACAAGTCTTCTGGCATTATTCTAACCAAAAATATTAATGGTGAAAATCATTTTTTATTTTTAATTGAACCTCGTAGCGAACACCCCGAACCTGTCGTTCATATTATTGGAGGCAGAAGAGAGGAATGGGAATATCCACAAGACACGGTTGCTCGCGAAGCATGGGAAGAAACTGCAGGTTTAATTGGTATACCTGATTGTTTAAATATTTGCTTAGCACCAAGCACTTCTAAATATTGGTATAATCGAGGCAAATATGTTTTATATATTGGTAAATGTCCAAGCGCGTTAAAATGCATCGATACGGTTTTTAACGAAACTAACAATAATAAATTAATTTGGATTTCTGATTCCGAATTAGTTAATAATATAGAAAATAAACAATTTTCTTACACTGATGATAAAGGAAAATGCTACAAGTATTCTAATTTAATGGAAACTAGTTTGGTTTCTCTTACATTGCAAATTTAAATCACGAAATAAATTGAATATTAATTTTTTTATAAACTAATCTATTATATCTAATGGCCTATATTTTAAGAATCACACATAATTTAGACTCAATTGACTCCAAGTTTATTGATAATGAAATGAACACAATTGCACTAGCTCATAATGCCACTTATACTAACTATGATTTAGAAACCGAATACGATAAACGAACTGACACAGTACAAGTTACTAATGCGGTTTATGAATGGTCTGTTTTGAATAAAACTAACTTACTGGACTTTCTTAATGCACTACCAAAAACTTACAAAACCAGTCAGATTTTAAGAAAAGTGTCTCATCTTGATTCATATGTTGTTTTTAAAAAATCTGGTCCCCCTGACTTTAAACGATTTAATCAAGAAGATAAAGAACTTTATGGCGCTATGTTACTCAAACTTAAAACAAATCAAACTAATCAAACAAATGTAAACCAAGTCTCAGCACCATCTCAAGCATAATTATAATTAATTTTAATTTATAACCTGTGGTAGTTACCACATATATTTATCATCTTTATAGCTGGACCAGTCATTAGGATCTTCGTAGTCATACCAATCGTTACGGTTTCTTACACCATCATACCAATCGTCACAATAGCCGTAATATCCATAATATTCTTCCCAATCATCATAATGCCATCTTTCATATTCACTATAAGTCATAAGCGAATCATTTAAACCAGTTTCATTGTTAATAACAAATAATTTATAGTCACGGCCTTTGGATTGTAAGTTTTTTATTTCTTTATTTTTATTTCTTTTCCCCAGTTCAAATCTATAGACATCGTATGGGGATATATTTTGTGATAACTTATGTTTTCTTTTATATTTAGTTTTTATTTTTCCTTTGTGAAAATGTATGGGATTTGTGATGTCTGTTGAATAGTAATTATTTTGCGGATCGGTTGAGTATTCCATTAGGTTTAGAATATAATTTATTTAAAAAAATATTTTTCAATTTTTAAACGAAGGGGATGGGCAAGACGATTATAACCTACCACATGTATTTGTCGTATTTAGTATTTCTACTATGCCTTCTCTCGTAACGGTCATAACGGTCGTAATCGTCTCGTCTGTCATAACGGTCATAATTATCATCATTGTTATCACAGTTATAATCGTCCCATTCATAAAAACGGTCGCAATTACACAGATAATAATTATCCCATTGGTTACGGGAGTCCAAGTAATAGTCCGTATTTGCATTCCATAAGGAAAATTCCATTAGAGTCATAATATTTGGATTTATTCCATTTTCTTGATTAATTACATGTAGTTTATAATCATTTCCTTTTACACGAATATTTTTGTTGTATTTGGTTTTATTTTTTTTATCATGTACAAATTTATAAACATCATATTTTGATATTTTAACAGAATTGCCAATATGGTTTTTTTCTTTGTGTTTGGTAATTTTTATGTATATTTGTTCGCGATCATATTTGGTTTTGGTTTTTCCTTTGCGATCATGTAAGTTGGACTCGGTATGGTAAGCATCATTTGGTAAAATAGTACAGAATTGCATTAAATTTATCAATATATGAAATAATTCATTAAATTTTTCAATTTTTATAAAATAAGTGTTTGACAACTTTTAAGTTCTGGTTATACAAGACCTTAGTGTCATGAATGACTTGAGCGAACTGTCTTCAAAACGCGATGGGCTAAAACAGAAATCGTCATAATCGGAAAGATCCGAATAGCTCCTACTGTACCTTTCATAATCATCACAACGGTCATCCCAATCCCAATCACAATCCCAATCAGTTATTTCCGAAATGTTATCGCCAATATTTTCGCTTGAAGTGGAATTATTGAGGTCAGGTAAGTTTGAAGAATTGAATAAACATGATTCATTATTGGTCACAAATGTTTTATAATCATTTCCTTTTTGTCTGAGATTTTCACTTATGATATGTACACGTTTCTTATCAGATTTTGACTTGTGCACATCATACAATGATATCCATTGGTTTGAACCAATCATGTTCTTTAATTTATATTGAACAATTTTTCGGTTCAATTTTGCACTATTATGCTTGTTCTTGGTTTTTCCTTTTCGGGAATGAACTTGCACATCAGCGCGGTAGTCAGCGTGGTAGAAATTATTTGGTATTTCAAAATTATATGACATTACTAGTTAAAATTTAAAGTGTTCCTAGAGATTATTAAATTCAATTTTTTTTGATACTTTTCACCCTACAGCCTTAAAAAATGTTGAAATTTCTTTTATTTGGACTGGAAAATATCATGCTTTTAATGTCGACTGAAAGCAAAATTACAATGTTTATTAAACAAAATGATTCTATTTATGCTAGCTTAGTTGCTCGCAATATTGAATTCATCCGTGTTGATATTTCTACCATTGATAATCCTGAAGAAAAGTTAGTTGCGCTAACCGATGAAAATAACAGATTAAAGGAAGTTGTCAAGGCAAACAAACCTGCACCAGTGCCAAAAGAACCCAAACCTACCCCTCCTCCACAACCTAAGAAAGAATCTGGTCCTAAAGAACCAAAGCCTGATGATGAAGAAGAGGAAGAATCATATGAAGAAGTTAAAGTTAAATTTAATACCATTACTAATATGGAAGATATTAAAAGAGCTTTTTGCAATAAAGAATATGATACTTTTGAAACACTTATTCAACCTCATCCTTTTAAATATTACAACGTGCAATATAAATATGCAAGTGATAAAGATGGTGCACCTGAATTTGTTGCAAAAAATCTTGTTAGGGGATTCGTTCGTAACCTTGAAGACTCTAGAAAGTACCTATTTGCAGGCTTTAGATGTGTACTTGTTGACCCAGCTAATAAAATTTATTCATATCCTTCACTATGGATTGTAAATTCTACTGACCCAGTAGAAAAAATTATTGGTTCTATGAGTGAAGATTTTGACTTTGTTCCCGTTGAACCCGAACAAATGGCCCATTTTCTTGAAAACTTTAGAAAAACTGACTTTGAAACTGAAACTAATGTTGTTGATGAAGTTTATCTTCATTAAATAAAATTACTTAATTTATGACCCGCGTATTTTCTAATTATTTCTAATATTAATTTCTAATCAAACTTAATATGTTTTTTACTATAGGACAAAAAATTATTAATTTGATGTTAAAAACCAATTGGATTTTTAACTACAAAATTGGAATAGTTGGCTTTTTCTTTTATTTAATTGTGTTTATTTTTATTAAATCCCCTTTACTAGTCCAAATTAATTGGAATAATTGGATGTTATTTGTTATGTTTGTTATTTTTTTATTAATTGATGGATTGTTATTAGGATACGAATATTCTAACAAAATTAAAAAATTGGAAAACCAAAGTAAACCTGTTGTTTTGGCTGAACCAATTGGCCCAGTTAGCCCAATTAACACAGTTACTAACCAAGAAATTAAACCAAATAATTCCGATGATTATGAAACAACTACAGAACTAATTACAACAGAACAATAATTAAATAGGTGCTTGTTCATGTGCTAAATTTGTTTTGACCCACATAAATGAATTTAACGTGTTCAAATTATATGTGGTTGTATATGCTTTATATAGATAAATATCGAATGGTTTTTGTAAAGCATTTACTTGTTGAAAAATTGCATTGGTTTCTTGTTCAGAATATTTTGTTAAAGTTTGACTTTGAGTTTCAAAAAGTATTTGATTGTCAGCACTTACACATTTAATTCCATAAATACCTTCGGCAAAATAAATTCCCATATATAATAAACATTGTATCTTAAACCTTTAAATACATTATAAGATTTGGTAACCAAGTAACTAGTTAATTAAACATAAAATCAAATGCAAAATAAAAAATGAAATTGAAATATTTTAATTAATTTATAATTCCATATAATCTAATGTGTTCAATTATTATGGACAAAGATGGAGAATATCAAATCTCAAACTTTAAAAATTCACTCGGTTACTATTATTTTAGAAAAGTTGGACCTGCACAACTTGAATATAAAATTTGTAACCAAATTATACAAAAACCTTACCAAAACATAGTAAAATTTTATATTGTTAATTCAATCAGTTTAGACATGGAAATTTTACAAACACCAATTTCAATAAACGATGAATCACAAGCATTAAAACTAATTACAGACATGATTAGTGCTCGTAATTACTTGTTAGAAAATGGTATTGTATATGTGGACTGGAAATTAGATAATATTGGTTGGTCTGAAACTGATAATGTATTTAAGTTATTTGACTTTGATTTGGCTGGTACATTTAATACTAAAACAAATAAATGGATTGACGAGCCTGATAAACTATTTGCTTATAAAAATGCGATGGAAAATAATATATTTGACCCTATTGGTATAGACAGTTTTAATTTTAATAAAATGATTGATGAGCTGTTACTTGAGCATTAGTTTATTTAATTTATTTAAAAAAATTGAAAAAAAACTATCCATTACTATACACATTAATTATAATGGAACAAATTAATCTTACCAATTATAACTTAGATACCAAGGGAGCCAGTAAGTTAGCTTTTGAACTTCATAAAAATTCTAAAAATTTAGGTTTTACGGAAAAAGTAATAGAACAGTTTGGATTGGATTTACTTGTTGGAACAAAAAATTCTGGTTTAATATCAAATATACTTAATTGGTTAATTACTGTTGGTAATACACAGATGATTAATCAACTAGTTTCTAAAGTTAATGATACCAGTAATTTTAAATTAATGAAACGAGATTTTATGAGTTTAATTTGTTACTTTTATAATTTGGATTTTTCAAAAGCCCAAATATATTTTGAAAAAGATATTTTAAGCAAAAAGTCTGATACTAACGCAAGTATTATTCAAACAAAAGATATTGACTTTATTTTAGCTCATGGGCTAAATAAATTACTAAAATATTTACCAGGTCTTTTTATTAATACTGGGCAGAATTATACTAATCCAATTGTTCAAGCAGATGGAAACTTTAAAAAGTTTACCATTAAACCCGAGTTACAATCCTATCTCCTATTCCAAATAGAAAAGTCGCTTGGTAATTATGCAAAAACTATTAGAAAGTTTAATGGTCAAATTAATAAACCATATCTGGCCATTATTGATGCCGGAAATGTTTTACACGGAAGAAAGGGTAAAATTACAAGTGAAAGCATTAATGATTTAGAAAATATTATTATGAAAACACGTGAAACAATAGGAGAACCATTAGTTGTTATTCATAAAAAACACATCAAGTCCTATACAAAATTACAAGAGGTTTTGGTTAAAACTGAAGTAACTTATTTTTTAACTCCTTACAACTTTAATGATGATGTTTTTATAATGTGGTTTTTTGTTAAATCAGGTTGTTTAACTTGGATTATTTCTAATGACAAATATAGAGACCATATTTATAATTTTCAAAACTCATTAAAAAATCCAAATAAACAAGATGAATCATCATTTTGCGAGTTTTCTAATGTTATTAATGAACAAACTCTGACATATAATTTAGAATTAAACCAAATTCAACAAACTCAACCTTATTCTAATTGCATTCAAACAATTGGAAACTTTGCTTATATTCCTCATACTTTTGGTGGCTTTATAAAAGTTCAAATTGAATAAGTTAGATTTATTTGTTATTTTACAAAAAAATAAAAATTATAAAAATTGAAATTTTTTGGATGTAACTATAATATTTGTTTATTAATGGAAACAATAAGTTATGCTCTTATTAATGAAATTATTACTGCAAGCATACTTGTTATTAATAAAACAAAACCAACAGACCATTTAGTTTTTATTGGACAATCTCCAGATTACTTGACCTGTTTAGTTGGCCAACATAGGAAAATAAGTCGGATACCAATGTCTGGTCGTGTTTATTGTGATCAATGGAATATACCGCCTGCTGACAAGCTTAAAGCATATTTTGAATTACTTGACACTTTTAACCTTGAACCAAATAATATTATTCTAATCGACCATTCGCATAGTGGAAAATCAATTAGTGGATTTTCCAAGTTAATAAATAGATATTTTGGATTTATTAATTCTAAAAATACTCAGTGGGACTACAAAACAGGTTCGTATGTTTTTCCATTTATAAACTTGATTTCACCAAACCAACAATTTGGATGGATTTATAAACCAGATCCAGCATTTGTCTGTACAGTCGGTTATATTGTAATGCCTTCATTAGTTGAATTAGCTAACAGTAAATATCCAAGAACAATTCCTAATTGTCAATTTGAACAATGGGATAAAATAAGTTTAAAAACTGACTCTTCAAGTCAAAATTATCAGTGGCTTTGTGACAAAATTCTTAAATATAATATTTCGTTTGATTATACTCAAAATAGCTTAGTTTGCTTTCGGGAATATGTTGAATTTGCAAAAAATATTGAAATTACTTTATGTTAATAATTAATGAATATTAATCCAATGGAATATTATTCTCAAACTGATGACTTACAACCTATACGCCGCGAAGTTGATGCAGACAATTCATGTCTCTTTAGCTCAGTTGCCTATTTAATGGATAGAGCCAATTTTGGTGAATCAAGTTCTCTTAAATTTAGAAACATTATTGTTGAATATTTACTTGATAATGAATTTGATGCTAATTTACTAGACCAACCCAAAGAACAATATATTGATTTTATTCAAGATACAAAAAATTGGGGAGGTGCGCTTGAAGTGAAAATGTTTAGTGAAATTTTTCGTAAGCAAATTGTTTGTATTGATGTTAAAACAAATAGAGCAGATATTTATGGTGAAGACAAAAAATATGACCAACGTATTTACCTACTTTATAATGGAGTACATTATGACCCACTAGTTATGAATTTTGATATTGGTGCAGACCCAACAACAGATATTACAATTTTTGATTCAACAGACCAAGAAGTTTTTGAACTTATGAAGTGTCTATTATTAGAGTATAAAAATCAAGGAGACTTTGTTGAATTTTATAGTATGGAATGTAATTGTTGTAAAGAAAAATTTAAAAATGAAAATGAAGCGCTTGATCATTCCATTAATTATCAACATTGGGATTTCAAACAAATATAAAACTGTTTTTTTATAATTTATAAAGAAAATTATTATTTCCTTATAACCTATACTAATAATTTATTTAGTGTTTTTTGGAGCCTTTCTTGGAACCTTTCTTAGAACCCTTTTTGGAAGCCTTTTTCTTGCCACCAACTTGGGGTTCAGGATTAGCACCACCTTTTTTGGAACCTTTTTTAGATCCTTTCTTGGAACCCTTTTTAGATCCTTTTTTGGAAGCTTTCTTGGAACCTTTCTTGGAACCTTTCTTGGAGCCCTTTTTCTTGCCTCCAACTTGGGGTTCAGGATTAGCACCTCCTTTCATGGAACCCTTTTTGGAACCTTTCTTTGAACCTTTCTTGGAGCCCTTCTTCTTGCCTCCAGTTTGAGATTCAGGATCGGCACCTCCTTTCTTGGAACCCTTTTTAGATCCTTTCTTGGAAGCTTTCTTGGAACCTTTCTTGGAGCCCTTCTTCTTGCCTCCAGTTTGAGATTCAGGATCGGCACCTCCTTTCATGGAACCCTTTTTAGATCCTTTCTTGGAAGCTTTCTTGGAACCTTTCTTGGAGCCCTTTTTCTTGCCTCCAGTTTGAGATTCAGGATCGGCACCTCCTTTCTTGGAACCCTTTTTAGATCCTTTCTTGGAAGCTTTCTTGGAACCCTTCTTCTTGTCT
>JACCDX011859914.1_pt1 | contig 23987 bp, 37 predicted proteins | sample 7449681 | NCBI WGS metagenome assembly JACCDX01 (sample SAMN15323450, study PRJNA562643) | freshwater metagenome | isolation source: river surface water | place: USA:Blue River Watershed | collected 2017-08-18
AGAACTTATCATCATTCCATCTTACTTTCTTTAGTGACGCCAAGTAATCATTCTCAGCATCTCTGTAACCTAATGTAAGAATCACTGAAGACTTTAGTCCTACATCTTTAAGACCTAAAACCTCATCCACTTGTTGTGGTACGAAACCTTCCATCGGTGTGCTGTCTACCCCTTCGGTTGCTGCTGCAACTAATGCGAAACCTAACCCGATATATGTTTGCTTCTGTGCCCATGTTTGTTTTTGTTCTTCGGACATACCCTTAATAGAACCGTTTAACATGTTGCTGAAATCTGATAACATATCCATAGAGATTCCTCTTTGTGTTGCAATCTCATTCATGTATGCATTAACACCTACTTCTGAGATGTTCTCCCATGTTGCAAATACTAATACTGCAGATGAATCAACTAATTGTGTCTGTCCATAACATGCACCTTGTAATTGTTGCTTTAACTCCTGATCTTCTACCACGATAACTTGGTATGGTGTTAGTCCATAAGAACTTGGAGCCAACTTTGTTGCTTCGAGGATTGTGTTTAATTTGTCTGTGGGTATTTTCTCCCCGTTCATTTTCTTAGTGGCATATCTCCACTGTAAAGATTCTAATAGTTCCATATTGTGTGTTTTTATTTAAATTGAGTCGTAATCTATATCTCCGTAATCGTCGTAGTCATCATTCTCATCATGACCTTCCCCTTCTTGTGCTTTTCTGTATGCTTCACAAGTACTTCGTGCCATTACTGTGTGAGTCCATGATTGAACACAAGTTCTTGAACATTGGATTGTATATTCTTGTTCTTCATTATCTTCCCATCCTTCTTCATCTTCACATTCATTAGGATCAACTATCTTAACAGGTGCTTCTGTTCTACTAAACTTATCCGATAATTCAAGAAGGTCATTTCTTAATTTAATAAGTTGCTCTAATGATTCTATTCTGAAACTGAAATTTCCGATCTTTGAGTTTAATGATAGACTAACATACTCTTGTGGGTTTTCTTCATCTTCCCCCTTCTTGTAGTGAGATATCCAATAATCATCTAACACACCAAAACTTACAATTGATTCATCAGGGTACATAGAAATCCATTCATTTGGATTGGTTTCCACCATTTCTCTATACTCATCTTCTAATGATTGCAATTCTTTGATTGCTTTGGAATATTTCTTCTCGAAAGATTTCTTCCACTTTTCAGTATATTCTGCCATATGATTTCATTTTTTTTAAATGTAATTAATTAAATTGTAAAAACAAATCTTATATTTATTATTATGTCATCACAGCACTCTTTTGAGAAGATTCTAAAAACTATGTTACCTATGAAATATCCATTTATCGATGGAGTTAAGGTAATTGATGAATACTATGATGATATTCGTCACCACAAGGTTTTTATTGGAATTAAAGATGGTGAAACAAGATTGGGAAATGATATTATCCGTGATTATGTAAAAGAATTATCGGAATATGTTTTTGATAAAAATGAAAAGGTTGGTCAAATTCTTTTTATCCCCTCTGATTCTAGTTTCCTGTCCGATGATTGGTAGTAACCCTGTGATTATTGTAACTTTGATTTCCCCACCCTTTTTTATATCTTTGTTATTATGAAGAGAGCCGTGATGAAAAGGGTTATATTTAAATTCCTCGATACAAAGTACCCTAATGCTTATATTAAGAAAACCATATTTGGTAATTTAACCATGTATGGTGATGACTATGTTAGTACTCACGGTTTAACTGTGGAATTATGCAAATGGTTCGATGTAACACAGGAGTTTGCAAGACACAATATAAACCAGTGGGAGTCCGCATTACCCATGGTTGTTAGTCTACGTAATTCTACTAACCCTGATGTTTGGGTTGCGGATGCTGTTGCCTTTAATACTACCACTTTGTAGTATTTATATCATATGAAATATATCATCAGCGAATCACAATTACGTAAAGTAATTAAAGAACAAAAGACCCCTAATTTAACAGTCCCTGAACAAACTCTATTGGGTTTCTTAAATCGTTTCTTGCAAGGTGAAAAAGGTGAGTTCGAAAATACTCCTGTGAATGATCTTAAAAAGACCATGTTGTTTAATAGTAAAACAATATATCCTATGGCTCAGAAGTTATTGGAGAAAAAGAATACAGGTAAGAAAACTTATGATGATAAGACGTTTAACTCTCTATTCATGGCAATGGATAAAGCTATTACTAAAGAACAAAGATATGAGTTCTTTAATGATGCCGCCAACCTTACTAACATAACTTACAACTCTCAGTTCTAAATTCCTGTATATGTCAAATGATTTACCAGTTGTAGTAAAACAAGTATTGAGACTTTATGATATGGAAGTTGATACTGTAGTTATGCCAAGCGAGGTTGGGTTACGACAACATTTTATTAGAATTAAAACAACTATCACTTTTACTCCGAAAGAATTTAGTAATATTTCACCTGAAAAGGTCAAAGCTTGGGGTGTCCTTGATTATCGTAAAAACTCTGAATTATTCTTGGATATGGTGTATCTTAGAGATAATGATATGCCAATACTTCCATATATTGATGACACTTATAACTTAGATGAGTTTCTTGAAAAAATAGTTAAAACAGAATCGAAAAAGAAGTTCGAAGAACTTCGTGACAAACTTTAGTTTCTATTTGTAAAAGTGATGGTTCTTATTATATTGGTAGTTCAAAATGTGGTGTGTCTTCGATAGTGGTAAAGTCTCCACCCCATACTAAACCTAATTCTTTTCCTATTTTGCCAATATCAGGAGTAATGTCTTTAATGGTATCAATTCGACCACCATTATTGAAATAAACATCAAATGAGTTTCCATAGTTATGATTACCTTCACCACCTTTTCTATTTGTGACAATTTTCCCTGTGGTTGGTAATTTTTTCTTAATACAGAATTCATCAGTTGGTCTTCCTTTACAATACAACATATCCTGTTTTTGGAATGTTCTAAACCCATCAGTTATTGTTAGAGTTTTTCCCGTTTTTTCTTTTACCTTATCGATAAATTGTTTTGCTATTGGTTGTAACTTTGGAGATAGTGTTTCAATATTCTTTCTTGTTCTCTCATCACAATACTTGCACTCATATTCATTTATGAGTCCCATTACTTCCTTAATCCTTTGTATGTCTTCGTTCAAATTCACATTGATAAATACATTTATAATGAAAAACCCCCACTGTTGAGTGAGGGTTCTGTCTATTTTTTCTTAACACAATTCGGATATCTCTTCCCGAACATTGTCTTCATTCCTTTTTGAGTATACCCTTTCCAACATCTTTCTGTTAGTTCGGCTTCTTTCTGTTCGTGTTTGAATGTTGTGTGATCAGGTTCCATTTCAAATGCAGGTGCATCATATGCTCCTGCCCCTTCATTATCTTCTTGTTTACCAAGATCGTTACCTAATAAATCGTTGTCAACTTCTTTCTTATCGAACCACTTTAAGATTAATTTTTTGATTTTTTTGTCCCCTCCGAACATCGCCCTTACTGAATTGAGTAACTCAGGATTAATCTTATAATCAGGCATTCCGTAAGCATCAAACTTGAATATCAAATTGTCTCTCTCGTCCACAGGATCTGGTAATGTAAGTGTTGTTATTCCCACATTACCTTCTTTTGGATACATTCTTATCTTAATTGCAGTTGGATAACTTGAACTAATATATTCACCTATTAATTTTTCCAACCTCTCATCTGATGATTCTATAATCTGTACGTGCTCTCGTAATATCGTTTTAATAAGTTGTCTCACAACTATAAATACTATTGTATAGTCTTATTCACCCAATCAAAATTATTGTTCTCAGTTTTGATGTTTAACCAATCACAGAATCTTAATAATTCATTCTCTTTTGAAACATCCACAACAATAAAATTTGATTTATGATTGGAAAAGAATTGAATTGTTTTCTCTATGTGTTCTAAATAAACTTTGATTAGTTTCTCCTCCAAATTTGTTGTATCTTCAATACCCCAAGAATGATATAGTGGGTTTTCGTGATTAAGAAGATATCTTGTGTCTCCATTAACAAACTCAGTGTGCATGTAAGACTTGTCTCTCCACGCCTCAACATTCTTATTCTTCAAAATAGGATAAAAATTGATAACTGATTTGACCCATTTTGAAACATCTGATCTTACAGTCAACACATAAACATCATCAGGTCTTCTCTCATACATCTTCTCATACATCTTAGGAAATGAATATGGTACATCGTTGTATAAGTTGTATCTTTCGTTCTCTAAAGTTGAAAACATACTGTTTAAATCACCGTGATGAACATCCTGTGATATGGTTTGGATTGCAACAGCTTCAGAGAATTTATTATACCCCAACTTTTGTAAACTTGAAACAAATGAAGACGTTCCTGTTTTGTTTAGACCAACACAAACTATGTTTTGTCTTTTTACTTTTTGATTTAGACTCCTGTCTATTATTTTCTCAAATAAAGGTTTGTTTGTTCTAAACTCTTTTAGTTCAAGTGATACGCATCCTGTGTAATCGAGATCAGGAACAAACCAATGTCCCTTCATTTTAAATTCAAATCTTATGCTTTGGACCGCAATGTTAATCCCCTTTAATTTCACCGAAAACAAAATAAACATTGGATTGTCCCCCAAGTATGTTATCTTATATTTGTTTCCTACAATATCAAATTTGAATAATTCATACATAAATAAAATATAGAAATAATTATTGAATATGAAATATATTGTTCCTGAATCTAAAATACAAATGTTGGTTAACAGATACTTCGATTCTTTCGAATATAATATCGATGACTTGGGTGGTGATATTGTTGTATGGGACGCAACATCAGGGATGAGAATGTTCGATACTTATGGTGACAACTTACTAATTGAATCAGGTCTATTGAGTAGTATTGAGGGATTGTTTGGTGATGAAAATATTGGAAAATATATCTTAAATTGGTTTAACAATTACTTTGAAACTAATCTTGATGACTTTGGCGATATAGACCATGAAGAAGATGACGACGACGAAGATGAAGAATATTAATTTAATTCTCTCTTAAATGATTGAATTTAAAATCCACATCATTTTTTGACATATCAACGTCCCAGTAATTATTCAATCTTTTACCAATATATTCTTTCAAATCTTGAACAACATTTGAAATTATCCTTTGTTCAACATAATCTTTTGTTACACCTGGTAATTCCCCTTTGGTATAGTTTTCAGGTGTTTCGATTGCAACATTCCCTGTTTTCTTTAACACATCAATTACATCAATTACAATATTAACTTTGTCACCTTCTTGTTGAATATCCTTGACCCTGAATTTTATTTTAGTTGGTGTTTGGGAATAGTTTGATATAGACTTCAATCTTCTCTTTTGTAATTCTTCTTTTTTCTTTAGTAATCTTTCTCTCTTATCTTTCATCATTTGTTCATGTTCACCATCATATTTGAGTTTTTTCATTTCCTCAGGTGACATCAAAAATACATCAGTTTCCAAGTTTCTGTCCCATCTAGATTCACCACGATCAGGATCCGCATTGCTCATCTGTTTTGATGTCGATGATGAATATCTACCCGTTACTTCATACCATATTCCTTTTTTATTTATAAAAACAGGATACCAATTATAAGAAGTTACAACATACAAAGGTACACCAAATTTATCTTTCATCCAATCTCCTTTCAAATTACTACCTTTGAACGGCATCATTGACTTTGTATATTTGAAAGCCTGTGTGTTTGTGATTGTCTTTCCTCTTTGCATTCTAGGATCAACAAAAGTTTCAGGTGTTATATTTTCATATTTTCCATCAGGCCTGTAATTCAAAAGATATAATTCCGTATAATAACGTGATAATGATTCATCAAGTCCAATATATTTTAACGTCTTTTTAATATAATCTTCTAAGTCAGCTCTCTTCTTGTATTTCTTTTTTTCACCATTCAAAAACTTGAATAGTCTAATTGCAACTTTAGGTAATGGATTGGCTTCAACTTCTGTCTGTTCTTTTACTGATTTTTTTTCATCTTTGAATTTCTCCAAATCATCTTTCAATTCTTGGAAATCTTCATATCCTGCCTCTTCTATGAACTTTTGAAGTGCTTTGATGTTTTTGAATCCTAAATGTTTTAGAGATCCCGATAATTCCTTAACTTCATCGACAAACTCTTCCACTCCAGCAGAAGTTGGTGCAAGTTCTTTGATTTCTTGAGACTCATTAATATCATCAGATAAAAATGAATTAATCCTTTGTTTAACCTCAGGATCATTTCCTTTATAAATTATATCGGTAACGTATTTGTTTAATGGATGAATGTATTTTGTTAAAACTCTTTCTTCTAACTCAGGGTTTTTCTCATAACCCATATCTTGGAATATACGTGGATCGATTGAAGAATAGTTAAATGGTTCAACTTTATATCTTGTTTTAATCTTATTACTATCTAAAACAAAAATAACGTTAAGATCTTTTGGTTGTTCCCATGACGCACCTATCGTTGATCCTGGCTCGAAGTTTTTATCTCTCGTTAATGAAATTACAGACTGATCTTTTGTATTTTTTAATCTTGGATCAAATTTGAGATAATCTTCATCAGGAACACTCCCTCTCAACTTGTTTTGGTCCATAATAGACATAGCCCTCTCTTCAGAAGTGTGATGATACAATGGTGATCCTTCTACATCATTCAACTTTTCGACTAGTCTTTGTCTTTGTGATTCTGTAATTCTAACTTTCATTATGATTATAAATACCTCCAACTGTCTTCTTCATAACCAAAAAGTTCAAATTGTCTTTTGAACGAATTGTAAATCTTCTCGGCATCACTTTCCAAATATCCATAACTAGATCCTTTTGTTTCCTTATCAAATATATTATTTTCGATAACTCTATCCCATTCTTCTTTGAATTCAACAGATTCTTTTAACTTTTTCTCTATAAACGGAATCTTAATTAAATCATCTTTGAGGTTTTCATATCTTATAATATGTTTCGGAGGACGGCTTTCAAAAATTTGTTCAAACCTGAAATGATGTAACATTCCCCCATCTATTTTACAATATTTGTCTACAAATTCTCCAAATGTCAAATGACAATCGTTAGATCCTGGACAATCATTTTTTAGGAACAATGAATAGTAATAACTTTTCATTCTTGTGTATGGATTTCTAACATTTAAAAAAATATCATAATCTGAATATAAATCAGTTCCAAACCATTCGTGTCTCAATCCCTGTGAAAATGATCCTTCTAAATTTTTATGTGGAACACATTTTTTAAATTGTTCACCTTCATAAATTTCAACTTCCCAAAAGTTCAATAACTGTCCAATAGTTCTTGTTGCAGTTCTTTCAGGTAAAATCCACATTATTCTTTCCGAGTGTATAAAATTCATTTCTTTTCTTCTTTTGGTGGTATTCTAAAATTAACCACTCTTTTTCCGTTTATTGTTGGCATTCCATGTTCATCTTTTCCAATTGTTTTTACAATAGTTTTCTTATTTTTGAACCTCCCAATAAGGATTGTATCACCAACCTCAATTGGAATAAAAATCCCGTTTTTAACTTCCGATTTTAACATATTTATAACTATGAGTGCAGATTCAAATATCGTAATGAAAAAACTTCTTCAAAAGATAGTTGATCATATTACTAGATCAAAAAAATACTCTGATTTATCCAAAGTTGAAGTGTTTTTTGCGTTTGGTTCTGTGCATAGAAGTGCAATGTGTCAGTGGGTATACGGTTTGAAAATTCATTCAAGAAAAAGATTTGGAAGAGGTAGTGATCTAATCAATGAACTTCAAAAAGAAATCAGAAGAACTACCGATTCATCATTCAAACAATCCGTGTGTTTAACTGACCTCATTTTTGAGGAGCCTCAATAATTCCGTTTACATAGTGTAGAATATCTACTGAATCATTCCAAGGAGTATTCAAATAAGTCCAAAGAGATTTTGACGGTGAATACGGATGATCCAATCTTTTAGCGTAAGATTTTGCGATATTGAAATCTTCAACCGACCAAGTTAGTTTTTTAGTTGGTTTACCTAAAATAGCTCTTAAAAGTTTTCTGTAAATTCTATTCATGATTGAATGTTTTATAAAACATAAATCAATCTTTATAAACTTCAACCTCGTGTTCAGGATTATCCTTAACAAATTTTCTAATTAAAAATCCAGCAACTGAATTCGCATGATCTTCGGAAGGTCTTTCAAGTTGTGGTTGAGTTACCAAGTTTTGATTTTGTAATGCATGAATCCATTCGTGTGCCATAGTTCTAAGAATATCAATTAAAATTCTACTCTTACTGAATACAACGATATTGTTATCTTCATGCTTTCCTGTAGTCATGGTCTCATTTCTATCATCTTGGAAAAGAATAACTACTTTGTCTCTCAGTGGAGCATTAGCTTGTAAAAAATTAATAAAATCTTTTACGATACCAACTTGGTTTGGTCTTAAATTTTTTCTAACTTGTTTTAATTTAACTTTCACAATTATAAATAGACATAATTCATAACTTCTTCACTTTCGTAAAACATTAATTTCCCATTGAAATCCAAATATGACCTATTTTCATCATTATCCCACATCCAATCATATTTTCCCAACTCTTCAATTCTTTGATGTATCTTTAAGTCGAAATGATCTTTGATAAGTCTGGCTCTCCTATTGATATCGGTCACATTATTATCAACAGTACTATTCCTGTTGTTATATTGTAAGTACAACATTTTCTTTATGTGAATGAACTTAGTCTCTAAAAATGTTCTAACTATTAACTCAAAATCATCAGCTACGGGTAGTTTTTTGTTATGACCACCAATCTTATGATAAATGTCTTTCCTCCAACATCTTACGTGATTAGGCATTGAGAAGTTATACCTGATTGATAATGGGTTAATATCTGAGTATCTATGGTTAATATATTCTTTACCTCCGTGTTCAACGATATAGTGAATTCCAAATGCAGCATTAAAAGGATTATTTGGATTTGAATATCCTTCATCGCCAAAAATGTCTGTGTAATACTTCATCTCACCATCATCATATAACTCACAAACCTCACTATACATAAATCCAGCATCAGGATATTCGATTGAAGCTTTATTCAAATATTCAAGACATTCAGGTAATAAGTAATCATCATGATCTAATTCAACTAACCATTCCCCATCACTTAAATGACAAGCTCTGTTCTTTGCTAATCCAATTATACCATTGGTTGAGGGTGTTATTTTATATGGTTTGACTCTATGATCCTGTGAAGCGATTTCCATAATTTTATTCCACGTATCATCATCTTCAGGTGAATCATCCACAATGATCCATTCCCAATCCGCATATGTTTGTTTAGCCAATCCATCATAAGTTCTGAATATTCTATCTCCTGTTTTATAAACAGGTGTAAACACAGAAAATTTAGGACTGATACTTGATGAGTTTCTGAACGTAGATTGACACACAACAATGTTCGCAAGTACATTGTCAGGAACAATAGTGTCTAAATTGATTATTCTCCCATTTAAAGACTCAAGGTTGGTTGTTATTTCTTTTCCTATGGAAATTATAAGGTCAGGATTATGAACCGTAAAATGGGTCTTTAAATCGATTTTATCGAATGAATATACTTTAACGGAATCTTGAAGTCCTTCCCAATAATAAACATCTGAAATTAGATTGAATTCACCTACTCTATCCCATCCGTAAACTATTGCAATTGGTTTTTTTGTTTTCATGTGTGATGAAATACCGCCATGTGAGGATTTGTTTTTTCATGTTCAGGTCGGTCTTCTGTAAAATAATAAAGGGCTAATGAATATCTGTCAACACCTTCGGGTGACATCAAAGGACCAGGATGTCCATGATACGCGTCTGATGTTATATTGAATATAACTGCTCTGTTGAAGATTGGTAATATCTTTTTAACACACTTTGATAAATCTCTCTCCCAAAGTTGTAAATCCCCACCCCATTCTTCTTCCCAGTCTTTATTCAAATAAATCAATAGGTTAACTCTTCGATGTAATTTTGTTATTGGGTGATAGTTGTAATCGGCATGAACTGATAACTTTCCTCCTGATAAGATTCTATGAATACCTCCACCATAAAATCCCCAATCAGGAATCAGGTTATTGATACCTGTAATTTCTTCAAGATATTTCAACACTTCTCGAGAATTCAAAAAACCTAAAATATTTCTTAGATTAGTCGGTAATTGAGTTTCCCCTTCCACTTGGTGAGGTGCATATAATTTCTTAACTTGGTGTCCTGTTTTTTCTTCACCAGTATCATAACCCCAATCAACATATTCTAGCTCATCAACACCTCTCTTTAAGAATTCAGGGTTCATGAAATTATCTATAACAATATGAGGAAAAGGATATCCTGTTGCATATTGTGTTTTCAAGTACTTTGTTAATTCAAAATTGATCATAAATAAAACTATAATAAATTAGTTCGTAATAAATACTAAGCGTCTCCGTCGCTCTCCCATTCAGTAACAATAAACTCCAACTGAACGCTCACAATATGTTTATGTCTATTTCTATATGCAGTTGCTTTGAACCCACCTGTTGCATGTAAATAACCTTCCCACTCACGAAGATCTTTGGACTTGATTGCCCCATCAATAGATCCCCTTAAAAGATATTCTGCCGTCCTTTTCAAGTCTTCCACTGTAGGTGCTGTAGTTTGCATACCCCAAGTCCAACCCAAAGCCTTCATGGTTAGATAAACTTTGTTGAAGTTAAAGTTCTCTAAAACCTGTTCCACCATTTTATCTATATCGTGTCTCGGTCCACTCATTAATCACTTTTTTGGACTATAATAATACGAAATAAAAAACCCCCAATCAAGGGGGTCTTCGTTATCTTGTCAATTGACCAATGATTTTCTCAGTTGATCCGTTCCACTTTTTAATTTGATTCTTTGGAACCCAAAACTCCATCTCACCAATCTCATCCACACGTTTCAAATAATCTTCACGGAATCGAGCCGCTTCTGAAGCATCTTTGATGTAAGGAACTCTCATATGTCCCGCACATGTCTTACCCATACCTGTTAACATTGAAAACTCATCTGTCAAATCTCTCATACAAGAAGTACAAATTTTACCTCTTTTGATTGTCATCTTACCAGAGAACTTAACCGCTTTCGCAGACACACCTAACAAACGAGTGATATCAAGTAATGTTGGATTGAACTCCAAACCATAATCCTTTTTCAATTGTTGTCCAATCTTACGACCGATTATGATTGTTTCGCCAGGAGTCGGCCAATTCATACGAATTACCTTTTCACTCTCTTCTTCTTTTGTGATGATATCTAATGAAACTTCCAATTGTTTTGGAGACAAAGTTTTTCCCTTAATCAGAAGGTCTTTCATTTTCGCAATGAAACTGTTCTTACCTTGGTAGTTGTTTACTTTCTCGATTGTGGTCATTGATTGTGATAGTGTCATGGTGGTGATGTTTAGAATACAAAAATACACCACTTTTTCGAAATCACAAAATTATTTTTTAATCGGTGTAAATCAACCAAGTAGCAACGATATATTTGTCGTGAGATATAGGTTTGAATCCACAATGTACGAAAGGATATGCACTTGGGAAAATAACCAACCCACCCTTCGTTGGTTTGACTTTGATGTCAGGGTAGAGAAATCCTGTCTCCCCCCCTTCTTCAACGTCATTCAAATATACAATCATTGAAAAGGTTCTTTTGGCACTCTTCAAGTTTTCTACCTCAACATGCCAAGACTCATAATGACCTTCACCTTTCTTATACTTTTGAATTTGACAGGTCTCATATGTGGTTGCACCTGGAAATAGTTTTATATTTGCATCGAAAGAATATCTCAAAGGTAAATTGTCTAAGAAATGATTACTCAAATGTTGATTGATAACACTGAAAAAGTTTTCGTGGTTAACCAATTCAGGATATTCATATAAGTTGATTTCAGTTGTGTTTTTTACATCGAAGTCAACTCCTCCCATCATTGATCCAACACTCACTTCGTTCTCTTTTTCTTTCTTGTCGAACAATTCTATCAGACTATCACAGAATTCATCTGAGAAAGCCTTTTCTTTGTGGTAAATAAATTTTGATAAATCCATTATATTCTGTCGCATTGATTTGGTTGATAGCATCCTTGTCCTCCTCCTTCAACATATCCTACTCTGTGATGGATGTCGGTTGATACTAAATAAGGTGTTTCTTTTCCACAGATCACACACTTATCATAACTATTTGGATCAAGTTTTTGTTCCTTCTTTAGAACACAACCTAAATGATCAAAACCAACTAAGTAGTCGTAATCAACTTCTGATGTATCTCCACCACATATGGAACAAGTCCATGGTCTTTGAATTGATTTAACCAATCCATCTTCACCAATGTTCAAGTAAAAGTGTTCATCGTCTGTTGGAGGTCCTTCTTGATTTCTTCTTTCTTGCCAATATTTGTTTCTAACTAATTCACCTAAAGCAGAATCGTTTGGTGTGTTAAGGATTTCTTCACCCATAATTTTAACTATTATAGACATATCAATGTGTTTTAATAATAAATTATAAATGTAAAAACTTATAAACTAAATCATATTTATTAATATTATGATTAATGAAACTGCCTTAACGGATAAATTAAAATATATTATGATTACCGAACTGGGTAATGAATTCGAAATTATCAATTTCGATGTGGAACTTTCTTTTGTAGATTATGAAACCAAAGATGAAATTGAAAGTTACGATGTTGATATGAAATTTGATTATAAAGGTATCATCGATGCGAACCAAAGCGTTTTTTTCGGAGATATCGATACAATGCTCAAAAAAATTCGTTCAGTATTAGAAAATTTCGCAATCACAAAATCAGGTAAACTTGTTCATGAAAACCATGATTATTATGTTTCAGATGCATCAATATTCAATGTTGACTTCGACTACGATGAAAAACATGAATTTAGTGTATTTTTTAGAGTAAATTATAACTAATGAAAATAGAAAGAATTCAAGGTTTAGCAAAAAACCTATCTTCAATGGTACCGAGTGATGTCATAAATCTAAATGAAATTAATTCGTGGTTGTTTAGTGTAAGAAAAAAATATGAACAATATTTTTATCACATGGATGTTAACGATTACATTAAATTATTAATCTCGATATGGTCTTACAAATCATTTGGTAATTTCGAACAATCACAGAGAATATTTCAAAACTTGTTTTTTGTAAGTTTTATTTCGACTGAATTAACCCCATATACTTACGAGTGTGAAAATTGTAATGGTAATGTTGAAATGGATTGTCCTGTTTGTGATGATGGACACATAGAATGTAATGAATGCGGTGGATCAGGTATGCTTCAATGTCCTGAGTGTGATGGAGATGGTAGACAAATGGGAGACGGAGAATGGGAAGATTGTGAAAATTGTGAAGGAGTGGGAGAAATTCCATGTAATGATTGTACAGGTGACGGTTACAACAGTTGTGATGAATGTGATGGACGTGGAAGAACAGATTGTGATGAATGTGATGGGAGAGGTGAAATAGAAAGTGATACCAAAGTTGAATACACTATGGAAACTTATCTTTCTTGGAATAATGAACTCAAAAACTTAGCAGAAATTAGAATCAATACTGCTGATGGCTTAAATTATGATGACTATGAAAGATTGGTAAAAAAAGATTCTCTCAAACTTTCAAATCAAGATTCACATGGTGAATTGAATAGTTGGGTGGAATCTGATTTATATTATATCTACAATTTGGACGATGAAGGATCTGATTTATATTTTAATAGAGAAAACCAAATTGCCTCAAACAATGTACCTGAAGAATATTTGTATTAATCTCTTTTACAAACCTTCAATTGTTGACAGAAAAATCTTTCAAACCCTCTCGAGTTATTCAAACGAAAGTCTTCTCCTTCTCTAATTGCAATAATTGGCTCATCACAGTCCAATTCTTCAATTCTATATTGTGGTTCATTCTTAGTTGTTTTAACCTGTACAGGTAACCATTCGTCACCTTTCTTAACTATAAAGTCAACACCAAGGAATCTATCTACGAATCCATAGTCACGAGCAAATCTTTCATATGGAATTCCATGTTCCTCTAATTTTTGTTGGAAGTAATCTTCTGTTGCAAATCCTCTTTCTCTAACACTCTTCAACACCTTAAGAATTGAATTGAAAACATTTTTTGTATCAACTTTTATTTTATCAGGACTAAACATCTTACTGAAAAGAGTAAATTGAGGTGATGGGTCGACATCGAATAAAGTATCCATTTCTCTGTAAACATCAGATCTAGGATCATATGGTTCAAGCCTGTTATCAAAGAAATGATCTATCCAAGAAACTGTTAGAGAGTTCCAATCAATTCTATTCAATTTCTGGCCCATATCTTGCATTAATAAATCGAAGGCTCCTTTATTACTATAATAAAAAGTTAACGCAACTGCCAGTGCGGAATAATTGGTATCAATTCTATTGAACACACTATATTCACCATCGGGTCTTTTATAATAAACATGACTATCGTCGATCAAACTTTTGATAATGTCGTCTGTGTCAAGATTGTTACAGAAACCACCCATCTTCTGTTTGAAATCGTTGATCTCTTTAATACCTTTAACCAAAATTGGATGTTCCTTGGTAAGTCTCTCCAATGCTATTTTTTCCAACGCAACGTTATCAACAAAACTTTCTAAATATTCTCTAAACTCAGCCTGATAGTTTTTCTGGCTTTTGATATATGCCGCTGACTTTGTACAAAATCTATATTCAGGAGTTCTTGTTCCAAAAGTATCTTTACAGTAATCAACCCTTTCAAGTTCATCCTGTTCCACAATGGAACCCATCACTACCTCGAGTTGATATTCACTAAGAATGTAATTAGACATCAATTATATTTATAATATAAATACCATCAATGAGTGATCTTGTTCCATTTCTAAAACTTTTAACAAAAGTCGGGTATCCAAATCCTGAGATACAAACGATTGCCAAGATGGCAGATTACAATTTGGAGGAATTTCTTCCTGATTTAGTTGAGCTACTCGGAGAAGAGAAAGCAGATGACTTCGCAGAAAAAGCCCTTAAAAAAATATCAACACCACAAGGTATCAAGATTCAAGATAAAGAAGATCCGGAACAATATGCATACATCATACTACACAATCCACGTCTCGATTTAGAAAATGATGAAACGACTTTATTATGTGATTGGACTTGGGGTGATACTAATATTTTTTTCCGAGATGATGATGGGAATGAAAGTTACAGAACAATTGAAGAAATAGGTGAAGATATTGGCATGGGAGATTGGGCCGACTTTGATACTATGATTGATGACATCAGAGAGGACTGTAATAAATTAGTCTATAAAAATTGTGGTTTTGGCATATGGTGGGATGACCAACGTCCAATTACGGAAGAATAAAAAAAAGAGAGACCGAAGTCTCTCCTTTAGGGCCGTACGGTTTTGTACTGCTTCCACCACCAAGTTTAAGGAACTTGGAAACTATAATTTTTAAATAAAGTATTTGCAATCTCAACAACCTTTTCGGCTTCGAGATATCCTACCACATCATCAGAATTTTCAGGGAAGAATAATTTTGTTATAAATTCACCGTTCTGACAATCCATAATTGCAATCTCAAAGTCTTTTTCAAAATCACCATATAATCCTGAAGCACCTCCAACAATTGATAAAATATATTTATCATTAGACAATCTTGTCATGCTACCACCAGCCACTGAATGTGGTTTTGAATTCTCTATTATGTCTTTGATTGTAATCATTTCGATTTTCTTAGTTGTTGTAATTTAACTTCAAGAAGTCCAATGTTGTATTGATCTTGTTTTGTCTTGTTAGGTTTATTTTTTAACTCATTTAAAACCTGAGCAACATATATTTCTTCGTCAGCTTCATCATAGAAAATCTCCTCAGGTTCTTCCTTTAGAATTTTTTTCACTTCGGCTTGTTTGTTTTTCTCCATGTTCTGTCCCCACTTATAACCCACATACGCAACTCCCGCCAAAAGGGCCAGATCCCAAAATTTTAATTGTCTCATAGTTTTTATTTTGTAAGTTCGGCTTCGATCTTAGATTTATAATTTATTACGTCAGATGCACTGAATTGTGGTGTTGATGTAAGAACAATTGAATCAACCAAATGCTTGTAAGGAACGTGGACTAAGAAGTCAACTCCATTGAAGAAGGTCAAATCATTTTTCAACTCCAAACAACCTTGGATCATCTTTAAAAACAATTTGAACTGTATTGGGTCGACAAAGGTTTCCTGCATTATTTGTCCGAATTTTTCGTGTTCGATTCTGATATTGTATTTAGTAAGTGTCATATGTGATTATTTTTACAAAAATAAGTCTTTTAAATGAATCTGCCAAACGGATCAGAAAAAATACCTGATAAGATTAATATTTTTAATATAAATCCCACAGAAAAGTATATCCTATTTACCCCCCCGCGTACAGGATCCAGAAGATCTCTCTATATCAGTGAACTATTGGGTTTCAATACGTTTGCCTCAGTAAACGGTGTTTTAAATTTCTACAAAGAGGAACCGACTCATAACCACACACATAACTTATTCCAAGGTCATGAGGAGTTTAAAACAATTCTGACTTGTAGAAATCCATACTCAGTTATGGTGTCAGAGTTTAAATTATCCTTAGGACCTTTTAGCACAATACGTAGAGATTTCGACCTCCATTCATTATTTTTAGATTTTATCTATGAGTTTTATGATTCAAATGCAAGTCCATGGTATTCACCGAAGGTATTCAATTTTAGAGAAGATTTAACCAACAGACATATAGATTACAGAATTAAGATTGAAAATATGTTCGAAAGTTATTCTGAAATACCTATAGTTAAAAAATCAAAAATATATCGAGACGGAACACTTGAAACATTAGTATCTGAAATAATTGGTCATAATTCAGAATATAAAAACATGAAATATTTGACTAATCTTCCCGAGGATTTTAGAGAATATTACACAACGGAAATTGCAGATTTTATTAAATCCAAATTTCATAACCTTTTCGAATTCATGGATTATGATATTGATTCATGGAAATAATACAATATAAAATGGTCAGACACGACACACAAGACGTACTCTATTATAATAAAAGTGAAGTTAATAAATGTTTCACTATAACCTATCCCCACACAGGATCAAGGTTGATGATGAAAGTTTTAGATAATTTCAATTTTGATTCATATGAACTTAAGAATAATAAGCTGATTTATAAAAAATCAGGTTCTCAACATAATCACACGTTTGATTTGTTTGAAGGTCATGAAAACTATAAATTGATGATCAGTTGCAGAAACCCTTATGATATTTTTGTCAGTAAGTTCAGATTTTGGTTAGGGGGTGTGAGGGTAATGAAATCCACTTTCAACTTGAAATCAGAATTCTTAGAATTTATTGAAGAGTTTATTTTCGAAGTTGAAGAGAGGACTTGGTTCAAATCATCTCATCTTTTGAAATCCGAAAAATTATTAACAAGACCAATAGATTACAGAATCAAATTAGAAAACTTAGAGGAATCTTATTCTAAGGTTCCTTTTATTTCAGAGTCTGAGTTTTCTAAGAGTGGTTCTTTAGAAAAAGTATTAAACAATAAAATTGGTGATCACAAGGAACTTAAGTTGGTTAAACCTTGGGTACCTCACTTACCTAAAGATTTTAGAGATTTTTATACTCAAGAAATTGCAGATTTGGTTTACAATAATTTCAAAGAGTTATTCTTGTTCATGGATTACGACAAAGACTCATGGAAAAAATAAAGTTGATATGTTGATCATTTTTTTTCTGACACTTCAAAATATTTATTAGAATGTTAGAAACAGATCTGGAAATATTAGATAGAATCCTTAAAGACATGAATTTCACTCCACAATATAGAGAAATTCTTATTACATCTTTGGTCAAGAAATTAGACGAGTATAAAATGCCGAAGCTCAGTAGGAATTTTATCTACACCGCATTAGCATTTGATGAGGGTAAATCTAAAGCATCTGAAATTGCTGATTACTGGGAAGAGATGAAACAAACAGGATCTTACAGAACAAATCTTCAAAAGTCTTTGGAGAAATCTCCCTCATTTTCAAAGTTCGTAAAATAAAAAACCCCGACGTAGAAACGTCAGGGTTAGTTGGCAAAATAGGTTGAGAATACACCATTTTTTGAGAGTCTTTACAGGAGATTATTTTGGTTCCTCCGATTTCCACTTCCTTTTGAGAAGTAACCCTCAGTCACGGTTAATTAGATTAACCAATCCTTAAGTCGTAATATACTCTATTGTTACTCATCACTCTTCGAGGTTGCCACCCCAATTGATCCTTGCGGGACTAGAGAACTTTCACAACAATCGTATCGGGTTTGGGACCCTTTACGGCCATGAACAACTCATGACTAAGTAGTGACCTGTCTACTACGACTGACGAACACTTTTCCTTTATTGATTTATAAGTTGTTAAACCTTAATTAACAAAGTTGTGATTTGTGGATAATAGATGTAGCGGTCCGTCAAACCAGCCATCCCATCTTTTGAACGAGACGATACTGAACTACACCTTGAAGTCTCCCGACCTCCATACTTTAAGTCTACTTCATAACTCCTACCTTGGTAGGTGAAGAGTAAGGAGAACAACAGCACCACCTGTACGAACTCTTACCTTTCGGTTTTAAGTCTACTCTAATATTGAACTCCGCAATTGTATAGTTGGATGACCATACTTCTTACAACAGTTCTACGAGTTATTCTTATTGGTGTTCCCACCTCAACCAAACGACCCACATCGCTTGATCACCCAACCACTTTCCCTACAGTGTCACCCTCAGTACTCAAGGCCAGATGATATCTCGTTTGTCTACTCGAGCTCCGTTTCCGAAGCCGCAACCGTTCCAATCAAGAACGAATCACTTTATACCACTTTCATGGTTTATTTTATGGACTATAGACCGCCCAATATTTTTAGTCAAAGAACTATCAAAGAATGAAGGAGAAAGGAATCTTTACAACCTACCGAGATAGGAATCTTTACAACCCGTCTCCTTCATTTGTTTCACAAAGATAAGAAGGTTTTGGGAAACGATCAAACTTTTTGAAACTTTTTTTAACGTGATAACTGAATCCGATATTCTTCATTGGAGATGTGTTACTCACCTCCAATCACCTCCCACTCGTAATGGGACAGGTTAACTTCATCTCTATGTTAAAGAACTTTCGGTTTTACCCGATTGTTTCACAAAGGTAAGACAAACTTTTCAATCAGTCAAATCTTTGTTAAAAATAATATCGAAATATTATTTTTTGTTGCGAAGGATGGATTCGAACCACCGACCTAAAGGTTATGAGCCTTCCGAGCTACCACTGCTCTACCTCGCGATATAAATTAAAAAACTACCCACATCTAAACGTCACCTATCCAAGTCATGCTCTGGTTGAACCCAGCGGGTAGTTACCCTATATTTTAAAGAACTCTAAATTTCGGTAAGAAATAAATATATCGTAAAATACGAAAGGACTACAAAGATAATAAAAAAATTGGTCCTGTCAATACTTTCACGGATATTTTTTTTACATATCCACTTTATCAACCATTTTTTTGATCTGTTTCATCATGTCGAACCATCCATAGATGGCAACAAATCCTACGACAAAAACACTAACTAATACTATCATTGTAAAACAATTTCGGCTATTTTATGCATATACTCACCAGATTTCTCTGCACTGATGTCTTTCAGTTCGAAGTAACCCCAATCTGTGTGTTCTTCACCGTCCATAGCATTTACAAGATCGGGTTGTATTTCTTGATCAACTTCCAATAAGTAGACATACATCAACCCTTTCACTTTTTTCCCGTCTCTCGTGTGTCTTGGGATAAGACCAATGAACTTGAGATCAAGGTCATCAATATCAACTGCAGTTTCTTCAAAGAACTCACGTCTTGCTCCTTCTTGAGTGGACTCACCCTCCTCGAGTTTACCGCCAGGTATTGACCACATCCCAGGGAAAGACCCCAAGTTATTTCTTTTACATAGGAGAATCTTATCTCCACATTTAACCATTACTCCTGTGTATGTTTTTTTATCCATAGTATTTATAAATATGAAGGTAAAGATAGGGAAAAATGTTTTTAATGTCAAAACTTTAGTTAAGCCTAAAGATCAAAAAATTGGCATGATGAAAAAAAGTTTCGATAATACGTTTAACGGAATGCTTTTCTTAATGGGAGGAGATGATCAATGTTTTTGGATGAAAAATTGTATCATACCCTTAGATATACTAATGATCAGAAATAATGTTATTGTAAACATCCATCACAACTGTGAACCATGTCAAGGTGATGATTGTCCTTCTTATTGTGGTAATGGTAATATTGTATTAGAATTAGAAGGTGGTACCTGTGAAGATTTAGGTATTGAACCAGGTGATTCTGTTAGTTACATCCTTTAATTTTTCCAAATAGTTTCTTTCACTTCTTCCTTATGTGCAATATATCTTGCTAAAACAAAGAAGTAATCACTAAGTCTGTTCAAGTATATTGAGATAGGATGAAGTTTGATAAAGTTATCCAAAATCTTACACTCCAAAACTTCAATCTCTGTTCTTCTTGCAATAGTTCTACAAATATGCGCTGTTGAAACCGCTCTACTTCCTTTGGGTAGAATGAAATTCTTTAACTCGGGTAATTCCTTATTCATCTCATCCATCGCTTGTTCAAGAGATTTCACATCTTCTTGAGAAACTTCGGTTAATTCAATATTGTTATCGTTGATAATAGTTGATCCAGCATTGAATAGATTCCATTGGATAGTTTCAAATATTCCATGTACATCCAGTATCTCACTTCTAAGTAAACCAATGAATGAGTTTAGTTCATCTAATGAACCTACCGCTTTAATTTCTTGAATTGTTTTTGGAACTCTTCTACCTGACAAAAGACTTGTCGTTCCATCATCACCTTTTTTTGTGTATACTTTGTTTGCCATACACAAAATATAACTTATTGTTCCGAAACTTCAACTTTGGATTGATCTATTTTTTCTTTCAATACTTTTTGAAAGTGGTTTGCCAACATTTTTGTAAACTTAACGTAAGGAGCATCTTCTTTCTCAGGATCATATCTGTATTGACCTTGAGGTGGTCTTTTAGATCTTCCTAAGTAGTTCAAACCTGATATGTTAGTAATACACTTGTGTCCACCTGAATTTGCTTGAATCAAGTCCCAAGCGTTAATTCCTATTTGATCTAACATTTGTCTATGTTCTTCAGATAAATCTTTGAAGGGTGTCTCCATCATTTCTTTAATATGATTCAGGATTTGTTCTCCATTGTCCATATACATGAACTTCTCACCATATAAAGCATCGAAGTCCTTGAATGTAAATCCAACACTCTCAGGTCCTACCGCAGTCTCACTAACCCATTTAATCGTTGATAATGGTATTGTTTTAGTTTTTAACTGATCTTCCCATTTGCTTAAAACTTCTTGTGCAATTTCCCCCAAATTAACCCCTTTGAGTTGTCTTTCCTTCTTGAACGGATTACAAGATGCTTGAACAAGTCCCATCGGCCACGCCATAATGAGAAAGTCTGCCTCAGGATTATTTCTGAATGGGGTATACCTGTCATAAGATCCAGGCTTGTACATACTACCTCCACCGTATTGGAATATAATGTTGTCCGACACTGTCGGAAAGTCCTTCATTTGTTGTGCGTAATCTTCTGCATTTTTTTGTAATTCTTCAGGATTTGCTGCATTGTTGTTTTTCATCCACTCTTTGATGTTACTCAAAATTGATAATAAAGATGGTTCTGAATTTAAAACAAGCGACTCAAGAAATCCTGGTTTGTTTTTAAAGGCTAATAATAATTTGTTAATAACCAACCCTAATAACATTTTGTTTTTTTGTAATGATTTTTCTTTGTCAACTCTAAACAAGTAATTGACAACGTCTGTTGGGATAAGGTCATACTTAGCGAAATCTGCAGAGTCAACTGTATTAATCAACAGGACATCTGACGATGGAAATATATCTTTAGGTGAAACTACCTGAGATATTGTTTCTACATTTGAACGAGAGGATCTGAAAGAAGTTGATTTTGTATCTTGAGCACCCGCTTGTCTGTCGTGGTGATCTGTATGAATAACAAACATTGGTTTACCATGAGCGAAGTCAACAAGAACAGGCATTGTATCACCTGTTGCATCATTCTTTTTAACTGCAAATTCTTTTTCACCATATTGAATTACATGTGCACCAACAACGTCAATACCATTATCTTCAAGGTATTTCTTCATTGCAATTGCAGTTGTAACCCCATCAAGGTCTTGATGGAAATAGATTTCGGCTTTGGGGTATCTTTTCCTCAAAGCCGAAATATCTCTTAAACCCGTTTCGATTATTAATTTACTCATTACTTTGAAACAAAGATCTCAATTTTCTTTTTAGTTTTTGGATCGAAACCGAACATTCTTTTTCCGTCTTTACCCATTTCAAACATAAACTTACCAATTGGTAACAATGTTTTTACAAACACAGATTGTTCTCTACCTGATTCAGTTCTAACTTTTAAAAGTTTTTTACCTCCTCTGTCTACGATTTCTGCCTCCGCATTTTGACCTGGATTGACAACCGAAATTGTTGTCGTTGATTGTTCTTGAATAACTCTTTTTACAATGTTTTTTAAATCAGACTCAGTAAGTCTTATAACTTTCTTTCCCATATATTAACTTTTTAGTGTTAGTAAGTATTTTAATTTATTTACTTGTTGTAGCATCTCATCTCTTAAATTGAGTAAGTCTGTATCATATCTACCATCAAGTTGATCTGTCATTGATACTAAAAATTCAACAATACCATCAACAAAATTTTGAAGATTTATCGACTTTATGTCTTGAAATGCAACAACAAACTCTTCAGGAAAACTTGGTCTCCCATATTTTCCCATCATCGCTTCAACAAATGCATCTATATGATCCCCGAAAGAATCATATATGTCACCGTACGATCTGTGTTTAGCATCTCCGTATGTTTGCCAATGTAAAAACCTAAATTGGTTTTGTATCTGTATTAATTTTAAAACTATTTCTTCTTTCATATTATCTTGGACTTAAACTTGATTGTATCAACCATGACAAAGGATCAAGTGTTGGTTTTGCCCTTGGTTCTGTTGATGGTTGTGATGCTGGTTGTGTAGGTGCCGCTTGTGAAGATCCACTTTGTCTATTTAAGAAGTCTTGTGCCTCTGCTTCAGAACCGAAATCTTCTTGTGCATATTGTTGAGCTTCAGGTGTGTTATTATAATTAGCAATACTTTGTTCGAATTTGGAATCACCTAATTGTTGTTGTAATTCATCAGGTCCAACGAAATTACCTATACCTAGAAAATCTAGTAGACCGAGGTACCATTTTGTTTTCCTCATCAAAGCTCTAACACTTCTATTTCTTCCCATTAATTGTGGCATCCCACCCCAAAATGTTTTCCAAGAAAGTAACTTATTACCTGTTCTATATCCTGCAAACATGCCAGGAGTACTTTTGGATAACTTAATTAGTTGATCTAAATTTTTGATTTGGTCTTTTTTACTTAATCTCAAGACCGCACCTGAACCCGCAGGAATTCCTTTGATTTTAGTCGCCAAGTCAGCTGCTTTAGTCCTAATTGCAGTACCTCTACCCGCACCTTTGAATAATTGAATCCATTCTAAAATTGTATTCTTAAACCCTTTAAGTGGTCCTGCCGGCATAGCCTTAATAAGTTCTTCTAATTTTCCTGCAATCTTTGTCATACCTTTAACGAAAGTACCTATGATACCTCCTGAAGCAGACAATTTAGCCAATTCTGTAGCTGCTTCTGCAGATTTACCAGCTTTAGACAATTTCATTATACCATTTAGCGCTTTAGCTGATGGTTTTCCAAGTTTGAGTGC
>JACCDX010239650.1_pt1 | contig 23986 bp, 14 predicted proteins | sample 7449681 | NCBI WGS metagenome assembly JACCDX01 (sample SAMN15323450, study PRJNA562643) | freshwater metagenome | isolation source: river surface water | place: USA:Blue River Watershed | collected 2017-08-18
ATTATACTCTGACAAGAGAAAAATGTTACACTTTCTTTTCTCGACCAAATGCAGACAGTAGCATCTGACCATGTACTCTGTACCACATAGACAGGTGGCCATGCACATTTACAACATTGTAAAGAGTCTCCGGAAAGCAGCGACTCTTGCAAACGTCAGTCATTCAACTATTGCTCGCTGGGTGAAACATGGCGTAGACAAGAAAAGTTATACTTTTCAAAAGCAGCCATCGTGGCAAAAGATGACGGATGATCTTGTGTCTTTGCTGCGGGCAACCATTGACAGCAACCCGTTCATTTCAATTCATGCGGGAGTATACATATTCAAGAGAAACTTTCATCACAAATATCGAGCATAATCGATCGAGATAGGCAGCACGCCAATGGCGAGAATGACTTGTAGGACTTCGCGCCAAGGCATCGTGTATAACCCCGCGGCGGCGGGCAAAATCACAAAGACCACGACCACTGACAACAACACGAGCGGGCCGTAGCTCCGCAACCACAGCGGTCCCTTTGCGAACCCGGCCGTAAAGGGCGCGAGGAGCCGTTTATATGCGGATCTTGTGCTGACCATGGTGCGTTGCATCATTTGTGCCCATGGTTCGAGTTCCTTGTACTTGGCATCGACTTGATTGTCGAGCAATGCATCTGACATTCTTTACAGAAAGTTTCCAGTATGTACACAAGAGACAAAATATGCATCATGGATTGGACAAAGTCTTCACATGTACGCATCAATCATGTCGCGGCGCCAGGCGCGCAATTTATCCAGCGTCACGAGGCGCACGGCATCGTCGTCCATGTTGGCATGCCACGTATCATAAAGCAATTTATAAAACGTCTGGCTCTCGGCCAGTTTCGGGTACGTGCCGATGCTCTGGCCGGCCATCCAAATCGCTTCGTCCAAGAGTGCTTCGGACAACAAGAAATGTTTGACCAGACAGGCTTTGCAGTATTTTTTCTTCTCGGACAAGTGTTGTTCGATCAAGAGCGTGTTTTTCAAGACCTCGCGCACGTTGTACGACGGTTCATTCACGGGGTCCAGCTCGGAAGAGGAGTGCGCGGCGGAACGACATGTACCAGGCGAGCACGACGATTTGCTAGTTTCGGTCAATGTAGTCGTAGCTTGTTGCGTGGTGCGCAAGTACAAGAAGAGTATAACTACAAGTATGGCTGCAGTTACACAAAAGATGATATAGGATATTGTGCGCATGGATGGTTCAACCATCATGATCTCATATACATTCGACAGACTTTTTTTGTCTTACACGGTGAATATGGAAAAGTCGCCGTCCAACGTCGTCACGCCGCCGTTGGCCACGGCCGCGAATTCGGCCAAGCGCTGGCGCGCGTCGATCGTCTTTGGCGGCGCGCCGCTGCCGACCCCGACGGTCGTCAAGCTGAGCGATTGCCACGAGCTCGGCATCGGGACTGCCGACAGCGACTTGACCCCTAGCCCCTCGTAAAAGAACCTCGTCTCAGCCACGCCGCCAACCGCGCGCGTTTGCAACATCCCCTGTACAAAAATTTGCAAGAAGAGGGCGTTTGTGTTGATGCTATTACATGCACTCGGGCCTTTGGAGCCATCAAACATGGAGCGCATATCGAGCCATGGGCTGGCGACAGAGCTCGCCACAAATTTGTTCACCAAGTGCACAAACTCGGTCAATTTGGTTGCGTCCTCGCTCATGCCGACGCCGCACAATATAGACAGTGTGCCGAGGTTGAATGGCTTGTCTTTTGCATCGTCATTCACTTTGGTTTGGTAGAATGCGAGCGTGGCGCCGGCAGCGTCCAAGAAGGACAACCTGCTCGAAGTGTTGTACAAGATATCCCACAAGCAAGGCGCAAACGGCAAGAGCGCTTCGGGGACATTAAGGTTTTCGTTGGTGTAGCTGGCGTCGTGGCGCAAAACATTGGTGCTGGGAATGTTCGAGAGCGGGAGAAAATTGTACACTTCGAGCCATGGCGTGGGGACTTCGCTGCTAAAGACGTAGCTGCTCTCGATGGCGGCCTTTAGGGCCAACTTGACCGCACAGACCGTGAATGCATTGTTGTCTTGCACGCGCGTGTCGTCCACTGCAATGATTTGTCGCAAAGAGTACGAGCCAGTATCCTCCGAATACGTGACAATGTCGGCCAAGAAATTGGCAATTTCTTTGATACACGCAAAGCCCGTGTCCCGAAGCCACTCTTTGTCTTTGCTGACGCGATAGTAATTCCATATATTGACTGCGACCAGGGCCGTGTTGAAAATGTGCGCCGCAGCCCCATCGCTGTAATACAACGTATTTTTGAAACCAAGTACGTCGTCGGTATAAGGAAACTTGGCGCCGCCGTATCCGTACGCCGATGCCAGCTGCATCGCATGATGCAAGTTGCGCGCACGGTGTTCTAGCAGCGGCCGCGCCAGCGCTGGCCGCAAGATGATGAGCAGCGGTACAAACCAAATGTCCCCTTCGAATAAAATGCTTCCGTCGATATCGATGACGTTGAGGGCCGCTGGATTGGCGCCTATGTTGACGTTTTCGCGCACGCAGCACCAAATGCGATACAGCGACGCGTTCAAGTACTTGTTTAGGGTCGAGACTTCCGCGCGTTGCACTTGCGTGGCGTCGCTGACCGGCGTGATTTGAAGCTTGGCCTTCCACAAATTGCGCCATGCCTCGACGTGTTTAGATCGCAGGTGCAGGACCAGGTCACGCACGGTGGCAGCCAGTGGCGAAAATGTACACACGTTGGTAGTGATGCGCGCGACTTCGCCTTTGGGTTCGTCGAAATCATCCGACGTGGCGGTGCTAGTCAACAAGTGAAGTTTGACGGTGCATTGGTCCGTCAGCCCAACGATTTCAAACGCATTGAAAACGTCATTGGGCCGCGGCGACGCGCTCCCCGTGCCCAGAGGTCGCACGCTGGTCGTCGCGGGATTGGTGCAGTCGGAAAAGTCAAACAAGTAGGCTGTGGCAAACGCCGTGCGCTTCTTGTCTGGAATACTCTCGCCGCTGCCAATCAGCTGCATGACCACTTGATCACTCCCTAGGTACCTCACTTGCGTTTCGTACAGCCCTCCCGGCGCAGCGGACGGCAAGATGTTGTCCTTTGTAGTTACCTTGTGAAATACTCGTAATGTCGTTGCGTTGGTGACATTCGTAATCACAGCGCTTTGCAGTGTACAGTACGGCAGGTGCCGCAAGCACATGATGCTGGTTTCGACGTCCGCGATGTGTGCGGTCGCCCGGTCCACGCTGTGGCGCGTCGTGATGATGCCAGCGTCCATGTTGACGCGCTGGTCAGCGAGGTCATACTCGATCGCTGCATCGACGGGATCCACTAGGCTGAGCCCAAACGGAAGGAACGGCTCGACGACATTGGGCCCGATGCGCCCGGATGCGTAGTCGACCGTCTTTGCGATGTAGAACCGATCTGCGCCGATGGCATTGCCATTGCCCGCCTCTACTGCCAATTTGCCGTTGCCGGTGAACGGCCGCGTCGCGCGCGGTACATTAGACCCTGAGAATGACAACTCGTAGTCCATATGATTTCGTATTCATGCACATATATATTCATATGTGCATTTTTGATGCGCGCTGTCAACGAAGTCAGAGTTGCACAAGTTGCACAAGTGCAAAAAAATACATAGTGAGTTGAAGACGTGAAAATTTCTCATGTCGGAGTATTATACCATACTACCCCAAACAATCAAATGGACCACGACGATGACCCCATGCTGATCACTCCACGCGACAGTGGTTACCACGATCGAAGCGACGAGGAAGAAGAGCGCGACGATGCATTGATTCCATGCGACATTTGCTATCAAGTCGTGCGCGCACATGAATACGAGGCACATGCGCGGATTTGTTCGCTTCGCCACACAATGCCGCTGTTCATGATGGTACGCGACGAAGATGACAACACGGTATATAGATTGAACATTGGAGTGGCGTTTGATGCGATGGATGCTATCATGCGCTCCATGAACGCTGGTTCCATGACTAGCGCTGGTGCGGTAGTTGCCATGCCGAGCGCTCATGGCGACGATGAAGATGCCGAAGGAAACGAAGGTGGCGAAGATGAAGATGAAGGTGAAGAAAATGAAGATGACGAGGATGGTCGAGTAGAACCCGAGATCCCCGTGGCCAGGACGCATGCCGCGTTCCCGCGCATGGTATTACACGCGCTATCGTCGGCCGTTGATTTGGACGGCATGTTTGCCCAGATTCCGGCCGATTTCATGGGCCGTGTGTACGTGGGACTTTCGAAAGCCCAGCTCGCACAAGTTCTCACCAAACAATCAGACCCTGTCTACTGTACCATTTGTTGCGAAGATGTCCAAGCGGACGTGAGCACGCAAACCCTGTGCCGGCACAATTTTTGCGAGCCGTGCATTACAAAGTGGTTGGGCATGAGCAAGAAATGCCCGATGTGCATGGTGGACTTTGAAGACGAGCTCGAGCGCCGCGCGAATGTTCTGGAGCATCAATCAAAAAATTCAAGCAATGTAATAAACACTTAAAGACTTGTGGTGCTATTACAATTTAATGTGGCCGAAGCAGAAATGACGACAGACGCAGTACTTGTTAAATCTGGGTCGGCGGCATCGACGCTGCTAACCAAATCTCAATTCGTGGACGTCACATGGCAGCTCTTGAACCAGAGATACAAAGAGAACAACAACTACCAGCTGGTCAAACATTTAATTTCGTCGTATGACGATTTCATTTTAAGAAAGCTCGATGACATCCTAGAAGGGTTCAACACGATCGATGTCTTTTACCAATACATGCCGGATCGCGAAAAGTTCAAATACCAGATCCTCATCGACGTACGCAATCCCGTGCTGTCCAAGCCTCTCATCCATGAAAAGGATGGATCCACCAAAGTGATGACCCCACAGGACGCCCGCGCGCGCAACTTTACCTACTCTTCGCCGCTCTACATCGACCTCCACATCACGACCAAATGCTTTGATGCGGAGAAGAATAGATACGACGAAGAGACCAAGAAAATAAGCAACGTCTGCATGGGGCGTATCCCCATCATGGTGCGTTCTCGCTACTGCGTGCTTTCTAGCGCGCCGTCGCCAACCATGTTGGAAGAGTGCCGGTACGACTTTGGCGGCTACTTTATCATCAACGGCAACGAAAAGGTCGTCGTGTCGCAAGATCGCATTGCTGAAAACAAGACGTACGTCTTTACCAGCAACAAGGTCTCCCTATACTCTCACGTGGCAGAGATCCGCAGTTTAGCGGACAACAAATTCAGCGTGCCCAAGACAACGACCGTCAAGCTGACCACCAAGCCCAACCAATTCGGTCGGCTCATCCGCGTCAACGTGCACCACGTGAAACAAGACATCCCGGTCTTTATATTGTTTCGCGCGCTGGGCATCGAGAGCGACAAGGAGATTCTGCAGTACATTGTACAAGAGAACGCGCCCAATTCGGAAGCCCTGCGCGCCGAGTTGTACGGATGCATCGAGGAAGCCAACGTAGTGACGTGCCGCCGCGAGGCGTGCGAGTACATTTGCCGCTACATGAACATCAACGGACATCCCAAGGAGTTCCTGGCGAACAAGCAGTACCGCATGAACGTGATGCACCAAGTGTTGGAGCGCGAGTTCTTGCCACACGTTGGCACCGACTTTTACAAAAAGGCTTTATATCTTGGGCACATGGTGTCTAAGCTATTGAAGTGCTACATGGGGCTGCTGCCATTCGACGACCGCGACTCGTACATCAACAAGCGGATCGACACACCCGGTATCCTCATCGCCAACCTGTTCCGCCAATTCTATGGCAAGGTCGTCAAGGACATGAAAAACATGGTTCAAAAAGAGATACACACGGGTTCGTGGAAGGCGACGAACAAGTTTATCAATGTCATCAACAAGGTCAACATCACAAAGATCGTCAAGAGCACCATCATCGAGTCTGGGTTGAAATTCGGCCTGGCCACGGGCAACTGGGGCATGAAGAGCGCCAAGACAAAGCAAGGCGTCGCGCAAGTCCTAAACAGGATGTCGTACAACGCTACAATCTCGCATTTGCGCCGTATCAACACGCCGATCGAAAAGACCGGCAAGCTGGTGCAGCCTAGAAAGCTGCACGGCACGCAGTGGGGCATCGTGTGCCCGGCAGAGACACCCGAAGGTGTTAGCGTTGGCTTGGTGAAGAACCTCTCAATCTCTGCGAGCGTCACGATCTCGTCTGATTCGACGCACCTTCGCGCGCTGTTGTCGACGACACCTGGACTGGGAATCGTCGTTTTCGACCAAGCGGCTTGTACCCAGCCTCGGGATCATTCGAACGCGACGATGATGTTTGTCAATGGTGATCTATTTGGATTCACGACGGACGTCAAGCAGACCTACGAAGCGCTCAAACACTGGAAGCGCAAAGGGTTCATCAACATCTTCACGAGCGTCATCTGGAACGTCAAACAACACGAGTTATGGGTCTGTCAAGAAGGCGGGCGGTGTTGTCGACCATTGTACATCGTGCGCGACAATGCCGTTGCGCTGACGCGCGATATGGTGCAGCGCGTGGCAAACAAGGCCCTGACATGGGACTGTCTAGTGTCTGGTACCAACGGCTGCGACGTGCCGTGCATCGAGTATGTAGACGTCGAGGAGATCGAGACGCTCATGATTGCGATGCGCTACACGGACTTGTTTAAAGGCTTCAAAGGCTTTGCGTATCCAGTCAAGTACACGCACCTCGAGATGGACCCGTCGTTGATCTTGGGCGTCTTGGCGGGCTCAATCCCGTTCTCCAATCACAACCAAGCCCCGCGCAATGCCTACCAATGCCTAAAGGACGACACGCTTGTGCTGATGGGCGACGGCGCGCGCAAGATGATCAAGGACGTATGCGTCGGCGACGAGGTCGTCACCTTTCACCCAAAGACCAAGGAGCATAGCGTAACCAAGGTGATCCACCAGTACGTTAGGGCGACAGACAAGAAGATTGTCAAGGTGACGACTGAAAGTGGTCGCACCATCACGACGACAGACGACCACCGTTTCATGACAAACCAGGGTTGGAAAGAGGTAAAGAACTTTGACAAGGACACCCTCCTAGGTATTTCGATCCAACCTCTTGATAAAGTCTCTATCAAAGACGCCAAATTGCACGAGTACCGCAAGTACGTCCGCGAGCACTACTACTCGATGGACCTTTTATCACAAGGCGAATGGCTTTCTAGAGTCGAGAGCGGCAACCAGTCGCTGTTCGTACCAATCAAGTCCGTGGAGGAGGTGGAGAACTGCATGATCGCCGACATCACGGTGGACAATGACGACAATCAGAGTTTCATCGCGGGCGACGACTTTATGGTGCACAACAGCGCCATGTGCAAACAGGCCATCGGTGTCTACACATCTAACTTTAGAAGGCGCTTCGACACGCTTGGCCACGTGCTCAACTACCCACAGCGGCCACTGGTGTACACAAAAGTCGGCAACATCATCAACCACGACAATATGCCTTCGGGGTGTAATGTCATCGTTGCCATCGCCACGTACACTGGATATAATCAAGAGGATAGCATCATCATGAACCGGAGCGCCGTGGACCGTGGCCTCTTTGTATCGACCTACTACCGAACATATAAGGATCAGAACACAAAGAATCATTCGACCGGCGAGGAGGAATTCTACTGTAAACCGGACGTGGCGAGCGCCAAGGGCATCCGGCCGTACAACTACTCCAAGCTCAATGCCGACGGATTCGTCGACGAAAACACGCCAGTCGAGACGGGCGACGTCATCATCGGCAAGTGCATGCCGCAGCGAATGGGCAGCACGATCCTCAGCAAAGACAGCTCGATCGCGTTGAAGAATAATGAAATTGGCCACATCGACAAGAACGCGTGTCACGACAATCTGTTCACCAACGTGAATGGCGACGGCTACACATTTAGCAAGGTGCGGGTGCGCTCGTACCGTTCGCCCAAAATCGGCGACAAATTTGCTTCCCGAAGCGGACAAAAAGGCACCGTAGGTATGCTGTATAGCCAAGAGGACATGCCATTTACATCCAGTGGCATCGTGCCCGACATCATCATCAACCCCCATGCCATTCCCAGCCGCATGACGATCGGCCAACTCATGGAATGCGTCATGGGCAAAGCCTGTGCTGAGCTTGGGTCGCGTGGCGACTCGTCGCCGTTCACGGACATCAGCGTCGACGACATTGCGGACATTCTGGACTCACTAGGCATGGAGCGTTGTGGTAACGAGACGCTTTACAACAGTCGGACGGGTGACATGATGCAGACGCAAATATTCATGGGCCCAACGTACTATCAGCGTCTCAAGCACATGGTGTTTGACAAGGTTCACGTGCGCAGCGCCAACGGCCCGGTGGTGATGCTGACGCGCCAACCGGCCGAAGGTCGCGCGCGTGATGGCGGCCTGCGGCTAGGCGAAATGGAAGTCGAGTGCTTGTGGGCACACGGGACGCTACAGTTGCTGAAAGAAAGGTTGATGGAGGCATCCGACAACTATCGCGTCTTTGTATGCGGGCGTTGCGGCATCATGGCAAATGCCAATCCCGAAAAGAACATTTACGAGTGCAAGCACTGCAGAAATTGCACTAACTTTCACGAGGTTCGCATACCTTACGCATGCAAGCTGCTCTTTCAAGAAGTACAGAGCATGGGCATCGGGGCCAAATTTACAATTGGTGTTTGATCTTCCGACTCTTCGGGGTTTTTGCACGGGAGTTCCACTTTGACCTTGGGACATTTTTTGTAGGAAGCACGCTTGGTGCCGCATGAGCGACAATTTTCTCTCGTCTGAATATGTATATATCTCATGTATGTCCAGTACTGCACACAAGCTTGCAGAGTCTTGTCATTTGTAACTGTCATTTTCATCATCGGCTTTATCATGGTCAAGAGCGACCAGTTGATTGGGCCCGACAAATTGTATGACAAAGAATCGTTTGCGGAAGCCACGACGACAGCAACAAGTGCGACGGACCAAAAACTCAAACAAGACGTAGTATCAACGATTTTTATGAGCTATCTGGGACGACAGCCGACGGCGACGGAACTCGATACATATACTTCAAAGATGACGTCGCCAACGGATTACACGTCTGTCATGGTCAAATTGCAAGCCACGACAGAATACAAAGCAAATGTGCTTGGCGAATCGCCCAAGTCAACGACAACCACCACCAAAACGCCGGCTTCATCCGCGGCAGTCATTAAGGTTGGCGCTACCACAGGGAAACTCACGCCCCCGGGCGTTGCGGTCCAGAGCGCACAAGACGCCAAAACCGCACTTTATCGCAAAATCATAAATACTTATCTAAACGTGATGGACAGGTACCCCACGGACCAGGAACTCTCGTACTATGCTAAAAAGATGACAAGCGATCCTTCGTTCACAATCGACAAGCTGATCTCGATCTTAGAGTCTTCACGAGAATACAAGATCAAAGAGAAAACACAGACCAACATCATCAATTCGAGCCTCGACGGCATCATCACCGATGCGCAGCTAACATACGAAGTGCGCCGCCTCTTTGCACAAGTTTACAGCGTGCAACTAGCGTCGTACGAGACCGAACAGTTCCTGAAACAAAAATTCGTCGAGTTTCAACTGGATGTGGCCAAGTTTGTGCAGCTGCTCAAGCTCATGAAGCAGCTCGATGAAGCTGGGTTGCAGGGTGTCGCTGTGGTATCCGAAGACTCTTCTTTGAGCGGTAACCCTAGCACCGGCAGCACTACCAAGACAGTACTAAAGAGAAAGATTGCCCTTGACAATAATGAGAATGTGTTGAAGAATGCAGTGGCGGGCATCGTCAAACCTACCAGCACCAAGAACAACAATACTGCAACGATGTCACCGGCATGCTGCGATAACAATAACAATGTGACGATCAACATTATCTCGCCGTCCGGTGTCGAGGTCCAGGACATCATCAGTCAAATCGAAAAGGGTCAGTTGACGCCCAATGCCGATGCAGCATCGACGGTCTATTCTAAATTCATCATCAACGACCCTTTGTACAAGCGCACGGCAGCTTGTGCGGCAGGACAGCAACGCGATCTCTTGTACGAATATCGCACCGCGCGCAATGCCGACGAATTTGGCGCGTCGTGTTCACGCACGTCATACTATGAGAACTTGGATAAGAAGAGCGGTTTGCAAGAGGCGCCGTTGTGCGACGAACGCCGCAAGGGGCATAGCGAGATGCCGCCAGACATCGGATCTGGATCGATCCTGTCCGGCGCTCCGCTGGCTGACGCCGCCAACACGCGTGTGGGCTCAATCATGCCCTCGTTTATTTACAAGGAGTTGCCGTCATGCTCTCCTGCTGCCGTCACCGACTCGAGACCAAGATCGGGGAGTTGGCCCAAGTAGTGCAATGCGCGCTGTGCAGCTTGATTTTCCGCATGCTTCTTTGTTTGACCGGTGCCTAGGCCCAACACTGTGCCGTGTTGGTCCTTGATCATGATTTTAAACGTTCTCGTGTTGTTGTTACTGTCAAATTGCTGTTGATTGTAGAGTGGTGCTGTAGAGTTCGGGCTGACATCGATGAATTTCGGGATGTAGTTAAAATTGTGTTGATAGTACTTTAAGAACGTATCCTTGTAATTGTTGTTTTGCTTGAGCAGCTCGATGAAATCTAGATTGGTTTCAATCAGCGTTATGATCCATTGACTAGCGGCATCGAATGCGTTGGCGCCCTGATGCTGCGCGTCCAAAAACAAAGCTCCCAAAAATGCCTCGAACGTATCCTCTAGTATTTTTTTGTTTGCACGACCATTACCTTCTTCGATCTGACGCGAAACGATGCAGAATGGCGGAATCTCTGCATACTGACATAGCTCGGCGAGCATGTTGCCATTGACGAGCTTGGTGCGCACGCGCGTGAGGAACCCTTCACTCTCATCTGGGTACCTCTCGTACAAGTAGTTGCCGACCACCAGGCTCAGCACCGCGTCGCCTAGGAACTCCAGGCGCTCGTTGGATTCTTCTTGAAGAGGCAAACATCCGTCGGGACGCGAGACATTACCTTGAATGAAATTTTCATTTTTCCGCGTACAGTATGACTTGTGGACCATTGCGGTACGGTACAAGTTGATGTTTCCGATTTTGATATCGGGTGCGTACTTGTGCAACAGCCGCTCGAGGTCGTCCATTTGCAGCAGCCGATTGGCAGGGTTGTACGGCGTGTCGTTGGAGAACATGATGTTTTTATAAAGTACATGGACGTCATGTGTTTATATTTTGTTGAAAACCCAAATGCTGTAGTATGTTGACCGCATTACACTTTCCTATGCCAGGCACTTTGCACAGCAGCTGCACGAATGCAGACGGACCACCGCCCGCCTGTTGATTCAGCAGGGTCACCAGTTGCAGCATGCTGTGTACATTAAGCGTCGCGCACACGGCATCGGCTTTGCAAGCAGAGATCCCAGGAATAGTGCATAGTTGCATCTTGAACGTCGTGCTTTCGGTGATGTTATCTTTGCGTTTGCACTTGAGCAGCGACAACTGATGTCGGCGCTCGAGTTCTTGAGCAGCTTTGCTGCAACTGCCAAACCATGACTCTGTGGATCCAGAGTGCAAGCGCGACGCAAGACCGGCAAGAGCGCATGCCGTCTGTTCGACATTTTTCGTGTGAACAATGTGAATGTTATCGCGCATGACCGCGTTCCACAACATAGTTGCAATCGCCTTGCCATTGATGCCGCACACCGGCTTTGCTTCGTCAAAGGCATACCCTTCGATGACGTATATAATGCGCGCACCGCTTGCCACCAGCCTCAGCTTTTGCTCGTGCCAGCGCCCGTCCTTGAGCGAAGCCGCAACGTCTGCAATCGTTTTTCGTTCTACAAATATTTGAACGGTCTTACTATGCTGCGAGTGTGTGTCTTGTTCTTGTTCCATGGTTTCAATACCATCTTGGTCACAATCTGTATTGTTAGCCGGGGTCGGCTCTTCTTGTACACGAGCCTCAAAATAGACATCGCCAACGTCCAGTTGCTTGACATCAAACGCCAAGCCTGGGAATTTGGACCTCAGCACCTCGATCAAACGCGCCTCGCGCACGTCCACGTGCATCATCCTTGTCTCTTTTCAAAGTATAACATGCCGGCGACCTTTATATTATTTTTTTTATTTTCTGCAATCAATTCAAACAAAAAGCGGTATGCAACCGGGTTACAAGAAACGCAGCAAAACTCAGTGGCAGCTCATACACCGCAAAGAGTTTCAGCAGTGGGTTGCCAATTCGTTTGGCAAAAGTACTACCGCCAACGATCCTGAAAACGTTTGTCCGCTCGCGCTGCACCAACACATCGTGAAAGATTTTCTAACGGATAGCCCGTACCGCGGACTCGTCTTGTACCACGGACTCGGCGTGGGCAAATGCCACGCCAAAGACACGCGCGTCGTAATGTACGACGGCAGCGTCAAGGCGGTCCAAGATGTGCAGGAGCGCGATGTCTTGCTCGGCGACGACGGCGGTCCGCGCACGGTCTTGTCACTCGCGCGGGGACGCGACAAGATGTACCGTGTCGATCAGCACAATGCCGAATCCTACACATGCAACCAAGAACACATTCTTTGTTTGAAGCGTGTAGACGACGCCGGGGGTGGCGGAGAGCGAGTAGTCGAGATCCCGATCAAAAGCTTTGTCTCGTTGTCACTCGACGACCAGCTTGCGCTGAAAGGCTACGCGACGGACGTCATGACATTCAGCACGGCCATTACCTTTCCATACCCGTACCTACATCCGTATATCGTGGGGTATTGGTTGGCCGACAATATGAGCACGTCCATTGAAAATAGCGTGGCGCACATTTGCTGCCGTACCAATCGGATCATCAAGTACTTGAATTTCCTGTGCACGTCGGACTCGCTCGAGCTGATACACCGCGGTCTTAACTGTTACGTAATCGTCGATCGCCGCAACAACAACGCATTTGATGGCTTGCGCAAGCAGTTTATCGACGCGCGCGGCGTTCCAAACATATATAAAGTGGCGAGTCCAGAGAGCCGTCAATACTTTTTGGCGGGAGTGATAGATCGATTCGGGCGCATTCAAGACGGTTGCGTGGTGCTCGAGGACGCGTCAAGTCAGTGCTTGTCGGACATTCAGTTTATTGCCAGGTCATTGGGCATCCGCTGTGCCGTACGTACAGACCAAAAACACAAGACGACTGTCGTAAAGATGTTTGGGCCGCGCCTTCGCCAACTGCCGCTTTCTGCACCCTACATCAATAATCAGATACACTTGGTCGACCGCAACGACGTCTTGAGCAATATTACGCTGTGCGAACTCGGCGAAGACGAATACTATGGCTTTGTGCTGGATGGGAACAGTCGGTATGTACTGCACGATTTTACAGTCACGCACAATACGCGTGCCGCGGTTGCGATTGCCGAGACGCTCTCGGCCACCCACAAGATCCACGTCTTGGTTCCGGCCTCCCTGGAGAGCAACTTTGTCAGCGAGATCCTGCTGTGCGGCAACAAAGAGTATCAGCACACTGGCGTGTGGTCGTTCCATTCCAAAGACGCCGCTGATTACGCCGATGTCAAGACCGCGGGACTTGCATCGGGAGTCAAAGAGACGACGATGCGCAAGAACCGCGGGATTTGGGTGCGAACGGCGAGTTCAAACACCAGCACCCACAACTTTGAGCAATTAACAGATGCACAGCGCCATCAAATCGGTGCGCAGATCAAAGACATGGTGCAGTTTCGATACTCGTTCTTGCATTACAACGGTTTAAACAGCAACCAACTGAGCGTACTCACTCGAGACGACACGATCAATCCCTTTGACGGCTCCATTGTGATTATAGACGAAGTGCACAACCTGATTTCGCGCATCGTGAACAACAGCGTCATCGCCACCAAGCTCGGGCAGCTGCTCATGACTGCTCGCGGTGCTAAAATATTGATGCTGTCCGGCACGCCCATCATCAACCGCCCCATCGAGCTTGCCCACATTTGTAATTTGGCGCGGGGTCCGCTATCGTACATTGTCGCGTCGGCCACCGCTGCACTGCTGCCGCGACTCGAGGATACTCTTCGCGCGTCGCCGTTGGTCGATTACTACGAGGTCGATCCTACTACAGCGTCCATCATGATTGTACCGTTGCCGTATGGATTCCAGTGGGACAACAACGATGGACAACAGCGTCAAAACGTCGTGCGGAGCGGTGACCAGAAAAAAGTGTACGATATCAAGTCGTTCAAATCGTACTTGGAGAGCGCTTTGAAACTAGACGATGCCGCTCTCAGCATACGCTCGTCGATGCTGCTACCCACCGACGAACAAACTTTCGATGACATTTTCATCGATTACGCTCACGATGCGGTCATCAAAAACTCAATGCTCTTGGCACGGCGTCTGCAGGGTATCGTGTCGCATTACGCGCAATACGACAAAGCACTGTTTCCGACGGTCTCTGACATCAACTATGTGCATGTCGACATGAGCGCTGGCATGTTGAAAAAGTATTTGGAAGTCCGCGAAGAAGAAATCAAGAAAGAAATCACGTCGGCCCAGACGTCTAGCAGAGCGAGCACGTCCAAGAATGAGCTGACGAGCGGCAGCGTATATCGCAGTTACTCGCGCGCCGTGTGTAACTTTACGTTCCCGCCGACCATCAAGCGCCCCTACCCTAGCACCATGAAATACTGGAAGTTTGAGACGGTGTCGATCGATGCTGACGAGGCTTTAAACGAACAACAACAAGGCGAAGAAGGGATTGATGGCGACAAAAACGCGATAAACGCAATGACGACCAGGAAAGCCAACAAAGACGACTATGTTGCTGCCATCGAAAAGGCAATGCAAAGACTGGGCGCAGACAAGGACAAGTTATTGACCGGAAAGAACCTCGCGGCCTACGGTCCCAAGTTCGCAGCATGTATCGAGCGCATCAAGGCCGGCCCCGGTTCGTCGGTCGTATACTCGCAGTTTCGTAGCGTCGAAGGGCTGGGCGTCATGGAGCTGGTATTACAAGCGCACGGATATACAAAGCTTTCTGTGTCCCACGACAAGACCACCAACGAGTGGCGCTTTACCGGAAAATTAGAATTCGATCGCCCTCATTATGGTGTATTCACATCGGACGACCGAGAGCAAAACGAAATCATCTTGAATGTCATGAACAACAACTTGGCCGCGCTGCCTCGCAGCCTTCGCGACCAGCTTTCGGTCGCTTGGAAAAAGCATCACGACAGACATAATGACATGACCAACTTGCATGGTGAATTGGTCAAGGTGCTCATGATTACACAAAGCGGCGCGGAGGGTATCTCGCTCAAAAACGTGCGACAGGTACACATTATTGAGCCGTACTGGAACGCCATCCGCATCGAGCAAGTCATCGGGCGCGCGGTGCGCGCTGGGTCACACCTCGAACTGCCCGAGGCCGAGCGCCACGTCGATGTCTACATGTACATTACCAAGTTCACCGAGGTCCAGATGAAGGAGCAGGTCGTGGCCGATCGCGAGCGAGGTCTGACATCTGACGAGTACATCCTTGGCATTGCCCAGCGCAAGACGCGGCTCACCAATGCGTTTTTGAAGCTCATGAAACAATCCGCAATTGATTGCTTGGTGCACGCTGCCGATCGCAAGGAATGCACCACGTTTCCAACCAACTTTGGGTCGCCACCGGGCGTCTTGTACTCATATAAAGGCATCGGCGACGACACAAAGGACGCAGTTTTGAACCAACAGGTCAAACGAGTCACCGTATCCCAAACAATAGGTTTCGTGCGGTGCGGGCGCACCAAGTACCCATTCCGCCGCGATACGATGGAGCTTTTGGATCCAAAGGCATTCAACGACGCCGACGCCCAAACGCAGGTTGTCATTGGGCGCGTCATGGTCGACCCAACCACGCGTAAACCAAATTTGGTTCTGTACGATGCCGGCCCGCTCGAGCAAACTTCAAATACAAATACAAGGTCGATTGTGAATGTCGCCTACAATTCAAATTCTGTCAATGTGAGTTCGAATTCAAATACAAAAATCATGAATGCAACAAAAACGGCCAACACCAACACCAATCGTCAACTCGACTCAAAGTCCAATACTGCTCTGAACTCGGCTCAAACTTTTACAAACGCATCGAATGCAGCAACGGCGTGATGTCCGACGTGAGTGTCTTGACGCTCATGGCAATGACGGCCTGCAGCGACATGTTGATGACGTCTCCAGGCGTCGCGGTTCGGATCAGCGGCAAGTAATTGTGGTAGGCAGTGACCAAGTTATAAATGTTGCGCTGCACCACCATGTTTCCGCTCGTCTTGTCTAGCTTGTGCGGCAGGTAGATCGCAAAGGTTTGTAGTGCGGCGGCCGCGTTTGGGTTGTCTGCATTGATGATCTCGTGGCCTTCGTCGCGATTCATAAACTCTTCGAGCGCAATAATGCCCTCAGCATAAGCAGACACGTCGGCGGCGCTTGGCATTTGTCCCGTTTCCGTGTGCACGACTTGCACGAATTCCTCCGGGCGCGCGAGTTTGAAGCGCCGGACCAAGACGACGTCGCCGGGCGCGAATTCATTCTTGTCAAAATAGTCGCGGACAGTGAGACGGAGCAGCAGCGGGTTGATAGATTCGTACTGCAAGAAAGTAACGGTATTCTCGTCGGACGATATGTTGTACAAGGCGCCATGCGGTTTGGTGATGCGGATGCTGAGACGCGGCAGACTTGCCAGAGGGTTGGGATGGAACTTGCGAACTTCGTCTTGCAGTGGTTCCAAAATCAAGTACCCGCGACCGTTGGGTGCCCGGTACTCGCGGTGGTATACGAACGGCGTGAACGATTTACTCGACGATTTGCGGTCCGGGCCATTATATACATCGCCCAATTCGTCGACGTACAACATGATGTACGGATGTGAGAGTCCGTATGCCACCTGCGTCGTCGCCTCCGTGCGACGAACTACCTCTAGCGGCAAGATCAGACGCGTAAACGCAACCTCGGTGATGTTGCGCAGCGTGTGTGTCAGTTCATCCGTGTTCAACACAAACTCGTAGCGCCGCGGGTACTCTGTCCACTCGCGGTCGTATCCATTGAACATCATATACGATGTTCGCTTCATGGATTTCTCCGGCTGGGCGATCGCCACGCTGCTCGTTTGGATCCCGGCCATACTAGGAGCATCTTGCTGTTTTTGCTGCGGCGGTGGTGGTATAACCAAAGACTGGTACAATTGCTTTGGGTTGTCTTCGATCTGCTGGCGTCGCTGTTGCTGAGTGATATCGATGGATGTATGTAGCCGCGCATCGTTGCGCCGTTGCTCTAGATCATCGAGCGCGCGGGTCATGGCATCGCTTGGCAGAGCGTTCTCCTTGACCACTTCAAATGGTAGCGCAGGCCTGGGCTCGGGCTGCGAAGGAAAGGCGGCGTTGCGCTGCGATTGAAATGATTCGACTTGCTTGTCAAAGTCAGCCTTGGACTCTTTGCCATACGAACTCAGCACCGGCTTCAACCCATCCTCGATCTGAATCGGACGCGCGCCATAAACGTCACGGTCGCGATCCAGGTGCTTGACTCGCGGCTTGCGGACGACCGGGATGCGCAGTTTGTCCAAGTAAATATCTCGGAGCCGGTTCATGGCGATATTGTTTTTTTCCTTGTTCGAGACTTGGGGGGAAGACTCGCGATCCGTACTTTGCATCACTTGGAGCAATAGTTGCTTGGGGTGCGGCACACTCTGCACCTCGGTCACTTGTACACCATACTCTTCTTTCATGTACTTTTCAAAAATTGACATGACGAGTTTGAAATTGTCGACAGACAGAAACTGAGTGGTCGACATTCACGTGTGCGTGTAGGTTACAATCGACGGTCAAAAAATATTTTTTGAATTAAACCCGAGACATCGAGATGTCAAAAAACAAGTATGCACATGACTTGAAGAAACTCTGAAAGAGAATATAGAACAACTACAATGAACTCTTTTGTCGTCACTGCACACGAATTGGCGGCGTGTATCGGCCGTAATGCCTACGAATCGCGCGCTGATGCTATTGTCCACCATCTTCGCAAAGTTTTCCCAATCAGCTACAAAAACTACAATGCTCGAACCGGCGCGACGACCAAGGACCAAAGGATCGCGGCCGCCAAGAGCAAACTGACGTTTAACGAAGCCCGCATTCTACAAACTGAGATCCAAGACAGCGTAGCGACTGCGACGCAACATGCCGATGATTACAGCCGCGATATTGGGAGCGGCGTCCAACGATGTACTGAAAAAGTCAACACGATCTCGACTTTGAATCCCGAGGAAAAAAGGCTCGTCGCAGAGGACTGCAAGCGCAATGTGTACACTCGCTTCGGCACGAAGAACGAGGCGTTTGTGCTCGCAGGCATTCCAAACGTGCGCGCTGACAACGCGTTCCGCATGAAGCATCTGACCGACGCCTACATGCCCAACGGGACTCAAGTCCACGTGCAAGTCGGAGGCAAGATCGACGGCTATATGCAAGACGCGGCGACGGGCGAAAAGATTATCATCGAGGTGAAGAATCGCATGAACAAGCTCTTTGGGCGCATCGTGCCGTACGAGCGAGTACAAGCGATGGCTTATATGTACGTCCATGGCGCGCAGCGTTGCAAATTGATCGAGCGCTTTGGCGGCAACATTTTACAACACGAATTGTATTTTGACAAGGACGAGTGGCAATGCGTCGTGAACGATGCGACGAGGTTTGCCAACGAGGTCCTTGCACTCGGTTACAAGTACGACCCGGGCGTTCTATTTGACAACAATGCTGGGAACAAGGAACTTGATGGCGGCAATGAGTGATTGTACATTGGCACGCCGTTCACATGGACCAAAAGTTGCGGCGCCTCGAGCAAGAACTGTGTGTTATACTCCGACATAAACAAAATGTTACACCTGGCTGTGTCGGAATATAAAGACATGCGAACTCTTTACAAATAGGGACGAGGTCTCTGTTGCTCTCACCGATGACTCCCTCACCGATAGCCAGTCTATTCTAATCGCGGCGATCGCTTTAGTGCGGCATGGGATAGGATCCCCAACGAATAGAATGCCACAGACATGGCGCCTCGAGAGCTTCTTTTGTTTGCATCTTTTGCAGACACGGCTGCGAATCGTATCAATTTAGCAGCTTTTTGACGACTAAAATAATGACGGGAGCCCGCGCAGCCGCACAAGCGGCGGAGACAAGGCCTGGACGCGTGGGGCGTGACCCGTTCATGGGAGCTGACAAAGTCAGCCCTATATACAACCAAGATCTGCATGGACATTTTCGTGCTTGAAGTTTTACACTTTTTGCCGATACCAAGTGTATCAAAATGTTCATGCGGGAGTATAAAGTCCATGGCGTATGCCAGCATGAGTTCTTCCACATGGTGTAGCACGCTCGGCAATGACACATGTGATGGAAAATATGCGAGAAACTTGTTGCGCATAAACCACAGTTGCGCGGCAGTCAAAGCGATTAGGCGGGTGGGATGGCCGGACATGACATGTGTCGCGCGGGACATGCACGCGGCCGCGCGACTCAACTCGAGTCGCCTGTCGACCGGTTCATTTTCAAGAGGTCGGCGACGGACAAGGTGCGAGACGATTCGACATGTTGCACTGCGCGTATGACAGGCATGTGGTGATTGTACAAGGTGGACATTGGCAGCGGCTCATGCTGCACTGGTCAAGGTGGTTGCAAGTCACGAGTATAGCATCTTGCGGTGCGCAAAGATGTTGTCGTCAAAGTGCTTTCTGAATGAACCTAGCAAATCGTCGAATGATTTTCTATGCGACATATCTTCGATACACAAAATCAAAAAGATCATCGAAAACATGCCGCATTCCGTATTTTTGAATTGGTGTTGAATATTATTGTACACGACCTTGAACTTGCGCTGAAACACCTCGGGCGACATGCCGATTTCGTTGAACAAGCGCCGAGAGTCTTCGTAAATCTCTTGCATGAAATCGCGCACTGGAGCCGGCGGCGCTTGGCCCGCCGAGTCATAGTAGCACACGCCAAACCGCTTGGAGCGCGGGTTGAAACACGCATACAACGCGACCCAGTGCGAGCCGGACTTGTCGTGCGTGTCCAGGTTGATGACCATACCAATTGCATTCTTGCGAGCTTGCTGCGAAGGATTGTTGTTGCTGCCCGGTGCAGCGGCGGCGGCAGACAAGAAATCCAACACGTTGAATTTACACATATCAGTCTGCGGCACAACGCACTGTTGTGAGTGTTGAGTGCGCAGTTTAAAATCGAGGGGATGTACGCCCAAGAACTTGAACTTGGTATACTTGACCTCATACTGCGACATCACCTTTAAAATGTCAAAGGTGTTGAGCCACTCGCGCGGGTTCTTTCGCCACGACGCGGGCATGTCGGGTCGAAAGTACAGGTTGCGGAGGTGCGCATGCAGCGGGTTGTTATTGGCGCGCACAGCAGGGTGGTCGATCAAGCAACGCGCGGCATCGTTGTCGCGGCACGTTGGACCCAGCGCTTTCTCGAGGGCTTTCTTGAGCCCGGCAACAGATCCGAAGGCCGAGCGCGGAATTGGCTCGGTGCACTTTGCACTACCACTACTGCTTCTCCCCACAGCGCAAGTCGCGTTGTACAGCTCTGCAATTTGACGCAAATGCTTGGCCGGCAAGCACGAACCGCTGGCTTTAAAGTACGTGTGTCCCAGCGGCGAGCAATGGCTCTCATCTAGCTCGACCAGCGCTTTCGTGGTGGTTGACTTGGACCCGGGTTTGGAATTAGACGATTTCGATTTAGCTTTAGCTTTAGCCATGATTCTTTTTGGCGGATAGTCTTGATTGATACAGAGAAAAGATTGTCGTGATGCCGAGAAATGACAACGACTTGAAGACGCGCATTTGCCAAAACATGTAAAGAGATAGAAAGAAAGTGTTTACCTAGTATATGCGCAACACTTTGTCATGGCTTCTTCCAAGTTGCACAACTATCTAGTCAAGTATGCGGTCCCCAAAGGCAACGCCTTTACGCATACGAGCTTGGGCAAGCCGCTGGGCTCCTTCTACGTGCCCATGGACAGCCTCACCGATTTCATGCGCGCATACGCGGACGCCATCGACCAGGGCGAAGACGTCCACCTCACGGAAAAGCACCGGCACGTGTCCCCGGTGCTGATCGATTTGGACCTGCGGTTCCAGTTGAACAGCGATAATGTCGCCGTGCGTCGATACTCCAGCGCCGACATGGCGCGGCTGGTGCAGAGCTTTGGCGCAGAGATCGCGGCCATGTTTGATGTGCCCGACTTTACCATGGTCGTAATGGAAAAGTCGCAGCCAAGCATCGTGCAGAAGCGCCTGAAAGACGGCGTACACATCGTGCTACCGGACGTGGTGAGCAAGCCCAGCGTTCAATACGTGCTTCGCCAGCGGGCGTGCGCGAGTTTAAAGACCTTTTTTGAAGAGCTGGGCGCCGTCAATCGCATCGAAGAGATCATCGACGAGGCCGTCATCGAGCGCAACAACTGGTTGCTGTATGGCAGCAAGAAACCAAATGGAGAAGCGTACAAAGTCACGAGTGTGTACAAGTACTCGTGTGAGAGCGGCACCGAAGGGAGGGTCACGGACGTGACCGAGGAGTACGCGCACGATTCGACGTTTGATATTGCGTCGCTGTTGTCCATTCGGAACAAGCATGACGAGACGCGGCTGCGCGTCGAAAACTACGCGGACATTGAAGTGTACGAACGCGAGCTGGACACGCGACGGCGCAAAATGGAGACCGCCAAAGCCATCATTGCCGACGACCGCAACGATGAGCGCAACGAATACTTCAACTTGGACGAGATCTCGCAATTGGTCGACATCTTGGCGTCCCAGCGCGCAGAGTCGTATGACGATTGGATCAGGCTAGGCTGGTGCTTGCGCAACATCGACCATCGCTTGGTCGACAAGTGGGATGCGTTCAGCAAGACGTCGCGCAAGTACAAGGAAGGCGAGTGCCACAACCTGTGGAACCACATGAAGAGCGGCGGCGGCCTGGGCGTCGGCACGCTGCACATGTGGGCCAAGGCCGATGCACCCGACAAGTATGCCGAAATGATGCGGCGAGATCTGCGCAAGCTCATCTACGAGTCCAAATCGGCCACACACAACGACGTGGCGCGCGTCATCCACTACTTGTACCAATATGAATACGTATGCTCGTCCATAAAGAACAGGTTCTGGTACGAGTTTAAGCACCACCGCTGGCACCCATCCGACTCGGCGTTTTCGCTGCGCGTGAAAATGTCCAACGACGTGTGGAAAGAATACATGGCGGCCGCGCGAGACCTGTCGCACCGCGCGACGGAAACGTCCGACTCGGAACAACAAGACCGGTACCAAGATTATGCAAAAAAGATGATTGACATTGCCCACAAGCTCAAGACGACTTCCTTCAAGGAGAACGTGCTAAAGGAGTGCGCAGAGATGTTTTATGTTGAAAAGTTTGAAGAAAAGCTCGACAGCAATTTGAATTTGATCGGCTTTGAGAATGGCGTTTACGACCTGGACATGCTCGAGTTTCGCGCGGGTCGCCCGGAAGACTACATTTCGTTCTCGACCGGAAACAACTACATTGCCTGGGACCCGACGCACCCTTACATCCACGACATCAAACACTACTTGAGCCAAGTGCTTCCCAAAGCGCAAGTCCGCGAGTACGTGATGAAGCTCTTTGCCATGTTCTTACATGGAGCCGTCAAAGAGCAAAAGTTTTACATTTGGACGGGGTCGGGATCAAACAGCAAAAGTAAATGCGTCGAGCTATTCGAAAAGGCCTTTGGCGATTACTGTTGCAAGTTTCCCATTACCATGTTGACAATGAAGCGCGCCGCCAGCAACGCCGCGACCAGCGAGCTGGCGCGCGCCAAGGGCAAGCGATTCGCATGTTTACAAGAACCCAGCGAGGACGAGAAGCTCAACTGCGGCTACATGAAAGAACTGTCCGGCGGCGACAAGATCATGGCGCGAAGCTTGTTCAAAGAGCCCATCGAGTTTGTGCCGCAATTCAAGATGGTGCTGCTGTGCAATGCCCTGCCCCACGTTCCGTCGGACGACGGCGGTACCTGGCGCCGCATCCGTCTGACCGAGTTCACCTCGAAATTCGTGGACAACCCTGTCGAAGAAAACGAGTACCCCATCGACTATGACCTCACAGACAAGATGCTTCATTGGCGCGAGCACTTCATGGCGCTGCTTCTCGAGTATTACAAGTTGTACAAGACCGAAGGCATCACGGAGCCCGAAGAAGTCTTGACATGCACGCGCGAGTACAAGCGCAACAACGATCACTTGGCGGATTTCATCCACAATTGCATTGAGCGCAAGCAAGAGATGTGCTTCTTGCCGCTCAACGAGGCGTTCCAGGAGCTCAAGACCTGGGCCAAAGACGACAATATTCCTATCAAAGTGCCGACCAAGGGCGAGCTCGAAAAATATCTGTCCAAGACGCTCAACTGCAAGTGCGTCGTGGGCAGCAACAACTCCAAAGGTTTCAAAGGCTATGCACTCAAACGTGTCGAGCCGGCGCCGGGCGAATATGCATTTGCTGGGGGCGCCGCGGGGGGCAGCGGCGGGGCTGGCGGCCAGGACAATATCGACTAAAATCTAAAATGAAAAACCTCTACTTTTTGGAATATAAAGACAAGGCAATTTTCTAATGTGGTGACGGTGAGAAGAGCCAATCTAGCCCGCTCGTAGACTCCCGATCTTTCCCAGTTGCTTTTGGATGGCAACGAAATTTAAAAGCGGCATAGCGCCTTGCGCATTAGCACCCGCGTGCGCCCGTGTACCAGGCTGCGAGTATGGTACGCACCATCCCGGAAATGGCTTACAAAATCCAACCATTTCTAGGGCTCTGGATCAAGCGACGACTGCGATTCAAAAAGAAGCTGCGCATGTTCTTCGCCCAGAGTCTGCCAACAGTTGAGGGGTAGCGGAAGGCTTGCGACCCCTCCCAATTACGTTTGACGGAAAAA
>JACCDX010141668.1_pt1 | contig 23983 bp, 19 predicted proteins | sample 7449681 | NCBI WGS metagenome assembly JACCDX01 (sample SAMN15323450, study PRJNA562643) | freshwater metagenome | isolation source: river surface water | place: USA:Blue River Watershed | collected 2017-08-18
GGGTTTTTTCGCCGTCGGTGCCTTGGGTCTTCGCCATGTCAGGAAATCCAGTTTTGATCGTTAATGATAACCAAACACCCTGCCCCAAAGTGGTGTCTAAACAACAATGCCCCGAACAGGCCTTTTTAAAGCCTGTCCATGGGGTATCGGCAGCAAAAGCCAGAGGTTGAATCGGCCCACTCGGCCCCCAAGAAAGGGGGACCGAAACCCCAGGTCCCCACGGACGACCGTGGGAAGACGCATCAGGGTCGCTTGGCGATGACCTGATCGACCAGGCCGTAGTCTTTGGCCTCATCGGCCGACAGGTAGTAATCGCGCTCGGTGTCGCGCTGGATTTTCTCCAGGGGCTGGCCCGTCTTGTCGGCCAGGATGCGGTTGAGCTGCTCGCGGGTCTTGAGGATCTCGCGGGCGTGGATTTCGATCTCGGTCGCCTGGCCCTGGGTGCCACCCAAGGGCTGGTGGATCATGATCTTGGAGTTGGGCAGGGAATAGCGCTTGCCTTTGGCACCCGCCGACAACAAAAACGCCCCCATGCTGGCGGCCATGCCGATGCACAGGGTCGAGACGTCGGGTTTGATGAAATTCATGGTGTCGAAAATCGACATGCCCGCGCTCACCGAGCCGCCGGGCGAGTTGATGTAGAGCGAAATGTCCTTGTCGGGGTTTTCGCTCTCCAGGAACAACAACTGCGCCACCACCAGGTTGGCGGTCTGGTCATTCACCGGCCCCACCATGAAAATCACGCGCTCTTTGAGCAGGCGGGAATAAATGTCATAAGACCGCTCGCCGCGGCCAGACTGCTCGATGACCATCGGGATCAGGCCCAGGGCCTGGGTGTCAAGTGCGCTCATGGATGAAACTCCGGTTGGGTTTGGGTCATTGACCCATCAATTCGTCAAAGGCCAAAGCCTTTTCGGTGACCTTGGCCAGACCCAAGATGTGGTCGGTCACGTTGTTTTCAATGACCACGGCCTCGACTTCGGACAAGCGGCGGTTGTCGCCAAAGTACCAACGCACGACCTCTTCGGGCTTTTCGTAGCTGGCGGCCAGTTCGTCGACATGGGCCTTGATCTGCTCCATGGTGGCGTTGAGGTTGTTGGCTCGAACCAACTCGGCCACCACCAGGCCCATGCGCACCCGCTGCTCGGCCTGGGGGCGGAACAGGTCTTCGGGAATGGGGGCCTTGTCGGCGTCTTTGATGCCGCGCTGCTTCAGGTCTTCGCGGGCGCCCTGAATCAGGCGGTCCACCTCGGCCTGCACAATCGACTTGGGCAGGTCCAACTCGGCCTTGGCGACCAAGGCATCCAAGGCAGCCTGCTTGTTGCGCGACATCAGTCGGGCCTTGACCTCGCGCGTCAGGTTCTTTTCAATGTCTTGGCGCAAAGCGGTGACGGTGGCACCGGCCACGCCCAGCGATTTGGCCAGTTCGTCGGTGAGCTCAGGCAGGTGCGAGGCCTCGATTTTCTTCACGGTGACCAGGAAGTCGGCGGTTTTGCCTGCCACTTCACGGCCGTGATAGTCGGCCGGGAAGGCCAGGGGAAAGGTCTTGCTTTCCCCCACCTTGAGGCCACGCACGGCGTTCTCGAATTCGGGCAGCATCTGGCCTTCGCCGATGATGAAGCTGAAATCACTGGCCTGCCCGCCCTGAAAGACCTCGCCGTCGATCTTGCCCTCGAAGTCGACTTGCACGCGATCGCCGTCGCTGGCGGCCGCGTCGAGCGCACGCTGAGCGAAAGAGCGGCGCTGCTTGCGCAGGATGTCGATGGTTTTGTCGATGGCCTCGGGGCTGACGCTGGCGCTGGCGCGCTCGATCTCGAGGGTGGAGAGGTCGGGCAGCTTGACCTCGGGGTAGACCTCGAACACGGCATCAAAGGCCAACTGGCCTTCGGGCGCGCCCTCTTTCTCGCTGATGCGGGGTTGACCGGCCACGCGCAGATTGGCCTCGTTGGCGGCCTGGGCAAAGGCCTCGCCGACCTTGTCGTTCATGACCTCGTAGTGCACCGAGTAGCCGTAACGCTGGGCCACGATGTTCATCGGCACTTTGCCGGGGCGAAAGCCGTCGATCTTGACCTGGCGGGCCAGGCGCTTGAGGCGCTCGTTGACTTCGTTTTGAATCAGCTCGGCATTGACGGTCAGGGTCATCTTGCGTTCGAGCTTTTCGAGGGTTTCGACGGTCACGGTCATTTGGTTTTCTCCGGTGTTGGGGCCTGCAACCCAGGCTGCAGGCGGGATGATCTGAGGTGGTGCGCGGGGGGGGACTCGAACCCCCACACCATTGCTGGCGTCAGGACCTAAACCTGGTGCGTCTACCAATTTCGCCACCCGCGCTAACAAAACAGCCTCGGGCGGTGGATGACAGACCCCCCAAGGCTGCATTGAACAAGGGCTGATTTTACCCTGAAATGCCCTTGGCCTTGACCCGGAACCAGGCCGCGTACATGGCCGGCAAAGCCAGCAGGGTCAGGAAGGTCGCCACGATCAGACCGCCCATGATGGCCACCGCCATCGGCCCCCAAAACACGCTGCGCGACAGCGGGATCATGGCCAACACGGCGGCCGCAGCGGTCAACACGATCGGGCGCAAGCGGCGCACGGCGGCTTCGATGATGGCCTCGCGCGGGGAAACGCCGCGCGCCCGATCCTGTTCGATCTGGTCGATCAAGATGACCGAATTGCGCTGGATCATGCCCATCAGGGCGATCACGCCCAGCAAAGCCACAAAGCCAAAAGGGCGATCAAGCAGCAGCAAGGCCGCTGCGACCCCGGCAATGCCCATGGGCCCGGTGAGGAAAACCAACATGGCCCGGCTGAAGCTCTGCAACTGCAACATGAGCAGGGTAAAGACGATGAACAGCATCAGGGGAACCCCAGCGGCGATCGAGCTCGACCCCTTCGCGCTTTCTTCGACAGCGCCGGCGACCTCGATGCGGTAGTCGTGCAAGCCTTGGCCCTGCCACTGGGCCTCGAGCTGGCGCAAGGCAGGCAAGAGCTGCTGGGTCACGGTCGCGCCCTGCAAGCCCTCGATGATGTCGCTTTGCACCGTGATGGCGTATTGGCGGTTTTCTCGCCAGATCACCCCTGGCTCGAAGTCGTGGCGAACACGCACCAGTTGGCTGAGCGCGATCGATGGACCGTTCGCAGCCGCCACATAGGTGCCCCCCAGGGCCTCGATGCGATCGCGCTCGGCCGCTTGGCCACGCAACACGATGTCGATCAGGCGATCGCCCTCCCTGTACTGGCCAACGGTTGAGCCCGATGCCCACAACCGGATGGCCTGAGCGATGGACTGACTGGACACCCCAAGGGCACGGGCCTTGTCCTGGTCCACCGCCAGCCGCAGCGTTTTGACCGGTTCGTTCCAGTTGTCGTTCACGCCACGCGTGTTGGGGTTCAACCGCATGGCCTGCTTGACTTCGTCGGCCTTGACCCGCAACACCTCGGGGTCAACCCCCACCACCCGAAACTGCACCGGATAAGGAACGGGGGGACCATTGGGCAGCAGCTTGATGCGGGCGCGCACCTCGGGGAACTCGGCCGCCAGAACGGCAGGCAAGGCCAGACGCAAGTGTTCGCGCTCGCGCAAGTCCCGGGGCACGACGATGAATTGGCTGACGTTGCTTTGCGGAAAAATCTGATCCAGCGGCAGGTAAAAACGTGGCACGCCCGAGCCCACCCAGGTGGTCACGCTGACCACCCCGCTCTCGGCCATCAGGCGTTGTTCGATGCGACGGCCCACGTCAGCGTTGTGCGCCATGGACGCCCCCTCGGGCAACCAGGCGTCGATCAAGATTTCGGGGCGACTCGAATCCGGGAAAAACTGCTGTTGGACCCGCCCCATGCCCACCAAGCCCAAGAGCAGGGTCAGCACGGTCAGACCGATGGTGAGCCAGCGGTGGTCCACGCACCAGCTGACCCAGGCCCTGAAGCGGCGGTAGAAGGGCGAGTCAAAGAGCTCGCCGTGGACTTCAGAGGGAACGTGCTTGTCATCGCGCAACAACCAGTGGCCCAACAAAGGCACGAAGAACACCGACACCCACCAACTGAGCAGCAAAGCCAGTACGGTGACGGCAAAAATGGCAAAGGTGTACTCGCCGGTGACCGATTTGGCCAAACCGATGGGGACAAAACCCGCGGCGGTGATCAGCGTGCCGGTCAACATGGGCATGGCGGTGACCTCGTATGCGAACGTCGCGGCGCGGAAGCGGTCGTATCCCTCTTCCATTTTGCGCACCATCATCTCGACGGCGATGATGGCGTCGTCGACCAGCAGGCCGAGCGCGATGATCAACGAACCGAGCGAGATTTTGTGCAAGCCGATGCCCCAGATGTGCATGGCCATGAACGTCATCGCCAACACGAGGGGAATCGTGATGCCGACCACCAAACCGGGCCGCCAGTCGACCCGCCAACCCCAACGCCCGCCCCGTTGCAAGCCCAGCGACAGCAGGCTGACGGCCAACACGATGACCACCGCTTCGATCAGCACGCGCACGAACTCTTGCACCGACTGGGCCACCGCTCGGGGTTGGTCCTGAATTTGGGTCAGCGTGACGCCCACGGGCAAAGCGCGTTGGATGTCGCTGGCCGCTGCGCGCAAGGCCTGCCCCAGGGCGATGATGTCGCCCCCCTTGGCCATGGAGATGCCCAGGGCGATCACGGGCTCGCCCTGGTGCGAGACCAAGACCTGGGGCGGGTCGATCAACCCACGCCAGACCCGGGCGATGTCGCCCAGACGGATCTGCGCACCGGCGCTGCCGCGCAGCGGCATGGCGCGCAAATCCTCGGGTGAATGAAAAGCGCCGTCCACGCGCACCGCGATCTGATCGTGCGTGCTTTGCAAAGTGCCGGCGTTCTCGACCGCGTTTTGTTGCCCCAACTGGGCCATGACGGCGTTCAGGTCCAGGCCATACTGGGCCATGCGAGCGGGCACCAGGTCAATGTAGATTTTTTCCGGCTGATCGCCGTAGAGCTCCACCTTGGCGACGTCGGGCACGCGCAACAGGCGCTGGCGCACCGACTCGGCCAAGTCCTTTTGCTCGGGGGCTGAGAAACCAGGCGCGCGCAGGGCGTAAATGACACCAAAGACATCGCCAAATTCGTCATTGAAAAACGGCCCCTGCACGCCAACTGGCAGGGACTGTCGCATGTCGCCCACTTTTTTGCGCACGCTGTACCAAACGTCGCTGACCTCACCGGGTGGAGAAGAGTCCTTGAGCTGAAAGAGGATCAAGGATTCACCGGGTTTGGAATAGCTGCGGATCTTGTCCGCATGGGGCACTTCCTGCAAGGTGCGCTCGATTTTGTCGGTCACCTGCTCGGCGATCTGGGCCGCGCTGGCCCCAGGCCAATACGCCCGCACCACCATGGCCCGAAAGGTGAAGGGCGGGTCTTCGTCCTGCCCAAGTTGAAAATAAGACGACACGCCAAACACCAACAACACCACCATCAGGTAGCGCGTCAAGGCCGGGTGGCGCAGGGCCCACAAGGAAAGGTTGAAGCGCCCGCTGGCGCCGGGCTGCTCGCTCATGGCCGGCTCCGCACGGGGGTGGCGGTGTCGATGCTGTTGTGCGGCGGCGGGTTTTTTGGCACATAGGGGGTGACGGCTTGGCCCGGTGCCAGGGCATGGCCACCGGCAGCGACCACCTGCTGACCAGCCTTGAGGCCCTCGCCCACCAGCACCTGATCTCCCCGATAACCCAGCACCTGCACGCCCTGAAAACGCACGCTGTGGCTGGTTTCGTCGTACACCCAGACACCGGCTTGGCCTTGAACATGCACCAGTGCCGGGGTGGGCAAAGCCCATCCGGGCGGGGTGACGGACATCCCCACCGACCAGACGCGGGCGGTTTGCCCCAGGGCCCAATCGACGCCGCTGGGCAGGTCGATGCGGATCAGGAAACTGCGGGTCTGCGGATCGGCGCTGGCCGACACCTCGCGCACGCGCGCAGGCACCGGCTGAGGGTCCCCCCAACGCGACACCTGGACCGCCTGACCGACTTTCCAGCGCGCCACCTGGTCTTCGGCCACCCAGGCCTGGACCTCACGCGGTCCATCCCAGGCCACACGCAAGACCGGCGCGCCGGCGGCAAGCACCTGCCCGGGTTCGGCCTCGATGCCCATGACCACGCCCGATTGTGGGGCCATGAGTCGCGTGTAGCGCGACTGGTTGGCCTGCAATTCGTTTTGCGCCTGGGCCTGCTCCAGTTGGGCCTGAGCGGTTTGCCAAGCCGACTGGCGGCGCTCCCATTCGGCCTGACCGATGAAACCCTGCTTGAAAAGGGCCTCATGGCGGCGCATGTCGGCCAGTGCCAAATCACGCTGCGCTTGGGCAGCAGCCACCTGGGCCCGAGCGGCCTGGCTGCTCAAGCCGGGATCTTGGGGGTCCAGTTCGGCCAAGGTTTGGCCCGCTTTGAATCGCTGGCCCAACGCGACATGGCGCTGCGTCAGCAAGCCGCCGATGCGAAACGAAAGCCGGGCCTCGTGGCGGGCGCGCACCTCGGCGGCCCAGCCCTGGGCTTGCGCGTCGGGCGCCTCTTGGACCTTGATCAATTTGACCGACCGTACGGGCTCGGGGGCGGGCGCGTGGCGCGAACATGCGACCATCAGGGGCAACAGCGCAACAGCAACAAGAAGTTGGGTGGACATGGCGTCGATCCGATTAATAACCAATTGGTCATTAATTTACCATGAAATGACACTTGACAGACAATCAGGGACATGTCGCCTGCCCCACTGCCACCCGAACGACCAGCCACCTCGACGGACCTGCCGCGCTTGATTCAAGGGGTGGCGCGTTCATTTGCGCTCAGTCTGCTTGTCTTGCCTGCCGGCATGCGCACGCCTGTCGGGTTGGCCTATGTGCTGGCCCGCGCCAGCGACACGGTCGCGGACAGCATGGACGTGGGCGCGCGTGACCCTGCTCAGAGGATCGCGCGGCTGCGGGCGCTCGATGCCCTGCAAGAAGCGATTCGCGCCAGTGCCCAAGAACCGCCCGTGACCGCTGGCCTGTTGGGGCCCAGCATCGGTGACCTGGGCCCAGTGCCCATAGCCGAAGAGCAGCACCTGCTGCACCAACTCGACGCGCTGGTCGCAGGCTTGCGCGTGCTGCCCGCCGACGACCGGCGACGCATCGCCGAGGTCTGCGACACCATCGTCTCGGGCCAACGGCTCGATCTGCAACGCTTTGACCATGGTGCGGGCGAGCTGCACGCCCTGACGCGCAGCGCCGAACTGCTGGACTACACCTGGCGCGTAGCGGGTTGCGTGGGTCACTTTTGGAGCGCGTCCTGCGAAGCCCACGTGCCGATGTGGCGCACCCGCCCCCTGGACGCGATGATGGCCGATGGTGCCCGCTTCGGCATGGGCCTGCAAAGGCTGAACCTGCTGCGCGACACCTGCCAAGACCTGACACTGGGCCGTTGCTACTGGCCGATCGAAGAGTTGGATCGGGTGGGGTTGACAGCACCCGCGCTGGCGCAGGCGGTGCACGCGCGCGATGCGGTGGCGCTGCAGGCCATGCGCCCCTTGATGGCAAACTGGATCGAACACGCCCGGGTCGATCTGAGCCGAGGCATCGCCTACGCCGTGGCCGTGCGACCCGTGCGCTTGCGCTGGGCCTGCGCCCTGCCCGCTTTGCTCGGCTTGCAGACGCTGCGGGCCATCGAACACCTCGGCCCGCTGGCGCTGACCCAATCGGTCAAGGTGCCGCGGACCTGGGTCTATCGCCTGATGCTGCGACTGGCTCTCGGGGGGCTGCGACCCCGCGCACTGCAACGCCTTGCCCTGCACCTGGGCGCCAAGCCCCTGGGTGCGGCGGGCCTGGCGGACAATGGGACAATGGCGACATGACACCGCAAGAGTATGTGCAACAGAAAGCGGCGGCCTCGGGCCGCAGCTTTTACTATGCGTTTTTGTTTTTGCCGCCCCCCCGTCGACAGGCGATCACGGCCTTTTATGCGTTTTGTCGCGAGGTCGACGACGTGGTCGACGAGGTGCACGAACCCGACGTGGCCCGGGCCAAGCTGGCCTGGTGGCGACACGAGGTGCAACAGGCTTTCGCCGGCCAAGCCCAACACCCCGTGACCCAGGCGCTGATGCCGGGCGCGCAGGCGTTTGGCCTGCAAGCGCGGCAATTGCTGGCGGTGATCGAGGGCTGTGAGATGGACCTGACCCAGACCCGTTATTTGGACCGCGCAGGTCTGGAACGTTACGCCCACTTGGTGGCCGGGGTGGTGGGCGAGGTGTCGGCACGCATCTTTGGCCAAACCCAAGAGGCCACCACCGCCTTCGCCCACAAACTGGGCCTGGCCTTTCAGTGGACCAACATCTTGCGCGACGTCGGGGAAGACGCGCTGCGCGGGCGGATTTATCTGCCCATCGATGACTTGCAACGCCATGGGGTGCGGGCCCACGAGGTTCTCGATCGGCTCGACTCCGATCGATTTCAAGCCCTCATGCTCGATCTGTCGACCTACACGCAGGGCCTGTACGATGAGGCGCTGGCCCTGTTGCCGCAGGCCGATCGACGCGCGCAAAAGCCCGGCCTGATGATGTGCAGCATTTACCGCACGCTGCTGCGAGAAATGGCCACGGCCGGATTTCCCGTCCTGCGAGAACGCGTGGCCTTGACCCCCTTGCGCAAATTTTGGCTGGCCTGGAAGATGCAAGCGCTGGGCCGCTTCTGAGCATGCCCACCGGGCAGCCGGCGCCCGGTCCCAAGCGATCAAGTGCCGGTTTGATTCGACGCGAACCAATCGTGCAACTCACGCAGGCTGCGCACCATGGGCACGGCGGCGCCGGGCTGATCCCAGGCTTTGTCGTGGCGATTCAACCAAATGCAGGCCATGCCCGCGTTGCGCGCGCCCCAGGCGTCCAGGTGCGCGTCGTCACCGATGTGCAGGACCTGGTGTGGCTCCAAGCCCGCCAAGCGGGCGGCGTGGTGGTAAATGCCTGGCTCGGGTTTGGCACAACCCAGGGTGGGGGCGTTGACCGCGTGGGTGAACCACGCGCCCAAGCCCACCCGGTGCACGTCGGCGGTGCCATTGGTCACGGCCAGCAGCGGGTAACGGGGCGCCAGGTGCGCCAGCAGGGGCATGGCATCCTCAAAGAGTTCGACGCGCTGGCGTTCGGCGTGAAAGACCTCAAAGGCGGTGGGGGCCAGGTGCTCGGGTTCGCCCGCCAGCACCAACAAGCGCCGGATGGCTTCTTCGCGCAGGGCGGCCAAATCGTGGCTGCGATGCGGCCAGTCCACCTGCACCTGTTGTCGGATTTGGCGCAAGCGCTCGCGATCCTGCCCGAGCTCGGCGGCGACCGGGGCATGCTGGACCAACCACGCTTGCAGGGCCTCTTCGGCGCGGGCGATGATGGGCCAGACCGGCCAAAGGGTGTCGTCCAGGTCCAGGGATATTGCACGGATGGGCGTCAAATCAACCATAGGTCAGCGAGAATAGCACCATGATCAAATCCCGTTTTGCGCCCGAGCCGCCGTTTTCGCACGGGCAAGCCCCCAAAACCGGGGTCTTGCTGTGCAACCTGGGCACGCCCGAGGCCCCCACCCCTGCCGCCCTGCGTCAGTACTTGGCCGAGTTCCTGGGCGACCCCCGAGTGGTCGAAATTCCGCGTCTCCTGTGGATGGTCATCCTGCACGGGATCATCTTGCGCGTGCGCCCCGCCAAATCGGCGCACAAATACGCCAGCATCTGGACCCCCCAAGGCTCTCCGCTCAAGGTCTGGACCGAGGCGCAGACCATGGGCCTGCAAGATCGCCTGAACGCCGATGGACTGAACCTGGTGGTGCGTTACGCCATGACCTACGGACAACCGTCCATCGCCTCGGTGCTCGACGAGATGCGCCAACTGGGCGTGACGCGCGTGCTGGTGCTGCCGGCCTACCCCCAATACTCGGGCACCACGACGGCCGCCGTGTTCGATTGCGTGCACCGCTGGTCGCTGCGTGCGCGGCTCATGCCCGAGTGGCGTTTCGTCAACCGCTACCACGACGACCCCGGCTACATCGCGGCGCTGGCGCAGTCGGTGCGCGATCACTGGCGGGCGCATGGACAGCCCGATCAGTTGGTCATGAGTTTTCATGGTGTGCCCGAGCGCACGCTGATGCAGGGCGACCCCTACCATTGCGAATGCCACAAAACCGGGCGCCTGCTGGCCGAGGCGCTGGGCCTGAGCAAATCCCAGTACACGGTGACCTTTCAGTCGCGTTTTGGCAAGGCCAAATGGCTGGAACCCTACACCGAGCCGACGGTGCGCGAGCTGGCCCGCGCCGGCACCCGACGGGTCGATGTGATCTGCCCCGGCTTCACCAGCGACTGCCTGGAAACGCTGGAAGAAATCGCCATGGAAGTGCGTGCCGCGTTCATCGAGGAAGGCGGCAGCGAATTCCACTACATCCCGTGTCTGAACGCCAATGGGGCCTGGATCGAGGCCCTGCGCGGCCTGGTCATGCGGCACACCCAGGGCTGGCCACTCGGTGCGGCCGACACCGCCGCACTGCAGGCCAGTCGCGCGGCTGCGCTGGCGCTGGGCGCCAAGGACTGACGTCGAGCGAATCGCGGCTTAACCCGGTCCGGAACCGGGTGGGTGCTTGCGGCGCAGTCGCGCGCCCATGATGTAGAGCACGATGGCCAAGGGCAGCACCCCATAAAAAAAGAAGGTGATGATGGCCCCCAGCAGGGTGCCATCGGGGTGCATCACTTCGGCGACCGACATCATGAGCACCACGTACATCCAGGCGATGGCGACCAAGTACATGATCAGAGCATGCTTTCGCCGTTGCGAATGCGGTGCAGGCTGCTCAGGTCCAAGGTCCAGACGATGCCGTCGCCGATCTGGCCGGTCGAACTGGCGTCGATGATGGCCTGACGGATCACGGGTGCCATGTCGTCGTCGGCGATGACCGTGACCATGATTTTGGGGGTGTAGTCGGTCAACTCTTCCTTGACCGTGCGCTTTTGGGTGTGCGCTGGGGCAGTGAAGCCCTCGGCCTTGGTGAAGGTCAGGCCAGGAAAATTGGGGATTTGGCGCAAAATTTCACGCAACTGGGGCAAGCGTTGCGGACGGACGATGGCGCGGATTTCTTTCATACAAGCTCCATAAGCCCGGTCAGGCTTCGATGGGTTTTTCTTCGAACCAGCGGTACAGCACAGGCACGAGCAACAGGGTGAGCGAGGTCGACGAGAACAGGCCACCGATGACCACGATGGCCAGCGGTCGCGTGACCTCGGAACCCGGCCCAGTGGAGAACAACATGGGAATCAAGGCCAGCAAAGCCACCATGGCGGTCATCATGACCGGTCGGAAGCGGTGGGTGCAGCCCTCCATGATGGCGTGATCGGTGTCCAGCCCTTCTTCGCGCTGTTGGCGGATGAAACTCACCAACACCACGCCGTTGAGGACCGCAATGCCCCACAGGTTGATGAAGCCCACGGCGGCGGGCACGCTCAGGTATTCACCACTCAGCCCCAGGGCCACCACCCCACCAATGGCGGCCAGCGGCAGCACCGTGATCACCAAGGCCGCGTACCGCAGGGACCCAAACAACATGAAGAGCAAAAAGAAGATGGCGCCGATGGTCAGGGGGATGATGACGGCCAGCGTCGCCGTGGCGCGCTCGAGGTTTTCGAACTGCCCCCCCCAGGAGAGGCTGTAGCCGGTTGGCAACTTGACCTGACGCTCGATGCGCGAGCGCGCCTCGGCAACAAAGCCCCCGAGGTCGCGCCCTTGGACGTTCACGCCGATCACCAGGCGGCGGCGCCCGCTCTCGCGGCTGATTTGTGCGGGACCGTCGGCCAGCTCGATGTGGCTGATGTCACGCAGGGCGACGATCGAGCCGTTGGGCGCGCGCAGGATCAGGTTGCCGATGTCCTCGACACTGTTGCGCTCGCTGCTGGGCAGACGCACCACGGCATCAAACCGGCGCTCGCCCTCAAAGACTTGGGTGGCCACCTTGCCCTGAACGGCGATTTCGATCAGGTCATTGACCTCCTGGACATTCAGGCCGTAGCGGGCGATGGCCCCTCGATCGATGCGCACCGTCAGGTACTCCTGGCCGCTGACACGCTCGACCCGCAAGTCGTTGGCACCAGCGGTGGCCATGAGTTGGGCGGCGATTTCATCGCCCAGGCGGCGCAATTGGGTCAGGTCGTCGCCAAAGATTTTGACCGCCACCTGCGATCGCACGCCCGAGACCATCTCGTCGACACGGGCGGCAATCGGCTGGCTGATGGCGATTTCGACCCCTGGCAAAAATTTCAATTTGTCGCGAATCTCGTCGGCGATGCGCTCCTGGGTCATGCCCTCGCGCCACTGGTCTCGCGGCTTGAGGCTGACGATGGGATCGGACTCGTGCGGCTGACCGGGGTCGGAAGCCGACTCGCCACGCCCCAGCCGCGAGACGACCATTTGCACCTCGGGCACGGTCTTGATGGCCGCCATGGCTTGGGTTTCCATCTGGATCGATTCATCGATCGAGATTTTGGGAACCCGAACGATCACCGGGGTGATCGAACCCTCCTGCATGGTTGGAATGAAAGCCGTGCCCAAAAAGGGCACCCAAGCAAAACTGCCCAACAAAGCCAGAATCGCCACGCCCAGGACCTTGCGGGGGTGGCCCAGGGACCAATGCAACATGCGCAAGTAAGGGCCTTTGAGTTGGCGCAGCAACCAGGTGTCGTGCTCGGCTCCACCCTTGAGCACGTAGCTGCACAGCACCGGACTGAGCGTGAAACTCAAGATGAGCGAGAGGGTGAGCGCGATGGCGATGGTCAAGGCCAAGGGGGCGAACATCTTGCCCTCCATGCCTTGCAGGCTGAGCAACGGCAGAAACACCAAAATGATGATGCCCACGCCATACAGCACCGGCTTGCCCACCTCGGTGGTTGACTCCAGGATCACGCGCAATTTGGACTTGCCTTGGTGGGCCGGGTCGCCCAAGCGCGCGAACGCGTTCTCGACCACCACCACGGCGCCATCGACCATCAGGCCAATGGCGATGGCCAGCCCGCCCAAGGACATCAGATTGGCGCTCAGCCCGATGCGGTTCATGACCAGGAAAGTCAGCAAGGGGGTCAGGATCAGGGTGGCGACGACGATCAGGCTGGATCGGACGTCCCCCAAGAAAATAAACAGGATCGCGACCACCAGGATGATGCCCTCGGCCAACACCTTGGCCACGGTCTGCATCGCGGTGTTGACCAGCTCGCTGCGGTCATAAAAAGGCACGATTTGCAAGCCATCGGGCAGCATCTGCTTTTGGTTGATGTCATGGACCCGCTGCTTGATGCGGCCCACGATCTCCCGGGCGTTGCCGCCACGGATCATTTGCACGATGCCCGCCACGGCCTCGGTTTGCCCATCCTTGATGATGGCGCCCTGGCGGACTTCGGAGCCAAACTGCACGTCGGCGACGTCCTTGACCAACACCGGCGTGCCCTGGAACTCCTTGAGCGCGATGTTGCCCACGTCTTGCAGGGAACCGATCAGGCCCACGCCACGGATCAGGTACTGCTCGGCCAAGGCGGGCAGCACCCCACCCGACGAGTTGGCATTGTTTTGAGCGACGGCGGTGTAAACCTCTTTGATGCTCAGGCCGTAGTAACGCAGGCGATCGGGCTTGACCTTGACCTGGTACTGGCGGGCAAAGCCGCCTTGGGTGTTGATTTCGGCCACCCCGGGGATGGAGCGCAACATCGGCCTGACCACCCAGTCCTGGATTTCCCGACGTTGACGCAGCTCGGCTTCGGTCAGGGGCCGCAGTTTGCCATCGGGGCCGCGGTCGTCAGGCCGCTCCAGGGTGTATTGAAAGACCTCGCCCAATCCGGTCGAAACCGGGCCGAGCACGGGCGTGATGCCGGCGGGCATGCGCTGAGTGGCCTCGATCAAGCGCTCCAAGACCAGTTGGCGGGCAAAGTACACGTCGGTCTTGTCGGTGAAGACGAGGGTGACCAGTGAGACGCCGTTGCGGTTGAGCGAACGCATCTCGACCAGCCCAGGCAAGCCGGTCATCGAGGTCTCGATCGGCACCGTGATGAAACGTTCGACCTCGGTCGGTGGCCTGCCCGGCGCCTCGGTCGCGACCTGGACCTGCACATTGGTCACATCGGGAAAGGCGTCGACCGAGAGTTTGCGCACGGCCATGAGACCGGTCAACAACAAAGCCACGCTGATGACGGCCATCAGCACGCGTTGTTGCAAAGACCAACGGACGATGGCACCGATCATCACTGACCCCCGCCCGAGGTCAAGGACTGCTGGTTGCGCAGGTTGTTGAGGTGAAACGCCCCTTCGGTGACGATCACCGCGCCGGCCTCAACGCCCTGCCGCACCGGGCGGAATTTGCCAAACAAGGGGTCGAGCTCGACCGGGGTCAGTTTGAACACACCCGGTTCCACCTGAACGTACACGTGGTCGCGGTCGTTTTCACGCACCACCGCGGCCTCGGGCACGACAGGCACCTGCCGCACCCCCAATTCAATGCGCAAGGTGACCAGCATCTGGGGCTTGAGGTCCTGGTGTGGGTTGTCGAGTTGGGTGCGTATCGCCACGGTGCGGGTCTCGGGCTGGATGGTGTCACCGACGAAGACGACCTTGCCCTTGAGGGTGCGGTCCAGCGCCGGAATGTCGACCTCGACCGACTGGCCTTTGCGGATCAGGCTGGCGGTTTGCTCGGGCAAGGAGCCCACGGCCCAGACCGAGGACAGGTCGGCCACGGTAAAGAGCGAATCACCCGGTTGCACCACCTGTCCGGCGTTGACTTTGCGCTCCAACAACACGCCACCTTGCCGGGCGGCGACAACGGCCTCAGGCTGCAGGCGTCCCTCCAACCGCAATCGTTCAATCGACTCGTTGGGCAAACCCAACAAGACCAGTTGGTCTTGAGCGGCGCGGGATTCGGCCCTGGCAATCGCCAACTCGGACTCGCGCTTTTGCAATTCGGCCGAGCTGATCACATCGGCCTGAATCATTTGCCGGGCCCGGTCCACCGCACGCTCGGCCTGGGTCAGGTTGGAGTTGGCACGCAGATAGGCCAATTGGGCGCTGGTGAGCTCGGCGCTGGTCAAACGCGCCAAGGCCTGTCCAGGCTTGATGGCATCGCCCAATTCGACGTTGACGGCACTGATGCGGCCCACCACGGCCGATCCGACGCGGCTGACCCTTTGCTCATTGGCCTCGATCCTGCCAGGGTGGGTCTGGGTTTCGGCCACGGCACGCGCGACCACGGTCTGGGTCACAAAGCGCCCGGCTTGCTCGGCGTTCAAGCGGACCAACAAGGGATCGGAAGGCGTGGCCGCGGGTGCGGTCGCAGACGCCTCGGGTTTGGAGGCCGGCGAGCAAGCGACCAATGGCCAGGCCAAAGCAAGCGTCCCCAGTTGCAGGGCGATGCGACGAATGGGCGGTTGCGACGTCATGGTGAGCTCGTTGGGTTTGGAAATGGGAAGGTGTCCATGCGCTGGGCGCTGAGGGTTTCGATCTCGATGCGGGCCTTTTGCAACTCGAAGCGGGCCTGCAACAAGTCGATGCGGACCGACTGCAAAATGCGCTGGGCGTCGAGCACATCCAAAATGCCGCGCTCACCGAAACGATAGGCCGCCTGCGCCACTTGCAAGGCGGTTTCGGCCATGCGAACGGCCCCCGTGCTCAGCGCAGAGACCTTGGTGCGGGCGATGTCCAGCGCTTTCCATGCCTGCAACAGCTGCTGCCGCAATTCGGCGCTGCGTCCGTCGAGTAAGGTCTGCACGCGGGTCATGTCGGCCACCGCTTCGGCGATCGGGCCCTGGCGCTGATCAAGCAGGGGGAGCTGAACCTGCACGCCCCAGATGTCTTGTCTGACCTGAGGGTCTTGGGTCTGGCTGTAGCGCAATTCCATGCCCGGCCATCGTTGGGCACGCGCCGCGTCCAGTTGGTGGCGAGCACGCTCGAGCTGGGCCCGCAGGGCGGCAATTTCAGGGTTGCGCCGTTCGGCCATGTCTTGCAACTCGATCAAGGCATTCATGTCCACGGGCTGGTCCAAACCGCCCTGGATGCCCGTGAGCGCCAACAAATGTCCCGCCGCCAGGCGGTTGAAACTGAGCAAGACCTGTTGGGCCTGCACCTCAGCGCTTTGGTGACGTTGTCGGGCGTTGATGACCTCGGCATCGGCTTTGATCAGCTCATAGCGGGCGGCTTCGCCACTCTCGACCTTGACGCGCACGCGCTCGCGCACCTGCTCAAGCAGCTGCCAGTCCTGGCGATAGACCTGGGCGGTGTCTCGGCGCCAAAAATACTCGTGGGCCAAGGTTTCGACCTCGGCAATCAGGTGCAGCCGCATCTGCTGCAACTGATGAAAGGCCACGGTCCGCTGCGATTGGGCCGAGCGCACGCGCGATGAGCGCAACCAGGGGTTCTCAAAGGGCTGGGTCAAGTTGACCTGGTTGACAGCCCCCGCCATGGCACCGGGCTGGCGGGCGCTGGCGTTGCCCTGCCCCCCTTCGATGCGCGGGTTGGGCAAGGCGCGCGCCGAGGTGATGCCGGCCGCCGCTTGCTGCTCAGACAGCGCGGCCGCCTGCAATCCGGGGTTGTGGCGCAACACGACCTGGGTCAGGGTCACCAAGTCGGGCTGGGTCAGTTGGGCCGGGTCACTGGGCAGGGGACGGGGCCCCATGGGAGGCTGGGGTTGGGCCTGGGCAAGGGTGACCGTCAGCGCCGATGCCAAGACCCAAGCCGCCGCACTGACCCGAACCGAAGCGCTCCCCTGAGGGTGGATCGCACCGCCTCCCCACCATGACTTGCATTTGCTCATGCAGGCATGGTAGTGCCAAAAGCAAAGTCCGATTTTTTGTAAAGTTATTTAAACGGCCTCATCCAACGGTCTTTTGATGTCGGTCAAGTTCAATACGCCACCACCGCACCGTCGCTGCGGGGATCCCATCCGCCTTGGAGGATGCCGTTGGGTTCGCGCACGATGCAACCCGCATGGCCCACGGTCTCGTCAAGCGCGCCGATCACCTCGACGTCGTGGCCCCGACGGAGCAAGCCGTCGATGACTTCGGGTGGGAAACGGCTTTCGAGCTTGAGGGTGTCGCTGGTCTGGCCCCAAGTGCGACCCAGCAACCAGCGCGGACGGCTGATGGCGTCTTGGGGATCCAAGCCGTGGTGAACCACACGGCTGAAAATCGCAGCCTGGGTCTGCGGCTGCCCATCACCGCCCATGGTGCCATACACCATGGTGCGGCCGGAGTCGAGCACGGCCAACGCGGGGTTAAGGGTGTGAAACGGCTTGCGATGCGGCTCAAGGGTGTTGAGCGCCTGGGGCGACAGGGAAAAACTGCACCCCCGGTTCTGCCAATTGACGCCGGTGGTCGGCAACACGATGCCCGAGCCAAACTCGTGATAGATGCTCTGAATGAAAGACACGCACAGGCCCGAACCGTCGATCACGCCCATCCAGATGGTGTCCGCAGGGGGGTGTCCGGCCCCCCATGGCAAGGCGCGTTGCACGTCGACCTGGGCGGCCATCTGATCCAGGGCCTGAGGCGTCAAAAACTCGGCTGGGTCGCGGCGCATGTAAGCCGGGTCGGTCAGGTGCTGATCGCGCACCTTGAACGCTTGTTTGGTGGCCTCCACACACAGGTGCACGTGGTCCACGCCGTCGACGGGGTGCCGCTCCAAAGACAAACGGTCGAGCAAGCCCAAGATGATCAGCGACATCAGGCCCTGGGTGGGCGGGGTCATGTTGTGGACCTGACCCCGGCTGTGGCGCAGCGTGAGCGGGTCGACCAGGCGGGCGCTGTGGCGTTGCAGATCCGTCAGCCGCAAGGGGCTGCCCAAACGCTCCAACTCGCGCGCCACCGTGCGCGCCAGGTCACCCCGATAAAAATCCTGGGTACCGGCGCGGGCGATTTGCTCCAAGGTGGCGGCCAGTCGAGGCTGCACGAACACGCTGCCCGTCGCTGGCGACGCCCCCTGTGAGAGGAAGGTGTCGGCAAAACCGGGTTGATCGCGCAACTCGGGCAGTTTGGCAGCGGTCAGGCGATGCTGGCTGTGCGTGACCGGCACACCCGAGCGGGCGTAGGTGATCGCGTCGTCGAGCAAGCGGCTCAGGGGCAAGCGCCCACCCAGGCTGCGACGCGAGAGCGCATGGGCCGCACCCCAGCCCGAGAGGGTACCAGCCACGGTGTTGGCCGCGACCGGCCCCCGAAAGGGAATCGACTGGTGCAAGCCCTGATCGGCGTACCACTGGCGCGAGGCCAGTCCGGCCGACGCGCCGCAGGCGTCGATGCCGCCCATGGCGTGGCCCGGTCGGTGCATGACCCAAAACGAGTCGCCACCGATGGAGTTCATGTGCGGGTAGACGACGGCAATGGTGGCCGCCGCGGCGATCATGGCCTCGAGTGCGTTACCGCCCTCACGCAAGACGGCGACAGCCGACTCAGCGGCCAGGGCGTGCGGGGCGACGGCCATGCCGCGACGGCCCCATTTTGGTTGCAAGTTCATACAGCTTCTTTCCGAGTCAATGGAGCGACTTTATCCCAACAAGGCCGCGACCAACTCGGCAAAGCCCATGCCCCGCTCCCCCGCTGTGACATAGCGCGGAAAATGGTGCAATTTGCACCAATGCGGGGCGATGTTGGCCACCCCCACGCTGTGCGTGCAATGCCGAAACATCACCTCGTCGTTGGCCGAATCGCCGATGTAGACCCAGCGGTCGATCTCGGCCCCGAGCTCGCGGCCCAGCCACAAACGCACCGCCCATTGGGCGCCGACCCATTTGTGGTGGTCGCCGATCCAACCGTTGATGTGGATCGAACTGACCGTGACCGTCAGGCCGTGCCCACGCAAAATGGCACAGACACGCTCGATGTCGACGGGGCTCAAATGGGCGTGCTCGGCGTGGTCGATGGCGATGTCGGTCTCACGCCCTGGGCTGTCGGTGGCCATGCGGGCGTTCGGGAGTTGTCGCAAAACATCGGCTGCGGCGATCTGCAAGCGAGTGGCATGGGCGGCCCGCGTCGGGGCATCCTGCAGCCAGTCCTTGTGCAATCGGCCATCGGCACCGCGCCACAAGGCCACGGCCCCGTTCTCGGCGACGATCCCGGTGATGGGCCACTGCAGGGCGAATGCCGCGCTCCAACCCGCAGGCCGTCCGGTCACCGCAATCACGGTCCGGCCAGCGGAACGCAAACGCGCCAGGGCGTGCAGCGCCTGCGGCGCGATGGCGCCGCCTTCGGTCAGGGTGTCGTCGATGTCGGTCAGCACGCCGGTGATGCCTTGGCGTTCAGTCAGCGGCCAGGCGTCAAGCGACTCGGCGGGGCTCAAATCTGATACTGGGCACATAAAGCCAAACATTCTTCCAAATGGGGTTGGGTGAGCCCCTCTGAGCGCATGATACGGGCCACTTCGGGCGCCACGGCTCGGGCCATGTGGGCATCCAGAAAGAGCATGCGACTGCGCCGAGCCAGCACATCGGCCACCGTACAGGCCTGCTCGTGGCGCACGGCATGACGGACCATGGCTTCGCTCAGGCCCAGACCCAACAGGCGACCTGCGCCAGGGGTCGCCTGAAGCCTGGCCTGCTCATCGCCATACAGGTGCGCGCCCGCAGGGGCGGTCAGCGGGACGGTGTCGCTGGAACCCCGGGCTGGCATGGGGCCGGGCTCAGGGGTGGCGGGGCCGCGCCAGCGCAAACCCAAGGCGCGCTGCGCCAACCTCAGGGCATCGATGGCCATGACCCGGCAGGTCGTCCATTTACCGCCCACCACGCTGATCAGTCCGCTGGGGTCCAGGTGCACCGCATGCTCGCGCGAGAGCTTGCCCCCGCCGCCCCCCGACGAACGCAGGGCGTGCGAAGCCAAAGGGCGCAAACCAGCCCAGACGCTGCCGACCTGGTCGGCGCGCAGGGCTTGCCCCAACAGTTGGGACGCCTCGCGCAACAAAAAGTCCACCTCGGCGGCTTGGGGTTTGGGTTCAAACGAAACCTCGGACACCAGCGTATCGGTGGTGCCAATCAACCAATGCCCCAGCCAAGGGATGAAGAACAGGACGCGACCATCGGTGGTCGAGGGCCAGAGCAAGGCGTGGTCGTGCATGGGGTGACCCGCATGGCCCGATGGCCAGCGCAAGGCCAGGTGCACCCCCTGGCTGGGCTGCAAGACCGATCGTGCCGAGGGCTGCTGGCGCACCGGTGATTCAAGGGCCCGCACCTGCTCGACCCACGCGCCCGAGGCATTGATCACGCAACGCGCGCGCAAGGTGTGCGTGTGGCCGGTGCAGGCATCGCACCATTCGACCTCGAAGGCCCCGGCTTGCAATGGACGCAAGCGGGTCACCGGGGCGTGGTTGAGCACCTGGGCACCGCATCGATGGGCTTGGGCCGCCAACCACAGGGCCATGCGGGCGTCTTCAAACTGGGCATCCCAGTACTCGACCGCGCCCACCCAACCTTGGGGTTTGAGTTCGGGCCAGAGGTCACGCAAACGTTCGGGCCCCAGGGTCCGGGTGTCGCCCAGGCTGGCGCTGCCCGCCAGCGCCTGATAGGCCCGCAATCCCAAGCCCTGCAGGCCCTGGCGCCAGCGCCGCTGAGCCGGGATGACAAACGGCAACGCTTGGGCCAGATGGGGGGCGGCATTCAGGAAATGACTGCGCTCGCGCAAAGCCTGACGCACCAGCCCCAGCTGTCCCTGGGCCAGGTAGCGCACCCCGCCGTGCAAGAGCTTGGATGAACGCGACGAGGTGCCACTGCCGTGGTCACGGGCTTCGAGCAAAGCCACACGGCAACCGCCTTGTGTCGCCAAATGGGCGACCGAGGTGCCCGTGGCCCCTGCCCCGATCACCAACAGGTCAAACTCGGCCTCGCCATCCAGGTCGGAGATGACGCGATCGCGGGGGGGCAACTCGCAAGGCATCGTTGGCGCTCAGGCGCGCGGATCGAACACATCCACGGCGTCGGTGATGATGGCCTCGTGGCCCCAGCCCCAAAGGGTCTGGGCGATCTCGGGGTCGTTGACCGTGTAGCTCAGCCGCCAAATGCCACGCAAGGCCGCCTGGTCGATGCGCTCGGGGGTCCACAGGGTGTGCCGGCAGACGAGTGCCTGATGGCCGTGCTCGGCCATGTGCTCAAACACATCGTCGCGCCATTCGTCCAACAACACACCGCGCGGCAGGTGTGGGGCGATGCGGGCGGCACCGTGCAAGGCGTCCGGCTGAAACGAGGTCAACAGCGGCAGCCTGGGGGCACTGGCCCACAACTCGGCCGCGACCCTCGCCACCCGTTCACCGGTCAGGCGCTCGGTGCCCGGGGTGGGTTTGATCTCGATGTTGAGCATCAGGCCGCGTCCGATCAGCCAGCGCGACAGGGTTTGCAAGGTGCACAAGGCCTCGCCCCGATGGGCCTCGCTGTGCCAACCGCCTGCGTCGAGTTGGCTCAGGTCCATCCACTGGCGTTCACCGGCCAAGCCCGTGCCGTTCGTGGTGCGCTCCAGGGTGGCGTCGTGCAGCAAAAAGGGCACCCCATCCGCGCTCAGCTTGACATCGCATTCGAACATGCGAAAACCGTGCCGCGCCCCGTGTTGAAAGGCGGCCAGGGTGTTCTCGGGGGCCAACACGCCCGCCCCTCGGTGCGCGATCCAGCGCGGATAAGGCCATGGCTTCATGCTGCGACCCTGAGCCCCGTCTGGGCATCGAACCAATGCACGCGCTCGGGCACTGGCTCGATGCGACAACTCGAACCGACCTCGGGGGCGTCTTGCTCGGCCGCAAGCCTCAGGGTCAAGGGCTCGCTCCCCAAGCGCACATGGACCAAGCGCTCGGCGCCCAACAATTCGTGGGTCTCGACCTGCGCCGACCAACCGGTCGACGAGATCATCAGGTGCTCGGGGCGCACGCCCAGCACCCGACCGGTGGGCAAACCCGGGGCCTGGCGCAACAGGTTCATGGGGGGTGAACCCATGAAGCCCGCCACGAACACCGAGGCGGGTCGGTTGTAAACCTCTTCGGGGGTCCCCAATTGCTCCACCCGGCCCGCGTTCATGACCATCATGCGCTGACCCAAGGTCATGGCTTCGACTTGGTCGTGGGTCACGTACAGGCTGGTGATGCCCAGATCGCGATGCAACTTGCGGATCTCCAAACGGGTCTGCGCACGCAACTTGGCGTCCAGGTTGGAGAGCGGTTCGTCAAACAAAAAGACCTGGGGTTGGCGCACCATGGCCCGTCCCATCGCAACGCGCTGGCGTTGACCGCCAGACAACTGACGGGGCTTGCGATCGAGCAACTGACTCAATTCCAGCCACTGGGCCACGTGCTCGACGCGCTCGCGGATGGCGGTTTTGGACAAGCCTGCGATCTTCAGCCCATAGGCCATGTTGTCGTACACGCTCATGTGCGGGTACAGGGCATAGTTTTGAAACACCATGGCAATGTCGCGCTGCGAGGGTTCGAGGTCATTGACCACGCGCTCGCCGATGCAGATGCGCCCCGAACTGATGTCCTCCAACCCCGCGACCATGCGCAACAAGGTGGACTTGCCACACCCCGAAGGCCCCACGATGACGACGAACTCGCCCTCGCGGATGTCGGCGCTCAAGGCGTGGATGACGGTGTTGGCCCTTGGGCCCTGGCCATAGGTTTTACTGACTTGGTCAAAGAGAATGGAGGCCATGGCGCTTATTTCTCGGTTTCGATCAGACCTTTGACAAACCACTTTTGCATGAAAATCACGACCAAGGCGGGAGGCAACATGGCCAGCATGGCCGACGCCATGACCACATTCCACTCGGTCCAAGACTCACCGGCGATCAGTCGCTTGATGCCCAGCACGACCGGGTACATGTCCTCACTGGTGGTCACGAGCAAGGGCCACAGGTACTGGTTCCAGCCATAGATGAACTGAATCACGAACATGGCGGCGATGTTGGTCGCCGACAGCGGCAACAAGACGTCAAAGAAAAACCGCATGGGCCCGGCACCGTCGATGCGAGCGGCCTCGACCAATTCGTCGGGGACGGTCAAGAAAAACTGTCGAAATAAAAACGTGGCGGTGGCCGATGCGATCAGCGGCACGCTCAACCCCGCATGCGTGTTCAGCAGCCCCAGGCTGGCGACCACGTCGTAGGTGGGTGAGATGCGCACCTCGACTGGCAACATCAGGGTCACGAAAATCATCCAAAACACCAGCCCACGCAGCGGAAAGCGAAAATACACGATGGCAAAGGCCGAGAGCAATGAAATCACGATCTTGCCCATCGCGATCGACAGCGCGGTCACCAGACTCACCTGCAACATGGGCCACATCGGGGCCAGGGTCGAACCCGCTGAGTGGGTGCCCCCCATCAGCGCAAGTTGATAGGTCTCGAAAAAATGTCCGCCGGGCCACAGCGACATCGGATTGCCCTGGTGGATCTCTTGGGCGCTTTGGGTCGACGCGACCCAGGTCAGGTAAAGCGGGAAGGCCACCACCACCACGCCGATGAGCAAGATGGCATGCGACAGCAGGGTCAAAAAAGGGCGTCTCTCGACCATGTCAGTACTGCACCTTTTTCTCGACGAAGCGAAACTGGACGACCGTGAGCGCGATCACCAAGCCCATCAACACCACCGACTGGGCGGCCGAAGAACCGATGTCCAGGGCCTTGAAGCCATCGTAGTAGACCTTGTAGACCAAGATGGCGGTCTCTTTGCCCGGACCGCCATGGGTGGTGGCGTCGATGATGGCAAAGGTATCGAAGAAGGCGTAGACGATGTTGATCACCAGCAAAAAAAAGGTGGTGGGTGACAACAGCGGAAACACGATGGTCCAAAAGCGCCGCCACGGCTTGGCGCCGTCGATGGCGGCGGCCTCGATCAGCGAGCGTGGAATGGACTGCAAACCGGCCAGGAAAAACAAAAAGTTGTAAGAGATTTGCTTCCAAATCGCGGCCATGACGATCAAAGCCATCGCGTGATTGGCGTTGAGCAGGTGATTCCAGGCCAGTCCCCATTCGTTGAGCGCGTACGAGAC
>JACCDX010460409.1_pt1 | contig 23980 bp, 24 predicted proteins | sample 7449681 | NCBI WGS metagenome assembly JACCDX01 (sample SAMN15323450, study PRJNA562643) | freshwater metagenome | isolation source: river surface water | place: USA:Blue River Watershed | collected 2017-08-18
GAAAATTTTAAAGATGAAAAAAAGAATGAAATTCAAAAGGGAATGAACAAAGCAACTGAAAGTGTAAAGAAGGGAGTTCATGATGCTACTCATGACGTTAAAAAGGGCATTAACGAAGCCACTCGTAATGTTAAAAAGGGAATTCACGAAGCGACTAGAGATGTTAAAAATAAAGTTGAACATTTTTTCCCATTAGTTAACGGTGATATGAATGGTAATGGCGCTGATTCATTGTGTATGCAGAATTACGTTCCTCAACATGAATCTGTTGGAAATGTTTGCACTCCTGTTGCTACTTTTGATGGGGAATTGAATGCTCAAGGATTGAATATGCCTGAAGGTTTTGGATCTCCTTCTGCTGGTGCACCATTGGGGAATTAGGGAACCAAGGTTCGCGAGCGTTAGCGAAGCTTGCGCTTGCCAAAGCGCATCCCCTAAAAACCCTCCTTTTATTTTTTTAATATTTATTTTTTAATATTTATTTTTTAATATTTATTTTAAACATTGTTTTGATGTTAAACATTATTTATGAGATTGTTATAAATAATCATCTTAAAGAGATAATCATTTTTATCATATATAAAAATGATTTCAAAATATAATTTTATTAAAAATGTTTATAAACGTAATGAGTATTATAATATAGAGTTAGTAATTCCTTATAAATATAATGATTTTGATTACCGGATTACTGGAAGTAATGGATTTGTTCAGTATGGAAGTTATGATGTAAGTAAAAATATGGAGATCGATACATTATTTAACATAGTTGTTGATAAAATACAGATTATTCATATAACGATAACATTAAATAATGTAAGTAAAAAGAAGAGCAACAATGAATTTTTTGATATTATTGATATGAATCAATACATAAAAAATACTGATGGAAATAATATAAGAATGGACGTTAAAAAGGTTGTTAGAAAAGTTGTTGCTGAGGAAGATGATGATGAGGTTGTGAGTAGCAGCAGCAGTAGTAGCGATGATTCTTCAACAACTGATTCGTCATTTGTTGAAGAGGTTGAGTGTGATGTTGAAGAAGAGAAAGAGATAGACCAAAATGCCATTAATGACGAAAGCATTTTAACGAAAGTTATTCGTAAAGTTTTACGAGAGGAGATGAATAATGACTCCATTAAAGAAGTTTGCATAAGAATGTTAGATATTATCGATGAAAAATCATACATATATGAAGATGATGTAAAGAGGGAGTATGATAAAGAGAATGAAATTATTAACTGCAATGAGATAGTAGATGAAATAATTGAAGAGATTGTTGAAGTTAGCGATGATGAAGAAAATGGAGTTGATGAAATATAAAACATCTGTTTTAATTATTTGTAAAAATATTTTCTTTCTTTAATATATAAATGAGTTCGAATCAGGTTTTTAAATCATTACAATTGTCAAAATCTTCGGGAGTTGTTAATGGTAGTGTTGTCACCGCTTCTGGTACAGCTTCTGCAACATCAACTGTTTCACAAGAAGATGCTGATAAAATTGCTAAGGAAATTGCATTATCCGTTTCAGAATCAGCTTTAGAAAATAACATTAATGTCATTAATCAAGCAGTTATTTTGGCATCACAAAATAAAAGTAATGGAGGTAATGTTAGTTCTATCCAAACATCACTGATCGGTTCAGTTGATACCTTAATTCAAACTAACCCTATGAAATTTAGTAAGTTTGATACAAATGCCGTATATGCAATTAATAGTTATACTCAATTAAATTACATTTTGTCTACTGTTAACAGTGAATGGATATTTAATGATTTAAATATGAGTGATAATATATTAGCAACCTTATATCCAGTTAAGTTTAATACTATTACCGATAATTTAAATCAAAATAATACTGTTTATTTAAATGCCATTCAAATAAATTCAGAGATAACATATTTAACTGAATCAATTATGTTACAAATGCCAGATCCTTCATTAGGAGCATTTGAAGTATTTAATTATACTAATCCATTGGTTCCATTCTATTTATCAAATAGTTTATTGACTGATTCTTATTTTGTTTATAATGGTATCAATTACGTTTGTGGCCCAAGTTCCATCTTTTCCAATTTCCAAATATCAAATAGCAATGTTGGCGATCGTTTAATTAGAATCGATACTGATGCATCATGTACCGGAATGACTGTTAATGGTACAGATTTAATGGAAATCATTAATGTTGATGGAGTTTATTACCTCTCTGCTAAGCAAGATATTATTTATTCAGAAACTGACCCTAATAGTAATATCATTAATATTGTTTTGAACGTTCAAAATAATCAAGGAAATATTTTTAATAGAAATTATATCATCACAATTGTTAAACCAGTTTTGTCACTTGAAGATTTTATTGATCCATATGCAGAAAGTACATTAAATGAAGAACAATTGGCAATCCTTTATGATGCGATTGTTAATGGAAAAGGAATTACGGAAATTTCCAATGCAATTTTTGCTTTATCACTTGTTGTTAGTTCTGTTGATGATATTATTATTCAAAACTTTTACATATTAATGAGTGATTTTATTGATGGTTCAATGAATATATATACATATATTAACGACACTGATACTGGAATATTTAATTATTTGGGTTATGTATTAATGCCTCCTTTTGTCAATCAACTTTATTCATTAAGTTCTGTTTCACAATTTGATGAATTAATTAATGGCTACAAAATGGTTGTTAGTAATATTAATTCATTGACATCAACTGGTTCTGTTTACGGAGATGGACCACATTATTATGGTGTTGGTATGGTTTCGGAAGATAATACTTTAAGTACTGTTGTTGATAGTATGAATTTATTTTTGTATCCTTATTTGGCATCTATTGAAAAAAATATGAATGTTATTAATAGGTTGGATACTTCATTGGCATTGCAATCACAATTGGCTTTAACAATGAATCTTTTGAATGCTATGGTTGAAACAAATGATGTTAATAATGCAACAGCAGACAATGCCAATAATGAATTGTTTTATGTGAATATAAATATTCAGTACAACAATGCAAATGATATAAGTTATTAAGTGTTTGTTTTTTTATTTTAAAATTTCTTTTAGAAAATAATCTTATTATATATTATATAATAAAATGGCGACAAGTGTGTGGTTGAGTGTTCTGCCTATTCCACCAAATGGTGTTAATGGTCTTTCCGCTTTGAAAAAAAATATTAATCCGGATAAATATGGATATGATATAAATAACAATATTTCAGTTAATTTTAATATAAATTATAATGTTGAAACATATAAAAATAATGTTCAATATTTGTATGTAATGCCATCTAGTTTTACATTTGAAAAAAATGATGTCATTAAGATTGATAAAAAAATTAGTGTATTCAATGATATAACAAAATTTAATTATGGTACTGATACTAAGATTGATGATTATAATACAATATCAAATGACATATACTCATTCAAAATACCGATGTCAAATAAAATTCCACGAAACAATGTTTTATTTAAAATAACAATATTAAGAAAAAAAAAAGAAATTGGAAAATCATATAATTTTATATTAATATGTAAAAGTAGTGAAAATATTGTTGATGGGCCATTCAGTATTGCTGGAATCAATTATAATAGTAGTAAAAAACCATATTTGATTTCATTAGGAAATATATATAATATACTATTGAATAGTACAAATACCAAACAAACATTGTATTATAATATTGTAAAGCCTTTGACAACGCAGTGTTATTTAACAATTTATACTTTAAATAAAGGTTATATTCCAATTGAACAAAAATTTAAGCTCCGCATAAATAATATAATTGAAATAGATTTTCCCAATAATAAAAATTTTTATTTCAAAATTCCTAATATAAATCTGAAAATAAACAAAGGTATTAATGTTGTGAAAATAGAATTAATTTACGTTAGTGAAGCTACTTATTTATCAACTGTACAATACTATTTTAATTTTGGAGAGTACATTCCAACGTCACCTCCTCCAAATCCGATTGTTCCAAATGATATCATTTCTTACTTAAATAACAAAACCAATTTACCAATTCAATTAATAAATAATTCAAGTTAATTTTTCTTACAAAAAGTATTTATTTAATTTATTTTTAGCATTCGTTTCAGTAATTTTTTTTGTCATTAATCTATTTTTAAATGACATTTTTCGTCCATTATTTTGATTATTTTTAATGTTTTCATTAATTCTGACATTTTCATTAACAATAATCTTATCATCATCATCTTCAACAATATTTTTTTTAAATTCATTTGATTCAACAATATTGTTCATGTGATTTTTTCTATTATTGTTGTTCTTTCTATTGTTATTCACTGTTGTTGTCATATTGACGTTCACATTTGATTTAGAATTATTATTTCCAAAATCATGCTCTTCCTCTTCAACAATCTCTTCCACTTCGGGTTTCTCCTCTTCAAGAGGAATGTTACCAGTATTTATATTTCTCATAATATTGGAAATTCTAACGTTATTGTTATTATTGTTATTTTTTTTATTATTGGTTTTTCCATTAACATTCATATTTCCACTCATATTATTCATCTTATTTTTATTATTGTTGGTACTATTGTACTTTGCAATTTCGTCAATATTATACAAAAATGCTTCATTCTTTTCAATAGTATTTCTCAATCTTTCTAACAAAAGAAGTCTGCTTTCATTATCAAGCTTCATTGACTTTGTTAGTATTCTAACAATAGTATATATATTGACAATAAGACCCTTTAATCTTTTAACCTCTTTTTGATGCAATTCAGTAAGTTCCAATTTTTCTTTATTAAAATTTTTAATCTTCTCATTTAAATCAGATACTTGGCTTTCAAATTCGTCAATTAATTTATTAAACATATTTTTAGAATTAACTTTGGAACCATTATTTCCCTTCATATTGTTAATTTCAGTTTCAATATTCTTTAAATGTGACAATAATTCATTGCTATAAGTGGTATTTGGACTAACACCCATAAAAAAGTTATTAGCATTAATATTTTTTTTATTTGAATTATTCATATTATATTTATATATAATATAATTTTGCGCGGTGAAAAATAATTATAATCTATATTTTTTATTAAATTATTTGATAAAAATAAAAAAGAAAAGGGAAGGGGGTTTTAGGGGATGCGCTTTGGCAAGCGCAAGCTTCGTGAGCAGGGCAAAACTTTTGCGTTCGCCAGAACGCTAATCGCCTACGGCTCGCGAACCGTAGGTTCCCTAACAACTATTATTACTCAAGCTATCTGATAAATTAGATTTTTCAGTCGACAACATTCCCGGAATTAAACAATACTTTTGTGGTTTTTGCAATCCAATTATTGGGTCTTCTTTCTTTACAGTTGGCACATTATTATCAATCAATCGCAGTATTTCATCCTTTAAAACAGGATCCATATTATTCTTATTTTGAAAGTACATCATCCATTTATTCAGGTTCTCATCTGGCAAGAACATATACATCAAAGTAGATTGAGCACCATATTGGGCGCAATCTTGAAAAGATGGATTAAACAATCCTGCCTTCTCTTGATTATTATTTTTGTACTTTTCATTCGGCTCAGCATAAAAGAGATTGAGGTTTGTCTTGCAACTATTTATCAATGTTGTTTTGTCATAATCTTGCGACAATCCAATTTTGTCAAAATTCACGTAAGATTCTTTATATAAATTCATATTGAAATTTTTATTTATATCACTACTTGATGCATTAATCAGTTCATCCAGCACTGAATTTGTTGGATAAATATCTGTCACTATCACTATCTTTCCTAAACACTCCTTCATTTTAGCATGTGAAATTGGTAATAAATTATTCCTTCCTGAAAAGCTGTACTTTTTGTCAACAAAATATTTAGAAAATGATTTTATCAAATGATGATATATCTTTTCGCATATCTTCGTATTGTTGACGTTAAAATTCAGTTTAAGATAAAGAAAGAATGGATAGCTTTTATTATCAGGATGGCTAACAATCCATGCCCATTTATTAATTAGTCCAAAACATTCGTCTAGGTGTAATGGTACCCCATTTGAATTCATATTCTTACAACGAACTACTGGATATGCTTTCGGGGAAAACTCGTCAGTGTCATCGCTTGAAAAGATGTCGAGATGGATTATTCGCGATTTGAATTTAGAGAGAATTATCTTTAATGATTCTAATTTTGGCGTTCCATTTAACGGGGAATCTGCTAAATAGGAATAATAACTACCTGGATAATAAAAATCGGCTAATATTAAATCTTGATAACTGTTCGTTTTTTTATTGAAAAAAGCGATTGGTACATTTCCAGTTGTTTTTAAATAAGTACTTCCATATTTATTTGATATGTCATTTATTTGACTATTTGTTGGCGCTAATACGTTTGCTGAAAATCCTTCATTAAAATTTGTTTTTTTAAAGCAATTTACTGTTAACATTGAGAAATTATCATTTTTAAGTCTGTAATATATATTTTGTATGCTATTGGTAGTTGCTATGATACTGTTGATTGCAAAAAGGATAATGATCAAAAGTGATAGTAAAAATTCAATATTATATACAGAGTTTGAATTATAGTATAAATTAAATATAAAGAATATTGCCAAAATTCCATATAATATCAATGACATTACAATATATATATAATTAATTGTGGATGATTTATTTTCAATATTAAATATCTTGACATTGAAATATGAAATTACAAATGATGCTATTGCAATAAATGCAATTGTTATAATTTTATATTTGTCTGTCATCTTTTGCACCATATCTTTTTTATAATAATATACAAAGAATATGGTAACACCAATAAAGTAAAAAAAATCTATCAAAGAAATATATGTTATTGATTTTTTTTTATTTTCTGTTTCACTATCTGGATCACTTTCTGGATCACTTTCTGTATGTAAGTTTACCATAAAATATAATAAAAAATATAAAGTTAGTAATATAGTATATATAATAAGATTATGATCATTTATATTTTTAATAGATATCATATATATTATAATCAACTATTTTCTTTTTTCAAAAATAATATTTTTATTAATTTCTTCATTTGAAAAAAAATCGTAAACATTCTTTTTTATTTTAGGTTTATCTCTATTTTCATCTTTATATGATATAAATTGTGTAAATGCCTCTATCTTTTTATTATTTCTATGTTCTCTCTCATCAATGACATCCCTCTCTGTTTTGTTTGTTGATATCATCTTCTCTCTCTTCTTTTTGGAAGCTTTCATCATTTGTTTATATTCAGCTTCATCCGTATACTGATTATCACTATTTCCGTTTCCGTTTCCATTTTGAATATCGTAATATTCTGGATAATTTGTTGGAACAACTCTATTAATATCTTCGTCAAGTGATGTATTGACCATTTTTTTTGGCATAACCACCTCGCTCGTTATACTATAATAGATTTGATAATACTTTTTATGAAGGATATCCTTTTGCTCTTCGGTTAAATTGCTCTCTATATATTTTATAATATTTTTATACATAATATTTATATTGGCATTTGTTTGAAGTATCATATATTCCAATGGATATAGAGTAATATTCCAATTTATAATATTCTTTAATACAAAAAATGAAATAAAAAAATAGAATTTCTTTCGTCCAATAGATGATGGTTTGAATTTATTTTTATAAACAGATTCCATCTTCTTAAGAAATATAAAATCATTCTTATTCATTCTATTCTCAAAGCCTAATATTATTCGCCATAGTATAAATGTCCAATTGTCGTAATAGGGATCTTCCAAAGTATTCGTTGGTTCAAACAAAATGTCATTATTTTTACGTTTAGATTGAATCTTTTCGAGCCATAGATACCAAAATATGCAGTTTTGAAATGTCCCGTTAATCGCCGATATGTTCGTCAGTATTTCATTTAATGCCAATTTCATCTCATTAGTTGTTGTATTGAAGCAATACTCGATGATTCCATCCATATTTGTTGCAATCATTCTTTTACGTATCTCCTCTTTGGCAAATGTTTTATCATTAATTGTTGGAAGACTTTTCGGTAAAAATAGATTGTTCTTCTTTGTATTGGCAAAGATAGCCGTTAGCTCAGCATAGAGATTGCGAATCTCTTGATTATTTCTCGTAAATATTTCGTGCTTTTTGGGATATTTTTTGAGGATATTTTGATATTCTTTTTCGCGCTTAAGATAATAAAAGAACAATTTAGGATTGTTAATGTGAATGTATTTTGTATATATCATTTCAAAACTATTCCAAATCTCTTTGTTTAATCCAGTCGTATGTAATTCAACGGCCCAACGAATGGCATCTTCTAATTTATTATTTATGATGCAATTTTGAAATGCCTTTATCACATCGCGTCTTTTGTATCCACATATGGTTATCCCTTTAAAATCACGACCAGTGCGCATATCATGCAATACATAAGATTCAGGTATCTCCATGATATTTTGAAAGAAAAAAAATGAGTATAAAAAACTAGAAATAAGAAAAATATATTTAGTAATAGTATATGGTTAATAAAAGTAAATTGAATAATATTTTCTCTTATATGATTGATAAAAACAATTGTGCACCGTGTCGTTTAAAAGAGATTGAAAAGAAAAAAAGTGATGGCAAAAAAAGCAAAATGGTGGAAAGAAAGAGAGAGAGTTTTAAAACATGTTATTCAAAAGAATCGTTGATAAAAATAGCGAAAGCATTAAACGAACATAAAGGTGGTGGGAAAAAGCCGATTGTAATTGCAAATCGTTCAAAAAAGAGTTTATGGGAACAGATACAAAAGAGATTTAGCACTGCTTGTGAAAATGATGAGCACTGTTGGAAAAAACAGGATTTAGTTAAAAAACTTAATGATATTGACATTCAAATGTATACTTTTAAACCGGAATATCCCAAATCATGGTTAAAGAATAAGTATACTTGGTTAAATACATATGACATATATTACGTTATGAAGCAGTATGAGAAGGCGAATGATGACTTCATGTTTATGGGACCCATACCAGCGGATTGTCCAACTAAGATACATTGCGAATTGAGCAAGTTAAACTTGATCGATTTGAAGAAAAATGGAATTAATAAAATTGGTATAATCTATAATTTAGATACAAGTGATCAACCTGGTAGTCATTGGACAGCTGTCTACATTGACAATAAAAATAATGAGATTAATTACTACGACAGTTATGGTACAAAAAGTACAAATTTAATAACTGAATTTATTAAAAAAGTATCAAAGAGTTATCTACAAAATAATATTAAACCTACTATTATTTATAATGACAAAAGACATCAGTATGGTGGTAGTGAATGCGGTATGTTCTCAATGAACTTTATATTAGAAAGGTTGCATGGAAAAACAATGTATGATATCAGTAATATGAGAATTCCGGATGAAAAGATGAATTATTTACGCAAATTGCTTTATAATTACAAAAAGAATTCAAATAATGACGGTTAAAATTGCCGGATTGCTTATTGCAGAGAATGTATTGTTCATATCTTTAACAACGACAAAATAATCACCATCATCATCTTTTGTTATATTATTGACTATATAAGAGCTACTATTTGCGCCAACAATTATTTCATCTTTTTTAAACATTGCTTTTGTCATCATAAAGAATGGAATGGGTGATTTCGGCATATTCTCTTTATTGCATGTATTTTTAAACCATTGATACTTTAAAATAGAGGTCTTTGCAATCTTTTTATTTATTTTAATGTCGAATGTTACAGATTCACCTATTGAAGCCGATTGGGATTGAGGTTGTTGAAGAATGGGATTGTTATTTTCTGTATCTTTTGTATCTTTTGTATCTTCATCGTCGCTTAAATGATAATCTTCATAATCACCTTTTGTTATCTCATCATCTTGTTGAGATGATAATGAAAAAACGGCTGTATCGTCATCATAATTTTCAAAATCACCTTCTGACATTTCATCATAATTATCGTTTGCATCATCGTTTGCATCATCGTTTGCATCATCGTTTGCATCATCGTTTGCATCATCGTTTGCATTTTCCTTTGATGATAATGATAATGAAAAATTAAATAAATTATCATCATAATCTTGATAATCACTCAATGTCATATCATCGACAAAATAGTCATCATAATCATAATCGCTATCATATTCCATTTTTTACAATATATTATATATTAATTTTTATATTTATTTTTCCAAAAATATACTTATAGATAAAATACTTATAATATTTATTTATATAAGATAATGAATAACATTACAAAATTTGATACAGACTCAATTATTTTAAATATTTCTCGTAAAAGGATTGTTGATGTTCTCGATTTATTTAATTTTAAATCCTTAAAAATATTAATTGCATCGCATAATAGTATAACTGAGATAGTGAATATACCCCCTACTGTAGAGGAGATTTATGTCAGTCATAATATGATAAGAAGAATCAACAATTTGCCGAAAGGTTTGAAAATATTGGATTGCAGTCATAATAGGATAGTGGAGATTCGAGGATTTCCAGATACTCTTGAAAATCTTTTGTGCAACAATAATTTAATAGAGGATGATAAGATTGATCCATTTCCACCCAATTTAAAATATCTATCAATGCAACACAATAAAATAAAAAGATTTGATTCCTCATTATTTCCAATATCATTAATTGAGTTAGAGATAGGGCATAATTTAATCAGAAAATTAGATTGTGATTTTTTAATAAATTTAAAGAAACTTAAGATTAATGGAAATTCGATTCGAAATATATTCAGTTTGCCTGAAACATTGGAGGTATTGGATATATCATGCAATAAATTGTATTATGTCGACATTTTATCATCAAATATTAAACAGCTTAACATAAATTGCAATTATATATCGTCAATTGATAATCTAGAGGTGTATGTGAAACTGCAAAATATATCGTGTTGCTACAATAGAATAAAGACTGTTGATAAACTACCACCATATTTGGTTTATTTACGTTGCACTTATAATCTGCTGGTGGAATTAAACCATTTACCCCCCTCTTTGAGATACTTGGACTTTTCAAACAACTTCGTAAAAGTATTTGACAAAGTACCGCCTAAATTGAAATATCTATTGTGTGCTACAAATGATATCTTTTATATTAACAATTTGCCGAAAAAGCTAAAATATTTCGATTATTGGAATAATGTTGATGTTGTTATAGATAATATGCCGAATGGAATTTCGGAAGTATTTTGTTAGTAATTTAAGAGAAATAATTATTATATGAATCAATATAAAAAGATATCAACATATATATTTGTAAAAAGAAAATAACACAAAAATAAAATAAAAATGATTTTTGATATTTGCGATACATTAAAATCATTTGCAAATGGTGAATTTACGGATAATACTGTAAATATCATCATTAAAAATAAGAGTAATCAATATGAAACCATTGAGTTTCCATTAAAAGAGGCTGATAGTAATTTATTGATTGAAAATGGAAAGCTTGCATATTTTGGCATGAATGATAAAGCTGTTCTTGATCTGGAATACAGATATGCATATGTTTTTCAACCGAATGAATATATCACTAATTTTGATCCCAATAATTACGATATTATTGACAAAATTCAGTCTCAAATGAATGAAAATATGAACAATATTAAATTTGTCAAAGATAAATTAAATATTTATACCAAAGATGGACACTTTAAGGTTCATAAAGATACGCCTCGAAGTCCAGATATGATTGGAACGCTTGTCATATCATTCCCGTCTTCTTTTACTGGAGGTGATTTTGTATTGCACACTGAACCTAAAACTACATTTAAATTCGCTGAAAAGTCTGCAACACATTTTCAATGGTGTGCTTTTTATGGGGATATTGATCATGAAGTTAAGCTGATTGAGTCTGGTAATAGAGTAACTGTTACATATCAAATTATTAAGACGAAAGTTATTAATGATGCAAGTGAATATGCAGTGAACGCAGTTAAACAATTATTAGATGATTCTACTTTTTTACCGGAAGGTGGAATTGTTGGTTATGGTTGCAAGTATTTATATTCATCAAGCGAAAATGAAGAGGTAACTTTAAAGGGTGAAGATTATGTTGTATATAACAGTTTTGTTAAACTTGGTATGAAACCATCTATTTTAAATGTAAATTCTCAACGCCATGATGATGAAGATGTTCTTAAAGAAACAAGATGCGATATTTGTCGTAAAAGTGCTGATACTGTAACAATTTCAAATGAATGTTATAGTCGTGAAATTGATATATGTTTTGAATGTTCAAGAACTGATAAGGGACGCGAGACAATTAAAAAATTTAAAATTTCATCTTCTTTCTGTACTGCTCCTGAAACATCTAGATATGTTAATGCAGAAAATAGACGTGATATGATTCTAAGCAATGGAAAACCCCTAAATCGATATATTTATTGGATTAATGATCCTTGTCGAGGTGAAAAGAAAATTTCGTTATCTGCAGATATATTATATGGAAATGATCCTACCAGTAATGAAATTATATATAAAAGATGCGTATTTTTAATCCACATTACAAATTTTCAATTACGTAATGGAGGAATTTATGTTGATAATGAAAATAACAAATCATTTTTAGATGAAGATGAGAAATTTGATCCACAAAAAAAAGAAGATTATGAGTTATCTGATTTTTATCTGTCTGATTTAGATGATGATAATGAAGATGATAATGATGATGATAATGAAGATGATAATGAAGATGATAATGAAGATGATGATGATGATGATAACATTTAATAAAAATAAATTTAAAGAGTATATAATATTATTAAGTATAATAATATTTATAATGATAAAAAAATTTGTAAAGCAAAATATTCATGTTCAATACATTAGTGATATACATTTGGAATTTCTAAATGTACAACAAATAAATAAAATAAAAAAATCAATTGAAAAAAATAGTGATCCAAATATTTTGATTCTAGCAGGTGACATTGGAAATCCATACAAAGAGCATTATACCGATTTTTTATCGACAATGAATCAACGATTTAATAAAGTATTTTTAGTTGCAGGTAATCATGAATATTATGGTAATAATGTCGATGCGACAAACGACAAAATAAAATCGATTTGCGATTCTCTTGCGAATACCACATTTCTCAATAATTCATATGAAGATTATAGTGGAATTCGATGGATTGGAACTACTCTATGGACAGAGATTCGCGATTCAATGTATACCATTAATGACATGAATTATATAAAAGATTTTAATGTAGAGAGAAACAATAAATTACATGGGATTTCACGGGATTTTCTCGAAGAGATTATTAAGGAAGGTAATAGCAAAAACGTCATTATAACACATCATTTGCCAATATACAATCTTACCGATAAGAGATTTAGAAGAGTACCATATAGTAATTACAGTGATTCGTTTAACGCCAATTTGGATGGATTCATATTGAAAAATAATTTAAAAATAAAGGCATGGTTTTATGGTCACACTCATACACCGTCTGTTCAAAAACATTATAATGTCGATTTTTATTGTAATCCTGTTGGTTATAAAGGTGAGAATACTGTTGTAGATTATTGTAAGATGGCGGTAATTGAAAGTTGGGGAACTAATTGAACATTTTCTTTGAATAACCAATAACGGCACAACACAATCTTTTCCCAGCATGACCTGTTGTTAAACTATCTGGAAACCCACCTAATCCATTATCATCTTGATTCTCATGTATAACAACAGAACGACCAATAATATTTGCTTTTGTTCCACGTAATTTTATTTGGTTATCGATGATTTCGGTTTTTATACAGCCATTTGCGTCAGATTTTATATTTCCTAAATCACCAACATGACGTTCTTTTGATTTGATACCGCCATGTTTTTTATTATATGGATTGAAATGTGCACATGCACTTGCACAACTGTTGTCACTTAAATCGCCTGCTTCATGTATATGGAATGCATGAGTTGACTTTTTAGGAAATCCTTTCAAGTCTAATTTTATTAAAATGTTGTTTTTCTTTTCTAATTCTTGAAATTCGATTGTTCCAGAAATTGGATTGTTAAGAATAGTTGCATTAGCAATTATTCTTTTCATCATATATTTCTATATAAAGAAAATTTTATATGGAAAATTATATAATGACGCGGGAAATCTGTATTGTTTGTGGGAGAAAAGATAATGTTGAAGAGGGAACTTTTTGCACAAAATGCCATTCATGGGTTTGCATTGAGTGTCTCAAATATGATAATGAAGTAGGAAATTATTATTGTAAGCCTTGTTATAGAGAGAATAAAGGATATGGTAGTGATTATGAAAGTGAAGATAGTGAAGATGAAAAAGATGATGATAAAAAGAAAAATACTAAAAAATAAAATATCAAATATTACTATATGATAAATTGGAATTTTAATGATAATTTAAAAGATGCTTTAGAATCTAATATGAATTGCAGTAAAGAGATAAAAAAAGCACTAAATAAAAAATATAATGTTAAAAAAGGAGACAGAGTATGTTTAGTTTATAATGATGGAAAACCTACAAAAATTACGACTAAAATATCGGGAAATACATTAAAATCAATATTAACATCAATTGATAAAGGCATGAGAAGACCATTAAAAAATGTCAATTACGATCCATCTACAGGAATTAGTGTGGAATCAATATATAACATAATATCTGGATTTGTAAATCCAGAAGATAGAATTAGATTGATAAATGCATTTGAATATGGCGAGCTTACACCAGTTCAATTGATAGGAGATCACAAATTCTTTGAAGACGGACTTCGTAGAGAAAGAAATGGTGTATGGACATATGGCAGTGGAAGTTAAAAATAAATTTTTATTTGATTTTACATATTTTCCAAATCTTTTTCTTATCAATCTCTTTCAAATCACTTGGTAGATAAATTTCAAATTTTTTGTAATCGTCATTTAAAATCGCCTCTCTCATATCAGTCGCGTCAATATCCTTGATATTGGGGAAGAGTTGAACTCTAATGTACTTGCCAAATCTTTTTTCAATAAAATTGAATCTTTTATTCTCTTTATCCTTTGCACTCTTCATCAATATAATCTTTTTATGCTCTTGAAAAGATTTTAACATAACTTTTGTTGTCTCTTGTATTATATTATTGGTTGGTGCAACATGAAATATTATCTTTGGCAATTCAATATTTTTATATTTATCCTTTAAATATTTTAGATAAATGTCCCATATTTTAAGGGATTCTTTGTATGTTATTGATTTTAATTTATTGCTGTCTAAAAGGGAATTTACATATTTTTTCAATTCGCTTTTTGGCATTTTATTGATTAATGATTCTTTAGAAGGAAAATATTCAATAAGTGCATCACGTAATTTATCGGTAGATATTTCAAGATAAGGACTGAATCTTTTATCTAACGGACGCATCTTTCTCGATATAATAATAATTATTTTAGAGGCTATTTTTTTTTTAATTAGCCGTTCTATTAAAGAGAGATGCCCTTTATGAGGTGGCTTGTAAGAACCAGGTATAATAAATATATTACTCATATATTTATTAAATATTTTTTTAATTTCATTGGAATAAAAAATAAATATGTAATCTATATATATATTATAATTTATGATTGTTTTATACGTATTAGAAGGATGCCCATATTGCAACAATGCATTAAAATTATTAAAGGCACATAAGATAAAATATATGGATATTGTTGTTGAAAATACAGTTGAAAAGAAAAACTTTTATAAAAAACAGAATAAAATGTCGACTTTTCCACAAATATTCATGCAGATTAATGAGGATAATTTTATGAAGATTGGTGGATATAGTGAATTGGAAGAGGTTATTGATAAATGCGTTGACATTAAAAATTCAATGACACCATTGGATGCTATTTATCACATGTATCAAAAATTATTTGGCAAATAAATTTGGGGAACTACGTTCCCCAAAGCCCCTCCTTATTAGGGAACCAAGGTTCCCTAACAATATAAAGATATATTTATATAATAATTATATAATTATGGTAGAAACAATAAGTACTTTCAATTCAGTTGAAATAAATAAAGAGAGGTCGCTTATAATATGTGACATTGATGATACTATTTTGTATTATCCTGCAAATGAAATATTAAGTCATTGTAAATCTATTGTTCAAGAAGTATTTTCCGACTTAGATGAAACACATGAATTATATCAAAAAGAATTAAAAGAGTTGATAAATATGTATAAAATAATCAAGCAACCTAAACACACGGATTTTGATGGATTTATGAAAATGGTTGATAGAGTAAAAAATTTGGGAGGAAATTTGGTATTTTTAACAGCTAGAAATGAATCAAGTATAAAGATAACAACAAAACAATTTGGACAAATCGGTTTGAACTATAACGATTACAGAGTTTACTATACAAATAATGAGATTACAAAAGGAAGATATATAAAAGAGAATATTGATTTGTCAATGTATAATGATGTGATATTTATTGATGATTATGAATCTTATATACAAACGGTGCTTGATGAATTTAGCTTTATTAGATGCTACAAATTTCAGGTTGATCAATAATAAATTTATTGTAAATGTAAAACAACATTAAGATATGTATAAAAATTAAAATTAATAAAAAAGGAGGGGTTTTTAGGGGAACCTTGGTTCCCTAAAAAGGAAGGGTTCGGGAAACGTAGTTTCCTGATTGGATATAAAAAAATATTTAATATATAAATATATAAATATATTATTAAAATGGTGTCAAATTTCATTTTAGACTACTGGCCAGTTGTTTATTTTAAGGGAAATACCGAAAATATAATGACTGATGAATTATTTGAAGAGTATAAGCAATTTTATCTAAGTCTGTTGGTAAAATGCAAGAGAAATAACGAACAGATGGTATTGATTTGTGATATGAATAATGTTAAGGATATTCAAATGAAATTTGTAATGAAACAGTCTCAATTCAATAAAGATATTTACAAATTTAATAAACAGTATGTGAAAGGAGTTTGCATATTATGCGCTGATAAGAATTTTAAGAATATTTTAAATATGTTTATGGGATTTACCAAACCGGCTTCACCATATAAATTATGCAGAAGTATCAATAAAGCAAACGCTTATTTAAAAGAGAAATTGGAAACTGATTTTAATATTTCCATATTTTTTAAAGAGAATAATATGGAAATTATGAATGACAATATTAATGAAGATGATAATGAAGAGAATGAAAAGAATGAGATTGATGATCTAATTGATGGAAATATTGATAAAAATAATAATGAAAAGGAGTATGAACCGCAAATCGATTTAGAAAAATATAATTCAACACCATTTTTGTAAAAATATAATCTTATATAAATATAATATGGATATATTTGTAACAATATTATTACTATTGGTTGTTATTATCATTGTAATAATGATAATATCATTTTTTGCTAAGATAACTACTGATAATTATATGAAAGATATTATGATGCCAATACAAGGAAAAAGCTTTGGACTAAAAGATTGTCCCAAAGGATGCATAAGAGGAACATGCAACGGAAAAGGCGATGGAAATAAATCATGCAAATATGATTTTCAATGCGATTATTGTAAAGATAAGAAAACGGGAATGTTTTACGTAGATTTTGATAATGATAGAGAGATATTACCACTTTATGACGAATCAAAGAATATGAATAAAGATGATATTCATAAACTGAATGATATGATAAATAAAAATAATGATTATATAAAAAAGTTGGATGAAAAAATTGAGATGATAAACAACAGTTAGATTCAAAAATAAAAAAGGAGGGTTTTTAGGGAACCTTGGTTCCCTAGTTGGAATCCACATAATTATTATACTTTCCTGGTTGGTTAAGCATAGTTATTGTGAACATCAACATATTCTCTTGTCCTCTAAAATCGAATAGTGAACCGTCATAATTTAAAAATTCGATATCAAGCCACAACATCTTTCCTTGTGGTGGATTAAAATACTTGATAACGCTATGAACTGGTATTGTCGCTTGATTAACGATTGTATTTTCATTATTTAGCAATGGAATAATTGTAAATGCATCGTTAGATTTACCGATGGAGTTCAACATCTTTGCATCCTTCACCTTTAAAATAACATATGGTTTATTTTCAAGTTGGAATATATTGGGACTGTATAAAATAGATATATTTTGAAATATAGTACCGCTTATCGCACTAGGGTCGACATTATTTAACTCTTCAAAAACAATTGTATTGTCATTCTTTATTTCGTAAACTTGACATGAAAAGGTATTTCCCATACCATCATTTAATATAAAGTAATCATTTACGTAAAATGTTCTGGTAAAATCAACCTCTACGCCATTATATGTTTTATCGGCTACCAATTTATAAAGTTTATAATCTTGATCACTTGACAATCCAATATAAGTTATATTGCCTGGGCTGACATTTATGTTAGATAGATCAATCATTGTTGATTCAAATTGTTTATTTAAAAAGCCAATTGTTTTATCAACACTATTTAATTTACATGGACTACAATTATCATTTAAGAGATAATTTAAATTATAGACAAATTCTTGATTGGTTGCACGATTACTTTGTATTCTTAATTTAAGGTTAATTGGATTGCGTGTAAAGTTCAGTTTTGATTGAAAATTAATGAAAAGATCGCCATATTTTCCATTTAAAGTGTCGATTAATGATTTGTTATTATATTGACCATCTGGGATTTCAATCGCTTGAATATTATTGGGAGTATCACTAATATAAAACATATTATTACTAACGTTTATATTGTAAAAAGTATTTGGTATCTGTGCCAATGTAAGTTCCATTGAAACAATATCTTTCCACTCTTGTGGTACTTCAATTCTATATTTATTCGAATTGGGATAAAGAAGATAATCTCTATCGCGACTATCAATTACAAGATGTTTACTGATTGAACCATGTGTTTTATTACGATCAGGTGGTTTTATTATATATTGTTCGTAATCGGGATTTCCATCTTGTAATTTTTGTCCTATTGCACTTGGAAAATTGGAAAAATTCATCTATATATTTAACTTCTATTTTTATTTTTCCTTTTTTTTAACTCAGTTATTTTTTACTTAAAAATAAATTATATAATTATATAATTATATAGTAGATGGTCTTTAATATATTCTTCTCCAAAAATAATAAAAATGCTATTAAAGGCATTATTAAAGAAACTTTTCAAAATAAGATAGACAACAATTACGACAATATGTTAAATGAAACGATGGAATATGTCTCTTCGCAAGTTAGTGAGAAGCCTCCAAAGGGAATGTCTCAAAACGATTACCTTATATTAATGAATAAAAAGGTTTATGACATGATAACACCTTTATTAAAAACAAAGATGGAAAAGGCGCAGGCGCAAATGGGGCAGAGGAATGTTCGCGAAAATATCGTTAGAAGAACGGAGAATTTTCAACAGGATGGAGGCACTGGAGGCGCTGGAAGAGACAGAAGCAATCCATTATTGGATTCATTTTTGATCAGAGAGAATGAGATTCCATCTGTTATGGATTATCCTCAACCATCCATGTACAAAAATAATAGTACTGACAGTATGAATATGAAGATGGATAGTGTAAAGAATGAACGCGAAACACTTATTCCAAAACTGAAGCCAATCGATTTCACAATTAAAAACGATGAATACAATAAAGTTGATACAAAGCAATTATATAACGAATTATTGAGCAATTATAAATCCCAAGTGAGTGATATGACGCAATTTGATGAGAAGAATAAGAATGCAAATAATCACATCGATGCATTGCTAGAACACAATTTGGAAAATGGTGTTGGTCGCGGACAATATCAAGGTGGTGATCAAGGTGCTACGCCAATAAACGCACTTTTGGAAAAGAAATTGGAATCTTTTGAATCGGCATTTAATCGCACTGATGTCGAAACTTTTGTTGGAAACAATGATTATAGAGATACTGACAAAGAGAGAGATGCATATGAAAATAAAAACAAAAGCAATGACGACCGCTATCAACCAAAACCAATGGATTACAACAAAGTTCATAACCTTCAGGAGAATAACAGTCTTAACAATAATGCCCGTTTAGAGTTCGGTGATTCATCGTTAAGTTCAAATGCCCATCGCATTATGCTGGAAGAGCCGAATTTTAATATCGTGAATATCACTACATATATAACGGTAGATTCACGATACAGAGATTTATTCTTATATCCCAATCCAACATTGTTTGATGTGAAATTTGCACCACCTGACAATAGCTTACGATATCAAAATTACTATGACAGTAATGGAATTTTAATATTTAGAGAGCAAGTTGTTGTTTATGGTAATGATTCTGATACGAATGTTTATCAAACATATGATAATGTTTATAGCATTCAATGTACTTCATCTACTGTACCAACAAACTGTATTTATTACGGGAATCGCGTTCCATCACCTGAGATTAATACAGGTGTTCCTATAAATGTTTATAAAGACTCGTATCTTTTTCTTAATGTATCGGAATTAAGATCAGTGTATGAATCTAGTAATACAATTGCTAGAACATCTTTTGCGAAATTATTGGTTGATACGAGTGGTATTGTATTTGACAAAAATTATAATCAAAATATTTTTAACTTCACAACATTGAAAACTTCTGATTATGACGAATATTTCATTTATAATCCACAGACTCTCGGTAAAATTGATAAGATGACACTGAAATTAAATAATAAGAATGGTTATCAATATAATTTTGGCATTGATAAATTATTCATTGAATCATTCAGTGAGGGTAATGAGAGATACAATGGATATTGTGGAAATAGTTATGTCAGTACAATTATTAAAATACAAAAGCAGAATGATGAGTATAGAAAGTATTGTAGTTTATATAATGCATTTGGAGATTGCACATTGTTAAATAATCATCCTGTACAAGATGGCGATTTAATATATCTTTACAATGTATTACCTAATCAAGACCAGATAGCTTACTTTGAAGATTACATAAAAATATCGAAGATAAAACAGAATAAGGCGCAAAATATAATATCAATCTATTTAACTTATACTGATAAAGATGGAAATGAAGTTCCAGTTGATTTGAAGGATGCATTCATTGATCCGCTAAATTATTATTTGGTATTTTTTAATCCAAAGAATAACAAATATTACTATTTAAAGATTGTTAATATAACGACAACATATATTAATGTTCAATATATTGATAATTTCCCATCATTTAAAAATTATGCTAACATAAAGGTGGGTGTTGCCAAAAGCAACTTAAGGGGAAACAATAGTGCATTGAATAATTCAATATTTTTTAATGATGGTGTGACTGTTATTAGTGTTGGACAGACCGATAACGATTATTGGAATATTGAGATAAATTATCCTTATAATTATCTTCCGGAATATCTTCAAACAGGTCATTATTATATCGGCGATGCATTTTTTATTCAAGATAAAATGCAAATAAGTTATAATTTTAAGCTGACGTATGAACAGAAGGATTATAATCCAATTAAGTCAATGCTCAATTAGGGAACCAAGGTTCCCCTAAAAACCCCTCCTTTCCTATTAGGGAACTAAGTTTGTTAAAATCCCTCCTTTTCTTTTTTAATTTGCATTAGGGAACTATTTTTTTGCAAAAGTCTTTCATTAAATATGAACTGTTTCATCAAAATCATTTTCTCTCATTCGGTTCAAAACATTTCTAACAGAGTCCTTAATATTCATGACATTTGGATATAATTTTTCAATGAGTGTTGTATCCAAGTAATTATTACTTCTTCCTGAATCCAATATCTTATTCTGTTCTTCAATGGTAAAATTATTCCATGTAAAGTTAGGATCAACTATCTCCTTATACATTTCGAGAATCTCATTATGAGAAATGAGTCCTGGATTAGTGCAGTTAATAGGGCCGGTTACGTTATTCATTGCCATATCAACAATCATTGGAACAAAGTCGTCTAAAACAGTCATACTATTTTTGATAGAGCATATCTTTTCATAATGTGTAATTTTATAAATGAAATTTCTAGAATTATCTTTCTCTGATGTTATTGGCATGCGGATTCTACAAGAAAGAACTTTATCGTTAAATAGATTAAGGATTTGATCAGTAAATCCCTTAACAGTGGAATATCCAGAGCCGAAAAAGTTGGGCTTTTCAAATTCCTTAAATCCATTCTCCTCTTTTTCATATGGATGATTTTCATCGTACGTATAAATGCAACCTGTTGAAATGACCGTTAAATGGTAATTGTGTTTAGTTGCAAGGACTGCGAGAACAGTTTGAGAAAAAAGATTATCCCTTACATTTTCAACGAGCTTACCAGGTTGTTCAAGATAATCGATTGTTCCATAAACTTTACCATTGCAAGTTCCATGAGTTCTACCGATCGTTGCAACAACGTGTGTTGGTGCAACGCTTTTAATTTCATCTTCTAAAGATTGAACGTTGTCAACACGAGCATTTCCTTCAACTACCTCGATATTTTTATCCTGAAATTCCTTTAAAATCTTTTTTCCAATCCATGCGCGAGAACCATATAACAAAACTCTCATTTATTTATAATATTTTTTTATAATATTTTTTGGACAAATAAACCTATGGCTTAATTTGAAATTCTTTTGTGATAAATTCCATTAACTTTAAAAACTTATTATTTTCAACCGTTATTTGTTGGGAATTTTCATTTGCTTTATGATTATTGATAAAGAAATTAAAATTTAGATTGATGGTTGTTGTGTTGTTATTTGTGTCATTATTTGTATCATTAACAGCATTTGTTGACGATATATCAGATAATTGTGTATTATTCACATAATCTGCAACAGTATTGTTAACCTTAATAGGAGTTCTTTTTTTTTTTGGTGGTATTTCATTTTCCGGTTGTGGAAAAATTAAGTCCCTTGACCGTAAATTAACGGCTGTTGGAATAACCTTTTGAGGACTCTCATATAAATTGTCCAAAATATTTTTTTTTATTTTTTTTGAATTATCAGAAACAAGATGTGAAGAATCGCTTTTTTCAGCGGGTCTTCCTCTCTTTTTGATGTTCGATGTTTGAACAATCTCTTTAGGAAAGAGGACTTCATCAAAAATAGATGTACAATAGTCGATATTAAAATCTTCTTGTTTAACAACAAGTGGTGTTTGTAATTCTGTTTTTTCGATGGAATTACCAACATTCTCTAAAGTAGTGTTATTTGATAAATCATTATTTTTTTTCGCCCTTTTAGTGTACTTCTTAGTTTGAACTTTTATAGAATCGTCCTCAGGAACAGGTGAAAATAACATTTTTTTTATCTTAAAAAAATAATCAATGTCCAGATTGTTCATCTATTTACCGTAATTTATTTTGTAATATAAGTTATATAATAAAAATATAGTTTAATATTTTTATTTATCAATTTTTTTATTATATAATTATATACAATGAAACATTTAGAAAAAAACCATTATACCATCATGTTTTTTATAATGATATTGTCGGGTTTATTGTCAACAATGAATGTATGGGTTGATAAAGTTGATGATATAAGATTTAGTATAAATGACCTATATATGGCATTGCTTATGTGTGGATGGATGTTTTTATTTATGGGATTAATTTATCGTGAAATAATGATAATTGTTATTGGGTTATTACTCGTAATAGTTAATATATGGTGTATTAGAAATCAATTTTTTATAACAGAAAGAGAATACAGATTAGGCATGATACCACATCACTCAATGGCTGTACATATGAGCAAAAAATTACTTGAAAAAGAAGGAAAAATATCTCCATTTGTTGAAAATATAATAAAAACACAAGAGAATGAGATAGTTATCTTAAAATCGGCATTTAAGATATAGATAAAAAGATTGTTGACTAAAAAAAGGATTAAAAACCAATGACTAAAAACGAATGACTAAAAACCAATGACTAAAAACTAATGACTAAAAACCAATGACTAAAAACCAATGACTAAAAACCAATGACTAAAAACCAATGACTAAAAACC
>JACCDX011489821.1_pt1 | contig 23974 bp, 49 predicted proteins | sample 7449681 | NCBI WGS metagenome assembly JACCDX01 (sample SAMN15323450, study PRJNA562643) | freshwater metagenome | isolation source: river surface water | place: USA:Blue River Watershed | collected 2017-08-18
AGAATGATTTTTTTAAAAGTAATATCTTCAAATTGAGAATCAATAAATGAATACTTTTGTACGTTACCGCCCCCCTTATAAAGAGAACTAATCTTAACAACCCAATCTTCATCTTTAATTTCTTCATCAGAAGTGATGTAGATGTTGTATTTCTTATAATAATCTTTTGGAATAGTGTCTAAATGCAATTCATTTGCAAATTTGAATAACCTACTTGGTTTTTCTGTTGGTAATAAATGGATGTTTTTCATTTTATATATTTCTTATACAAAATTAAATAATATTTTTTGATTAAAAAAGTGATTTTTTAAAATATAGGGTAAACCCCTATATAAATTAGTATAAATACTATTTTCGTTCAAAGAAGAATATGACCGGATCCGGAGTCACTTTAAGTAACCCATAATCTCTGGCCAATCTAAAATTTGGAGTGTCTCTTTCTAATCTATTGATTGATGTTTGGACGATCTCTCTAAATGTTTCCAAGGAATATGTGGATTTCCATTTATTACAACGAGCACAAGATGGATTTAGATTATCCACATCATCGGTTCCTCGTTCAACACCCCACACTTCAAGTGTTGTTACATTATCATTACGATATAATGGTTTTATATGATCAACCTGCATTTGTTTTATAGTGATTTCCACACCACAATATGCACATTTTTTATCATATTTTAACCAAATTTGTTCTCTATCTATTTTCTTCAATTTCTTCTGATATTATATGTAACAACACACCAGGTAAACATAAAAGTAATGGCACAATTAATAATGCAACCGATATAATTTTAATAGTCCAATATAGTATTTTCATTTTCTATTTTTTTTCCATTCATAATAAAAATATTGGATGGTTAGGTTTAAAACAAAACCAATTGCAAACATCCAACCAAGTAAAAGTAATTTAATGATTACCATATTTTTTTCTAAGATAACTTGCCCATTCTTCTTGTTTTCTTCCGTTTACAAAGAACCAACCCCAGTTCAATTCAAACCATTTAATTATTTTCTTCATCTTGTTCGGTATTATCATCTTCAACATCAATAACAATCTTAACTATCTCAGGAAAGAACATATTCATTCCGATTCCCAAATTTACTTCAATTACCTTTTCCATTTCTTATTTTTCTTCTTGGTTTTATATATTTAAGTTCTGTAACAACACCATTCTCATCAACAACATCAAATAGGTATGTGTCCTCATCCGGAATTTCACCAAATAATAAGTCGTATTCATTATCTCTTCGTAAAAAGAAACACATTATAACTTTATCGCTGTTCTCATCTTTTTTGAAGAAACCAAAATCAATTGGATTCTTTGTGATATCATATGACTTGGTTGTATCCGCACCATTCATATCTAACACATAATTGTATTTGTGTATGGCTTCCAATGGATCCTTAAAGGTTAATAAATACGATCCGTCCTCCAGTTTTTCAAATCCTCTCATATAACCCAACTGACCGAATAATGTTGAGCAACTCAACATAAAGATAAAGATAATTAAATTTTTCATTTTTTTGTTTTTTATAAGTTTAACGAATTTGGTAAAAATAGTAAAGTTGGGTTTTTCTTTTGTATGTCGATATTAGGATATTGTTTTGAGAATTGCATAACATCAAATCTCTTGGTAATTAAATGAAAACCATTCTTGGTAGGAATACTTGTGATGATTTTATCCTCATCGGTTGGTTTACAAAGATTAATTGCTAACATTACACCTATTAATTCAGCGGCATCTAAAGTATCGATGTCAACAATCCAACGTTTTTCATATGTTTTTAATTGACCAACAACCGAATCAAATAATCCTTGTTGTTTGTGATTACCGTCCTGGATTCTTTGTGCAAGTGCAACCATCATATTTAACGATACATCCCGGTGATTTTGTTTTTGGATGTGGATGTAAGCTCTCGCCTTAAACATCTCACAAAGTTGTTTAATTTCATCATACCTTTTTTCAAGATACTCAATACTTTCAACACAATAAGTTTTTATTGTTCTAACTGATTGGTGATTATCTCTTTCTCCTTCCGGTTGATCTTTCTTTCTTTTTAAAATAAGACAGTAATAGAAATCACCGGGTTCCGAAAAATTTAATAAAGGTTTAATAAGTTCTATATTGTCAATCATTTTGTTTTTTTTTTATTTTATAAAACTAACTTGCGTCATAGTGATAACGTATCATAGTAACCACCGGTGTTAAATCCTCAATATTGTGTTGTTTTTTTAACCATTTTTTAAAAAGTTTCTGGACTTGTGTTATATTAAGGTCAAAACCAATTATCAAAAATGACCACAAATCTCCAGTAACAAAAAAAAATTTACTACTTTTTCCAACGCACATTAAATTACAATTTTTCTTGTATCTATATAAAATAAAAGATCCACATTCACTGTCTACCGGTTCAATATCGTTAAACAAATTTAAAAAGTTAATTGGTTTATTATCGAAAGCAAATTTAGCCAAATTTTTTGATCCATCAACAACTTTTGCAGTTTTTTCCCAACCCAATTTCTTAACCATATTCTGGAGTCTGTCTTTCATCATTTTATTTTTTTTAATTATATTACTCATTTAACTTCTGATGAAGCTTTTTGGATAAATGACATCGTTGTGATTCCCCTTAAATTGTAGACCTCATCCAACTTTTTCAAAATGTCTATCAAAGAAAATCGGAGTTGTGATTCCCCTTAAATTGTAGACCTCATCCAACCACCTGGACAGAAATTCGAGAAAAAAGAAATGTTGTGATTCCCCTTAAATTGTAGACCTCATCCAACCATTCTTTTGTAAGTTGTTCTATTTCAGTATGGTTAAGACCAAAAGAATCCCTCAAAACCAACCAAATATTAGCATAACTTATGTAAACATCTTTACTTTTTCGATCGTAAATCATTAGATTATTATGTTTTTTATAACGAAATAAAGTCCAATTTAGGTTTTCTTCACTCTCAACAACATCAAGATTATTAAATAAATTAAGAAAGTCCATCGGTGTTTTAATTCCTGATAATTTTTTTAGGTTATTGGATCCATCAACAACTTTTGCAGTTTTTTCCCAACCCAATTTCTTAACCATATTCTGGAGTCTGTCTTTCATCATTTTGTAATTTTATAATTATTCAATTTCAACCATCCCAAAAAATCAAGTGCCGTCCATTCATCTGGATTCAGTTCACCTAATGGTCCATCACCAAATTGATCAATAAACCCTTGTAAGTAATTATGTTCAATTTCAACACCACCTTTTTCGGTTTCAGTTATTTTTACATTAACCATCTCCATAGCACAAGTTTCACATTGAACAGCTCTTTTAGCGCCAATAAATTCGTGTTTACAGGTAATACATTCCTTATGCCAATAATTACCAGGTGCAAATCCACCAATTGGATATTCATTCTTTTCGTATCTCTCGGTTGCAACTGAAACTAACTCTTTTGGTGTTCCAAAATCTTCATTATATACTTTTAGAATAACCGCAACATCAGTATCCATAACATCAAACTCACTGGTTCCTTCAGCAATTGTATCAACTTCAAAATCAACAAAAGCAAAACCTTGTTTCTCAACCATTTCAATAAGTTGAGTTTTGTTTGGTCCGTCCGGTTTTAATGGTAAATCACTATATTGATTTTTTACCACATATTCTTCTCCGTTGTGTATTACTTTACCAATCATTTTATATGAAATATTTTGAGTGTATTTCTTGTCTTTTATTTGATAACCGATATTCAAGTGGTGATATGATTGTAGCATAATTCAATGTGCCTAATTTTCTGTCTAATTGATTGTAAAAATTTCTAATCAACCTCTTTGCAACAAATGTTTGTTCTCGTGTCTCACAAGAATCAATTACCTTTTCAATCCATTTTGCTACGTCTCCGTAATGTGTGCTTCTATTTTCCATTTTTAAATTTTGTTTAATTTATTTCTCCAATCTTCTCTAATTTCTTTTTCAAAATCACCCAACATTTCTATAGTTGGTTTTGACCAAAGAAATGGTCCTCCATTTTTAATTCCATATCTGTTTTCAAGGTATTCAAAAATATGATACTCACCTAACTTATCCAGTCTTAAAAAGATACCAATGTGGGCATAAGTTGCTCCGTTGTTTGGATCGCAGAACCAATCGTTAAATTTATCAACATCAAATATTTCTGCTTCGTTAGGTAAGTTTAATTCAAAAACTAAATCCTTTACAACTTCATTTGTTTTATTGTTAAATCTTTTTGTGTAGTAAAGTAAAATTCCCACAACAAAAACAATAAACAAACTTATAATCACATACCCCATATTATTAATTTTTAATTGTTAGTAGTCAGGACAGGAATCGAACCTATGCCTAGTTATACGTGTTACTTTGGATTCCCCTACGCTTTCAACCAACACTTGCGCTACCATTACGCCACCTGACTATATTAATTATTTATGAATACAAAGATACAACTTTTTTTTAATTATCCAAATAAAAATCTTTTCCAGATTTCATTACATATTGGACTGTAACGCCATCGTTTGTTATTAATTCAATAAACATTGGTTTTCCAGTGTATAAACATAACTCAAATGAATGTGCCGTTGGTTTCATTGACATTATAAGTAATCTCTCCGGTCCAAGTATTTTAATTGAGGATCCATCAAGTGACAGTTTTTCATTTATGTCAATTTTAACACAATTATCACAAATGGATTCGGCATTTAAATTTTTCATATATTTTCTTTTTGTTCTACAATCTCAATTAAATTAGTTAGACAATCAAGTTCGGCTTCTTCGTAAGTATAAAATAATTTAGTTGTTGTTGGGTAATACTCTGATCCAATTTCAGATTTAATACTTACCACACCTCGTCTTAAACTTCCGCCAAAAGATTCATCTACCCATCCACTTAAATCATACTTCTCTCTAAACCATTTAAATGCTTGTTGCCAAGTTGGTGCTAATGTAGGTGATAGCCATTTATATTGTTTCAAATTATCAATAGTAGAATATGCTATATCTAAATGACCACTGAAATAATCGTTACCTCTATACGAACCAAAACAAGGTTTATTAAATCCAAGTGCTTCCATTCTTAAAGCCAACTCATAAGGTACAAATTCTTTTTCCATAATACAAATATAATAAAATTATTGTTCCATAGTTGGTTTCAACCACATTAATTTATTTTCAAAGATATATCTTTTTAATGTTGGATATTGATCTAATATATCCAGAGTTCTCATCGTGTCGTGTTTAAAACATTTATATAGTTCTTCTCGGATTCTTTCAGCCGATACGACACTCATTTTACTTTCATAGTTATAGTTATTGATGTAGTAATCAAGATGTTTTAAACTAAATCCTTTTGTAATTGAAAATCTGATTGCTCTAATAATTCTTAACGGATCGTCGTCAAAAGTTTCTTTTGTATGTAATGGTGTTTTTAATACCATATTTTTTAGATCCTCCATTCCACCAAATAGGTCAATGATGTTTCCATCGATATCTCTGGCCATTGCGTTGACCGTGAAATCTCTTCTTGTTAAATCATCTTCCAATGTTCCAGGTAAAACAATTGGTGTTCTTGTTCCCATTATATAACCGGTTTCCTTTCTGGCCATAACAAAGTCCGCAACTAATCCGCTATGAATGTGATCTTTTGGAAATTTTGCTCTAATTGTAAAACAATCCGGGGTTACCAAAAAGATTTCAAATCCTTCTTCTTTAAGGAACCCTTCAAGAATATTAAACATTGTGTGTGGTGATCCAATATCTTTTAATAGGTCTTCACTTGGTACCACGGTGTAATCAACATCTTTTGATGTCAAACCGAGTATCTCATCTCTGACTTTACCACCCACCTCATACATATTAAATAAACTCATATCAAATTTTTTTAAGTATTAAACAACCATCCTTATCTAATTTTGGTTGTTCTTTTGGTTTGTCTTCAGTATACGATGTTGAGAACCCACCTAATGATTGGTCATAGAAACAAGGTTCCATTTTAATTTCAACATCAATTTCTGTTTGTTGTTGGATAGATGAGACAGCCATATCCATTCTGTCTAACTCTGAAATAGTTTTTCTGTCATAATTTGCAAAATTAAATATAGCTTGTTTAACATCTTCCAAAGTAAACACCTTGTCTTTATTCAGTTCGATTGCTTTGCTGAATCCGTTTTTAAATCCATATTCAGTATCATCTTGTGCAGTTGGATATATTGAATGGTATTTAGCAAAATCATAAGCCAACTTATCCAAGTCATAACCATTCTTAATGTCGATACAATTTTTAACTGATAATTTATTTGTAATAGCCATTAGAGGACCACCTTCTGTATCAGCAAATAACTTACCATCAACTGTAAGCCAATATGTATCCGAATTTAGTGATTTAGATAATTTTCCTTTCATATCTTTTTAAGTATTAAAAATCCATTTGAATCAAGTTTTGGGATAATTTCAAATGATTCAAATTCACCATTGCTAATAAATTCCCAAACTTTTGTTTCCGTCTCAATCTCAACTTCAATTTCTGTTGGTTGTTGGATAGATTGGATATAGTTGTCAGATTGTTTTTCTATTGTACCTTTTTCACCTGTTAAGTACCCATACGCCCCATTGAAACCAAATCGGATAGCTTTTCTCAAATCATCCTCAGTGAACATCTTGTCTTTATTCAACTCCATTGCTTTCTGAAAACCACTAAAAAATCCATTATAATTACAGTGCCAATCAGTCGTTTTAACATCATAATGCTTATGAGAATTTTCTTCTGCCAACTTCATCAAGTCAACTACTCCAAATATCTCATTACAGTTTTGTTTGGATAGCTTTTTACCTTCAGTCGCACCATTTGTAATTGCTAATACTTCTCCATTTGTGTCTTTAAGTAAATAATCATTCCCTGTTTTAATTAATTTTCCTTTCATAGGTCAAAGATACAAAACTTTTTTTAAAAAACAAAATCCCACCTATTATTGATTTTACTTGGTATTATTTATTTCTACAATTTCAATTAGTTTTTCAAGACAAGCAAGTTCTGTTTCTTCGTAAGTTTTAAAAAGTTCACCATAATATGTTCCATCATTTGAAAAGTTGCTAAGAGTATAACTCCAACTATTTTTTGTCACCTGGTTAACTTTGATTGTCCAATTATAGTTTTCTCGGAACCATCTAAATGCTTGTTGGTATAATGGTGCTGAAACACTTTCATAAGGTCTAATAATGTCATCACTATTATACGTAATTCCCTCCTGTAAGAGTCCGTTACAATAGTGGTATATATTTCTTTCATTATATCCAAGTAGATACATTTTTAAAGCCAATTTATATGTTACAAATTCTTTTTCCATTATTCTTTATTTTTTAATTTTTCAACTTCTTCATCAATCAATTCTGTTAACAATTCAACCATCAGTTCTCTGTAAGTTTGTTGTCTTTTTTCAATCTTCTTTTTAAGTAACCATCCTGTAACTTCCACATCAAACTCCTTGTAGTTAAACGGTATACCAGGTGTTAACTTTCCGTAACTTAATAGTATTCCTTCAATCACCCCAAATATCCTACTATCAGCATCATAACTTTTAAGATTTTTCTTATTAGCCTGTGTCAATATATTTGCCATTGTTTTAATTTCCATCTTTTTCATATTTCTTATCTTTATTTGTTTCTACAAAGATATACCATAAAGAAAAATCCCACAACCTATTAAAGTGTGGGATTAAATATTTTGAAACCTTGTTTTTTTTGTTAGTCAATAACGATTGCTCTTAAAGAGTCAGATGTTAATGAATCTGATTTTATGTAAATTAATTTATTTTCGTGTCTCTTTAAGAAATTATCCAAAGTATCATTATAGGTTCCCATAATATATTGTTTACCATCAATCATTATATTAGCATCCATTGTATAATGAATTTCAGTTTTGGTTCTAACCATTTGATGACCACATTCCGGACAAAACTTCCAGGATGATTTTTTAATTTTTGTTGAACACTGTGGACATCTATCAATCAAATCTTTCTTCTCAAATGGTTTTTGAGATTCTGGTAATATCTTCCAAGTTGATGTTGATACGGTCCAAGAATTGAAATTTTTATTTACGGTTTTAAATGTTTGATCGCTTGAGGATCCCATCTCAACTCTTCCGGTTTCAACTGATTTAGATTTTTTTGCAAAACTTCTACTTCTTGGTTTTTGATCGTATTTTGACTCATACTTATTTGATCTTGGGTTATTACTGAAACTTAATTTACCACTACTATTACTAAAAGTAATGTCCGTATCTGGTCGATAAGTGTAATCAACATTTGAAGTCCAGAAATTGTTTCCAATAACATTATTAGTTGATGTAAGATTAGCAACACCAAAACTACCGGTATTAACATAAGTTGGGTTCCAATTTAAATTATTGTTTAATCTTCCAATAATTATATCTTCCTCCTCATAAAACAAAACTTCAACATCTCCGTTGTTTGCAATTGCGTTTTTTGTTTCATTTGAATTATCAACGGTATAAGTTTCAAACTTAAATTTGTTTGAAACGTCAAGGTATCTTTCAAGAAATACTCTTTCACCTGGACGTAAAACAATTCCACCTCCGTTAATAAATTCTCCGTTTATTTTGATTTTTGATAAGACGGTTTTTCTTGATGGATTATAGAGCTCAATTTCAAACTCCGATCCGTCTTTTAAGTAAACATTCTCTCCGAACTGTTTAACTCTTTGTTTGTCTTTTGTGATATATGCACACGGCTTATCACTTACTTGATTGTAAATCATTTTCCTTATTTTTATTTAGTTTATTTTATTGGTGACCGATTTGTTGGTTTTATCCAACTCAAATGTTTCAAGAACACTCGGACCCCAGTAACAAGGTTTCAAATATAATTATACGATAGTTTTGTTTTATTGTAAATAAAAAATGGGTATTAATCCAATCTACTCACAATACCGGCAGCAAATCCCTCAATTTCATCAATTTCATCTTCAGTTAAAGTATCATCTTGTTTTGCATTATGAACAATTTGGTAAATGTCGTCAACAAAATGTTCCATCTCTTCACCTTCGATGTCAAGTCCTTCCCAATCAAGTTGATTTGCATATTCACCAAGTTCTTCCATATAGAACATAAAGTTACTTTCTTCACTCTCTTTGATAATTCGTTTAACGATTCTTGTTAAATCAGATTCTGTTAGTTTAATTACTTTTTTCATATTGATAAATATATTATTAAATAAAAAACCCCAACTTTTAGAATTGGGGGATTTAATTTATACACTAAATATTTTTTTATGGTTAACCCTTTCGTGTAGGAAATCGTTATTTTCCATTGTCAAACCAACTTTTATTGGTATTGTATCAACATCTGAATACCAGGATGCAAACATATGTGATAATTGATCTCTACCACTATTATTTTTAATTTCAGTCCACCAAGTTTCATTAAAGTTTTTAATCTTATTATTATTTTTTCTAATTAAAAAACCGGTTTCAAACAATCCATATTCTTTTGGGAATCCCATATCACGATAACGCTTCATTTGATTGCTAACAACACCAACGGTATCTAACTTATATTGGATAACGGCGTTTGCTTCATCGAATAAACAATTTCGTAGTGGATGTTTATATGCCATCATATTGTTATTACCCAAACCAATTTCATCTAACATTTTTTTAGTATCAGTAAATCTTGGTTCAAAACAACTATCAACCCAAATACTGACATCGTGTTCTGGTAATATTAAATGTGAATTAACCTTAACATACCGAGCTTTCTTTCTTAAATCTTTAATGTTCTTTAAAAAATCAACCGGTTTAATTTCCCAAACATCTGATTTAATATCTTCATCATCCGTAAATAAAATATATTTTACATTTGGGTCGTATTCTCTGGGTGTTCTAATTTCGTCATACCCATTAACATTTACACTATAAACAACTATCTTATCCATTACTCCTCAATAGGTTTAACCATTTTTATGTTGATGGTTGGTGTGTCCATCCATTGTCCGTTACACATTTTTATGGTACTCATACCACTTTCATATGATAACACATCTGTTGCTTCAATTTGTGATCCATCATTCAATATGACCAACTCGTCACAAGCTTTATCTTTCTTAATTGAGTAATACAGAAAAAAACCAAATGTTACAGATGTTATTATTATCAATAAAATTATACCAATACTTTTTCTTATCATCTGTTATTTTTTAAGTCGTTTACGAATTTCTGTTAATGTTGTTGTGTTGAAAAACTCTCCGTCTTTATAAATTGTTTGGAGTAATCCTTCGTTTTCAGTTTCCCAATTAACTTTATCAACTAAATATATTTCTTTTTCTTCATTAAGTGTAACACATAATAATCCGGTTGCAGATTTCTTTGTGCCATCGTCAGTGATTGGGTCCTTGAAGATTTCTCTACCGACACCGTTAACCTCAACATAAGTTGCTTTAACGGCACCACCTTGATTATCTCGTGTACAATAACCCATCGAGTAGCTACCCACACCCAAAACCACATTTGTTGACGCAAATCCCTTTGTTTCCAATCTTTTACAGATTTCATCAGCCCTTTCAATCGTGATCGAATCACCGTACAAGGCCCCAATGTGTGAATCTAAAACTTTATAACCTTGTTCGTTTACTGTTCCTCCGAATACATCCCAAAGTAATTCAATAACACCTTTATATGATGGATGATTTTTATCACCTAAATACCCACGTTCAATTAAATCTTGGTTTCCAAAAGAATTGTATCCACAAAGAATATCAACCGGATCTCCAGAGTCAGGACGAATAACCAACTTACCGTCACGATTCATAATTTCTTCTTTCAATTCAACAACAAACTTTGTGCAAACGTCCCACAGATTGAACGAATCTGATACTAAACTTAATATACCGGTTGGATATTGTTTGATTAATCGTCTAAATCCTTCAATCTCATTTTCTTTACCATATGCTGTCATAACGGCGTGTTCTGATGCCGGAACTGAAAATGCAACATTTTCATCCCCATAATAATATTTGACAGCTTGTAGTGTTGGTATTGTATCGGTTCCCGAAAATGATGTTAAAAATCCCATCCCTGAACTAATTGCCGATTCAGGATGTTGCATACCTCTAAATGAAAAATCGTGTCCTTGGAAATCAACAAAACCAATGTTTGTTTTATCTGTTTTTTCGGCGTGTTTTACCAATATTTTTTTATACCCATACGCTAATGATGCTGAATGCACTGGTTTCCATATTAAACTTGAAATTAATGTCTCCAAGAAATTGGGTAACCAAAAGAAATCCGGGTGTGTATTATAGATTGTCAACATTGGTATTTTTTCTGTTATAACAGTTCCTTCTGTTAAACCTTTCACTTTGATTGGTAAATAACCAAGATCGTGTAACGCTTCAAAATGTGAACAATCATAATCGGTTCCCAAATAGTTACTTAAAAATGTTTTTGCTTCACCAACAACCTCATCTTTTGGTCTATTAAAAAAGTTTTCTTGGTATAATTCGTGAATGTAAGTCATTACATATTGCAAACCAAAAACAACAATATCTTTTGCGTTCTCTGGCATTCGTTTAACACTTCTTGGTGTAAAGTTTGAATAAACTAATGTTGTTCCTTCCGGATACATTTTGTGATGTGATGTTTTATAACCATCTGTCATCAATAGTGGATTGTTTTTCATAATTATATTTTTTTATTTATTTTTAATTCCAGTCAATTTTTGGACAATACTTATTATATTTTGCCTTAATAAATTCTATTAAGATATTTGGTTTCGATTCATATGGAACATAATCCGGATTGTCAACATAATCACCCAATTCTTCATTCCATATAGATTTTTTATATCTTTGTTGGTGTTTTTCTTTTCTACGTTTATATAGATATATCGGTAGAGCTATCAAACAACCTATAATTACACCAATCCAAAGTCCAATACCAATCATTTGCCACGCATTAAATGTTGTATCCTTTGGAAACCACCCAACAAATAAATAAGTTATTGGGAATATAGCAATAAATACAAAAAACATCAACGCCCAACTAACAAAACTAACGATAAGTCTTTCAGTAAAATTAAAATCCCCATAATGAATCCTTTTAGAAAATATTGTTGGTAAGGTAATAATCCCAACCGGAATTAAAAGTATATACATAACAACCAACTTCCAAAAGTATGGACATAAATTTGTTGGCATATCTTCGGTTAAATAAAACCAACGATAAAGGCGTGCACTAATGCTGTTTTGATTTAATTTCATAATTTTATTTTTTATTTGTTTTTAATTCCATTTTCTCTTCATTAGTGGTAGACCGAATCCAACCCCTAAATTATATAATTTTTCAATATTATTTCTTTTGTAAATCCTAATTGCTGAGGATCCTTTTGTTGTTATATAAACTTTTGATTCTATATCAAAACATTCTTTTAATTTTTTAGCACAAAATTCTAAAAACCGATACCAATTATAATGACATTCAATTTTTAGTGTTATTGGTGATCCAATTTCAGTTCTCGATAAACAACCATCACCATCATAAAACCCTAAAAAAACAGATAAAAATTTTTCACAATTATCAATCCAATCATAGTTAAAACACTCATACGTTTTATTTTTTTTAATACCAATTTTTTCTTTAAGTACTGAACCAAACTTTGCGTCCTGACAAGTTATATTACTATAATACCCACGACTATATGTTGTCTCAATATATCTTGTTTTTAAGTTAACATTAAGATAATCCGATAAAATTTTCAAATGTTCACTATCACTTTCCTTTATTACAACCGACAATTGGTTTTTATCTGAGATATGTCCGTCAGCTAAAATATATCCCCACCAATAATAATTAAAATTATTCTCATTTACAAGTTTTTCTAATTTATAATGGTTTTTATCTTTAAGGGATTTCACCTTTAATAACCTAGCCATACTTTTTAAAGCCCTATATGTACACCCAAGTTCTTCACACATTTTTTTTGTATTACCATATGGGTAATTCTTAATCAAATATTCTTTTTTTTCGTCGGTCCACTTTATTTGTGGTTTTACAAGTTCTACCATAGTCATATATTTATATATAAATATGGTAGAACTTGCTAAAATACATTCAAAACCTTTAAATTATTTTTTTCCCAATCAAAAATTGAATTTGTTGTGAATACTTTATCGAATAAACTCAACACCCGATCTAAACCAGAAGATTGTATTGAGTGTGTTACCACCAAATAAATTTTTGCATTTGGTTTTTGTTCTTTGATTGTTTTTCCAAGTTCAATAAAGGTACCAAATCCATCTCCTATGTCATCAACAATAACATATTTCATATCATCACTATGATTTTCAATTGACGGAACTTCGGTTCTTAAAATCTTTCCGGTATTTACATCTCTAACTTTAGTGGCCGTAATGATTTTGTTTATTTTAAACCACTTTGCAACATCAAATACTTTTTTGTAAGCCCCAGCATCTGGTGAAACTAAACAGATTCGTTCCTGCGCATCGTTCTTGTTATCAATCTCTGGTAGTGCCATTCTTAATAATTGGTAATTTGAATACTTCACAAAATTATTAATACAAGCTTCCAAAATATCCGAATGAGGATCCATAATTATAACCTCATCAAAATTTTGTGAATTAATAATCGGAGCAATTACCGTCTTGATGTAGTTAATACCCCCTTCCTGGAATTTTCTATCACTTCTTCCACCAATACAATATGGTATGTAAAGTTTAACAGATTTAACCCCAATTTCTTTTAATGCTTGGTTTGCACAAATTATAAGTTCAAGGTCTTTGAATGTGTTTAATCTTGATTTTATCGTTATTGATTTTGTACGATCTCTTAAACTAAGAAAAGTATCATAGTTGCGTTCAATAATTCTAACTGATTGTTGTCCATCTGGAAATCTACTTATCTCATATCCACAAGATAATACATCATCCGGATTTACTAAATTTAATGTTTCTGCCATTTTATTTTTTTTTATTTATTCAAACTTTTATATTCTTCCAATAACTTAATTTCTTGTGCCCTAAAAAGTAATCTCAATACTTTGTGATCACAAAAAAAATTTTTACATCCAGTGACCGACATTTGATATTTAACTTTACCAAAAATTTCATCATCTCTAAATTTTTTGGTTACAGCTTTTTTTAATTGTTTTTTATATTTACGTGGTGTTCGTTTATATGAAACATCAAAAAATCTTGGTGGATTTGGATCTTTACTCATAAATCGTTTATGTTTCTTACAATACCATTTACCTTTATAATCCTGACTGTGGGCCGTTGGTATTTTACATTTACAACATTTTGTCAATGGTTCAAATACGGTTGAAGAATACGAACAATGTTTACAATACGCATACCCATCGGTTCGGTCTCTACGTTCCATTTCGTGATTACAAACCATAATTTTTTGGTATTTTTCCCAACATTGATTTTCAGCTTCTTCAATGGTACTTCCTTCTCCTCGTAAAAAACAACTGGGATTCTTTGGGAAAGCTTCAAAGAATGCTGTTGTGTAACTATTTTCTGGTGATTTGGAATTAAGGACAACACCACTACCACCACATTGGACAAAAATTTCATCTAACCAGGGTTGTTTACAAATATAGGGATTGTTAGAGGAATTTCTCGCCGTTTTCATTTCTTTTTTTTTTGTAAAGTTAATCATTATTTTTTAATATATCAAACAAAAAACCCCAACTTTTTGTGTTGGGGTTCTATATTTTAGTGTTGTGCTAAAATTATTATTTAATGTTTAAGAATGTTCCGGATCCACCAGCAATTGTAGTTGGGAGCTCTCCATTCCATTTTTCCACCTTCTTAAATTCAACATAAAGTGGTGTTAATTTTTGTTGTGTAAGTTCCATCGCCTTGGCTTTAGCTGCCGCGTTGATTACAGTTTCAGCACTATCAGCCCTTGCAACCGCCACTTTTCTTTCTCCATCAGCTTTTGCCGCAATTGCTTGTTGTCTTGAAGCTTCTGCTTGTTGGATTGCCTTTGTTTTTGCAATAATTGATTCTTGTAGGGCTTCTGGTGGAACGATATTAGTTCTTAATTGTGACACATTAAACCACTTTGATAATCTAATATTACATTCAGCAACGATGGCTGCTTCAAACGCTTGTCTGTGATTAAAAATACTATCCACTTCCCAGGTATTTGATACGTCATTAACTGCTCCGATAATAGCATTCTTCAACCAGCCGTGTTCAACATCAGATATTGGTCGTCGTAAATTTACAAACATATCTCCAATCGCATCTTCTCTTAATGAATAGTTAAATGTCGGTTTGATTGTTGTTGAAAATCCACCCTTCAAAATAACTGACTGATCATCGTATTCAATGTGTTGTTGATAAATTGGAAACTCCAACATTTGTTCGGTCCAGGTGTTATATAATACCCAACCGGTTTTGTATTGATAACTTGATACTCCTCTCTGGTTTCCAATTAAATTTACTTTCAATCCTTTGTTTCCGGCATCTACTTTTTCAATTGCAAATGGTTGTATTGCCATTACTATTAATGTTAAAATCAAAATAGATAATGGTTTTAATAACCACGCAATATTTAATTTTTCAGTGTTTGATCCATAACGGTTTTCAGTTACTTTAAACATCTGGTCCTTTGTTGTTATTGCGATGAAACCAGCAATTACCAACCCAATAATAAAAATTAATCCACTAATCATTTTCTTCTTTGTTTTTTTTGTTTGTTATTAAATCAAATGTCTCGTCTACTACATATATAAAGATCCAAACAACTCCGGCGAGACATAATAGTTGAAAGAATCCGTTTACTTCTCTACTGATGATATACTCACCAAACATTGACATTAGGACAATAAAACCCAACCATATCAATATTAATTTAAAATACTTCATTTCATTTTTCTAATTTTTAATTGTTAATTTATCTCTTAATTTATCCAAAACTGAATTTAATTTTTCTTTATACTCAGTTCCGACATTTTCATAATTGTTCAAAAGATCAACATTTCTAAAGAATTTGTCAATGTCAATATTTTCTAATTTTGAGATTGTTGAATTAACTTCCTCTTTAATTTTTGATTTACAAACGTCTTCAAATGTGTATGACCTTATTTTTGTGATAATTTCAAACATTTCAAACATTGACCAACCATATGAAAGTAGTTTTACATCTTGGTCAATTTCATTATCTGTCTGATTGTAAATGTTAATCCCACCGCTAAGTGTATCATTTTTATTAGATGATAGAAATGCAATCTTATTATAGTTTTTACTTCTTTCTTTTTTTGATATTAGATAGAACAAATAACCTCGGTTTGTATAATTTTTAAATTGAGTTCCGTTTGGTTGTGTGGTGCACCATCTGGTATCATATCCATACTTCATTGAACCTTTTAATGTTATTGGTCTTAAAAGTAAGTAATCATCATTCTCAATTAAAACATCGGCGTGTTCTTCCCGGACAAATGTTTTTTCTTCTTTTACTTGTTTTGCTTTTTGAATAGTTAAAGCTAAATGTGATAGTGATTCATATTCTTTATGATAAATGTCTTTGTTTTCAATATATGGTAGTAAATCATCAAACTGATTTATCAAGTTTACAATATCACGACTTGTATAGTTAAAATTATAACCCCTACCATTCCATCGTTTAAACATATATTCCAAATATTTTTTTGTTGGTGTATTATCACCATTTAAAAATATATTAGCAGTTGTTGTTGCAACCTTTGGATACTTTTCTCTTAATACATCAATTTTTGCCATTTTCATTCATTTATAAATATACATTTTTCAAACTCGTAATGTTGTCCGGATCTTGAGGAGATAACAAATAATTCATATGTGCTACCAAATATTTCTAATTTTACCGAATTGTCACCATTTTTTCTTTTTAACATATATTCGGACCAATTTGTGTGGACACCACCCCTTGTATCAATTCTTCTAACAGTATCGGTCCAATCGGATAAACCATATTTCCCATTATATCTAAACTTTTTTCCTACCAGCTTTTTCAAATCAAAACAATTATTCGTTTCCTCAACATCACCCAGTAATGGATTTTTCTTTCCGGTTAATTCTTCATAATAAGGATTAAGTTCACCGGTATATGGATCGTGTGTTGGTATTTTATTTTCCATTGAATAAAGCTTTTATCTGATTCATTAACTGAACTTGTCTTTTTTCCAACAGCTGGATATCTCTTTTTTGTTGATCGTTAAGTTCATAACTTTCCGCTTTGATATCTGAAATCTGGTTTTGAATCCTTGTATGTTCATTTAACATTGATTCATATAAAATTCTTTTATCGTTCATTTTTTACAATTGCTTTTGTTAATTGGTTTATCAATCCCTGGACTTCTCCGAAATTATGGAATCTAATATTTGGATTTGTATTAAAAACCTCAACATACCACTCATCCTCTTTTATTTCCTCATTTGTTGGTGTTATGAATGTTAGTCCATCCACGATATCAAGAGCGTAATAATACGAGTCATCTTCATCGTGTTCTTTTATTTCCTCACTTTTAAAACCTAAAAGTATTAATTCTCTTTCTGTCATATCACTTAGTTTCTACAATGTTATAAGTTCCTTCAATTACACCCCAAGATGATTCCTCCTGGAATTGGTATGTTTCGGCAACATCGTTTGATGTCATCGGTTTTGTTAAATACCATATCTGATCACTTTTCCAGGTCACATTAACCAATTTTCTACCTTGTGGTAAGTTAATTGTTCCTTCACCGCCCCATTTTCTAACTCTCTGGTTTTCCGTACAGGATGTTACCATAACACCCATCATAATTACTAAAAATACTTTTTTCATAATAATTAATTGTTTATTTCTCTTTCGTTTAACTCTTTAATAATTTCATCAACAATATCCATCTCTTTATTAAACTTGTAACTATGGTAAAGATGTAAACCATAACAGACAACAATTGTTAGTGCTAGATAAATGAAATGGATTGACCCAATAAAACATAAAAAACCCTGTAACAATATAATCACCATTAAAACAAGTGAGGCATTGTTGTTCTTACTACATTTATTTAATTTATCGGTAGCAAGATTAATTAATTCTTCGTCATTTAAATTTTTCATTCTAGCTCTTTTGATTTAACATTTTGATGTTTAGTATAAAATCTTAATAAAGTATTCACCAGCTCTGGTATATTATCAAAAGCCCATCTCTCGGTTTCAATAACATAGAAATCACCACCACCACCATTCTGGGTTTTGATTGTTAAAAATTGACCATCACCAGAATCACAACAATCAGAATCCTGGGTAAATGTCATTTTAAATTCTTGTGCAAGTAATTCCGGTTTTTTTCGTTCCATTTGATTTATTTTAAACAAAAATAGAAATTTTTTTTCAATTACACAAGTTTTATGATGATTTTTCCAGGGTTATTATATTCTTCCTCATAAGTCATCATATAATCATCAACACAATTTTTCACAATCTTCTTCATTTGATCGCTGATACCAGTAATAATTGCAACCTCTTTTTGGTTCTGTTGTATGTTATCCCAAAGAAATTGATCCAACAAAATCTGAGCATCATTATGTCTCACTCCGTGTAGATCCAATTGTTTCATAAGTAATTATTTTGTTTGAAAATATATTTGCCTCTACATTATGTTCTCCAAGGTTATAGGTTGTGTAAGTTCCGTCCAGATTATCAATTTTTAACATCAAAAAATTAAGTTCGGAAACATATATGTTTTCAATTTCACCGGTTCCTTTTGGGGTTAAAATTTTAACTTTACTCATTGTTATAAATTATAAGTCACCGAACCATTTTCTTCAATAACTTCAACCAAACCATCAGTTTCAGTTAGAGTGTTAATTTGTTCGTTAGTTAATGTAATCTTATCCGGAGTCATAAAAATTTTATATGCTTGTGTTAGTGTTAACTTTGAATCGGTAATTAATGTGATAATTTGTTCTGAATTACATTCAACAATACTTGGGTATTGTCCACCAACAGTAACGATGGCTTTATCTCCTAATTTTGGTAAATCTAATGATGCCAAATATGGTTTTTCATCAACCATAAATAATTTAACTTTCTTTGTCATATTCTTTCTTTATATATACATATTTATGGTTGTAATTTCCACACTGATCACAGGAATCTCCTTCGTCAGATTCATCAACTTTATATTCATATTCACCGGACAATTGGATAACAATTTCAGCAATTGTGGTCCAATCATACATTCCTATACCACTTTTTAATTCGTGTAGTTTTGAAATTAAATTACCCTGTAATCTTTCAATTAATTTCGGATCCCTATTATCATACTCGTGAATAAATAACGATTCACCGTCAATTTCAACATCCGGTCCAAAACAATTTTCACTTAAAATTATTTTTTTCATTTCTTGAAATTTAATAGTGTCTCAACCTCTTGATTTTTAAGTTCAACGATTGGACTCCATTCTCCTTTATATGTTATACCCCTCACTGGTTTATTATCCACCCAAACATACTCACAATCATCTTCAATACATCTTGGTTTATCGGTAATAAGATCGTGAAATTTAAACCCGTGTTTATTTAACCAATCAATTGTAACTTCTCTATCTTTACTTTCTCTGGCGGTAAAAAAAACAATCTTATTTCCTTCATCATAAAGATTGTTTATAACATCTTTTGATCCATCAATTGGTTTTGCCGTTGGATATAGGTGACTATCCTCATTTTTTATATCACAACTTATGGTTCCGTCGATGTCAATCAAATAAACCCTTTTTTTCATAACCTTAAATCATTTTTGTTATTCATAGTTATAATATAGTTCATTAAATTATGAACTAAAGAATCTGTATCAACTTTTTCATACAATTCCGGATAACGACTTTGGAGTAATTTATTTTCTTCATATTCTCTACAACTTGTAAGTATGTCGGACAACATTGATTTTAACATATGTTCTTTATCGTAGTTATCTTGAATCTTTTTTTCAAACAACTCACCTTCAAGTTCCTGGATATAAACAATAAGTTCTTTAACTTCTGGTTTATCAAGAAGTCCTGGATTTCTCCTAACTAATTTGTTTATGTTTATCATAAGTCCCAAATTGATTTTCTTTTGTTTTTTGGTAATCTATATGATAACCAAAATAATATTTTTTTTAAAATTTTCACATCAAAAATTTTATAATCTTTTCTTTTAACCCACATTGTTTGATACCTTCATTATATGGTCGTTTACAATGAACGAAATTATCTAACCCCCAACCATCTCGTTTTGACATATCAAGATCATCAACAGCAACCCAATGTGTGACTTCCGGATGTTCTTTTAACCAATATAAAATTTCAATGTGTCGTTCATATTCTGTTTTATTAAAAGCCGGTAATATAAAATCATCTGGCAATTTACCTTCACGAAATAAAACATTACAAAATGGTGTAATATCAATTGGTGGTTTAATTCCACGAGTAATAAACATTTCTTTTAGTTGTTCCAAAGTTCCGCGTTTTTTCCAATCTGAAGAAACGACAATATCACAACCGGTTTCTTCAATGATTTTATTTAATACTTTAACGGCTTTTGGATTGAAATTATCCATTCGGGTATCCATTGGCGTTTCAGGGTTACTATCATAACCTTTTTTCTTAAATCGTCCACCCCATTCTGAAGAAAGAGCTAAAACACCATCAAAATCCAAGAAAAGAATTGCTTTTTTCATAATTACAAAGGTAATAAAATAAATTTAAATACCAACGATATCATCACATTTGTGATCATATTTTTTTTCAAACCATTCTTGTATTACATCATATGTTTTACTATATTCGGTTTGAAAAACTTTTAACACCGGATCAACAATGTATTTTGTATTCACATATAAAAGATTATGGTTCTCATCATATATAAAGAAATATATTTCTGAATCTTTTTTAAGATATATTTTATATGTTGGTTTATCCGATGTGATTAGTTCACCAAAATACATATTGAGATACTTCTCAATTGCTATTATTTGCAACTCCTTCATTTAAAAAATATAATTATTTTATTTTAAAAAGAAAACCCCCAATATTTCTACTGGGGGTTGAGTGGGATAAATATGATACAATTTTCAATTATGTTTTTAGAGTTTTAAGGTTTGACTGACTGACTTTTGAACTTTTGACTTCTTGAATTTTGATGGACTATCCTAATCAAAGCATCGTATGTCCTGTAGATCAAAGAAGTTTAATGAAAATGTATATATTATCCCAAATTATTCATTGATAAATGTTACAGCGTTAAACTGGTCTAACTCATCCTGAATTTGTTCGATTCTACTTTCCAAGAATTTAATTTCGGTGTCTCTTTCTGTTGTTGTAATTTCAGCATTTTTTACGATTTGACTTTCACTTCTTCTTGCGTAAAAATCAACAGCAATTCCGTTTGTGCAATCTAAAGCTCTTAAAGTTTGTGCCACCGATTTTAACTCAGATAAAAGAAATATTTTATCATAAACCGGAGCGTTTGCTCTATGAATTTTTGTTTTTAAAACAGTTAATTCGTTTACCTTAGAATAAATTGCCGTCAGAGTTTCTTTGGATGAATAATCTCTTGAGTTACCTTCAATAATTGAATTATTGTTTTGTAATCTCCCATTTAGTTCTTTTAATTCCTGAACCAATTTGTTTTTTTGTTTTAATGCTTGTCTAATTGTCATACTTAATTGTTTTGTGTTGAAATTATAATATATTTATTTATTCTTGTCAAGTGTTTTCTTCATTTTTTATAATTTGGGTCACTTTAACCGACCAGGGATCAAAGAACACATCAATCTCACATTTTAAAATTTCGTGTGTTCTTGCGTTGTAATATAAATCACCATTCTCAACTTTTTCTTTTTCTCTTATTATGTATTTTTTACCTTCGTTTTCAATGATAAGTTTTTCATCCCTATGTTCATCGCAAAGAGTATAAACCCAACCTCTAATTTTTTGATTCTCTCCGGGTTCACCACAAACTTCACAAGTTGAGAATGTTTCTTTTTCCGCGTCAAAAATGAAATTAAAACCATTTTCTGGTATGTTAGATAAAAATATACTCATACCACCAAACTTTTCTTTAACATCTAAAAACTCTTTATTCCATCCGAGGGTTATTAATGTTTGAAATAATCGTTCAACAATACCTAACCATCCATTTCCAATATTAAATGATTTTCTTGTTAAGATTGGTTCATTTGTTGTTCCATAACCATCAACAAGTCCACCAATACTCGTTAAGAAATCGTCAAACTCGCGATCAGTTCTATAATTATCATTCATTCTCATCTTTTCTTTTTTTTCTAACAATAGTTAATGCGTTTGATAATGTTTCATACGCATCCCAGAAACCACCTCTATCATCCAGGAAGATGTTTGCGTATATTTTTCCATTAACACCATAAGGTCTTTTCCATTCTGGATGCATTTCATTAACACCGTGGACCTCAATACCCAAACTCTCAACTTGTTCTTTAGCTCGTTCTAATTGTTTTTCACCTCTGGCGGTGTTTATCAAAAATATAATTCCTTCCTTTTGACATTCCAAAATTAAATCAACCATTTTTTTACAGTTGTTTTTAATTTCTTCATTGTATGGTATGATGGTATCATCAAGATCACACGCAATTATAATCTTACCGTTTTTCAACCATTCGGTTACCAACCTATTTGTATAAAAATTTGCGTGATACCTCATTTTTTAAATTCCTCCTCTTTGATTATTTTTATTTCACCCATAGTTCTTGAATAAAACTCTTCTAAATCATAACCACTTTTTCCACATTCACAAACTTGCATATCCCATCTTCTATCAGAATATGATTCGTGTTGTTTATTACAACTTAAACATTCCCAAGTAACTTTTTTATATTTTGACATAATGCAAATATAATACTATTTTCCGAATCCAACACTACCAGAACCTTTAATTCTTGGTCTTTCTGCTAGTTCTTCCAAATTATTCATTGTTTCTTCAAATGTTCTACCCATCACAATAACTGAAATAACAACTTCTTTCAAGTGTGAAAGTGACATACCTTCGGTTCTTTTAACCCATTCATCAATGTCAATATCTTTAACATCTTCTTCGTTCAATTTATGTTGAATGTAAGCTCTTCTTATTTCTTCACTTGGCGCTTCAACTTTATATCTCCTATCAAAGCGGGATGGTCTATTTGTGATTCTCTCCTGGAGTTTCTCCGGATAGTTTGTTGTTGCAATATAAACAACACCCTCAATTTGTTTAACCCCATCAAGGATGTTTAATAATCTTGCTGTTTGATATCTATTTTCACTGGCGATTGAATCTATATCTTCCAATAGGACAACAAGTGGTCTATTTGGTTCTACCTTTCTAAATGTTCCAATAAACGATGTGAACCTTTCAACATCTTCTTCATCTTTAACATTTATCACAATACCATCTCTCTTAATCAATTGTTGTGAGATAAGTTGGATGATACCGGATTTTCCACACCCTGGATCACCATACATTAGAATACCTCTTTTATGAACAAAGTTATATTGTTTGTATTTATCAACTCTATTCCAAAAACTTTCAATATCTTGTAATATATCTGTAATTTCTGGTGATGGTAAATGGTATAACTCGTCTGTTTTGAATGGTTGTTTTTTTAATGTATGTGTTCCCATATTACCATTCCAACCAATTTCATATACACCGGCAGGAACTTTTGATACCGTTACGTAAGCCGGAGCATACTCATCATTTTTTAGATTACTCCAACAACAAGGAATATCCAAATCAACTTTTTGGGTAAATCCGTTTATATCACGTTCTATACCATTTTTATGTAGTATTTCGTCTGTCGTCAAAAATTTGTCTTCACCCATCGGTTCACCATTGCATGGTGTTTCATCATTTTTTAGATTACTCATTTTCTTTTAATTTTAAATTATCCCAATCTTCTCTTTTTATCGC
>JACCDX010691209.1_pt1 | contig 23960 bp, 26 predicted proteins | sample 7449681 | NCBI WGS metagenome assembly JACCDX01 (sample SAMN15323450, study PRJNA562643) | freshwater metagenome | isolation source: river surface water | place: USA:Blue River Watershed | collected 2017-08-18
AAACAAGATCACCCTGCAGCAGGCGCTCGACAACGGCGCAGCGCCGCTGAAGCAGTTCATGCTCGCGCAGACGCGCGCCAGCGACCTCGCGCTGTATGTGCAGCTGTCGAAGAGCCCGGCGCTCGAAAGTCCGGACCAGGTGCCGCTGCGCCTGCTGGTGCCGGCCTTCATCACCTCCGAGCTGAAGACCGCCTTCCAGATCGGCTTTGCGATCTTCATCCCCTTCCTGATCATCGACATGGTGGTCGCCAGCGTGCTGATGGCGCTGGGCATGATGATGGTGTCGCCGGCGATCGTCTCGCTGCCGTTCAAGCTGATCCTGTTCGTGCTGGTCGACGGCTGGGCGCTGCTGGTCGGTTCGCTCGCGCAGAGTTTCGTCAGCTGAGGATGCCATGACACCCGAATCCGTCATGACGCAGGCCCGCCTCGCGATGGAGACCATGCTGATGGTCGCCGGCCCCCTGCTGCTGGTCGCGCTGGCGATCGGACTGGTGGTCAGCATCTTCCAGGCCGCCACGCAGATCAACGAATCCACGCTGTCGTTCATACCGAAGCTGGTCGGCATCTTCCTCGCCATCGTGATCGGCGGCCCGTGGATGATGACCGTGCTGCTCGACTTCATGCGCCGCACCCTGACCGGCATACCGGCGCTGGTCGGCTAGGCCCATGCTCCAGCTCAGCAGCGCGCAACTGAATGCGTGGATGGTCATGCTGCTGTGGCCGGCCACGCGCATCCTTGCGATGATCTCGGTGGCGCCGCTGTTCGGTCACGCCAACATCCCCGCAACGGTGAAGATCGGCCTCGGACTGCTGCTGTCGGTCGCCATCGCGCCGGCGCTGCCGCCGATGCCGGAAGTCGCGCCCTTCTCCGGCGACGGCCTGTTCATCCTGATACAGCAGATGCTGATCGGACTGGCAATCGGCTTTTCGATGAAGCTGGCCTTCACCGCCGTCGAGCTGGCCGGCGAACTGGCCGCGCTCACCATGGGCCTGTCATTCGCGAGCTTCTATGACCCGAACAGCCAGAGCGAAGCGTCGTCGGTCAGCCAGCTGTTCGGCTGGCTGGCGCTGATGGTGTTCGTCTCGTCCAACCTGCACCTTGCGCTGCTGGCTTCGCTGACCGACAGCTTCACCAGCCTGCCGGTCTCGGCGCTGCCCGTCGGCACCGGCCCGTTCAAGCTGGTCGCCGCTTATGGTGGAAAAATCTTCGCGCTCGGACTCCAGTTCGCATTGCCGATCGTCGCCGCGCTGCTGGTCACCAACCTCGCGCTCGGCCTGCTGACCAAGGCCGCGCCACAGCTGAACCTGTTTGGCATCGGCTTTCCGATCACCATCGGTGTCGGCTTCCTGATGATCAGCCTGATCCTGCCCTACCTGACCCAGCCACTGCTGACTACCCTCGAACAGGCGATCCAGCTGCCTGTGCAATTCTCGGCTGCTCCAATACGCTGATCGAACGTCGCTGCGATTTTCATCGAGCGAATCAGGCTTATTCCTATTTTCCGTAGGAATAAATGAACATTACGGCATCGTCCGATACTGATGGCCGTTCGTTTTAATTGAAGCCCTGACTGAATCCTTCACGCGACCTGAGCTCACCGACATCATGCTTCCCCTTGCCTCTTCCGCCAGCCCGGACTTTGTTGCCTACCCGATGACCCGGCCGCTGGCTGCGGCATCCGTTGCGGACAAGCGCTTGCGTGTGGCCGGCAGGCAGGGCATGCCGGCGCTGTCGGTCATTACCGACGGCGGCCGTCGATTCGACCGCCAGCATCTGGAAGATCCGTCACGCCGCCCGCCATTCCCGTTGTCCGCGCTGTACTGCAACGAGCTGGCGGGTGCGGGGCCGGAAGAGCGTGGCCGCGCGCTGCTGAGTGAGATCCGCCGGCGCAAGGCGTCCGGCGAATTTTCCCCGTTCGTGCCGACGCTGGTGTTCACCCACGGCGAGGTCATCAATGGCGAACTGATGCTGACCGATACGCACGGCAGCTTCCTGATGCCGGCCAGCGTGCTGCTCAGCCTGCTCGGCAGCTTAGCCGGCCTGCCGGCGTCGATGCAGGGCCGGCCGGCGCCGATCATCCTGTCCTGCTGCAAGGCTGAACACATCGTCAGGTCGCTGGACGGCTTTTCGCGTCCGGTGCTGATCAATGGCAGCCGCAGGAACCTCGCGCATCTCGATGCCGAAACCGTTTACCAGCGCGTGATTTATGAAACCACGCAGGCATGGCAGGACGGCAAGCAGGCCGACACCGACCAGCTGTTCGACGCGATCTCGCGCACCAGCGGCGAACCGGTGCACCGGATCGAGCAGGATGACTGGCTCACGCACCATGTGCTGACCTCGGTGACCTCGCTCGACGAGATCAATGGCGAGCAGGAAATCCTGTACCTGATCGCCAAGCTCGCGCATGGCTCGGTCGAACAGCTGGCCGAGGCGCTGCTGCTGTTCGGCACCGAGCCGCTGCATTCGCACTTCCCCTGGTCTCCGGGCGACAAACTGGCCAATCCGGTGCTCTGGCACCTGGTCACCTGCGACGCGCGCGACCTGCCGCACAAGCTCGTGCTGCTGCTGGCCCTCGGCGAAGCCGTCGACCAGACGGACGAAGCCGGCAATACGCTGCTGCATGACGTCTGCCTGTGGCAAGGCGATGACGACCTGCCGGCCGGCGACGAAATGATGGCGAGGCTGCTGCTGGCCAATGGCGCGAATCCGCTGGCGGAGAATGACGCGGGCGTCACGCCGGCCGAACTGGCCGACGCGTCAGGCAATGAGGAATTGCACGCCGTGTTCGATCCGGACGCCGACGACAGCGACTATCCGGCGATGCGCCCGGCCGGTCTGCTGAAGCGCGCAGAGGAAGAAGGCTGGGGCGCGGTCATCACGCTGCTGCGGGAGACGCTGGAGCGGCCCGACCACGCGGATCAGATTCAGATGATCGAGAACAGCGACAGCTGAGCGGTCGCCTTGAAGGACTTCATCGCCGCGTCCAGCGTGGTCTGCTGCTGGCTGAAGCGGCTGATCGCCTCGGTGTAGTCAACGTCCTGCAGCGCCGACTTCGCCTGCGCAAAATAGACGTCCTTGGCCGACCCGGCCGAATTCAGTGCGTCGATTTCCTTCTGCTGCGCGCCGATCGCGGCGCGCGCGCCGAGCGTGCGGTCCAGCAGCGTCGTGAGCGCATTGCCTGCACCCTGCGCGGCCGATTGCAGCGCCGCCTGTGCGGCCGGCGTCGCGGTCGAGCTCTTCAGAGCATCCGACAGCTGGCGCAGCGTGGCGAAGATATTCTGCACGCTGCCCGGCGCGGCCGCCGTGCCGGTATCGATGTTCTCGAAGAGTTGCAGCGCGCTGACCGAGGTCGTCACGCGCCGGCTGGAATCGACCTGCAGCATGCGCTGGCCGGCGTCGCCCTGGAAATTCGCGCCGCCGGCGGTCTTCACATAAGCCTGCACGCCGGCCTGATAGCCGGAGAACAGGTAATTCCCCATGCTGTCCTTGCTGTTGGCCAGCGCCAGCATCGCGTCGATCCGACCGTCCAGCTCGACGGCCAGATAGCCGCGCTGCGCATCGTCGAGCGATCCGTTGCCGGCCTCGACCAGCAGCACCTTCATGTCCTGCACCTGGTCGCCGACGCCGGACAGCACGCCTTCCTGCTCGGACAACGCATTGTTCGCATTCATCCGGTTGGTCGCGTACTGCGCATTCATCGCCTGCCCCTGCTCGAGGTTCAGCACCTGCGACGCGGCGATCGGGTCGTCGGACGGCGTCAGCACGCGGCGTCCGGTCGCGATCTGCTGCTGCGTGCGCTGCTGCGCGGACTGCAGGTCGGTGATGCGCGCGGTGCCGGCGCTGTACAGGGTATTCGTGCTGATTCTCATGATCTTCCTCAGTTCTGTCCCAGTTGCAGCAGGATCTCGAACATCTGCGACGCGGTCTGCATCAGCTTGCCGGCCGCCTGATAGGCCTGCTGGTAGCGCATCATGTTGGCCGCTTCTTCGTCGAGGTTCACGCCCGATTCGGACTGCTGTGCGCTGACGGCCTGCGCGTAATAGGTGCCGGACGCCTCGCTGGTCACCTGCAGCTCGCGCGCCTTGTTGCCGACCTCGGCCACCAGCTGCGAATACGCGCCCTGAAAGTGCGTCGTGCCGCCGGCCAGCGTCAGCCCTCCCTGCAGATCGGCGATCAGCGCGGCATTGCGCGCGTCGGCCGTGCCCTTGGTGTTGGCCGAGATCGTGAAGCGGTCACCGTTGGCCGGCGTGCCGGCCAGCGTGACCTGCATGCCGTTGAATGCGTAGCTGGCGTCGGCGGTGAATGGCACCGGCGCGCCGGCCGCATAGGTGATGCTGCTGCCGTTGGCGGTCACGGTGACCGGCACCGCCGGAAAGCCGGTCAGCACGCCGCCGGCCGACGCATACTGCAGCGTGACGGGCGAGCCGATCGCCGACGGCGCGAAGGCGGCGTCGACGCTGCCGGCGCTGATGCTGGCGGTGCCGGTGTTGGACGGCAGTGCCTGTGTGCGTATCGGCGCGCTGGCGGCCAGTTGCGCAATGTCCTTGATCAGCACATGAATGCCGGACGCGCCGGCGGCGGTCGGGCGGATCAGGTAGTTGTCGCCGGTGGCCGGCGTGCCGCTGATGCCGATGGTGACGCCATCGACCGTCTGCGGCAGCGTCGCATAGCTGAACGCCTGCCCGTCCGACAGCCGGGTCAGCTGGAAATTCGTGCCGTCATATTGCAACCGGTAGTCGCTGGCGGTCAGCTGTGAAGGGTCGGCCAGCGTTGCCGTCGGCAGCGCGTTGCCGGCGTTGTCGCGGCTGGCGCTGACCAGCGGCTGCGGCACGGTAAACAGGTCGCCGCCCATCGTGCCGGACGGCGTCTGCCCGAGCCGGTGCTGCGCATTCACGTCATGGGCAAGCGCGATCGCGACGCGGCCGAGCGCATTCTGCGTCGGATCCAGTGTCTGCGCACGGAAGTCGAACAGCCCGCCGAGCCGACCGCCCGGCAGCGCGGCGTCCGCCAGTATCGTGGTCTTGTCCTTGGTAACGTAGGCAACCACGGTGCGGGTGCTGTCGGTCGGCGAGTTCGTCGCGGCCAGCGAATAGGCCTTCGCGCCGACGACCAGCGGCTGGCCATTGCCGATGAACACATGGCTGCTGTTGCCCTGCGCGACGACGGTCACGCGCACTTCCTTGCCGAGCTCATGTATCAGCTGGTCGCGCTGGTCCAGCAGGTCGTTCGGCGGCCTGCCCTGTGCGGCGGTGGTCGCCTTTTCGATCGCGTCATTCAGCTGGCCGATCTGGCGCGCATACGCATTGATCGCAGTGACGCTGGATTCGATCTCGCCGTTGACGCTGGCGCTGATGTCGGCCAGCTGGCCGCCGAGGCCATTCAGCCGCGCGGCCAGCGCCTCGGACGATGACAGCGTCGACTGCCGCGACGCGGCGTCATTCGGCTGCGCGGCGAGGTTCTGCACGCTCTGGAAAAATTCCTGCAGTGCGGGCGACACGCCGGCCGAGGTATCGGCGAGCAGGTTGTCGATGCGGCGGATCTGCGTGTAGTAGGTGTCCAGGCTGCTCTTGCTGACTTGCGCGCCGAGCACCTGCCCGGAGAGGAATTCGTTGTAGGCGCGGGTGACACCGGTGACTTCGGTGCCCTTGCCGACAAAACCATAGCCGACGTTCTGCCCGGCCACCGCGCCTTGCGTGACCATCTGCCGCGTGTAGCCGACGGTGCCGGAGTTGGCGATGTTGTGGCCTGTGGTCGCCAGCCCCACCTGTGCGGCGGCGAGTGCGCTCTGGCCGATGGAGAGGATGTTGGTGGTCATGGCAGGGATTCTGGTTGGCTTGCTGCTGTTAACGGATCAATGCGGCAAAAGATTTAGCGCCCGTGCACGGCGCCGGCCTCAGACCCTGGCGATCACGCCCCTGAGCTTTTTTGCGTACAGCGGATCGGTCGCATAGCCGGCGCGCTGGAGCGCATCGGCGAAGCCGCCGGCGTCTGCTGCCGACGCCACCACGGTGCGGTAGCGCGGGCTGGTAGACAGCATTCTTGCGTAATCGTGGAATGCGTCCGCATACGAGTCATAGGCGCGGAATTTTGCGACGCGCTTGTGCGCGACGCCGTCGATGTATTCGGTGGTGGTCACTTCGGCAACCTTGCCGTGCCAGCCGCTGCCGGCCTTCACGCCGAACACGTTGAAGGTATTGCTGCCGTCGGCATGGCGGATCTCGCGCCGGCCCCAGCCGGTCTCCAGCGCCGCCTGCCCCAGCATGAACTTCGCCGGTATGCCGGTCGCCGCGCTGGCGGCCTCGGCGTGCGAAGCGAGCTTGCCCGTGAAGTCCTGAGACGACCGCGATGTGCGCGGCGCAGGCGCCGGGCTGGCCGGCTGCGCGGCGGCCGATGCCGGCGCTGCCGGCCGCGATGCCGACTGGGCCACCGGCAGTTCACCCTGCTGCCCGGACGGCCGCGACGACTCGCCGGCCATCCGGTCCGTCGGGGCCGCGGGCGGCGCATACGGCGACAACTGGCGCGCCAGCACTTCCGCCAGCCCGATGCCGCGCGACGACAGCGTGCGCGCATACTGCTGGTCGAGCATGCCCTGCATCATCTTGCCCTGCTCGCCGTCCATCAGCCCTTCGGAAGGCGTCGCATCGCGCATGCTCTTCATCACCATCTCAAGGAACAGCGCCTCGAACTGTTTCGATGCGGCCTTGACGGCTTCGGGTGAATTTGTCCGCGCAGCCTCGCGCAGGCGCGCCAGTCCGGCCGGGTCGAGCACGCCGCCATTCGGTGAAATTGCCATCAGATGATCTCCAGGTCAGCGCGCAGGCTGCCGGCGGCCTTCATCGCCTGCAGGATCACCAGCAGGTCCTGCGGCGTGACGCCGACGGCGTTCAGCGCCTTCACCACGTCAGTCAGCGACACGCCGGCCTGCAGCATGACGAGCTGGCCGGCTTCCTTCTTAATGTCGATATCACTCTTCTGCGTCGACACCGTCTGGCCCTGGCCGAACGGATTCGGCTGGCTCACCACCGGCGTGGTCGTGATCACCACCGACAGGCTGCCGTGCGCGATTGCGCAGGGCTCCAGCGTGACGGACTGGTTCATCACCACCGAGCCGGTGCGCGCATTCACGATCACCTTCGCGGCCGCCTTCGCGGTGCTGATGTCGAGGTCCTCGAGCGCGCCGATGAAGGACACGCGCTCGGTCTCGTCCTGCGGCACGCGCACGCGGATCACGCGGCTGTTCTGCGCGCGGGCGACGCCCTCGCCGAACGAGCGGTTGATCGCCGTCACCATGCGCGCGCTGTTGGCAAAATCGGCCTTGGTCAGCTCCAGCGAAATGAAGTCGCCCTGCCCGACTGCGGTCGGCACCTCGCGTTCGACGGTCGCGCCGTTGCTGATGCGGCCGGCCAGCAGGTGGTTGATCTGTTTCGAGCTGCCGGCCGACGAGGCGCCGGCGCCGCCGACCAGCAGGTTCCCCTGCGCCATCGCGTACACGCGGTTGTCCGCGCCCTTCAGCGGCGTCAGCAGCAGCGTGCCGCCGCGCAGGCTCTTCGCATTGCCGATCGACGACACGGTGACGTCGATCTCCTGACCGGGCTGCGCAAACGGCGGCAGCACCGCGGTGACCATCACCGCGGCGACGTTCTTGAGCTGCAGCTGCTGGCCCGGCGGCAGGTTCACGCCCATCTGCGACAGCATCGACGCAATGCTCTGCACGGTGAACGGCGTCTGCGTGGTCTGGTCGCCTGTGCCGTCAAGTCCGACGACGATGCCGTAGCCGGACAGCTGGTTGTTGCGGATGCCCTGGATGCCGGCGAGGTCCTTGATGCGCTCGGCACAGGCGCAGGGCAGCAGCAGCATCGCAAAAAGCAGGACGAAGAGGCGTTTCATCGTCATAGCGGCAGGACACTGAAGAAGAAGCGGGCCAGCGCCATCTGCAGCGACGCGGCGTCATAGCGGTTGTTGGTACGGTACTCGACGCGCATGTCGGCGACCGCCGTCGATGACACGGTGTTGTTGTTGATGGTGGTCGGATTGACGACGCCGGAGAAACGGATGAACTCGGTGCCGCGGTCGAAAGCCACCTGCTTCTCGCCGCGCACTTTCAGGTTCCCGTTCGGCAGCACTTCGGTGACGGTGGCCGTCACGGTGCCGGTGAAGTTGTTCGCCGCATTCGCCGCAGCTTTTTCCGAGCTGTTGAGTGCATTCGAGCCCTCGAGGTCGAACGGCACGATGCCCGGGCCGAGCCGGACATCTGCCTTCGCATCCTTGCTGGCCGACGCGGCGACGTTCTTGCCGGCGCTGGTCTTTTCTGCGATCGAGATCACCAGTGTGTCGCCGACGAACCGCGCACGGCGGTCCTCGAACATCGGGCGGAAATTGGCGTCCGCGTAGATCGCGCCGTTGCGCGCCGGCGGCGGCGCATCGGCGGGACGCGCCACCGCGGGCGGCTCGACGATCGATCCGGGCGTCATGCCCGCGCAGCCGGCGAGCAGCGCGACCAGCGTCGCCAGCACGCCGCAGGAAAGCGCGACCAGGAAAACACGCAGGCCGATGGCGGCGATGTCGTGCAATGCGGGGTGACGGGGTTGGGCGGTGGTTGCCATCGCGTGCTCCGCTTACAGCTGGCCAAGGCGCTGCAGCATCTGGTCTGCGGTATTGATCGCCTTGCTGTTGATTTCATACGCGCGCTGGGTCTGGATCATGTTCACCAGTTCTTCCACCACGTTCACGTTCGAGGTCTCGACATAGCCCTGCATCAGCACGCCGGCGCCGTTGGTGCCCGGCGTGACCGTGTTCGGCGCGCCGGACGACGGCGTTTCCGAGTACAGGTTCTCACCGCGGCTCTCGAGGCCGGCCGGATTGTTGAACTGCGCAACCTGCAGCGTGCCGACCTGCGTATGCTGTGTGCTGCCCGGCGGCTGGATGGTGATCGTGCCGTCGCTGCCGATGGTCATGTTGGTCGCATTTGCCGGGATCGTCACCGCCGGCTGTACCGGATACCCGCTGGCGGTCACCAGCTGGCCTTCGGCGCTGATCTGCAGCGAGCCGTCGCGCGTGTAAGCGGTGGTACCGTCGGGCATCAGCACCTGGAAAAAGCCGTTGCCCTGAATGGCGACGTCCTTCGGGTTGCTGGTCTGCTGCAGGTTACCCTGCGTGAACAGGCGCTCGGTCGCAACCGGACGCACGCCGGTGCCGACCTGCATGCCGGACGCCACCTGCGTCTGCTGCGACGACTGCGCGCCGGCAGACCGGGTGGTCTGGTACATCAGGTCCTCGAACACCGCTCGCGAGCGCTTGAAGCCGCTGGTCGAGACGTTGGCGAGGTTGTTGGAGATTACGTCGAGCTGCGCCTGCTGCGCGGTCAGCCCGGTCTTTGCGATCCACAGGGATTTCATCATGGCTTGTTCTCCTGCCCATGTTGGCCTGTGGAAGATTCTGCGGCAGCGCTTACGGATTCATTGAGAGGATCTGGCTGGCTTTTGCCTCATTGCTCTCGGCGTTCTTCAGCAGGCTCATCTGCAGCTCGAACGAACGGCCGAGCGCGATCATCCCGACCATCGCCTCCACCGCATTCACGTTGCTGCCCTCGAGGCTGCCGGGCGACAGCATCACCGTCGCGTCAGCGTCGGCCGGCTGGCCGTTCGCGGTGCGGAACAGGCCGTCGTCGCCGCGCGCGAGATCGCTCTCCGGCGGATTGACCAGTCGAATGCGGCCGACGGCCGTCGACACGCCGCGCGCGTCCATCGTGCTGACGGTGCCGTCCGGCGCTACCGCGACGCGGCCGCCGACCGGCACGCTGATCGGGCCGGCATCGCCGGCGACCGCCATGCCGTGATCACCGACGAGCAGGCCGGAGTCGCTGACCTGCAGCGCGCCGTTGCGCGTGTAGACTTCGCCGCCGTCCGGCGCCTGCATCGCGATCCATCCCTTGCCCTTGACCGCGACATCGAGCGCATTGCCGGTCTGCTGCACCACGCCCTGCGAGAAGTCGGCGCCGGTGGTCGCGTCGAGCACGAAGGCGCGCGTCGGCAGACTCGGGCCCTGCACCGGCACTGCGCGGAAGCTGTCCATCTGCGCGCGAAAGCCGTTGGTATTCAGGTTGGCGAGGTTGTGCGACGCCGTCGCCTGCTGCTCCATGACCTGGCGCGCGCCGGTCATGGCAATGTAGATCATGCGGTCCATGGGAGTCTGCCCGGATCGTGGTTCATTGACGATGGGGCCCGGCTTGCGGCGGGCCCCTTGCCTGAGCAGGCGTTTAGCGCAGGTTCACCAGCGTCTGCATGACCTGGTCCTGGGTCTTGATCGTCTGCGCGTTGGCCTGATAGTTGCGCTGCGCGGTGATCATGTTGACCAGCTCGGCCGTCAGGTCGACGTTGGAGTCTTCCACCGCATTCGACTGCAATGCGCCGAGGTTGCCGGAATCGGGTGCGCCGACCATCGGGCTGCCGGACTCCGCCGTCTCTGCCCACTGGTTGCCGCCGAGCGGCTGCAGTCCGTTCGGATTGGCGAACGACGACAGCACGACCTGGCCCAGCACCGCCGACTGGCCGTTGGTGTAGCGGCCCATCACGGTGCCGTCCGGGGCGATGCCGAAGCCGGACAGGCGGCCCGACGTGAAGCCGTCCTGGTCGAGCTTGTTCACCGCGAAGTTCGCGCCGAACTGTGTGGTGTCGGTGTAGTCGATGCCGACGACCAGCGGGTTGGTCGCGCCAGTGGTAACGGGAATCGACGCATTCAGCGGCAGCGCCGCCTGCGACGCGGCGGTCAGCGCGCCGTCGGGTCCGAACGCGAGGCTGCCGATCGCCGCTCCGCCGTTGACCAGCACGTCGTCGGCTGCCGCATAAACGTCCCAGGTGCCGGCGCCGGTCTTCAGATAATAGGTCTGCAGCACATGCGGATTGCCCAGCGAGTCATACACGGACACCGAAGTGGCGTTGTTGTAGGTAGTCGGGTCGCTCATCGAGAACGGCGTAGTGGCCGGCACGTCCTGCCGCGAATCGAGGTTCAGCACGGAATCCACCGTCGTCGTCACCTGCGGCGGCAGGTCGGCGGTGCGGATGCTGATCGGCGACGCCGAGCCGGTCGACAGCACGCCGCGCGCATCGGCCACATAGCCGGTCAGCCGGCCGCCCTGCGCGTCGACAATGTAGCCGGACTTGTCCAGCTCGAACTGGCCGTTGCGGGAATAGGTGATCGCGCCGCCGGTGTCCATGCGGAAGAAGCCGCCGCCATTGATCGCGATGTCGAGCGGATTGTTCGACGCCGTGACATTCCCTTGCGTGAACTGCTGCGCCACCTTGGTCAGCCGGGTGCCGATGCCGATCGGCGAGTTGCCGCTGCCGTCGATCGACGCCGCATAGACGTCGGAGAACAGCGCCTGCGACATCTTGAAGCCGACGGTATTCGCGTTCGCGACGTTGTTGCCGATCACCTCGAGGGTGCGCGACGAGGACGACAGGCCGCTCAGTCCTTGTTGGAAGCTCATGCTCTTCTCCGTTCAGTTAGGGGAGGAATTAAAGAATCTGGCGCACGTCAGAGAGCGCCGCCGGCGGCTGGCCACCGCCGAGGTTCAGCTTTGCGCCGCTGGTGCCGGTCGACACGCTCAGCACTTCGCCGAAAGTCAGCGGCTGCGATGCGACTGGCTGGCCGCCGCGTACCGCGGCAACCGACAACTGGTAATGGCCGTCCGGCGCGACGCCGCCGCCGGCGAGCAGGCCGTCCCAGGCCAGCGCGATCGTGCCCTCGGGCTTTGCGCCGAGGTCCATGACGCGCACCGGGTTGCCGGCGCCGTCGCTGATCGTGGCCTGCACCTTGTCGGCCGGACCGGACAGTTCGATGCCGTACACGGCCTTGCTGCCGGACAGCGTGACGCCGCTGCCGGGCACCAGCACGCCGCGCCCGATCATGTTCGCGGCCTGCAGCGACTGCGCGCCGGACAGGCTGTCCATCATGGCCTTCATCGTGTCGTTCAGCTTGTCGATGCCGGTGACCGTCGACAGCTGCGCCAGCTGGCTGGTGACCTGCGCGTTGTCGAGCGGGTTCAGCGGGTCCTGGTTTTTCATCTGCGTGACCAGCAGCGTCATGAAGCGGTTCTGCGCGTCGGCCGTGCCGCCGGCCGACGCGGCCGCGGCCGGATTCATCGTCGCCAGCAGGTCGTTCGATACCGGATTGGAGATGGTGGTCATGGCCTTACTGTCCTATCGTGAGGGTCTTCTGCAGCAGCGTCTTCGCGGCGTTCAGCGTCTCGACGTTGTTCTGGTAGGCGCGCGACGCGGAGATCATGTCGACCATCTCGTCGACCGGATTCACGTTCGGCATCGCCACATAGCCGTCGCCGTTGGCCATCGGATGCTTCGGGTCGTACACGAGGCGCGGCGCGGACGGGTCCTCGATCACCGAGTTCACCTTCACGCCGGCGCTGCCGGACGCGTCGACCGGCTCAGTGGAGAACACCACGTGCTTCGCGCGATAGGCTTTCCCGTCCGGGCCGGTGGCGCTCTCGGCATTGGCGATGTTGCTGGCGACCGTGTTCAGGCGCTGGCTCTGCGCGGCCATCGCCGACGACGCGACATTGAAAATGGACAGCAGCGACATGCTCAGTTCCCCTGGATGACGGCCAGCAGGCCCTTGATCTTCGCGTTCACGTCGGACAGGCTGGCCTCGTAGCGCAGCGCGTTGTCGGCGAATTGCGCGCGCTCGGCGTCGAGCTCGACGGTGTTGCCGTCGATGCTGTCCTGGCGCGGCGTGCGATACAGCAGCGGGTTGCCGGAGGCGGTGACGCCGGCCGCACCCGCCGGCAAGTGCGCCGGGTGTGGCGCCGACAGCGCGGCCGCGCTGCTGCCGCCGCCCAGCGCGTTCGCGAGCGCGCCGCGGAAATCGATATCCCGCGCCTTGTAGGCCGGCGTGTCGGCATTGGCAATATTCGAGGCCAGCACCTGCTGGCGTTCCGCGCGCAGGGCCAGCGCGTTCTGCTGGAACCGGAATACGGCGTCGAGTCGGTCGGTCATCCGCGCCTCCTTCATTGACGAATGAAAGGGATGATAGGAACGCAAGCCGCCGCGCCAAGGGGTGAGCAGCCATGCGTTCCCACCGCTGTTCCCCGCATCGGCTCGCGCACGCGAGGCGCAGACTGCCGGAGTCTTTACGGATGGCTGAGTGGGAAACTGAAGCGATGAGACGAGCGATCGAAAAATTTGTGCTGCTGCTCTGCTGCGGCCTGACGGCGCTGGCAGCGCACGGCGCCGGGCGGCAGGATCCCGCCGTCCTGCGCCAGCTGGCCGAGCAGTTCCTGCTCGCGCAGGCCGCCACGCTGCCGGGCAAGGTAACGGTGCGCGTGGCCGCGCCGGACAACCGGCTGCAGCTGGCGCCGTGCGACGCGCCGCAGGCTTATCTGGCCAGCGGCGCGAAGGCCTTCGGCAAGACCTCGGTCGGCATTCGCTGCAGCGCGCCGGTCGCGTGGAACGTATTCCTGCCGGCGACCGTCAGCGTGACGGCCGACTATGTCGCCAGCGCCGTGCCGCTCGCACAGGGCCAGCGCCTTGACGCGGCCGACCTCGTGATGAAACAGGGCGACCTCGCGGCGCTGCCAGCGGGAGTGCTGACCGACCCGGCGCAGGCTCAGGGACGCACGCTGCTGATGCCGGTCGCGCCCGGCATGCCGCTGTCGCGCGCGGTGCTCAAGACCGTGCCGGTGGTGCAGGCCGGGCAGCCGGTGCGGCTGGTCGCGCAGGGCGCGGGCTTTTCCGTGTCGGCCGAAGGACGCGCGCTGACCGGCGGCGCCGAAGGCGACCTGGTGCAGGCACGCACCGCTGCCGGACAGGTCATCGGCGGCTTCGCGCAGGCCGACGGCACGCTGGCGGTCCGCTATTGAAGATGCGCACGGCAAAAGCCGGCGCTAAATGTTTTGCCATGGCTGCCGTAACATGCTCCATACCAGCCCTTTTTCCAGGACAGAGCGATGAAGATCGATGATGCAGGCAGCAAGCTGCCGCCCCTGCCGACCGTCAACCAGGCCGGCGCCCGCGCCGCCGTCGGCCGAACCGGCGACAGCGCCGCGGCCGGCCCGAAGGACAAGGTCAGCCTGTCCGGCACGCTGCAGGCGCTGTCCGCGTCCGCGCAGGCGCCGATCGACCTGGCCAAGGTGGAAAAGATCCGCGCGGCGATTGCCGACGGCAGCTTCCTTGCCGACGCCGGCCAGATCGCCGACGGCCTGATCGCTTCAACGACCGAACTGGCGGCGCGCCGCCAGCAGGACAAGTAATGAACACGATGCCGTCCCCGCTGACAGGCCTCCCCGACGAGGCCGCCGCGATGCATGCGCTGCTGGCGGTGCTCCAGCGCGAGCAGGCCTGCCTGGCCCGCGGCGATGCGGACGGCTGCGCGGCGCTGCTGGACGAGAAGGCGGCGCAGGTCGCCACGCTGTCCTCGCTGGCGACGCAACGGCACCGTCAGCTGGCCGCGCTGGGCTTCCCGGCCGATGAACACGGCATGACCGCATGGCTGCGCTCTGCGAAAGCCGGCGGCACGGCGCCGTGGGACGCGCTGATGGCCGTCACCCGCGACGCGCACGAACTCAACCGCGTGAACGGCGTGCTGCTGGCGCAGCTGTCCGCGCGCAACCGGCAGGCGCTCGATGCCCTCGGCATGCGCGCGCCCGGCCCGGGCCTCTACGGCGCAGGCGGACAGGCCGACTACGCGACCACGCGCGGCGCACGCGGGATAGGCTGACGCCCGCAGCGGCGTTGTCCCGAAGGCGGCACGCCCGTCTTGTTTTGCCTTCCTCTCGGCTTCATCAATTTTTCGCCGGAACGACGATGTTGCGGCAGACGCCCCTCGAACCGTCATCCGGGCGCACGCCGGGATCCGGCGTCGTTTTATCCCGAACGCACGCCGGCGGTTCAGCGACAACGGGCCACGGCCTGGCCGAATGGCATCCGCCGCCAGTCCGCAGATTCCCCGCACATCTCCCAAGGTCGTGATAAATATACGCGCAGCAACTTTTTTAGCCACCCTCGATTCGTTATCAAAAACAAAAGGAGGTCACATGAAAAAGCTCGTGCTGTCCGTCTGTACCAGCCTGTTCCTTTCCCCCGCCTTCGCCCATCCGCAGGACGGCCTGACGCCCGAAGGTCTGATGCACTACTACGTGAAGGTCGTCAATGATGAAAACCTTACGGCACTGCAGGACGTCTATCACTTCCCGCACGTGAAGATCATGTCGGGACGCCTGACGCAGGTCGAGGACAAGTCGATGCCCGTGATCGACTTTGACAGCCTGAAGAAGTCCGGATGGAAGTATTCGAAGATCAATGCGGTGAAGGTGCTGGCCGAAGGCAGCAACGCTGCGCTGATCGAGCTGAATTTTTCGCGCTTCGATGCCGACGACAAGGAATTCCTCAACCAGACCGGCTTTTACAACCTGACGAAGAACAACGGCTACTGGCAGATCATGAGCATCCAGTACACCGGCACGCTGGCGGGCGTGAAGGCGAAGTGAAGCGATCGCGGCGCCGCCGGTCAGGCGCCGGCCGGCCGCAGCAGCACGAGATGCACCCGCCGGTTGCGCGCGCGTCCGTCGGCTGACGCGTTCGACACCAGCGGCTGGTTCGCCGCCATCCCGACTGCGGTCATCCTTGCCTCGGCGATGCCGGCCGCAGCCAGCTGGCGCACGACGACCGCCGCACGCGCGGCCGACAGCTCCCAGTTCGACGCAAAGCGGCCATTGGCAATCGGCTTGTCGTCGGTGTGGCCCTCGACGCGGATCGCACAGGCCTGGTCGCGCAGCACATGCACGACATCGGCCAGCAACTCCTTCGCGCCGGCGGAGAGCGCTGCGTCGCCCTCGCGGAACAGCAGTTCGGCGTCGATGTCGATGCCGACCGTGCCGCCGTCCACCCGGACCTGCGCGCGATCGGACAGCCCGAGCGCCGCCAGCGACGCAACGAGATCCCCGGCCAGCCGGTCGGCGCCGGCGTCGGCGCCGTCAGTGTCCGATGACGCCGGCTGCGGCGCGGCCCGGACCACGGCGGCAGGCTGTGCCGTCGCTGCGGATCGCGTGCGTTCGACCTCCGCGCTCGCATACATCGCGGCAAACACCGCCAGCAGCAGCGTGGCGAAATCCGACCACGACAGCATCCAGCGGTCGGCAGACGGCAAAGGTTCTTCAGGCCGGCGGCGCAATTTCAGGCTCCCTGCGCTGGCTGATCGGATCGCGCCGCAGGTCCGGCGCGCGCGGCTTGCGCACCTCCGGCAACGGCGCAATGCGCTCCTCGATCAAATGGCCGGGCTCGCCGGCGGCGATGGCCACCAGCGCGGCGGCGGCCTGGTCGCGACGGCGCAATTCCTCGGCCAGCTGTTCCTTCATGCGGTTCGCGATCGGCAGGAACACGAGGTTGGCGAAACCGACGCCATACAGCGTGGCGACGAACGCCACCGCAATGCCGGGCCCGAGCTGCGCCGGATCCGACAGGTGCTGCATCACCTGCACCAGGCCGAGCACGGCGCCGAGGATGCCCATGGTCGGGGCGGTGCCGCCGGCGCTCTCCCACACGCGGATCGCCTGCCGACGCTGCATCGCGAACGACTCGGTGTCGCTGTCGAGCACTTCGGCAAGGTGCGCCGGCGACATGCCGTCCACCAGCAGACGCAGCCCGCGCGCGACGAACGCATCGTCGACCTTCTTGTCCGCGCCATCCAGCGCCAGCAGTCCGCTGCGGCGCGCGGTCGCGCTCCATTGCCGGAGCTGCGCGCGCAAATCCTGCTGCAGGCGTGACGGCGACGCGAAGCTCTCGCGCAGCAGGCGCACCGCCCGCACGATGCGCGCCGGGCCGCACTGCAGCAGCAGCGAGCCGGCGCAGCCGCCGAGCACCACGGCCAGTCCCGCCGGCTGCAACAGCATCGCCAGCTTGCCGCCGTCGGCCCCCTGCCCGAGCGCGATCGCGCCGACGCCGACGACGATGCCGGTCAGGCTGCGCCAGTCCATGCCTGCTCCCTCATCGCCGTGCGCAGCCGCGCGATCGCCTGCGTATGCAGCTGGCACACGCGCGACGCCGATACGCCGAGCACCGCGCCGATCTCGGCCAGGTTCATCTCTTCCTGGTACAGCATGGCCATCAGCTGCCGCTCGCGCTCGGGCAGTTCGCCGATCGCCTCGGCGAGCGCGCCGCGAAAGCCGCTCTCGGCCAGCTGCTCGAACGGGTCACCGCCCTCGCCCGCCACCTGGCGGTCAAGGAAATGGTCCTGCTCGCCGGCTTCATGGAAATCTTCGTAATACATCAGCTGGTGGCCGGCGCCGTCGGTCATCATCTGGTGGTAGTCGGGCAGCGCCATGCCGAGCGCTTTCGCCACCTCGGCCTCGGTCGGCGGTCGCTGCAGCTGTTGCTGCAGCCGCGCGATCGCAGCCTCGACCTTGCGCATGTTCTGCCGCACGCTGCGCGGCAGCCAGTCGGCGCCGCGCAACTCATCCAGCATCGCGCCGCGGATGCGTTGCACCGCATAGGTCTCGAACTGGTGGCCCTGCTCTTCGTAGCGCTGCAGCGCATCGAACAGCCCGATCATGCCGGCCTGCACGAGGTCGTCGACCTCGACGTTGTCCGGCAGCCTGGACTTCATCTGGTGGGCGAGCCGCCGCACCAGCGGCGCATACTGCGCCAGCCTGTCGCCGGGACCGGATTTTCCGTGGATGTCATACATGGCAGCTTTCCTGCGGAACGATGGAACGAACCGCCAGCGCGAGATAGCGGCTGGCGGCCTGGAACAGATTGGCGCGCACGCGCCGGGCGTGCGCGGGATCGGCGGCGGTGACCAGCAGCGACACGGTGCCGCGTGCGCACTGGTCCTTCAGTGCGCGCAGCATCTCGTAGGCCGTGCGGATCGAGGCTTCGCTGCCGGACAGCTGCACCACCACCTCGCCATCGGCCAGCAGCGGCAGCGGCAGGCGGCCGTGCGCATCGAGGCGCGCGTCAACCAGCACGCGCGCCTGCGTCGCGGCCAGCTGCCGCAGCAGCGCGGCCAGCGCCGGGTCGTCGTTGTGCGCGCCGAGACGCGCGCGGCGGTAGCCGCCGGCGTCCGCACAGCTGGCCTCGTCCAGCGACGCATGGCCGTGCGCGACGTCCAGCAAGGTACGCGCGCAGCCGGCCGACGCATCGCCATCGACCAGCAGCACCTCGCGTCCGCGCCGGCTCATGCTGGCGGCCAGCCGTTGCATCAGCGCGTCCTTCTGCGCATCGCCGTCAGCTGACAGCACCGTGCACAGTCCGGGCAGCGGCGCGGCGAGGCGACGCCGCAGGCCCTCGGCCTGGTCCGTCTGCACGCTAGCCAAGCTGCACCTCCTTCAGCAGCGGGTCGTGCATTGCCGCCGCGCTGTTGGCAGCCACCAGCGGCAGCTCGCCGTTGGTAAGGCCGAACAGGCTGAGGTCGGCGGCCGGTGCGAAGGCGCGCTCGATCAGGCGCTTGCGGTCGGCCACATGCAGGTCTTCGGGCACACGCTGGCCGTCGGCGACGAAGCTGACCGGCAGCTTGTGACGGATGGCGACGTCAAGCGCGCCGCCGATGCCGCCGGCTTCGTCGAGCTTGGTCAGCACGCAGCCGGCGAGGCCGTCGCCGCGGTAGGCGCGCGCGACCTCGTCGAGCGTCTCGACGGTGCTGGTGGTGTTCAGGCAAAGCAGTCGCTGCACCGGCGCGCCGCCGGCCGACAGCATGGCGATCTGCTCGACGACCATGCGGTCGCGCTGGCTGGCGCCGGCGGTGTCGATCAGCACGATGTGCTTGCGCGAGAGTTCGGCGAGCGCCAGCGCAAGGTCGGCGCCGTCGCGCACCGAGTGCGTCATCACGCCGAGCAGCCGGCCATAGATGCGCAGCTGCTCGAACGCGCCGATACGATAGCCGTCGGTGGTCACCAGCGCGACCTGCGCGGCGCCGTGCCGCGCGACGCAGCGCGCGGCCAGCTTGGCGGTGGTGGTGGTCTTGCCGACGCCGGTCGGGCCGACCAGCGCGAACACGCCGCCCTGCTCGACCAGCCGCTCGTCGCCGTCGAACAGCCCGAGGTTGCGCGCGATGATGTCGCGCATCCATGCTTTCCCGCCGTCGCCGCCCGACATCGCGGAAGACGGCATGCGTTCGGCGATATAGCGCGCCAGCCCGGCCGAAAAGCCGGCAGCCAGCATCACGCGCAGCGCCAGCGCCTTTTCTTCCGGCTGGCGGCCGTTCCATGCGAGCGTCGCCAGCTGGCTCTCCAGCAGGCCGCGCATCGAGCGCAATTCATCCTTCAGCGCCTCGCCGAGATCGGCGCCCGGCGCGGCCGGCGCCACACTGGCGGCCATCGGCTGCGGGGCCGGGGCCGGGGCCGCGGCCGCTGCGGGCTGCATGCGCGGGCGCGCGTCGCCGGCGAACCGGCTGCGGCCGCTGTCCTGCGGCATGTCCGTCAGCGCATCGATGTCGGCCGGCGCCATCGCCAGCAGTTCGGTGCCGCCGCCGACGCTGCGGCTGGACAGCACGATGGCCTCGTCGCCGAGCGCGGCGCGTACCGCGCGCAGCGCCTCGCGGGGCGTGGGTGCCTGGAATTTCCTGACGTTCATTTACTGGGCTCCTATCAGGGAGGTGATCCTGACGTTGCGGGATTCGGGGACTTCGGCGTGCGACAGCACCGACAACTGCGGCAGCGTGCGGCGCAGGAAGCGCGACAGCAGCGCGCGCAGCGGCGCCGGCGCCAGCAACACCGGCGCGAGGCCGGCCTGTTCCTGCCGCTGCACGGCGTTCTCGGCCTGCACGGACAGCGCGTCGGCCAGCCCGGGCTCGAGCGCCGCGCCGCCGGCCTGCAGCGCGGTCATCAGCGCGCGCTCGAGCTGGGCATCGAGCGCCATCACGCGCAGTTCGGCCGGCGCCGGGAACAGCTGCTGCACGATCGCGCGGCCGAGCGCACCGCGCACGATCTCGGTCAGCTCGGCGGGATCCTTGGTGCGCGGCGCGTGCTCGCACAGCGTCTCGACAATGGTTCGCATGTCGCGGATGTGCACGCCTTCGGCGAGCAAGCTCTGCAGCACTTTCTGCAGCGCCGACAGCGTCAGCTGCTTCGGCACGAGGTCTTCCATCAGCTTGGGCGTGTCGCGCTCGAGATGCTCGATCAGCTGCTGCACCTCGCCGCGGCCAAGCAGCTCGGCCGCATGACGCGACACCAGGTGGTTCAGGTGGGTCGCGACGACGGTGGACGCATCAACCACGGTGTAGCCAAGCGCCTGCGCATGCGCGCGCTGCGCCGCGTCGATCCAGACGGCCGGCAGGCCGAACGCGGGATCGGTGGTCTTTTCGCCGTCGAGCGGGCCGCTGACCATGCCCGGGTCGATCGCCATGAACTGCGACGCATGCGCCTCGCCGCTGCCGATCTCGACGCCCTTGAGCGTGATGCGGTAGCCGCCGGGCCGGAGTTCGAGGTTGTCGCGGATGTGTACCGGCGGCGCGAGGAAACCGATCTCCTGCGCGAACTTGCGCCGCACGCCCTTGATGCGCTTGAGCAGCTCGCCGCCCTGTGCGGCGTCGACCAGCGGAATCAGCCGGAAGCCGACTTCAAGACCGAGCGTGTCGACCGGCACGATGTCCTGCCAGCCGGCCTCTTCCGGTTCGAGCGCGGCGGTCGCCACCGGCGGCGCAGCTTCTTCTTCCTTGCCTGCGGTGAGCCGCTCGTGCGCGCGCTTGGCGGCATAGCCGAGCAGCACCGCCAGCAGCAGGAAAGGCAGGTGAGGCATGCCGGGGATGACGCCGAAGCCGCCGATGATCACGGCGGTGATGCCGAGCACCTGCGGCTTGGCGAACAGCTGGCCGACCAGCTGGCTGCCGACGTCCTGTTCGTTGGCGACGCGCGAGACGACCACGCCGGCCGCAATCGAGATCACCAGCGACGGTATCTGCGCGACCAGGCCGTCGCCGATCGCCAGCAGCGTGTAATTTTTCAGGGCCGCGTCGACGCTCATGTCATGCTGCAGCATGCCGACCACGAAGCCGCCGACGATGTTGACGGCGGTGACGATGATGCCGGCGACCGCATCGCCGCGCACATACTTCGACGCGCCGTCCATCGCGCCGTAGAACTCGGCCTCGCGCGCGACTTCGGTGCGGCGCGCACGCGCGTCGGCCTCGCCGATCAGGCCGGCGTTGAGGTCGGCGTCGATCGCCATCTGCTTGCCCGGCATCGCATCCAGCGCGAAGCGCGCGCCGACTTCGGCGATACGGCCCGCGCCCTTGGTGACGACGGTGAAATTGATGATGGTGAGGATGACGAAGACGACGATGCCGACCGCGTAATTGCCGCCGATGAGGAAATGGCCGAAGGCCTCGATCACCTGTCCGGCCGCGCCGGCGCCGGTATGTCCCTCGGTCAGCACCACGCGGGTCGACGCGACGTTGAGCGACAGCCGCAGCATCGTCGACACCAGCAGCACCGCGGGAAAGGCCATGAAGTCGAGCGGCTTCACGGTGTACAGGCTGGTCATCAGGATGATGACGGACAGCGCGATGTTGAAGGAGAACAGCAGGTCGAGGACGAGCGCCGGCAGCGGCAGGATCATCATTGCCAGCATCAGGATGATCAGCGCCGGCGCGGCCAGCGCCTGCGAGCCGCCGCCCTTGATCCATGCGGGCAAGGTCAGGCCGTTCATGCCGCCGCTCCGGGAATGTCCATGTCAGCCGGGACCGGGAGATCGTCCGGGCGCTCGGGTGCGCCGCCGGCGCGCAGCTGGAATACGTAAGCGAGCACCTGAGCGACCGCGGTGTACAGGCGCTCGGGAATGGCGTCGCCGGGCTCGACATGGCGATACAGCGCGCGCGCCAGCGGCGGCGCCTCCAGCATCGGAATGCCGTGCTCGCCGGCGATCTCGCGGATTTTCGCGGCGACGTCGTCAGCGCCCTTGGCCAGCACGACCGGCGCGGCGTCGCGACCCTCGCTGTACTTCAGCGCGACCGCATAGTGGGTCGGGTTGGTGACCACCACGTCGGCCTTCGGCACGTCGGCCATCATCCGGCGGCGCGCCATCTCGCGCTGCTGCGCGCGGATGCGGCCCTTGATCTCGGGGTTGCCTTCCTGTTCCTTGTGCTCCTGCCGCACCTCTTCGCGCGTCATCATCAGCTGCTTCGCATGGCGCCAGCGCTGCCACGGCACATCGGCGGCGGCCACCAGCGCAAGCACGCCGACCATGGACGCGAACGCGACGAACAGCAGGTGGCCGAGCGACAGGTCGCCGGCGCCGACCGGCACCATCGCGAGCGCAAAGACATCGTCGGCATGGCTGCGCACGACGTACCAGGCGGCCGCGCCGACCAGCACGGTCTTCGCGAGCGCCTTGCCAAGTTCACCAAGGGATTGCAGGGAAAACATGCGCGCGATGCCGGCGACCGGATCGAGCCGGTCGAATTTCGGCGCCAGCGCTTTGGCGGAGAACAGCCAGCCGCCGACCAGCAGCGGCGACACGATGACGGCGGCCAGCACGACCGCGGCAAACGGCAGCAGCGCCCACAGCACGCGGCCGAGCACATGGCTGCCGTGCTCGAGCAGCAGCGCCGGCTCGAATGCGAATTCGCGCGGGAAGGACAGCGTGTCTTTCAGCAGCAGCGCGAGCGCCGATTGCAGCGACGCACCTGTCGTCCACAGCAGCAGTCCGCCGGCCAGCAGCGACGCGCAGGCCGCCAGTTCGCGCGAACGCGGCACCTGGCCGTCTTCGCGCGCCTGTTGCAGGCGCCGTTCACTGGCTGGTTCGGTCTTTTCGAGCTCGCTGTCCGCGGCCATCTGTCACTCCATTGCCGCCCACTCGGGCGTAATGGAATTATTCGGCGAACAAGGCCGCCGGCATCGGCGGAACAACGGGGGAAAGGCAGGGCAGATCGATCCGGCGCGGGATGATGATCCTGGCAACTACGGTGCCGCTGCGCCGGAGGCGGCCGCGGGCAGGGTCTGGCAGCGGCCGGTGCGGTTCAGAAGCCGAGGCTCTCCAGCAGGTCGTCGACCTGTCCCTGGTCGGCCACCACGTCGGTCTTGCCTTCCGGGTTCACCTGCGGCCCGTTCAGCAGGCCGCTGCCGGTGTCGCGCAGGCCGTCGACCGGCGCATGGTCGATCAGCAGTTGCACCAGCTGCGATTCCAGGCTGTGACCGAGCTTGGTGATCTTCGTGATCACCTGTCCGGTCAGGTCCTGGAAGTCCTGTGCGAGCATGATGTCCATCAGGTGCTTCTTCGTGTCCGACGCCGAGTCGCGGACGGCCTGCAGGAAGTCCAGCGTGCGCGGTGCGAGACCGGCCTCCGTACCCGCCGGCGCGGCCTGCCACGCGGCGATCAGCTCGCCGGCGCCGCGTTCCAGCGCCTCTTGCAGCGGCGATGCCGCATCGGTGGCGTTCAGCACGCGCTGCGCGGCCTGCTCGGTCATCTTCGCGACGTACATCAGCCGGTCGCGCGTGTTGGTGATGTCGTCCTTCGCCAGCCGCTCGATCTCCTTGTCGAGCCCGAGCTCGCGCAGGCTTTCGTGCAGGCTGCGCGTCAGATGGCCCACCTGCGACAGCAGCTCGTCGTAGCGGGTTGGTTCGATGTCCATGATGGCTATTGTCGATGCGTCCATGGTCAGGCCGCCTTTTCCAGCTTCTCGAAAATCTTTGCCAGCTTCTCGTCCAGCGTCGCCGCCGTGAAGGGCTTGACCACATAGCCGTTGGCGCCGGCCTGCGCGGCGGCGATGATGTTTTCCTTCTTCGCCTCGGCCGTCACCATCAGTACCGGCAGCTTCGCAATCTCGGCGTCGGCTCGGATCTGCTTGAGCATCTCGAGGCCGTCCATGTTCGGCATGTTCCAGTCGGAAATCACGAAATCGAAGTTTTCGCTCTTGAGTTTGGACAGCGCCATCGCGCCGTCCTCGGCCTCGTCGACGTTCGCATAGCCGAGCTCTTTCAGCAGGTTGCGCACGATGCGGCGCATGGTCGAAAAATCGT
>JACCDX010195872.1_pt1 | contig 23949 bp, 20 predicted proteins | sample 7449681 | NCBI WGS metagenome assembly JACCDX01 (sample SAMN15323450, study PRJNA562643) | freshwater metagenome | isolation source: river surface water | place: USA:Blue River Watershed | collected 2017-08-18
GAGCTGTACTGGCGGATCTTGAACCAGGTCAGCTCGCCACGCTGGAAGTACTGCATCGCGACGCCGAACATGCGCACGTAGTTCGCCGCCCAGGCCAGGTAGAACACCTTGTCGACGTTCTCGGCCTTCTTCCAGTGCTCTCGCTCATCCAGCAGCTTGCGGATGAACGGGCGCGGCACGAAGGACTTGGACGCCAGGCAGTAGATCGCCAGGTAGAAGCGGTCTTCTGCGCTGCGGGGCCAGTCCATGCTCACGCGGAACTGCTTCCAGGCCTTGGTGTTGCGCCCCTCGACCAGGTTCGGGTCGAGGCTGCCGTCCTCGAGCCCCTTCTTCGTCAGCGCCGTCCCCGGGAAGTAGTTCAGGCTGTAGAAGTAGATGCTGTAGGGCAGCGGCAGCTCGAGCAGGAACTCTGCCGTCTCGAGCTTCATCTCTTCCGTGGCGTGCGGGTTGTCGATGATGACGTCGTAGACGATGTCGAGCTTGAGGTCCTTGTTGAACTCGGCGAACTTCAGGATGCTCGTGTTGCCGGGCGCGCGGTTGTGGAGCTCCTTGCTCTCCTTGCTCGACCCGCTCTCGATGCCGGTCTGGACGCGGACGAGGCCCACGTCGACGAGCTTTCGGAGCATGTCCTCGCGCAGCATCGGCGGGATGAGCAGGCATTCGAAGGGGATGCCGACGCGCTTCGGATACTCGCGCAGGAAGTCCGCCATCCAGGCGTCGCCGAAGGCGAAGCTGGTGTCGTCGTCGATCTTGACGCGCGCCACCTTCGGGAAGGTGCGCATCATCAGCTCGAGCTCGCCCATGATGTGCTCGACGGAGCGGGCCCGGTAGAAGGCGCGGCCCTTCTCGTCGTAGACGTCCCGGAGGATGGACACGTAGCAGTAGGAGCAGTTGTAGGGACAGCCGCGCGAGAAGTAGATCCGGTACTCCGCGCCGCGTTTCCAGGGCTCCTCGACGGAGAGCTTCCCGTCCTCGATGTAGGACTTGTTCTCGTCGGCCACGTCCGGGTAGGGGAGCCAGTCGAGGTCCTTGATCAGCGGGCGCGGCTTGTTCTGGAAGATCTCCCCGCCCACGTTCGCCCACATGTTCGGGATGGCCGTCGTGGGCGCGCCTTCGAAGAGCGCGTCACACAGGTCCAGGATGGCGACCTCGCCCTCGCCGACGCAGACGTAGTCGACGAAGGGGATGCACTCCTCCGGCACGCTCGTGGGGTGGATGCCGCCCCAGACGATCGGCGTCTTCGGGAAGCGCGTCTGGATGCGCTTCGTGATGGCCTTCGCCATGGGGAAGAGGCTCGACATGAAGCCCAGGCCCACGAGGTCGGGCTTCTTGGCGGCGATGACGCCGAGGGCGAGCTCGATCTCCTTCTCCGTGGGCATCTCGAGGAGGTTGTGGCGCCAGTCGCGCAGGAACACGATGTGCGTCGCGTAGCCGGCGCGCTGGAGGGCCGCGGAGAGGTAGCGGATGCCGGCGTTCTCGACGCTGTAGATCGTCATGAGGACGACGGTGAACGGGGTGCCGTCGGCCTTCAGGCGCGGGGGCGCCTGCTCGGTCGTGCGCGTGGGCGTGGCGGTGTCGGCCATGGGGAGAGGCTCCGGGGCTCAGGCGACCAGCATGCGGAGGCCGGCGGTGGCCTTGCGCATGAAGTCCTTCGGCGAGCGGATCTGGGTGAGGTTGCGCGCGATGAAGGTCGGGCGCCAGTAGAAGCGGCGGTAGGCGAGCTCCAGCATCTCGCGGAGTTCGGCGCGGGTGAAGTGCTCGTCCCACACCTGGGCCTTGAAGTCCTCGGTGGGCCGGCGCATGAACGCGTACCAGGGCTCCACGTCCAGGACGCCGTCACGGAGCCCCTCGTCGTAGAGGGTGGTCCCCGGGAACGGCGTGAGGACGTTGTACATCACGAAGTCCGGATCGAGCCCGATCGAGTAGCGGATGGTGTCCATCACGTCCTCGCGGCTGCGCTCGACTGGCGTCCCGATCATGAAGTATGCCACCGTGAAGATGCCGACTTCCCGGCAGAGCGCGAAGGCGCTCTCGATCTCGCGGATGGTGACGTCCTTCTTGAGGCGCAGGAGGCCTTCCTCGGTGCCTTGCTCGACGCCGAACTGGATGCGCTGGCAGCCAGCGGCCTTCATCTTCGTGAGCAGTTCGCGGTTGACGCCCTTCACGCGGAAGCGAACCGTCCAGCGCAGCTTCAGCCCGCGCCGGAGGATCTCGTCGCAGAGCTCGATCACGCGCTGGTTGGTGATGTTGAAGGTGTCGTCGACGAAGTAGAACTCCTCGATCCCGAGCTTCAGGCAGGCCTCGATCTCGTCGCAGGCCCGCGACGGGCTCATCACCCGGTAGCGGTGACGGGGCGTGTTGCAGAAGGTGCAACGGTAGGGGCAGCCACGGCTCGTGATGAGCGTGGTGAAGATGCCGCCCTTGCCCATGACGTCGTAGTAGCGGCGGTAGTCCACCATCGTGCGGTCGATGATGGGGTAGTCGTCGAGGTTGTTCGAGAAGTAGACGTCCTGCTCGGGGACAGGGTCATCGGGGTGCGCCATCACGCCGGGGATGCCCTTGGCGACCTCGCCGCGCGCCCACACGTCGCACAGGTCCTTCATCGGCTGCTGGCCTTCGCCCTTCACGACGGCGTCGACGCCGGGGAGGTTGAGGCACTCCTGCGGGAAGTCGCTCACGTGCGGGCCGCCCACGACGACCCAGCGCGCGCCGGCCTCCTTGGACGTCTGCACCGTCTTGAGGACGTCGACGAGCTGCACGGTGAACGCCGTCACGCCGACGACGTCGGGCTTCCACTCCCGGACGCGCTCCGCCACGGTGGCGTAGTCGAGGTCGTCCAGCTGCGCGTCGAGGATGGTGACCTCGTGCGTGGAGTGGTCGCGCAGGAACTGCGCGATCGCCATCAGGGCGAGCGGAGGGTAGCTCAGGTTCTCGGCCGCCACGGCCTCCGGCACCTCGCTCTCGACGGTGTGCTTGGCGGGCGGGCGTATGAGCATCACGCGCATGGTGGGCCGTTCCTCGGGATGTCCGAGTGTAGCCTAGCGCGGCGCGTCCGGGCGTGCGCGGGGGGAGGGCTGTAGTCTACTACACCCCCCCACACCCCCGCACCAACGCCATCGCCGCCAGCTCGACCCCCATGCGCTCGCTCATCGCGCCAAGGCGCGCGCCGTCGCGGGCCTGGCGCGCGTCTTCGAGCTCCAGGAAGGTGCTCGCGCCCGCGGCGTGGCTCGCCTCGGCGAGCCGAAGGTTCTCCTCGGCGAGGGCGAGCTCGCGCTCGGAGGCGGCCTTCGCGCGTCGCGCCCGCAGGAGCTCCTCCCAGGCCGCGCGCACCTCGACCTCGGCGTCCTCTCGGGCCTTGTCGTAGGCGGCCTCGGCCATGCGCTGCTGGCTGGCGGCGCGCGCCTGCTCGGCGACGCGGAAGCCACCGTCCCAGGGCACCCACGTGGCGCTGGCGACCGCCATCCAGTTCCAGTTCTCGCCGTTGAAGGCGGTGTTCTCGGTCCACATCTGCGTGAAGCGCCCGTCGACGTTCGGAACCCACGCGAGCTTCGCGGCGGTGGACGTCGCCTTGGCGGCGAGCGCCTGCTCCCGCGCGGCTTTGAGCTCCGGGCGCTTCTCCCGCGCCGCGGCGAGCGCGTCGTCCACGGTGGCCCACGGCACCTCCCGCGGTGCGGGCGTGTCGAGCGTCATGCCGGGCTCGCCCTGCACGAGCATCGCGAACGCGGTCTCGGCCTGCACGCTGCGCGCCTCGGCGCCGGCCTGCTCGCGCTCGGCGCGGGCCACAGCCATCTGCGCCTGCAGCTCGGCCTGACGCGTCGCGGTGCCCGACGTCACCATGGCCTTCACCTGGTACGCGTGCTTGGTCGCCAGGGCCACGCCCTCGCGCGACAGCGCCGCGGCTTCGCGGGTCAGGAGCACGCTCCAGTAGGCGCGCGCCACGGCCAACCGGAGCTGCCCTCGGCTCACCTTCGCCTGCGCGTCGCCGGCCCGCACCATCGCGTTCGCGGCCTGGAGGCCGGGGAGCGTGCGCGCGGAGAAGATCGGCTGGGAGATGGTGAGGTTCGCGTCGAAGTAGTCCTTCATCTGGATCACGCGCGGCTCTCCCATCTCGACGGGCTCGCCGGTGGCGGCCTCGATCAGGGCAAGGACCTCGGGCGGAAAGCTCGCGCCGAAGTCGAGCGCCACCTCGCGCTGGTTCAGCGTGTAGTTCCCGGCCATGCTCACCTTGGGCGACAGCGCGGCGAGCGCCTGCGTCTTGACGAGCCCGGCCTGAAGGCGCTGCTCCTCGACGAGCGTGCTCTCCTGGCCTCGGGCCTCCACGGCCGACCACGCCTCTTCCAGCGTCATGGCGTGCGCGTGCGCGAGGCACGCGAGGATCAAGGTCGTTCCCATCAGTGCGTCCCCCCGTGCAGGGTCTCGGTCGCGTCGTCGTGCTCGAGATCGAGGTCGTCGTCGCTGCCCTCGGGCTTCATCCAGCCGATGCGCCGGAGGAGCCGCTTGGCGAACTCGAGCGCGTCGTCGAAGAAGGTGTACGCGACCGGCGTGGCCAGCAGCGTGAGGAGCAGCGAGAGCGACTGGCCGCCGACGACGACGCCGGAGGTGGCGCGGTTGAAGCCGCTGCCGACGCCCTTGGACAGGGCCAGCGGGATCATGCCGGCCACGAAGGCGAGCGTCGTCATCAGGATGGGACGCAGGCGGTCGCGGTTGGCCTGAAGGATGGCCGCGGTGCGGTCCATGCCCGTCGCCCGCAGGTTGTTCGTGTGGTCGATCTGCAGGATGCTGTTCTTCTTCACGATGCCGAACAGCACGAAGATGCCTAGGACGCTGAACATGTCCAGGGCCTGGCCCGTCAGGACGACGCTCAGGATCGCGAAGGGCAGGGTGAGCGGCAGGGAGAGCAGGATCGTGAACGGGTGGAGCCAGCTCTCGAACTGCGCGGCGAGCACCAGGTACATGAAGATGAAGGCGAGGCCGAAGCCGACGAGCACGCTCATGCCCGTCTCCTTCATCAGCTTGGTCTGGCCGGCCGGGCGCACCTGGTAGTCGTCGGGCAGGTCCATCTTCTTGAGGATGCCGACGAGGGCGTCGCCGATGACGTTCTCGCCGACGCCGGGGGCGGCGTTCGCCAGCAGGGTGACGACGCGCTGACGGCCAAGGCGGTTGATCGACGCAGGGCCGGTCTCGTCCTCGAGGTTGACCAGGTCCGCGAGGGGCACGGTCGCGCCCGTCGCCGTGGTGACGGGGAGCAGCCCGAGCAGGCTCGGGTCGCCGCGCCAGTCACGCTCGGCGCGCACGCGCACCTCGTACTGGTCGCCGTTCTCCTCGTAGGAGCTGACCTTGCGGCCGGCGACGAGCAGCTGGAGCGTGTTGGCGATGTCGCCGACGCTCACGCCGAGCTGGGCGGCGCGGGCACGGTCGACGCGCACGGCCACCTCGGGCTTGCCGACGACGAGGGACGAATCGACGTCGACGGCCCCGGGGACCTGCTTGAGCTCCGCGAGCGACTGCGTCGCGATCGCCTCGAGCCGCTCGAGGTCCGGACCGGAGACGTAGTACTGGATGCGCGCGCTGCTGGCGCCGCCGCCGCTGAAGGCCTGGACGTCGTTGACGGAGAGCCTCAGGCTCGCGTCTTGCGCGGGGAGGATTTCCTTGCGGACGATGTCCTTGAGGTCCTCCTGCGTCTGCTCCCGGACCTTCGGGTCGGTGAGGCGCACGAAGACGCGGCCGACGTTGTCGTCGCCCTGGTCGCTGTCGCCTACGGTCACCAACGTGCCGACCACGCCGGGGAGCTTCTCGCGCACGTTGCGCGCGACACGCTCCGTGTGCACCTGTGTCGCGACGAGGCTCATGCCCTCGGGCGCGCGGACGCTGATCTCGAACTGGGCCTGGTCATCGACGGGGATGAAGCCCTTCTTCGCCATGCCGGCGAGCGTCGGCAGCGCGGCCATGCTCAGGACCGCCGCGACGACGACCACCCAGCGCTGGCGCAGGCAGAACGCCAGCATGCGAAGGTAGGCGCGCTCGATCGGGCGGTACAGCACGTCGACGCCGCGCTCGAGGAGGCTCTTCGGCGCGCTGTGGTCGACCGGCTTCAGCCAGCGGGACGCGAGCATCGGGGTGAGGGTGAAGCTCACGAAGAGCGACACCATGATGGCGACGGACATCGTCACGCCGAAGCCGCGCAGGAAGCGCCCCGGGATGCCGGCGAGGAACACGACCGGCATGAACACCGCGACGAGGGAGAACGTCGTCGCGAGCACGGCGAGGCCGATCTCGCGCGTGCCCTCGATGGCGGCCCGCGCGGGCTTCATGCCCTTCTCTTCCACGAAGCGGTAGATGTTCTCGAGCACCACGATCGCGTCGTCGATGACGATGCCGACCGACAGGGCCAGGGCTAGGAGCGTGATGGTGTTGAGCGTGTAGCCGAGCCAGCTCATCACCGCGAAGGTGCCGAGCACGGAGGTCGGGATGGCGAGCGCGGCGATGACCGTGCTGCGCACGCTGCCGAGGAAGATGAGCACCACGATGGCCGCGAAGATGGACCCCTCGAGGAGGTGCGACTTCACGCCGTCGGTGCCGGTGCGGATGCTCGCGGACTCGTCGCGGATGATGTCGATGGCGTAGCCGGCGGGGAGCTCCTCCCCGAGCTCGTCCACGCGCTCCTTGACGGCGTCCGCCACGGCGACGGTGTTGCTTCCGGTCTGCTTGCGGATGGCGAGCACCACGGCGGGCTCGCCGTTCCAGAGGGCGCTGGTCTCGGCCTCCTCGGTGCCGTCCTCGACGGTGGCGACGTCGCTCACGCGGACGACGCGGTCGCCCATGGTGCGCACGGGGAGCGCGCCCACCTCGAGCGGGTCCGTCACGCGGCCGACGACGCGGAGCGTGAGCTGGTCACGGCCGGTGTCGACGCGCCCGCCGGGCACGGAGAGGTTCTGGGCGCTGACGGCGCGGGCCACCTCGGCCGCTGCGACGTTGTTCGCCCGCAGGCGGACGGGGTCGATCCAGACGTTGACGGCGCGCTTGCGCCCGCCGAGCACGCGCACCTGGCCGACGCCGGGCAGCACCTCGAGCGCCTCGCGCACGCGGCCGTCCGCGTAGGCCGTGATCTCGCGGGCGGGGCGGCCCGGCGCCCGGAGCGCCGCGAAGAGGATCGGCGCCGCGTCGGGGTCGATCTTGCTGACGACGGGGGGCTCGACGCCCTCCGGCAGGTCGCGGAGGATGCGGTCGACGCGGTCACGCACGTCCTGCGCGGCGATGTCGACGTCCTTCTCGAGCTTGAACTGCGCGACGACGATGGAGACGCCCTCGGCGCTGATGCTGCGGAGCTCTTCGATGGAGCCGACGGTGTTCACCGCGGCCTCCACCTTGTCGGTGATCTCGGTCTCGACGTCCGCGGGGCTCGCGCCCGGCAGGATGGTCGTGACGGTCACGACGGGGAAGTCGATCTTGGGAAAGCGGTCGACGCCGAGGGTGGAGTACCCGAACACGCCGAGCACCACGATGAGCAGGGAGAGCACCGTCGCGAAGACGGGCCGCTTGACGCAGATCTCTGCGAGCCACTGCATCTCAGTTCACCTTTCCACCGTCGCGGAGCGCGGCGGGCGGGGTGAGGACGACCTCCTCGCCGGCGGCGAGGTCGGTGAGGACCGTGACCTTGCCCTCGTCGCGCGCGCCCAGGCGAACGACGCGCTCGAGGACCGCGCCGTCCTTGACGACGAAGATGGAGGCGACCCCGTCCGTCATGCGGATGGCGGTCTCAGGGACGACGACGGCGGGCGCCCTGCCCGTGTCGAGCTCCACGCGGACGCTCATGCCCGGGCGAAGACGCGCGTCCTCGCTGGCGAGCTGCGCCTCGACGACGAGGTCGCGGGTCTGCTCGCGGATGGCGCCGGCGACGTACTTCACCGTGGCGGCCACGCTCACGCCGTCGAGCGCGGTGGGGAACACCATCACGGCGTTGCCCTCCGCCACGCCGCCGGACTGGGTCTCGGGGACGCTCATGCGCACGCGCAGCGGACCGCTCGCGTAGAGCGTCGCCACCGGGCTCGCGGCCTGCACGAAGGCGCCGATCTCCACCATGCGCTCGCCGATCACGCCCGCGAAGGGCGCCTTGACCTTGGTGCGCTCGAGGTTGCTCCCCGCGAGGTCCGCGCTGGCGCGCGCCGCGTCCGCGGCCTTGCCCTGGGCGTCGCACGCCGCCTTGGTGCGCTCGTACTGCGCCGTGGCGATGACACCGCTCCGGTAGAGCTCGTCGGCGCGGGCGCAGTCCTTGGTGGCGATGTCCGCCTGCGCGGCCTGCGCGAGCGCCTGGGCGCTGCTGGCCATCGCGGAGAAGCCGGCGGTGCGGCTGTCGATCACGACGAGCACCTCGCCCTTCCTGACCTTGTCACCGCGCTCGACCTTCGTCTGGACGACGACGCCGTTGCTGTCGGCGGCGATCTGCGCCTGACGCTCCGCAACGAGCGTACCCACGAGCGGAACGCGGGTCGGCATGTCGCGCTGCTCGGCCGGCGCCGTCTCGACGTCGATCGGCGCGGCCTCGGCGGCAGCAGCGGGCGCGCCGTCCTCGGGCGCGGGGGAACCCTTGCAACCAGCGAGGGCGAGGAGGAGGATCGAGAAGGCAGGGGTCGTCATGGGCGCGACCTACTCCAGCCTCATCTGGGTGTCAACCGTTCGGTTGACGCCGGTCAGAGCGGTTACACTCGTCGAGGGTGCCCCATGACCGACGTCGATTCGAGCCGAGACCGGATCCTGACCGCCGCGCGCGAGGCCTTCGCCGCGGTGGGCTTCGCCGGCGCGCGCGTCGACGGGATCGCCCGGGCCGCAGGCTGCAACAAACAGCTGATCTACCACTACTTCGGGGACAAGGCGGGGCTCTACGAGGCAGTGGTGCGGGACGTCCTGAAGGCGCCGCCGCCGATGGGCGCGCTCACCCGCGAGGGCCTCGCCGAACAGCTGGCGCGCTTGCCGGAAGAAGAGCTCCCGCGGCGCCGGGAGTGGCTCCGCATGATGACCTGGGAGGCGCTCACCGGCGGGCCCGAGGCCGTCGTCGCCGAGGATCTCCGTCGTGAGCACATGTGCACCGCGGTGACGCAGGTGGAGGCCGCCCAGGCGGCCGGCGCCATCGATCCCGGCATCCGGCCGAGGTTCCTGCTGCTCGCGCTGATGAGCCTCTGCATGTTCCCCTACATCCTGCCGCAGCTCGCGCGCATGCTGACCGGGCTCTCGCCGGACGACGCGGAGTTCCGCAAGCAGCACGCCGCGATGCTCCGCGAGGTGGCCCGCCGGCTCGCTCCACCGACGAAGCCGGGGTAGCAGGCTCCCGAACCTGCTCCGGAGTCCGCATGCACCTCTCCCAGCGCGCCCTCTCCATTCAGGAGAGCGCCATCCGCAAGCTCGACGCCGCCGTGAACCGTGGCGTCGCCGCCGGTGTGCACTTCCACCGCATGAACATCGGCCAGCCCGACGTCCCGACGCCGCGTCCCATCCTCGACGCGCTCGCGAAAGAAGATTCCGCGGTCCTGGCCTACGGCCCCGCCTCCGGCCTGCCGGAGTGCCGCGCGGCGGCGGCGGCCTTCCATGCCAAGACCAGCCCCGGGCTCGGCGCCGAGCACGTCGTCGTCACCCAGGGCGGCTCCGAGGCGCTGCTCTTCGCGATGACGGCCGTGTGCGATCCGGGCGACGAGATCCTCGTCCCCGAGCCCTACTACACGAACTACAACGGCTTCGCGACCTTCGCCGGCGTCAAGGTCGTCCCGGTGCCGACCTCGCTGGACGACGGCTTCGCCATCCCGTCCGACGAGGAGCTCGACAAGCGCGTGACGCCGCGCACGCGCATCTTCCTCTTCGCGAACCCAGGCAACCCGACGGGCGCGGTCTATGGCGCCGACCAGCTCCGGCGTGTGGCCGCCTGGGCCAAGGGCCGAGGTCTCTGGCTCGTCGCCGACGAGGTGTACCGCGCGATCTGGTTTGAGCAGCCGCCGCTCTCCGCGTTGCAGCTCGAGGGTCACGAGGATCACGTCATGATCGTGGATTCCACGAGCAAGACCTTCAGCAGCTGCGGTCTCCGCATCGGCTTCCTCGTGAGCCGCAACCTCCAGCTCATGGAGCGCATGGAGCGGCTCGGCCAGGCGCGACTCGGTCCGCAGCCCCGCGGCCAGCGCGCCGCCATCGCGGCGCTCACGCTGCCGGAGGCCTACTACGACGAGGTCCGTGCGACCTACCGCACCCGCGTGGACGCGATGATGGACGCGCTCGCGAAGCTGCCGGGTGTGGCCTTCCACCGCCCCGAGGGCGCGTTCTACACGATGGCGCGGCTCCCCGTGGACGACACCGAGGCCTTCGCGCGCTTCCTCGTGGAAGACTTCCGTGACACGTCGAGCGGTCGCCCCGAGAGCGTTGTCGTGGCGCCGGGCCCGGGCTTCTACTCGGATCCGTCGATGGGTCGCAACGAGATCCGGCTCGCGGCCGTCCGCGAGGAAGGTGCCCTCCGCAGGGGCGTCGAGGTCCTCGGCGCCGGCCTCGCGGCCTACCGCGCCCGTTAGTCTCTCCCGCTGGAGGTTCCCCATGCTGCGACCGTCGTCGGGCTCGATGCGTTGGCTCGGACTCGGGGCGCTCGTCGCCTGTGGGACGTCGGACCCCTCGGGCGTGAAGGACACTGCCGGCGACACGGCGAGCGTGGACACCTCCGACACCGCCGCGACGGACTCCTCCGGCGGGGACTCCTCCGGCGCAGACACCGCGGCTCCGCCCGCTCCCTGCCCGGTCGAGATGGTCCCCGTGCGCGACGGCGCCGGCGCGGTCGCGTGGTGCGTCGACATCTACGAGAACACCTGGAGCGCCGACCGCACAGGCACCTCCGCGCCCGGCGTCATCCCCACCACCCCGGTCAATATCGACGAGGCCGCCGCGGCGTGCGCGGCCACCGCGGTGTTCGGCGCGGACGGCCAGCCCGTCGGGTACAAGCGTCTGCCCACCACGGACGAGTGGACGGACAGCGCCGACGGGGTCGTCGGTCCCGGCGGACACCGCTACCCCTACGGCGACGTCTACATCGAGGGCGCGTGCGCCACGCTCGGTCGCGGCAACGTGCAGCTGGTGGACGGCGTCCAGCCGACGGGGAGCTTTCCGCAATGCGTGAGCGACTGGGGCGCCTACGACATGGTGGGCAACATCTGGGAGTGGTCGGATTCGGGTCTCCGCATCGACCTGCGCGCCTCGATGGAGCGCTTCGCGCTGCGAGGAACTCCGCTGGCCGTCGGCGATGGCGACGTCCTCACGCTCACGGGTGGCAACGTGAGCACGCTCTCGCTCCTGCTCATCGGGCTGTCCTCGCACACGCTCTACCTCGGTGACGACGGCAGCATCCGGGTCGACGGCACGGCGATCCAGCCCGAGCCCTCCCAGTGGGTGGCCTCGGGGTACCTCATGCCGCCGGCCGCGAACACGGACGAGGCGGCCAACTTCCTCCCGGTGCGCTTCGTCCCGCTGGACGCGTCGAACCTGCGTGGCGCGTGGCGCGCCACCCTGCGCGTTGCTGACGAGGGCGCCATGATCCCTGACAAGCGCGGGTGCGCGTTCTACACCTGCGAGGGAGACCAGGCCACGACCGTGGCGATCTCGCGCGAGCACCTCCACGACTTCCATGGCAGCGTGGGCTTCCGCTGCGTCGCGGATCCGCTCACGCGCTGACGCCGCTCACGATCCGGTCGAGGACGTGCGCTTCAGGTTCGCCGTCGCTTCACGGACCGACGCGGTCAGGGCGTCCACGGCCTCGTGCAGCTCGTCGCTGGCGAGCAGCTCGCCGATCCGCTCGGGCGCGCCGAGGATGCCGTCCGCCAGCTCGGGGTCGCGGGCGCGGACGCGCTCCGCCACGTTGGCGAAGCGCGCGCGGAGGGCGTCGGGATCGGCCTTGGACTCCTTCGCCGCCGCGAGGATCGTGTCCATCATTGTGCCGAGCGCGGCGCCGACCTGCTTTGGGTCGCGTAGGGCCTCGCGCGTGACGCCGAGCACGTTTGCTGCGCGCTGCTCCGTCCCGGCGGCCGAGGTCTTCGCCCCGTCCGTGGCGGCGTGAACCCCGGAGAGCACCTCCGCGGCGGCGCTGGCGACCTTCGTCGCGGTCTGCCGGAGCGCGCCGACCTGCTCGGCGACGAGCGCCTTTGCGCGGGCCTCGTCGATCTGGTGCGGCGCGAGCGCCTCGGGCGAGGCCAGCAGCACCCGCCCGGAGAGACTCTCGACGCGGACGTCCCCCGGGGCGAGCTCGGCATCGTCGGGAACCGCGTAGAAGCGACCCCGGGCACGGTCAGCGAAGATCGTCGGCATGGGTGGCCTCCGTCGACGGGTTAACACGGCCGTATGAAGCGACCCGCATGCGCCGGCCTGTGGCTCACGCCGATGGTGCACGTGAACGGCGACCTCACGACCTGCTGCCTGGACGAGCACCTTGAAAACCGCGTCGGGAACGTGCGGGAGACGCCGTTGTCCGCGCTCTGGAACGGGGCGACGATGGAGCGTTGGCGCGCGGCCCAGGTCGAGGGGCGCTTCGAGGCCAGCGGCCCGTACTGCACGCGCTGCAACTGGCAGAGCGCCGGCGCGGTGCCCGACGACGTGCTCTCCGCCTGGCGCGCCGAGCGCGGAGACGCGGCATGAGCGGGCCGGCGATCCGCACGGCGGGCCTCTCCAAGGTCTACCGATCCGGATTCCTTCGGCGTCCGTGGACGGGCCTCGACGGCCTCGACCTCGAGGTGCCCGAGGGCACCAGCTTTGGCTTCATCGGGCCAAACGGCGCGGGCAAGACGACGACGATCAAGATCCTGATGGGCCTTCACGGCGCCACCGCGGGCCGGGCGTGGATCCACGGTGTCGCGGTGCCGGACCCTTCCTCGCGCCGTCGGGTCGGCTTCCTCCCCGAGCGTCCCTACTTCTACGTGCATCTCACCGCCGGCGAGTTCCTCGACTTCTACGGCCGCCTGGCCGAGGTCCCCTCGGTCGAGCGGGCCCGCCGCGTGACGACGCTCCTCGAGCGCGTCGACCTCGCCCGTTTCCGGGACGTGCCGCTCGGCTCGTTCAGCAAGGGCATGCTGCAGCGCGCGGGCCTCGCCCAGGCGCTGATCTCGGATCCCGACCTGCTCGTGCTGGACGAGCCCATGAGCGGGCTCGACCCGCTCGGCCGCGCGCTCGTGCGCAACCTCATCCTCGAGGAGCGCGCCGCGGGCAAGACCGTGTTCTTCAGCAGCCACGTGCTCTCCGATGTCGAGGCCATCTGTGACCGCGTGGCCATGGTGGTCGGCGGCAAGCTGCGCGGTCAGGGCACCGTCGCAGATCTACTGGGCAACGCGATCGAACACGTCGACCTCCGCGTGGCGGGCGCGTCCTGCGCCGCCGAGCCGGTTGGCGCGACGACGCTCGCCGCGCCGGTGACGTCATGGCGCAGCGCGTCGCCGGTCACCGTCACGCACCTGCGTCTGCTCGCCGAACATGTCGACGCCACGCTCGACGCAGCCCGCGCGGCGGGCGGCCGGTTGGTGTCCGCGGTGCCGGTGCAACGCACCCTGGAGCAGGCGCTGCTCGACGAGGTGGAGCGGTCTCGCCCGCTCGACGTGAAGCGCATGGGGGTGCTGGCATGACGCGCGCGTGGGCCATGGCGACGAACACCCTCCGCGAGGCCATCCGCGACAAGGTGCTCCACAGCATCCTCGTGTTCGCGGGGATCCTTCTTCTCTTCTCCCTTGCGCTCCAGGAAGTCGCGCTCGGCGACACGGACAAGGTGGTCCGAGGCGCCGCGCTCGGCGGGATCGCCTTCGTGGGCGCCATCATCGCCGTGTTCCTCGGCGTCGGTCTCGTCTGGAAGGAGCTCGAGAAAAAGACCATCTACACCCTCGCGAGCAAGCCGATCCCGCGCTGGGAGATCCTGCTTGGCAAGTACCTGGGCCTGTGGCTCACGCTCGCGGTCGAGGTCGCCGCGCTCGGCGGGCTCTACGTGCTGGTCATCGGCGTGCAGCAGGGGCTGCCCACGGTCCAGGTGGCCGTGGCGCTCGGGATGCTCATGCTTGAGCTCACGCTGGTGTGCGCATGGGCGACGCTGTTCTCGACCTTCGCGGCGCCGATGTCGGCGGCCACGTACACGCTTTGCGTCTACCTGATCGGGCACTTCACGGACGACCTCCTGCGCTTCGGCCAGGCGAGCAAGGACGAGGGCTTCCGTCGGCTCGCCGAGGTCCTGTACGCGGTGCTGCCGAACCTCGAGGTGTTCAACGTGCGCGCGGAGGCCGTCCACGGCGTCACGATCCCGTGGCCCGAGGTCGGCTGGGCGGCCGCATACGGCGTCGGGTACACGGCGGTGGTACTGGCGATCGCAACGGTTGTGTTTCAACGTCGGGACTTTGCGTGATCGCGATGGCGTCGCTCGCGGCGCGGCACGCGGGCGTCGCCGCAGGGGTCGAGGCCCGGGTGCTCGAGGTGCTCCGAAGCGGTCGGTATGTCGGCGGTCCGGTGGTGGACGAGGCGGAGCATCGGCTCGCGGAGGCGTTCGGGTGGCGCGCGGGCGTAGGGGTGAACAGCGGAACGGACGCGCTCCTTCTCGCCCTGCAGGCCGTGGGGGTACGTCCGGGGGACGAGGTCATCGTGCCGGCCGTGACGTTCTTTTCGACGGCGGGGGCCGTGGCCCGCATCGGCGCGACGCCCGTCATCGCGGACGTTCGTGAGGAGGTGGCGCTTCTGGACACGCGCGAGCTGCCCATCGGAGCGAGAACCCGCGCCGTCGTGGCGGTGCACCTCTACGGCGCGCGCTGCGAGGTGCCGACGCTGCCCGTCCCCGTCATCGACGACGCGGCGCAGGCCGTCGGCGCGACGCCTCCGGCACGCGTGGGCGTGCTCGGCGCGGCGAGCTTCTACCCGACGAAGACGCTCGGAGCCGCGGGTGACGCCGGCATCGTGCTGGGCGACGACGAGGACCTCCTTGCGCGGGTCCGCGCCCTCGCCAACCACGGCATGTCCGCGCCCCACCTTCATCACGCCGTGGAGGGCGTCGTCGGCGGGAACTCGCGCATGGACGCCCTCCAGGCCGCGGTTCTGCTGGGTCACCTGCCGGCGCTGCAGGCGAGGGTCGCGCGCAGGCGGGAGAGCGCCGCGCGCTACGACGCCGGGCTTCCGGCGTGGGTGCGACGCTTGCCGCGCGAGGCCGGGCACCCGGTGCACCAGTACGTGGTCCGTGTCCCGCGACGTGACGCGCTGCAGGCGCTCCTCCGCGCGCGCGGGGTCGAGACGGCCTGCTTCTACCCGCGCTCCCTCGCCGATCAGCCCGCGCTCGCCGTGTCGCGGCGCACGCCTACCCCGAACGCGGACGCCTTTTGCGCGGAGGCGCTCGCCCTCCCCGTGCATGAGGGCCTCTCTGACGCCGACGTCGACGCGGTCATCGACGCCTTTCCCCAGGAGCCGCCATGAACGCTCTCGAGATCGCCTACCTGGTGTGTACGGCGCTCGCAGGCCTGTTCGGTACCCTCTTCGGCAGCTTCCTCAACGTGTGCATCGCGCGCATGCCCGAGGACCGCTCCGTCGTGTGGCCGGGCAGCGCGTGCCCCTCGTGCGGCTCGGCCATCCGGCCCTACGACAACGTGCCGGTGCTCGCGTGGTTCTGGCTCCGCGGACGTTGTCGCGACTGCAAGGCGCCCATCTCGCCGTTGTACCCGACGGTCGAGGCGCTTGTCGGCGTCGTGGCGATGGTGCTGTTCCGCCACGTCGTGCCCGACATCGCGGACGTGGACGCGCCGCATCTCGTCGCGTTCGTCTGGTACGGCTGGCTGGTGTTCGCGCTACTGGGGCTCACCTTCATCGACCTGCGCCACAGCATCATCCCCGACGGGTTCAGCATCCTGATGGTGCCGGTCGGCGTCGGTGGAGCGTGGTTGCTCGGCACGCTCGGCTACACGCATGCGCCCACGTGGCAGCAGGCCGCCATCGGCGCGCTCGTCGGCGGCGCCACCCTCGGCGGCATCGCGGGCGCGGCCTACCTCTGGTACCGCCACGAAGCCATGGGCCTCGGCGACGCCAAGCTCTTCGCGATGCTCGGCAGCTTTCTGGGGGCGGTCCCGGCGCTGCCGTTCGTGCTCCTCATCGCGGCGACCTCCGGGAGCCTCGTCGGCGTGAGCATCGCGCTGGTGCGCCGGACGGGCTTGAAGATGAGCCTGCCGTTCGGCCCGTTCATCGCGCTCGGGGCGCTCCTTTGGGTGTTCTTCGGCCACGGGATCACCGTGCGCCTCGCGCCGTGGTTCATGGTCGGAGGTTGAACCGAAAACTATTTTCGGAGGGTGTCCCCCGAAAGCGCGATGTCGGGGTCTATCGGTCGTGAACCCCGATCTCGCCCTCGATGCCCCGCCTTCGACACGCGCCAGCGTGTGGGATGACGAGGCGTTCTGCGCTGCGCTCCGCGAGGCGGCCCCAGCGCATCACGCGCTGGCGTGCAGGATGCTGGGCGATTCCGACGCTGCGGGGGACGCCGTGCAGGAGGCGTGGGTTCGGGCCTGGCTGGGGCGGGATCGCCTGCGCTCGCCCGACGCCTTCCATGGATGGATACGCGCCATCGTCGCCAGGGAGTGCCTCCGGGCGCTCCGATGGCGCGGCCTGCGCCGCACGCTCGGCCTGGAGCGCGCTCCGGAGCCCTCCGTCGACGCCACGGCCCATGCCTCGCTGGAGGCACGCGCGGTGCTCGACGCCATCGGTCGACTCCCGGCGCGCCAGAAGGTCGCCTGGGTTCTCCATGTCCAGGATGGGTGCCCCATCGGCGAGGTCGCCGAGGCGATGGGCGTGGGTGTCGAGACGGTGAAGACCCATGTGGAGCGCGCCAGGCGCGCGTTGAAGGAGGCGCTCGATGCCGTGTGAAGCCACGCTCGCCATGCTCCGGTCGGGCGGTGCGCCCGTGCCGTCGCATGTGGCGGGCTGCGCCGCGTGCCAGAGCACGCTCGGTGGTGCGCCCGTCCCAGTGTCCCTCGCGCGGTTTGCCACGCCCGGCGTCCTCCGCGGCGCCGTGCGGGCGCGCCGACGTCGGGTGGCCACGCTCGGCGCGGCCGGGATCGTGCTTCTCGTGTTGGCCGCCCGGACCACCGGGGCACCGCCAGACACCTCCGCCGACGAGGGGCTCGTCCTCCTCTCCGAGGACCTCGACGCGCTGGGCGTCTGGGACGAACCCTCCCTGCCCGGCGAGCGCTTCGTGGAGGCGTTCGCGGATGACGATCTGCAGCCCGTGGACACCCTGTTCGACGATTCGCTGGGCGATGTCGCCCTCTGAAGCCAACGTCTCTCCACCTTCTTTCAACGAGGTTCCCTCCATGCTCCAAACCCTGCTCCTGCCGCTCGCGCTCCTGGCCCTCCCCTCCGTGGCGACCGTCGCGCACGCCGAACCCTCGGAGCGCCGTGAGCACCACGGCGACGACGACGGCGCGGACGATGACGGCCACGGCATCGAGGGGATCGCCGAGCGTGTCGGGCTCTCTGACGACCAGCGCGCCAAGGTTCGGGCGCTGGTGAAGGAGTCGAAGCTCGCGCGTGTGGACATCCGCGCGCGGATCGAGAAGGCGCGCATCCAGGTGCACGACGAGCTCAGCAGCCCGCAGCCGGACGCGGGCGCCGCCCGCAAGGCCATCGACGCGCAGAGCGCCGCGGAGGCGGAACTCCGTCGCAACCGCGTGGATCTGATCCTCGCCATTCGCGGCGTGTTGACGGCGGAGCAGTGGCAGAAGGTGCTCGATGCGCGTCAGGATCGGCGTGAGGAGCGCCGCGAGGGCAAGGGTGGGAGCGGTGAGCGTCGCCATGACGGTGAGGCTCACGGCGAGCCGAAGCGCCGCTGAGGCTTGCTTCGCTGAAGGTGGTGCGACCGCCTGCCTTGACGACGCGCGCGTCGCGGCCTACACAGCACACTCGGAGTCGCGCGCATGCTCATCCTGTCGGCCATGAGCCTCCTCACCGCCTGCAACCCCATGGACGCAGAAGTGTCGGGGTCCTACGTTGCGTTTCTTCAGGCGGGTTCTTCGCAGAACCTCATCCGTCTGGAGCGTAACGGCGAAAAGGTCTCGGAACGGGCCTCGGAGCTCGGCTTCACGGCGGTGGACTGCCGCGACCTTTCCGCCCTCGATGCCGACGCCCAGGAGGCCGAGCGCCTGCCTGGCGTCGACTACGCGGCTGCGTGCCTTGAGGCCGACGCGCCCAAGCGGCTCGACTACTTCACGTGGCTGGACGACTACGCGTACTGGCGCAAGGAAGCCACCTTCGGTGGCGACGCCGATGTGCAGGTCTGGCGTACCGAGGCTGTCCTGACCACCGAGGGTGACCTCCAGCTCACCGCCCACGTCAACGTCGATGGCATCGGCGACTTCCGCTTCGGATGGACGATCGACCCTGACTTCCAGCCGACCGAGTGTCGCGACACGGAGGACGGCGGCGCCGCCATGACGGACGTCGACGGGAACTGGGTCGAGGGTTGGCAGAACAGCGTGACGGCCAAGGGCCAGACGGGCACGCTTTGGCCGCTCAACGCCAACGCGTACCAGGTCAATCCGAGCAACGCCGGTCAGGCGTGGTACTTCCCGCAGGAATGGGCAGCGGGCGTCGCGTTTGCGCGAATGGAGGACGAGCAGTTCTTCAGCCACCCCACCGACTACGCGGATCCGGACGGTGTTCCGCTCTACGTGGACAGCTACGCCGGCACCGGTGACACCTCGTACTTCCCCGCGCCGCGCGTGGCGTCTCCCGAGGGCTACGCCAACTGGGTGAGCCAGCTCAACGAGTACGTCGATGGCATCGACGACATGGCGGCCGTTGGAGGCGCGTCCTTCGCGCCGAGCTTCTACGTCGAGGACAACAGCTGGCGTCCGGCGGGCCTCGAGGGCGCGAGCGGTCTCGATGGCTGGGCTGGCGTGATGCCCGGCTGGGTGCGCATCGACAACCCGGCGGACATCAAGGTGGACAACGAGAACCCCGTCACGGGCGAGTTCCAGATCTTCCTCGAGGGTCTCGCGGCGGCGTCGAAGGTGATGGTCAAGGGCACCTTCACCATCAACAGCATCCGCGAGGACGTGTGGGGCTACAGCCCGACGCTCGAGAGCCTGAAGGCGGAAGAGAACCGCACCCCGGTGTGTGGCTCGACCGAGCAGGTCGCTGCGGCGGAGTAGGTCCTGGACCCTTCGGTCGTGATCCTCGGCGCGGGGCCCGCGGGCCTGGCGGCTGCGCTTTGGTGTGCGGAGCTGGGTCTCGCGGTGGTGGTCCTCGAGCGGGAATCTGTCGCGGGCGGGCAACTGCTTCGCTGGCCGGCGCCGGTCGCGAACTTGCCCGGTGTACCGGTCGTCACGGGAACGGAGCTCTGCGACACGCTGCTGGGTCAGCTTGCTTCGCGCCGCGTCGAGCTGCGGCTGGGGCAGGACTGGGCGTTCGTACCGCATGGCCCGCTCGAGCTGCGTTGGGGTGACGAGGTACTCCGGCCGGCGGCGGTGATCGTCGCCACGGGTGTCCGGCGCCGCGCGCTCGGCGTCCCCGGCGAGACGCACGTCTGCGTGCGCGACAACGTTGGCGCGGCCCTGGAGGCATGGGCGGGCAAGGACGTCGTCATCGTCGGCGGCGGCGATGACGCCTTCGAGCACGCGCAGCTCCTTGCGCCCATCGCGCGGAGCGTGACGCTCCTTCATCGGCGCCCGACGTTCACGGCGCGGGAGCATTTTCGTGCGCCCGTGCTGGCCGACCCTCGGGTGCGCGTCCTCGCGCCCGCGCGGGTCGTCGCCGTGCATTCCCGGTCCGGCACCCCCGAGGTGGAGGTCACCCACGAGGAAGGGCGAGCGATGCTGCCCGCCGACGTGCTGTTCCGTTGCATCGGGCCCGAACCCGCCAGCGACCTCGGCGGCGTGCCTCGCCGTGCTGACGGCAGCCTCGACGTGGACGCGCTCCAGCGGACGCTCCGCGCGGGCGTGTTTGCCGTGGGCGACGTGTGCAGCACCGAAGCGCCGACCCTCCCCACCGCCTTCGGGCAGGGAGCGACCGCGGCCAAGTCCGCGCTGGCGTGGATCGAGGGGCGAAGCGTCTGGCGCGAGGACAGCGCCGCGCAGCCCATGGTCGACGTCCTTCGTATCGAGGGGATCGTGCTGCCTGCCGCCGTAGGCGTCTATGCCGCCGAGCATGGCATCCTGCAGCCGCTGCGCTTCGATCTCGCCTTCGGGGTGGACGCGCGCACCGCCGCCCTGCGTGACGAGCTTTCGGACACGATCGACTACGCGGAAGTTCGCGCCTGCGTGCACGAGGTCGTCGCGCGCGGTCATGTCCGCCTGATCGAGGCGCTCGCCGAGCGGGTCGCGGTCGAGGTGCGGGCGCGTTTCTCGCTCGTGGGCGTGCGCGTCCGCGTGACGAAGATCGACGTCCCACAGGCCGGCGCCACGGCATCGGTGGAGGTCGTCCGGGGCCTCTGTCCGTGATCCTGCTCGCGCTGACAGGGTCGGCGCACGCCGTGGACATGGGGGCCGGCGTTTGGCTCGGCGAGTACGCAGGTCAGGCCGACCACGCTGACCAGACGGGCACGCTCGTCGGGCTTCGTGCGCGGGTGCGCCCCTCCGCGAGGTGGGCCGCGGAGCTGGGCCTCGCCCGGCACCCGGGAGGGAACGAGGCCCTCGTCGAGGGGCTGGTCTTCGCGGGTGACCCCGGCTTGGAGCTCGTCGCCTTCCTCGCCGGCGGAGCCGGGTGGGTGGCCGGCGAGACCTCCACGGGGGTCGTGTCGCTCGGGCCCGGCGTCGACATCTTGCTCGCGCCGCGCGTGGACCTCCGTCTGGATGCCCGCGCGCGCATGGATGGCCGCGGCGACGTGGCGCTCGTGTTCGGGATCGGGATCGGCGGCCATGGCGCGAGCGGCTACGACCTCGATGGCGACGGCATCACCGGGCGTAATGACGCGTGTCCGGAGCTGCGGGAGGACCTGGACGGGTTTCAGGACGAGGACGGCTGCCCCGACCTCGATGACGACCTCGACGGATTGCCGGACGTCGGGGACCCGTGTCCCCGCGTGGCGGAGGACCGGGACGGCTTCCTCGATGACGATGGCTGTCCGGAGCCCGACAATGACGGGGATGGTCTCGATGATCGGCTCGATGCCTGCATTGCTGCGCCGGAGGACAAGGACGGCTTCCAGGACGGTGACGGCTGTCCCGAGGTGGACAACGACCGCGACGGCGTACCCGACGAGGTGGATGCGTGTCCGCTCGCCGCCGAGGACGCCGATGGTCACGACGATGCTGACGGGTGTGACGACCCTGACAACGACGGCGATGGCGTTCTGGACGCGACGGACGCCGCCAGGGACCTTCCGGAGACCGTGAACGGTTGGGAGGACGCGGACGGTGCGCCGGATGTTCTTCCCAGGGCGCTGGCGCGCTTCGTGGGTCCGCTGCCGCGGGTGCAGGTCGTGGACGGTCATCTCACCGAGCGCGCCGAAGACACCCTGGAGGGGTTGTCCGACGCCCTGGAGACGTGGTCGGACGTGCGGGTGTGCCTCGCCGTCACGGCCGAGGACCTCGCCACCGCGGAGTCCCTCGCACGGGTGCTCCTCGACGGCCTTCTGCGCTCCGGGATCACCCTCGAGCGTGCGGGCGTCGTCCTCGCCGAAGGTGCTCCCGGCGTGCGCCTCAGCCTCGTGGACCGGGTCTTGCCCTGGCCGCTCCCCGGAGCCATCGTGCCGACGCCTGCGCCGGCTCCGGAACCGCCTCTGGCTCCGGAACTACCGGCTCCCTGACCCGTCTGGGCAGACGTACTCGGTCACCTCGAGCGCATCGATGAGGTGGTAGTTGGTTGCGCCGCCGGTGGCCGCGGTGAAGCCGACGTAGGCTGAGAAGGGCCGGATCGCGGCGATCTCCTGATCGATGTAGGCGATGCCATCGATGCGCGCGTTGACGTGGGTCCCGACGACGTTCAGGTCCATGGTGTGCCACGCTCCGTCCTCCATCTCGGGGAGCGTCGCCCAGGCGAGGACGTTTCGCGCGTCGCCGTCGACATGGACGCTGATGTGGTCCTCCGGCGTCGGGTCGTTGTTCTCGGGGTTGTACCAGGTGTCGACCTCGACGGTCCAGCCGGGCATGCCGAGGTAGCCGATGCCGCCGCCGGTGCTCCCGACGAAGCCCGTCATGCGGGCGACGTCGAGCGCGGTGACGGAGATGCCATCGGCGCCGCTGCCCCCGCTGACGTAGAAGCTGAAGCTGACGTTCACGTTGTCGGCGCTCACGGCGCTCGCCGTCTGGAACGCCGTGCCGGCCTGGTTCCCCGCCGGGGTGGTCAGCTCGACCCAGGTGCTCGAGGCGTCCCAGCGGGCGCTTCCCTCGAAGTGCCAGGTGGACAGGTCGAGGCTGTCGGCCACGTAGCCGGCCTGCTGGCACACGCTGACCTCGGCGGTGGCGACGTTGCCGCAGGAATCCACGGCGGTGAGCGTGACGCTGTGCGGGCCGGCCGAGCGCGTGTCGCTCGCCCAGCTCATCCGCGCCGTGCCGTCGCCGAGCGCGGGGTCGGTGCCCAGCACCCCGTCGATGTCGGAGGTCCACGACAATGCGAGCGCCTCGGGCGCATCGGCGTCGTCGGCCACCGTCGCGGTGTAGGTCGTCACGCCCGCCGGAAGCGTCGCGGTGGGCACGGGGTCGACGATGACGACGCTCGGGGCGAGATCCCGCCGGGCGCTCAGCGGGATGCTGAGGAGCCCCTGGCCGGGGTCGTTGCTGCGCACGACCAGGGTCGCGTCCCCGCCGTCGCCGGTGAGTTCCACGGGTTGGCTCGCGCCCGGAGGGAGGGTCAGCGGAAGCGGGAGCGCCTCGACCGTCCAGCCCTCGCCGTCGACGGTGAGCGCGCTGACGACGAGGTCGGCATCACCGGCGTTCGTCAGGGTCACGTTCGTCGTGACGCTCGCGCACACCGTGCCTGCGTCGATGGCGAGCGGGTCGGCCACGAGGACGGGCTCCGTGAAGGGAGGCGCGACGTCCTCGCCTGAGTCGTAGCCGTCGGCCTCGTCGTCCTTGCGCGTGAGGCCGTTGTCGACGGAGCAGGCGAGCAGCAAGAGGAGCGCGTGCATGGAGGTCCCGGTGACGGCCTCAGTGTAGCAGGCCGCTGAACAAGCATCATCGGCCGCGGCGTCGACCCGTCAGCGCTTCTTCGCCCGCGTTGCCTCGAGCGCGACCTCGACACGGCCCTCGCCGGGCGCCACGGCGACCTGGGCGTCCCGGTACCCGCTTCGCGTCAGGCGGAGGATTCGCGCCGCCGGCGGCAGGGACAGCGGTGTCGTGCCGAGCCGCGTCCGACCTTGCCACACGGTCGCGCCTGGAGGGACGCTGACGACCTGCGTCTGGGCGTCGGCTTGCGGTGCTTCGAGGGGCGCTGCGGCGGTCTCGGTGACGCGGGGCGCCTTCCATGCGAACATCGCGAGGGCGATGCCGACGCCGGCGAGGATGGCCACCAAACCGAACACCGTCTGTGTCCAACCTGGATGGGTGCGTTCGCGCCTCGCCACCGGCGGCGCCTCGGTCCAGCCGCCGTGACGCTCCCGGGTGGCGGGCGTCGACGGAGCGGGCACGGGGGCCGCGTTGACCGGTGTGGCGGGCGGATGGCGGGCGTCCTCAGCGCGGGCGAGCTCCCCGAGCAGCGTTTGCGCGTCGACCGGACGGTCGGCAGGATCCTTGGCGAGCATCCTCAGGACGAGCGCCTCGACGCCCTCGGGTACGTCGTCCCGCAGCGACCGGAGCGGGGGCGGCGGGTCGCGGAGCTGGGCGACCAGGGTGCGCATGGCGTCGCCGTGCGCGAACGGAGGCGCGCCCGCGATCATCTCATGGAGCACGATGCCGAGCGCGTAGAGGTCGGCACGCCCGTCCACCTCTCCGTCGCCGAGCTGCTCCGGCGAGGTGTAGCGCGGGCTCCCGATGAGCGTCCCCGCGACGGTGAGCTGGTCCTCGC
>JACCDX011352836.1_pt1 | contig 23947 bp, 23 predicted proteins | sample 7449681 | NCBI WGS metagenome assembly JACCDX01 (sample SAMN15323450, study PRJNA562643) | freshwater metagenome | isolation source: river surface water | place: USA:Blue River Watershed | collected 2017-08-18
ACCCAGACGGAAATATATTATGGCAACGCTCACTAAGTCCAACAAGCTTTGTGTATGGCTTGAGGGTAAAAGCTGGATATGTTTATGTTGCCGATACAATTGGATTATATGTTCTTCCTGACGATGGGTCAAAGACTGGAACATATACCCCACATTTTGGTGGTACTTATTCCTACAACCCGTCTACCTTGACTGTTTCTACCACCACCTACCCAGCTACAACCCCATCCTTGGGTATGATTACCTCGTTAGTTAATGATGAAGCAGGAACTTTGGCTGTAGCATCTGACACTGTTTGGGCTAAAAGGTATAGTATTTAACAATTAAAACTGACGGAGAGACGATATGGAATTACCTAATTGGTTTATAGAAAACTCGCTTGAAAACTTTTCTAGGAACTTAAACGAGTACAAAACCAAACCCGTAAGAATGCTTCAAATCGGGGCGTACACAGGTGATGCATCGGTATGGCTTTGGAATAATATTTTAATTAATAATCCAGACTCAGTTCTCATAGATGTAGATACGTGGGAAGGCTCAGACGAACCCTCTCATCATGAAATGAATTGGGAAACTATTGAAAAAGTTTATGATACAAAAACTCAAGAAGGCCAGCTTAAAAGAAAAATAGTAAAAGTAAAATCAACAAGCGACTGGTTTTTTAAGAATAATCTTGAGAAATATGATTTTATTTATATCGATGGGGACCACACTTCTTACGGGGTTTTAAAAGACGCTGTTAATGCCCTTGAATGTCTAAATATTGGTGGGATTCTAGCTTTTGATGACTACAGATGGTCAGCAGGGCTAGGTATATTAAAAGAGCCAAAGCTAGCTATTGATGCTTTTTCGGCAGTCAATTCAGACAAACTTGAGGTTTTGGTTGACGGTTATCAGCGTTGGTACAAGAGAATCGGGTAGGATATAAACATGAAGGTAGCCATATACACAATTGCTTTAAATGAACGTCAATTTGTAGACACATGGTACGAGGCTGCAAAAGATGCCGATTACTTGCTGATAGCAGACACTGGTTCAACAGACGGTACAGTTGAACGTGCAAAAGAACTAGGAATTAATGTAGTTGACGTTCGCGTCTCTCCTTGGCGTTTTGATGACGCACGGAATGCCGCTATGGCTGCACTCCCTATTGATATTGATATGTGTATTTCGCTAGATATGGATGAAGTTATTACTCCCAATTGGCGAGAACCACTCCGCCGCGCTTGGGAACGAGGGGTAACTCGTCCACGTTACAAGCACATTTGGTCTTGGAATGATGATGGAACTCCTGGTCTTGAATTTTCATACGACCACATCCACACTCGCAAAAACTATCGCTGGCGTCATCCAGTACACGAGTGTTTATATGTCTATGGACGCGAAGAGGTGCAAGAGTGGATTCCAGAGATTGAAACTCATCACCACCCAGCCCCAACAAAGTCTCGCTCACAGTACCTGCCTCTTCTAGCTCTCTCTGTTCAAGAAGACCCGCACAATGACAGAAATGCTTTCTATTATGGACGAGAGCTGTACTTCTATGGAAGATACCAAGAAGCTGCAGTTGAGCTTAAGCGTCATCTAAGTTTGCCTACAGCACAATGGGCTCCAGAGCGTGCCGCATCTATGAGATTTATCGGAAAGTCTTTGCCTGCAGAATCTGAAATTTGGTTCCGCAAGGCAATTGAACAAGCCCCAGGTCGCCGTGAACCTTTTATAGACCTTGCAGAGCTCTACTACCAGCGTAAGGACTGGCAGAAGTGTTATGAAGCTGCCAAAGATGCGCTTGCAATTGTTGAAAAACCTCTCGAATACCTCTGCGAAGCAAAAGCATGGGGAGCTGCTCCTCACGACTTTGCTGCTATCTCTGCTTTTAACTTAGGAAAATTTGAAGAAGCAGCCGAGCACGCAAAGAATGCTTTTAGCTTAGAGCCAGACAATGATAGGTTGAAAGCTAATCTCGAGTTCTGTCTAAAAGCCTTGGTACCTGAAGAAGGTAAAGAATGAAATTTGTAGTCTGCGGAGGCGGCACAGCGGGGTGGGTAACTGCCTACACCATACATGCATCTAACCCTAGAACTCACGAGGTAGTTGTAATTGAGTCTCAAAAAATTGGGATTATTGGTGCTGGAGAAGCTACCAGTGGATTTTTGTATGACTTGCTAGATGGAACAACTCTTTTTAATAATAACGATTATATAAATCCAAATAAACCACCTTTTGATTTTGCAGACTTTGTTTCGAAGGTAGATGCAGTCCCAAAGTACGCGCTTAAGCACATTAACTGGGCAAAAGAGAAGGGGCACTACTGGGCACCAATCAATGGCTCGGAGACCTCGAAGCGCTCGCCAGATCATCTATTTAATTACGTAATATCTGAGTTTGGTCCAGAGAAAGCGTACTTGTCTTCTACTCTTGGTCAAGCCTATGATTTAAATAAAATGCCTAGAAGTGGTGGCTATGGTTTTCAATTTGATGCACACAAGGTTGCTAAGTATTTAAAAGAGTACATAACAACAAATACAAATACAAAACATATTGACGCTGTAATAAATGAAGTTTCTGTGAACAGCGGTGGTCTTGTTGAGAGTGTAACTCTTGATACAGGAGAAGTTGTTGAAGGTGATTTCTTTATAGATGCCACGGGATTCGCACGAGTTTTAGCAAATAAGCTAGGAATTGGTTGGATTGATTATAAAAATCAACTATTAGTTGATAGGGCTATGCCATTTATTGTTCCTTACAAAGAAGGAGAGAAGGTTCAGCCAGTCACTGTTGCCGAAGCATTGTCTTCTGGGTGGATGTGGAGAACTCCAACTGGAGGTCGTAGAGGGTGTGGGTATGTCTACAGCAGCTCATTTATGACTGAAGATGAGGCTCAAGCTGAAGCAGAAAAAGTTATGGGCCACCCCATTGAACCTATCAAGCACATTAAATATGAATCTGGTCGTGTGGACCAATTCTGGAAAGGCAATGTTTTAGTTGTAGGACTAGCAAGTTCATTTATTGAACCTTTAGAGGCTACAAGTATTCATGCCACAATCACTCAAATATTTACTTTTTGCCAAGAGTATTTGTCTTACACAAAAGAGAAGACGTTAAATCAAGCTTCTATTGATAAGTACAATGCTAAAACATCAAAAATGTATGAGTACTATAAAGACTTCACTGTGTTCCACTATCAGGGTGGTCGCGAGGACTCCGAGTTTTGGAAAGCCATTAAGTTTGACAAGATTACCTCTCCTGCCGTAGAAAACTATATTGAACGCTCAAAGAGTCGAATCCCTAGTGTTCTACACTTTATGGATTTCTGGGGAGTAGATGCTTTATGGAAGTGGACCTTAGCTGGACTTGGGTACATAAACAGAGAGCAAGCAATGAATGAGCTAATTCAATTCCAGCAATTTGAGTACGCTCAAAACCACTATCAAGCATTTAGAAATGACATGAGAAAAATGCTAGCTGATAGACCACCGTTTGAGATGAATCCAAAAGATATTATTTAGACTTCTTTTTTAGAAGTTTAGCTTGTCTTTTTCGCTCAAGTTGTTTAGCCTTCTTCTCTCGAAGTTTGGCACGCTTTTCTGATTTTTCTATACGCTCTAACTTATAAGCTTCAATTGCATTAACACTTGTACGACTGCGCCAAGAAAAGCCACACACTGTGCATGTGACTATCTTGGCGACAGTCCATCTTCCACCACCAGGAATTTCTTGCGAGCTAGTGTCAAGCTTTGAGGGGCGTGCTGAGCAGTAAGGACAGTGAGGATATCTACGACGTTTTATTTCCTCACCTTTATATGAAACTGATAATGCACGACGGATTTCTCCTTCGTCACGTCCTCCCCAAGTTCCCCAAATTTGACGATGCTCTAGCGCCCACTGCAAGCATTGAGCGCGTACAGGACATTCGTAGCAAAGGTTTTTTGCGTCGTACTTTTCTTTAGGGTCTTTTGAGAAAAACCAGTCTCTATAATGCTTATTATCTGGGTCTGCGCAGAGCGCTTCTGCTTGCCACTCTAAATTATTTGCTGGTTTCCACACACTATAAACTATACAACTATATAGTTATAAAACCAGAACTAACACACTATAAAACTAAATATTTATAACTCTATCCAAGTAAACTCTAAAACTTCTTCTACGTACTCACCGTACTCAGTTTCACCAGTTTCATCGCAAAAGGTATAATTATTTTCACCTTCAACAATTCCAGCCCATCCAATTTCTACGTGGGATTCGGCTATTAAATTGAAGCCATCAGACAAAGAATCAGCAATTCCATCTCTTTGAAGTGTGGATGCTAGGGCACGTCTTACTATTTCATTTTCAATGTCTATATGCCCAACAGTATAATAAATTAAGTCAGTGTAGGTAGTTTGTTGGATGTAGCCTTCACCATCCCACTGAATCCACAGAGACTCTCCAACTCTTTTGTCTTTCATTCGTTGGTTTCCTCCCCGTAGTAGTCGCTGACTTCATTGTCTTCTTCAGACTCCATACCGTCTTCAACCGTGTAAAAAACATTCTGCTCTTGAATGTCAAATATCCCAGCGATGGTTATTTTTCCACACACTGAGCAACTTTCAACAGAGCCAGTATTTATCTTTTGTGGGACATCAACACCAGAGAGTGCCATTTTTATGTTCCCGTGGTCGTCCATACTGTGGGGTTCCCAGCGGGAGTGTTCTTTTAACCAGCATTGTTCACATACTGGTGTTGGAGACATCATAGGTTTGGCGCTCATATATCTATTTTACGCTGTCTTTTTGTATGGGAATTCTTTACGGTTTAGTTTTATGTTCTTTCTATCTACTGGGCTTAAACCGCCCCATACCCCATACTCTTCATTCTCTAACCCCCAGATGGCGCACTCAAAAAGGTGCTTACACTGCCTGCAAATTTTTTTAGCATCAGAGTAATTAGAGTCTGCGTTACTAGCAAATAAGTCTTCGTCTCTATCTCGTGCAAAGAAGAAAGTACCTCCAACCTGAGCACATAGTGGATCATCAAACTGCCAAGGAGGAGTTACCTTTTGCATTTACCTAGTCTTTCTTCTCTGATTCCTTTAGACCTACTTCATAACCGCAACCTGCGTACCCAGCAATATCAATCCATGTGTCTGGCTGAAAATCACCTTTGTTTGCATAACGAGCCATTTTCAAACCCACCATCATCATAGCCACATCTTCGTTAGAAATATCAATTCCTAAAATAACTGACCAGATTTTTCTTGTTCTATCGAAGTTATCTTCTGGGTCACCATAATTCATATTTCTCTCTGTTGAGATAATACGAGCGGCTTCTCTAAGAGCTTCTATTCTTGGTGGTGTTACTTCACTGTTCTCTACCATCTTTAACCTTCGCAATCACTTGAGCCGAATACCGATATTCGGATGAAATATCTTCGTTTTGGGTAACTACAAGTTCGTAGTTTATATTTTTAAAAGATTCTGGTACAGAGTCTTCATCAAAGAAATAGTCTTCTTCTTCTTCCTCGGTGCCAAGAAATTTAGAAATTTCTACGTCTGCTTTTTCTCTGAGTTCTTCGTAGTTGTCACCTTGAACAACAAGATTCAAGGTAATACTTTTCACTTTAGAACCAGCTTCTCAAGCTTTGTAGGAGGGTAATGTGCTCCATCAAGAATAGGCTGCTTGTCGTCAGTACTTTTAATGATTACATCTCCATACCTGACTCCAACAACTACACCACGTCTTCCGTTGTGGATAGGTCCAAGCTCTCCATCAAAAGCATCTGCTTTAACTCTTACAACGTCAGTTACTTTGATAAATCCTGCTTGAACTGGTACCCACGTTTCGTCTTTCTTTTCTTGAATTACGATGTGGCCTTTTGCAAGAGTGGAAAACATTTCGATTGTTTTGTCTCTGAACTCTGGAGTCAAATCTAAAGAGTCAATCAGCTCAATCAACTTCATAGTTGCGTCACCGACTGGCTTTCTAACTTTGGCAGCCTGCAGCTGAGATTTAACCCAGTTCATATCTAGGCTTCCCATGAGGCCTCCTTTCTGCTTTGTAGTTTATTAGTTTTTAGTTGTTTAGTAAAGAATCTAAACTAGTTGTTTTATAGTTTTATTTAGACTCTCGCTGACTTGGTCTTGGTCTGGAAGATTGCTTAGGTATGATTGTTTTTGACTGTAAGCAAGCTCTTCTCTTTCGGACATAGACATGTTTTCAACCGTGCTAGCCAAGTGAGTCCATTCTTCACCCATGTAACCTGTGTAGCGCCAATCGTGTACTACAGGAACCCCCTGCGACAACGACTGAGACAGAGCTGGTGACCACCAAGACTCTCCTCCCCTATAAGTTGCCACAAGAGTTCCAATAGACTCTCTAATTCGTGTCAGAGTCTCATTCTCAGACTCCCAGATGGTGGACTTGGTAGAAAGAACTGGCTTATTTAGAAGTTTTTGCTGCTCTTTGCCAAATGGACTCATTGAGTCGCATGTCCAATATTCATCGCTAGCATAGAAATTTTTGACCTTTGGAGGTTGAAGAAGTACATACATATCTACGCTCACACCAACCAAAGACTCTGAGTCAAGGTTGGAGATATTTTTTATCATATAGTCTTTTGTAGACCATGGAAATGTGGGGAAAAAGGTAGTAGGCCAAGGGTCTTCACATAGGTGAGTAATAAAACTTTTTAGCTGAGCTTGAAGGTTCTCATCGGTTGCAACATCAGAATAATTTTTTCTTCTGTCATAAAAACTTTTTAAAGTTTTATCCATATCTTGCCAAGCCCTAAAAGATGGCAAAAGTTTGTAGCTCTCAGGGGCATCGATGAGAAGAGCTAGGTTCCCAATATTTCTAGCTTTTTCTGCAGTAATTAGTGCAGGGTAGATTTTGTTAGCAGAAATACTGGTAGTGGGGGCTATGCCTACAACAACCAAATCAAATTCAGAGAGAAACTGCTCATCCCAATTTAGATTAGGGTTAGACAGTTGCGCATCGATTCCAGCATCTTTAAAACTTCTAACTAGAAGATTAGAAAAAGTTGGAGTTCTCTCGACATGGATTTTAGAAGCTTGCTGAGCAGTTGAACCAGTAACTAAGACTTTCATAATTCCTCTGTTCTTAAACTTATTAGTAGAAGGCCACCCAACGATTTACGCTGGGCGGCCTTCTACGATTCTTTCTAGATTTAGAAAGGAGCTGCAGGAGCCGCCGCTGGGGCTGGCGCTGGAGCTGGAGCAGGTGCAGGAGCTGGTGCTGCTGCAACTGGTGGAACTGCTGCTGCTGGAGCTGCTGATGCAGTTGTAGCAGGATAGTAGTTCTTGATTTCATTTCGCTTCTGGCCCTGATAGGTCTTCTGACCAATCTGTGCACGAAACTTTCGTCCAGCAAGTGCTGCTTCAATCTGGGCATTTGTTGGAGCTGGTTGACGGTCAAAGAACTCACGAGTTAGACCGAGAGCTCCCATCTTGCGGAAGAAAATTCCAAGTGCAGTCGCATTGTCTGGGGAAACTGTTAGGTTGTCCCAAACTAGACGCTTTGCAAAAGCTCCTGATTCAACTTGAGCCTTTAGGCTGAACATTGTCTTTCCAGACTGTGCAACCTTAGCTACAGCTTCGACAACGACTAGGTCGTAGTCTCCGTCTGGTAGTGGTTCGTAAGATGCTGTCTCTCCAGCATTCTTAATTAGGTCTGACCAATTGAGAGTACTCATACGCTCGCTTCTTTCTTGCTAGTGGTGGTTTTTTCGGCTTGAGCAGTTTGCTTTGGACCGAAGATGGTGTCAAGCATGATGTCAATCGAGAGTTTGTCTTGCTCCACGATTGCTCCTAGACGTCCTTGAACTCGTTCTCCTGCTTCGTATTCGTGCGTGCGCTCGACATACATACGACGAACCTTGTAAGGAGGTTGCAACGGGTCAGGATTAGGGAATTGCTCAATAGTCAATGCACCAAGAATGTCGTAGAAATATGGTGCCTGAATAGCAAGCTGTCCCTGTAGATATGGACGATGCTTCCCATCCTGAGTCACACGGGACATAGCTGTTAGAACAACTGCCTCGAGTGGGTTGGTTGGGTGCATTGTGAGGTCACGAAGGTCACGAAGAAGGCCACCCATGTGACGAAGTAGTTCGCCCCACTGTTGCATCTTCATTTGTTCATTACCAGCAATGCTGTCCATGCACTTGACCTGCAACTCTGAAATAGAGTCGATAATCAAGGACTTAAAGTGGTGCTTTCCTAGCTGCAACCACTGATATGTTTTGATAACAGTGTCGTAGTCACGTACTGGCACTACAACGGTGTCCCAAGTTCCATCTGCGATTGGTGGTTCCTCCCGCAATGGGTCCCAATACTTAACGACGATAGGCAAGAATCTGTGTCCGCCTTCAACGTCAAGCATGAGTCGTGGGTATGGTGCGGTTACGGCAAAAGTTGACTTACCAACCTTTGATTCTCCGTAAACCATTACGGTCAGAGACCGTTGGATTTCACTCATGCGTCACTCGTTTCCTTTAGTTTCTTCTTGACCATAGTAAGCATATGGATCTGCTACTACGAAGTTATCACTGATTGCTTGTTCTGCGGCACTGCCATCATCAACAAGTGTGCAAACAGTGAAGAATGGGCACTTCCACTTGCAGTCACGCGAAGGGCGTGGATACGCATGGAATGCTGGGTTCTCACCCTCATCCAATGCCTTTCTAACACGCATCATGTCGGCAATAGTGCCGTGCAGACGGTCCCAGAAAGAGCGCAGGGTGAAGATGTTGTGCCGTACTTCGATTTGGTCGTAGAACGGCGGACGTGCCGCTGCAGAGCGTCGAACCTTCTTCAACATTGTGAAGATGCCGCCGTCTGAGCGTTCTGACTCATCATTCTTGGTTGATTCCAAGAGCATGTAAGTCAAAATCTGTTCATTCATTGGTGCAAGGTTGGCAAAGTCAGAAAGAGAACCGCCAACAGTTTTGAAGTCACGGAACATACGAACTCCATCGCCTTTGCGACGTACACGCATGTCGAGCTTTCCTTGTAGTTCAACTTCTCCATTGAAAAGTGGAGCAACAATAGTTTCTTCTGTAGAAATCATTTCAAGTTCGGCATCAATGCCGTTCTCTTCAACCCATTGGAGATATCCCTCCAACATGATGTGACCAAGTTCGCCTTCTTTTTCTAGCTCTGATACATCTTTAAAATCTGCTAGTAAAAGCTGCTTTTCAGCATTAAGAATATTTGCGTGAGCCTGTAGTAGAGGGGTCCCATTTGCATAGTAATCATCTAATGCAGCGTGAATTCTGCTTCCTAGAGCAAGAGCTCCAGTCGCATCTTTATATTTTGGTTGTAGTCGTCGATAGTAGGTAAACCACCATCTGCGACGGCAATCTTTGAACGTCTGAATCTCGCTGTTGGAGATTCTAACTACGTCGCTCATAGTAAACCTGCCTTATCGTCCTTGAGTAGTTTTAGTAATTGTGTTTGGTCTTGAACAATGTCTTCAAAGTTCTGAGCCTTCTTCTCAAGAACATCAATAACACGCTCTTCGATAGTTCCTTCAGTTACATAGTCCGTAATAACAATTGAGTCATGAATTTCTGACCCAATGCGGTGTACTCGGTCTAGTGCTTGCTTGTGGTCAACAAGTGACCATGGGCGCTGAAGCATTATTAGGCGACGAGCAGCAGTGAGGGTTACACCAACACCACCAGCTTGCGCTGTGAATAGAATCCACTTTGTCTTTCCAGACTGGAAGTCGTCAATAGCTTTCTGACGCTCGTCCTCATTTTGAGCACCAGTAATTAGACCATGTGGAATGTTTTTCTTAGTCATCGCTTCGCTAAGAAGTTCAATAAGCTGACGAGAGACAGCACAGACAGCTACAGAGTCGTCACCAAAGTCATTGTTGTTAATGTCATCCATTAGAGCATCGACTTTACAAGAAGGCTCTGTCAAATAAACACGGACCTCACCAGTTTGTTCGTCTGTCTCTAGTACTGCAGAAGAGCTAGCAAACTGAACTAGACGCAGAGTCTGAGTCAAAATACTTGGTGCAGCAATAGCTCCACCACTCTCAAGTTCTGCAATCATGGTGTCACGCATCTGCTCGTAAGCTTTTTTCTGCTTAGGTGACATCTCGATGTCTCGACGTTCGTTGATTACTTCAGGTAGCCAAGGAAGCACCACAGACTTAAGCATTCGACGCATAACTGGTTGCACAGACTTATCAAACTCTGCCTGCATTGTTGGCTTGACACCGATAACAATCATTCCGCCAAATGCATTGAGCATTGTGTCAACCATGCGCTCAATCCAACGAGTTTTGCTAGGCCAGTCTTTTGGAGAGAGCCAGTGGAGGATTGACCACAGGTCAACAACATCTTTTGCAATCGGAGTACCAGTTAGTGCAAATCGAATGTTTGCATCACCCGTAGCAGCCCAGAGAGCGCGAGTCTGCTTGCTCTTAGGTTCTTTAGAACGGTGAATCTCATCTGCAACTACAGACTTGAAATCAATCTCGTTCAGTTCTCGCTTGTGCACTTCACAGCGGTTTTGGCTTACTGACTCATCGTGTCCACCGCAGTCGGAGCATCTGGTTAGAGCCACAGACCCGTAGGGAGCAAGCCTTGAGTGGCCTCGCAAAGCCTCCCAGTTAATGATGATTACATCTGCATTGCTATCGAACTGTTTTTTGCGCTGGACAGCAGAACCCTTAATAACTTGGGTTGTTACTCCTGGCCACCATTTCTGGAACTCTCTTGCCCAGTTCTTCTTTAGGGTGTTTGGGCAAACAATTAGTGCAGGAAACACCTCTTCGCCTCTATCTTGAAGCTTCTTTAGGGCACGAATGGCCTGAGCAGTCTTGCCAAGGCCTGGTTCATCTGCTAGTAGTGCTCGCTTAGCGGTTGCAAGGTACTCAACGCCCGCTCGTTGGTGTGGGAAGAGGTCTTCATCCCCTTCAGCCTCTAAAGCCTCTCTAAGGGCCATAGAAGGCGAAATACGGGCATTTAATTCGTTGGTAGCCCATTCAGTCAGGGCTGGACCTATCTCAAGGTCGTGGAGGAATGTAGAGCGCAGGGCAAGGCAACTTGACCAACTTAGTGGGATTCTCCAAAGCTGGTCCTCAGCGGACCATTTAGAGCCTGGAATTGACTTGCATAGGTCTTTAAATCGCCATTCGGCTTTTACTACAATGTGGGTCTTGGTATCGTCAAGTTCCACTATTACTGGCATTTGTCACCTTCTGTCGCTATGTCTACATACTATCACAAAAAACTAAAAAACTTTTTATTTCTTGATAGTTATTTTTCCTTGTCTAAGAGTACACGAGGAATCCAACCTTGCTTGGTTAGAGCCAATAGGGCGTGTCGAATTGCATCGTTTGCGTGCCCTTCCCCGCCTACATGCCAAGTGCCTATCTTTTTGAGGGCCTCGTTGGGGAACATATTTTTAGCATCCACGGGGTTCTGCATCCAAATACCTTCCACTGGGTAGCCAGCCTCACGGCAGAGGTGCTTCAGGACACCAATCTGCTCTAGAGAGTAGGGGGCTTGGCTGTTTCGAACAGTAGCCGCATTTATAATAAAACGTTCACAAACTACCTTCATTGATGGCGCAGTCATACCCTGAGCCATAACCGCTCGAATATCTGATGCAAAGTCCTCAGGCTGAGACTCCATTGAGTAGACCTTAACTGGCAAATCCTGCTCACCGCCAGACCAGCTAATCAAAGCAATCCCAGTTGCTTTACCTGGGTCTACAGATAAGACTGAAAAATTAGCGTTCATGTCCACACCACCTGCGAGATGCCCATGCGTTCGAGATAGCTTTCGCAACGCTTGCACGGGCGTGATTCAGCAGGCCCACCAGTAGCAGAAATACGAGCGACGTAAAGAACAGCCCGTCGAGCACGTCTTCCCGCAGCGAGGACAGCCGCTGTCTCAGCGTGGATGTGCGAGGCTCTCCATCCTTTGTCACTTACGTTTCCTACCCTTCTATTAGTTGCTTCAGCAATAATCTTTCCGTTAGATACCAAAATAGCGCCGTGCTTGTATCGACACTTGCTGGTCTTCGCGACTTCGAGTGCCTTTTCCAAGTACTTGTTCATTATTCGTACTTCTGTCCCCAATTCTGAAGTGGTCCTTCAACATCTGCTGTCAGAGGCACTGCCCAGCCTTCTCGAGTAGTCATACATTCCTTAACTAGTTGTTTGATTTCTTCCGCTTCCGATTTAGGAGCTTGTAGAACAATTTCATCATGGACTGGAACAATTAGGTAGTCAGTCAAATCAGCTTGGTCAAGTTTCAAAAGATTTGATTTGAATACCTCGGCAGCACCGCCCTGAATCAAATAGTTAACAAGAGTGTAAGTACGGTCATCATCACAAGGAATGCGACGACCAGTCCAAGTGTGGACATAGCCCTGACCCTCATCACGAAAACGTTGTTGTCCTAAGTTATCGATGTGCTTTTGAAACTTAATCATTCCTGGATAATTAATATCAAACGAGTCTGACACTGCCTTCATCTGAGCTTCTGGCACACCAGCGGTGAGAGCCTGTTTTGCAACACCTGCTCCATACAGACGACCATAAACAACACCCTTGATGAGGTTACGACGCTTATCAGACTTTTGCATAGTTGGGTCGTTATATACCTGACGACCAATCTCAGTAAATGGGTCAGAGCCAGTTGCATCTGCCATGTTAAACAGATTGATGAGGTTTTCATCCCCTGAGAGAGAAGAGAACATGCGGAACTCAACCTGATCGAGGTCAGATGTGATAATTACGTGGTCTGGGTCTTTAGGGATAAAGGCTCGACGCACAGTTGCATCACCTTTAGGTAAAGTCTGCAACGCTGGGTCTGTAATTGACATACGAGAAGTTCTAGCAGCTACTGTTTTAATGGATGGGTGAAGAACTCCGTCTATGTTCATATTGATGAAGTTTAAGAAGTAAGTGCTTGCTAGCTTTTCTGCTTTTCTAACTTGCAAAACAATTTCGGCAAGCTCTTTTACTTCTGGGTTTCCTTCAATAACTAATTTGTCGAGCTGGTCTTTTGCAGCTGATTTTTGACCAGATGCAGTGAACTCTGTTATCTCAGCGCCAAGCTCTTCTAACATTCTGACTAGCTGTTGATTGCTGGTAATTGAACCACCAAACTTGTTATAAGCCCAGAGCTTTGTCTTTTCGGTGTAGTCGAGCAGCTCTTCGTACTTCTTCTTAGAGTAATCAACATCTACAGTTGCTCCGTTGATTTCCATTCGGGTAACTACTTTTCTGGCACCCATTTCAAGTTCGTAGGCTCTGCTGTATGGACCGTTTGGACCACACTTTTCCCAAAACATTTCCCATAGGCGCATTGTCAGAACGGTGTCGAGTGCACCATAAGACCAAAATGGTTCAAAAGTAATTGGAACAGTTACCCAAGTCCAACCATTTGCCGCGAGCTATTCATCAGGTTTGGTCTGCAAATGTGCAGCGTATGGGTCGATGTGTTGCGCTGAAAGCTCTTTCAAAGCACCAGAACCGAGAGGGTCAACAATGTGAGCCATAATCATGGTGTCGTGTGCACGCTCCCATGGGATACGCCACTTCGACTTAATCTCAAACCAACGAGCTTCGAAAGCAATGTTGTGACAAACCAACGGCCCATCAAACTTGTCCATAGCTTCGTAAAAAACGCCAGACCAATCTTCCCAAGGGATAGACCAGCCAGTCATCCCATCGCCTACTTGAACTAGGCGCAGTTGACCGTGCCATGGGGAAAGTGCATCTTTGCGAGCGCCACCTGGAAGCTCTCCAGTTTCTGTATCAACTGCAATAGCGTTGTATGGACGTCGCTCACCTAGCCAACGTAGGAACTCTTGAGCTTTGTCTACGTTGTCAACAAGCTTTAGTTGAACGCCTGTTAAATCTCGTCTCTCAGTCACTTAAATCTCTTTTCTAAGGAATCATCTCTATTCTATAGATTGATTCGATTTTTTCATCATATCTAGAGGCTTGCTCAAGAAGTCTTTGTGCCACGTGGGTTAGATATCTTGCACCACCAGCATCATACTTGTAAAGGGCGTCTAACACGGGTTCTGGGTCTTCCGACACCTGGGCCCAAGTTCTGTCCTTTTCTGGGAAAATGATAGGAAGGTTCTTGTTTGGATAGCATTCTTCGCAAGGTAGCGAATCTGATTTTAGCTCCTCTGAGCTAGCTTCTGTCAACCCATATCTTTTTACAAGAGGACAAGCAGCCCCATGAAATACAAGTGAGACACCCACACGTGAGAGAATATAAGAACCATTTTCGGTTTTGTAGAGTTTAAATTCAATCCATCGCGTAGAGCCACGACGCCATGAAGATGACTCACCTAAGAGACGACCGCTAAATTGGAGGGTACGAGAACCGTCCTTTACTTCATACATTATTGTGGTGTCTCCTCTCCGACTGGGTCGGTTGGCGTAGTTGAGTCATTTGGAATTGTCTCTCCAGTTACTGGGTCGTGACCATGGTCTTCTGTACCATCATGCACGTGGTCTGTAGTTAGAATTACTCCCAGCATTTGATTATTTACTGGGCTTTCAGGTCTGTAATAAATATCGTTCCACCACAAATGAGCTTCAGCGTTAGCCCACTCTAAGTTTTCCCAGCCTTTGATTGCCCAAGGATTAGAGCCTACTGGCTCATCTATAGCAATCATTTCAAGTTTTTGAGACTCATCTCTGATGTATTGAATGACATTGACTAGGTGTTCATATATAAGTTCTGCCGAGAATTCTTTTCGCTCTGTTTCATTAGCAAAGTGAAGTGCAGTGTGAACTTCCTCCCCGCTAGAAGCCGTGAAAATTTTGCAGATATATGGCTTATTGCCGGGGGTGTAATTTGCTTTAAACTCTATCATACGTTTTCTCTCAGTCTTTTAATCTCTTCTTTGAGAGATTCTATCTCAGATTGATGCTCTTTCAAGAGTTCAATAGCGAGTGTCACGAGAGTTCCATACTGAAGAGAAGCTACTTCCCCATTTTCATCATATCCTAGAATTTCTTCAATCCCAGCTTCTTGAACTTCTTCAGCGATATATCCATACATCCACTCGCGATACATGTTTTCTTGAAGTGTTCTGTATTCATTTCTGTATTTGTATTTTTTAAGATTCAAAAGCAAAAGCTTTTTAGGGTCAAAAGTATGGTCTTGAATTTCTTTCTTTGCTTTTCTTGTAGAAGTGTTGGAAAGAGTGTTACCAGTCAGAGTCAAACCGTGGGAGTGTGAACCAGTGTTGCTTCCACTGTGACCAGCGTGAGTTCCGCTTGGCCCAATCGCATAAGAAGTTCCTGGCAATGGGTGGGTGTGAGAGGCAACAGTAGTTCCACCAGAGTGGGTGTGGTTTCCTGCTGCTGCTTGGTTAGAGCCTGTTCCTAGAGAAACGCTAATACTTACTGCACCTCTTGCAGGGCCACCACTAATAATTGTTTTAGTTGCAGGAGAAGTGACATACACAGATTCTTGAGCAATATCATATTTAGCAGTTGTACCAATCATTGCTGAAGTAATTATAGGAATTCTTGCTCTTTCAAACTCACCGCTTGTAATTTTTGAAGCTGGAAGATTAGGAACTTTATCAACAGTAATTGCTGGAATACGAGCAGCATCAAAAGTTCCAGAGGTAATTTTTGAAGCTGGAAGGTTTGGAACTTGAGCAGCTGGCAGTGTTCCAGTAGTAATTTTTGAAGCGCTCAGACCGCTGGAAGCTAGTTTAGAGTTGTTAACCGCTCCATCAGCTAGTTCTCCTGTGTCAACAGCACTAGGTCCTATTTGAAGATTTGTAATACTGTTTTCTACAATCTTGCTTCCATTGATTGTTGCTCCAGTAAGCTCTCCTCGTATTTTAGAGGCTGTGATTCCATTAATAGAGTCAATATGTCTATCTAGGACAGCGCCACTATTGATTGCATCTGAGTCAACTGCATTTGTTGCAAGCTCTTCAAGACCAACAGCATTCAAGTCAATTTCAGAAGCTTTTACAGCCCCCGTGGCAATTTCATCTGAATCAACCCCGTTTTGAGTAATTTCAGAAGTTCCAACTGCATTAGACGCAATTTCGTCATTACTTACGGCATCAGTAAGAATATTTTCACGGTAAACAGCATCAACTCCAAGCTCATCGGTACCAACTGAGTTGCTAACAATCTCGGCTGAGTCCACTGCGTTAGTGGCAATTTCGTCGTTGCCTACCGCATCTGTAAGCATATTTTCTCTATAGACAGCGTCAAGGCCAAGCTCGCTGGTGCCAATTGAATTCTCTCTTACGTTTTCGGAGTCAACAGCATCAAAATCAAGCTCAGAAAAACCAACAGAGTCTTGAGCTATCTCGCGGGAAGTTACTTGGCTCTCCCCAATGTTTGAGCTGATAACAGCATCAAGTGCTAGCTGGTCTGATGCAACAGATCTTGGTTGTAGATTATTCTTTTTTACAGAATAGTTACCTAACCTTGAGGGGGCTGGTCGTGATTCCAAATACTTTAGACGCTTTTGTACGTCAGAAATAGAGCCTGTAATACTGCGGCTTCTTGTACGCCTTCTACTCGCCACGGGTCTTTGCCTTCCAATCTGTCACTAGTTCAAGGTCTACTGTCTCTGGAAAAGTTGGACTATCAGGGACAGAAACTTTATATGAGTTTATCTTTCTAATAAGGAACTGATTTCCTGCTTCTTGGTCAGTAGCCATACGTTGACGCACAAACTCATCGTCAATAATGATGGTGCACCAGTCTCCTGGAAAGTAGGTGCCAATTATTGGGGATAGAGAACCGTTTACTTGAATGTTGTATGTGCCAATAGGAGGCAGAGATTCATACAAATAGTCTCTAGCGTATTCCCACAAAGTCTGCTCATTTTCTACCCCATCTAGTTGCTCAACTTGGTCTAGAAGAGGCCAGCTTCGTCCTGAAAGGTTAGAAAGAAGTTCTGTAGATGAGGCCCCAGCGTATGGCTGGCTTGCTTCATCATTCATATCTTCAATACTTCCAACTACAAAGAATCGAGTAGCAGACTCCTCGGCGCTTTCATCTATAGTAAAACTAGCGATATTGCCTGGATACTCAAAGACTATTTTGTCTGCGCCATAGTCTTCAGGAACTAAAACAGAACCAAGCTCTGGCTTTTGTAGCTGGTCAACTGGTAGCAGTTTGAATGTTCGAGTAAATGACGCTGTGTCATAGTCGTAGTCGCAGTCAATTCGATACTCGAAAGCACCATCAATTGAGTTTGAATAGTCCTCGAGAATTTCTCCAACAGTTTTTTGTTGGAAGCCTCTAATAATTAGAGTGTCACGATAAATGTTGCTTTTTTCTGAGGTATTAAGTCCGACTCCAATATCTGCATTTGAAACGTAGCTACCAAAATCTCCGTAGACAACTTTGCTACCAAAAGTAGCAGTACCTCCAGACACTGCTGTCGGAGGCTGATTTAAAATAGCCCCTGTAAAATACTCTAAACTGTTTGCACTTGGGACAGCCGTGACAACAACCCTTCCATTAAATGTTGTGTCCAAAATACCGCTAAAGAAACTGTCTACACCCTCAACTAAAACAGTTTGCCCCACTACAGCCCCATGAGTCCTGTCTAACACAATTCGAGCAGTTCCGTTGGTGACTGATTTAGTAGTTACGTTGAAGATGTTGAGGCCAACTGTTGTTGTAGGTGGTACATCTGGACCAGAGAGCTCAAATCGAACTGACTGTTTGTTCGGGATTTCTGTTACAAAATGAGTGCCATCTAATCCAGAACCAACTTCATATACATCTATCTCTTGACCAGCAATAATGTCATGATCTTTATTAAAAGTCAGCGTTACTACCCCCGCTGAGCGCTCTTTTTTGACTACAGGAATGTCAAAGCTAATACCTGGACGGATAACTTCATTCTGAAAACTTACTCCTCCAAGGTCAGTGTTAATTCTGTAAACTAAGTCTCTAGCAACGTCAAAAGTATCTGCCAAAAGACGAACAGCGCCCGAAGTGCTATTTCCAGACACATTTCCAGATGGACTGTTGTATGTAAATCTATTTGCCGCTGGGACACCTGTAATTGTGTAATCGCCATCTACTGCAGGACTTACGATGGAAAGTCTTACTTTTTGTCCCACTGAAAAACCGTGAGGGGATTCAGTGGTAATAGTAGCTACTCCACCAGAAATAGCGAAAGCGGTAACTCCAATAAATTCTGAACCGTACACAAGAGTTTGCCAGATGTTTCTGTGGTACAAATAGCTAACAAATTCAGCACCATCTACAGACAATTCTTGACTAGTTACGTTGTACTGACGAGACCAAATTATTCCGCCCCAAACACAGACGCCGTTGCGCATGACGTAAAGACCAGTGCGACCTGGCATAGTAGCTTCGTAGAGGTCTAGAGCTTTTGTGCTTGGGATGAACGGGATAGTTCCAGAAAAGCCGCCAGCTTTTTTATTGGCTCTTTCGTAAGACACATTCTTAAAAGGAACTTCAGAAATAATCTCGTTGCTCAGCAGGTCAGTAAGAAAGTATCTGTATTCGACGCTTGTCTGTAATGTCATTTCATTATCCTTTTGTTAGCCAAGCCATCCAGAGCGATAGTAGATTCTAAGGCTACCCGTAGATTCAGGGTTTCCTGCATCTTCAAACTCGATAATGTTTGGACCTGGTGCTAGTTCAATAAAATCAGCTAAGACATCTACATAACCTCGAGCACCCTCAGGCACTCCATTAAATGCCACATCTCGGTTTTTAGTTTCAATTTCTAGAACGTCAGAGCTTAGGACTGCAGTTGCGTTTTGAACACCTGGAGTGAATTGGATGTCGTTCTTTTTAATTGCTTTACCACTGGCTTGAATCTTTGCAATAGTGTCAGAAACGCTGGCAGTTCCAGCAGCACCAGAGAATGGAAGGCTTCCAGAAACTCTAGCTGAACCAGCAGGAATAACGTCTGTGTAATCAACAAGATCGCTAGCTTGTATGTAAGCATCTGCAGGCTCGGCGTTAGCGATGTCTGAACCTGATGCGACATAAGTAAAAGTGTTCGCATTTACAATCGAAGCAACTGTAAAGTCGCCATTCACACTTGTTGCAAGATTGATAGCTTTAATTGGATTACCAAGGAAATAGTCGTGAGGGCTAACAGTAGTTACTGTGACAATATTATTTTTTCTAGAGTAAGACTTCACTTTTCTGGTGACTGGATTAACGTACCCTGTCACCGCCTGAGTAGGGGCAATGTTAGGAGAAGACACAGAGAAAGCTATTGTGGTGTTACTAGGTACAGCAGTAATCGTGCGTTGACCATCCAAAGCAGTTGCTAAGAATTGAATGTCTACTTTCTCTCCAATCACAAAGTTGTGAGGAGTAGTTGTGGTAACAAACGCTGTGTTAGAAGTTACATAATAAACAGAGACAGACCTTCTATTCGCATTTACTTTTTCATACTGGAATCGGTTAGGTAGAGGAGTTGCGGTGATTGTATATGAGCCGTCGAAATAAGTATCTACACCGCTAATTGCTACTGTCTCTCCAACAACAAATCCGTGTGGAGCAGCGGTATCAACATTTACAAATCCTGGAGCAATAGCTTTTCTGATAATGTCTACCGCATTTGTACGGGTTGCAGCATAGCTAAATTGATTAGATGATGGAACAGCAGTTACAGCATAAGAACCATCAAAGGGGACTCCCACTCCAGTAACTGTAACAGTGTCTCCAACAATAAACTGATGGTCGCTAGCTGTAGTTAGAGTGGCAATGTTAGAAACAATTACTTTCCCAGTTACTGACTGAGGCGGCACACGGGTCTTTGAGTAGGTAAAGCTATTAGATGTTGGAGTATTAAGAATTACATAAGCTCCATCAAACAAAGTATCTACTCCAGAAACAGTAATCTGGTCACCATTCGAGAATCCATGAGGTGAGGTGGTTTCTAGGGTTGCCACGCTGTTTGACAGGCTCTTAGACAAAATACTTTGGACTGAAGCAGCTTCTGTGCTGAAAGTAAATGTTGTATCAGTTGGTGTAGATAAAATTGTGTGCTCACCATCAAAAGGCTCACCAACATTTGAGATATAAACAATATCACCGACTGCAAACTCATGTTTAGTTGTGGTTGTAAGGGTGGCTACGTCAGTCAATTTTTGGACGTCAAAAGAGAGTTGCTTGTTTACAACTGCTCTAGTAATGCTTCCCTTTAAAGACTTTGTAATTAAAATGAGTTTGTCTGTGGTTCTGTTATACAAAGTTGCAGGTGAAGTAATAGGACCGCTGACTTCAAAAATACATGGAACAGGGTAATTTCCAATATTTGTGACTGTACCAGTGCCGTCGTACCCGATAGTAATGTTTTTAGCTGGAATTTCTGCAACGTTGTACCCATCTGGGCTGGCATCATTCCATGAATACTTAATTGGGTCAGCAGCACGTAGACCAATCTCAAAGTTAGTGCGTCCTCGTGCATTTTCTGTTTGAATCTGAACTTCTCCGCTAAGCCTTACAAAAGATGCTCTAATCGGGTCATTGCCAGTCTTTAGCCACACACCTTTGTAAACCAAGTCGCAGGCTGCAATTAATCTGTCTCGAGCGGCCTCTACCTGAGATGGGCTTTGCACTAAGAAGGTTCCTCGCAAGATTAAATCACGAGCGTTATAGCGACCTTGTACGTCGTAAGAGCCATCACCGAAACCTCGAGCAATGTTAGGCATTTCTGCTGATGGCATTGACCACCAGCCTTCGATGTCTGTGACCACCCAAACAACGCCAAACTCATCGATGGTGTTGAAGATGAAATCCCCAAGAACGATGTTTGCTTGAAGTTTAAGTTTTTCGATGTAGTCAGGTTGTAGGGGAGTTAAACCTCTATCTACATAAAAGTTTTCTTGACCTTGATTGTAGGAAGACATTTTATGCAGCTCCTCGTCTCATCTGGTAAGCAAGCTGACGTGACACAAGGCTAGCTAGCTCACGCTCATCCATACCAGCAGATGGGTAAACATTTACTGTCACACCCTTACCAACACCACCACTTAGGTAGTCAATCATTGCCTTGTCACGCTTTGATAGACCGTCTGGGTCCAAAGGCTCAACGCGCTCTGGGCGACCAGCTTCTGCCAACTGCGCTAGAACACCACCCTGAGTTGCTGGAACAATTCCACCCATAGCCAGCTGAGGTATTCTTATGTCAAATTTTGGAACTTGGAAACTACCAAGTTTAAATCCTCCAAGTGTGAAGCCTTTACCAGCAATATTACTGTTCCACCAAGATTTAGCTGATTTCCAAGCAGACTCTAAACCACTTCTTAGGAATCCAAATATGTCTCCCGCTGCACCAGTAAATTTGCTTGGCAAAGTCTTTAAAAAGTTTGGAATGTCTTTAGTAAAAAAGTCAGTTGTTGTCTTCCACGCCGTGCTGACACCCTTACTTAAAAAGTCCCAAATAGCTTTAGCGCCATCGGCAAATGTTTTAGGCAGCCCAGCAATAAATGGAACAACTTTTTTAGTAAAGTAGTCGCTTATTGCAGTGAAAACTGGACCTAGTAGAGTTGTAATCCAGCTCCAGAAATTGGAAAGATTTCTTACAAACCTGTTTGGAGTGTCTAATAGCCATGGAACTAGAGTTTTACTGAACCAATCACCAATAGCGGTAAATAGAGGACCCAGTAGATCTGTAATCCATCTCCAGAAAGTAGATAAATTTCTTACAAATCTATTTGGAGTATCTAACAACCATGGAATCAAAGTTTTACTAAACCAGTCACCAATAGCAGTAAACAGAGGGCCTAACAAATCTGTAATCCATTTCCAGAAGTTTTTAGCTGCTTCTAGAAATTTTCCTGGCAAGCCTTGAAGGAATGGAATAAAGCTATTTGTGAACCAATCAGAAATGGCTGTTCCAAGGTTTGTGAAAAACTCTCCAATTTTTCTTCCAAACTCTTGGAAGAATCCCAAAACCTTTGGACCAAAGTCTTTGAAGAAAGCGACAATCTTGTCCCAGTTTTCGATAATAAGTGGAGCAAGAAGTAGAAGAATTCCAATAGGACCACCTAAAAGAGATAGCCCTCTACTAGCAATTCCAGCGGCTTTTCCAAGTCCAATTAGAGCACCACGCTTAAGCTTTGCTGCCCCCGTAGCGCCCTTCATACTAACCGCTGACCTGTAAAGCTTAGTTTGGAGAGTACTTAAGTTAGTTATAGTCTTTCTATAGTTTGCTATGTTTCCAAAAATAGCTTTTCCAAAGAAACCAATTGCTTTTCCAGCAAGTCTGAACGCCCTAATAATTGCAAAAGCTCCACCAGCTAGTAGAAGCAGCGTTGATACACCAGGTAGCTTTAGGAACGCATTGAATACACCAACAATTAAGTTAAGTGTGTCAAAGAATATCTTGATAGCGCCACTTTGAGTCAGAAGAGCTACAAACTCAGAGAACGAGATAACCAAATCACCTAAAGAAGGAAGAGTTTTAGCTAGCTCTGTGCCAACTCCACCAAAGATATCTACTGCTTCATTTAGCTTGTCAACAAATACACCAAATTCAGGAGTAGCACCAATCTTTACGGCCTCGCCAATAATATTTCCAATTAGGTCAAGAACTTTTGTAAAGTTAATGGTTAGATTGTTTAAAAATGTGGTTAAGCCTTTATTGTCTGCTCCGCCTGAAGTGAATTCTTTCCACTTGCTAAAGGTGTCGTCAAAGTATTTGACAAAAATATCAGCGGCCCCACCAGGAGCAATGACATTAGCAATAATGTCGCCAATTGCTCCAAATCCTTCTTTAAAGGCTCCACCTAAGCCACTAGCAATTCTGTTGATGTTTTCGAAGAACTCAGTCAGCTCGCCTGTAGCCTGCTTAGCCTTCATTGTCTTTTCAAAGGTCTCCCCAAGACGCTGAATCCAGTCGCCAAACTTATCAATCAAAGGCTCGGCGGCAGCTAGAAGGGCAAGAAGTCCTCCGTAGAATCCTGCAGCACCCTTTCCTACTTTCCTGAGAAGCTCGTCGTTGTTTTTCCAAACAGTTTCTAAATTAGCTAAGTTTGTGCCCTCAGTAATTGCATTTGAAAAATCAATAGCAATATCGCCTAATACTCCACCTGTTCCTTGAAGTAGCGGAATAAGTCTAGGGAATAGGTTATCTACAAGATTTTGAATTGCTGTCTCAAGTTTAGGGAAGAGTTCTTTTCCAGCAGCAGCTTTTAGCTTTTTAAACTCGTCTTGAATGCTTAGTAGATACTTAACAAATCTTTGAGCCTCTGGTGACAAATTAGATAGAGCATCATTAAAGGCATCAACTCCAGGACCCTTCTGAGCATCTGTTAAGTCTTTTTGAGCATCAGCTACATCGCGAACAGCATCAGCAATCTGACGGTTTATGTCACGAACTGCTTTGCTTACCTTAGGGTCATCTGTTGCTTCATTTTTGGCATTTGCTGCAGCTTTATCAGCATCTGTAACAGCTTTTCTAGCTTTAGCTAAATCAATTGCAGCATCATTCTGAGCCTCAAGAGCATCTCTATACTCTGTTGTTTGCTGGATAGCAGTTTTTCTGTTGGTCTCAACTGTCTTAGCTTGGTCAGACTCTGCCTTCTTAAGGTCAGCGTTTCGGTCGATAGCTTTACGAAGATTTAGGTCAGCCTCAGCGAAGGCAAGCTCTGCTTCTTGACGTGCGCGAGAGTTAGGTGGGAGGTCTTGAACACGCTGGAGAGCCTCACGAGCCTTGATAAACTCAAGACGAGCCTTCTTTTCAGAGATAGCACCGCCCTCAACCTCGAAACGAAGTTGTTGAAGCTTTTCAATTGCGTCTTCTCTTGCTTGAGTTAGACGTTCTACAGTTCTTTTCGTGTTTTCTTGGGCATCTCTATACGCACGTTCTGAGCGAGATGCAGAAATTTTTGCATCAGCAAGATTTTCTTCTGCTTCTACTTGCCGCTGAGTAAGTTGAGCAAGGAGCTCTGGTTTAGCTTCTTCTTGGAGA
>JACCDX010618050.1_pt1 | contig 23938 bp, 24 predicted proteins | sample 7449681 | NCBI WGS metagenome assembly JACCDX01 (sample SAMN15323450, study PRJNA562643) | freshwater metagenome | isolation source: river surface water | place: USA:Blue River Watershed | collected 2017-08-18
ATTACTTCACCATCGCTTTCAATACGGAGGTGAAAAATCCAAGTCCATCTTCACCAGGGCCAGTTAATGAATCAACCGCATGCTCGGGATGTGGCATTAAGCCAACGATATTTCCGCGTTCGTTGGTGATGCCCGCAATTAAATTTCTAGATCCGTTTGGATTTTCACCAACATAACGCGCCACGATACGACCTTCGCCTTCAAGCATCTTTAAAGTCTCATCGTCACATTGATATGAGCCTTCACCATTCTTCAATGGAATAACAATCTCTTGGCCCTCGCTATATGAACTTGTCCAAGCAGTACTGTTATTTCCAATTCGAATCTTCTGATCGAGACAGAGGAAGTGGAGGTGTTGGTTTCGGGTGAGCGCACCTGGAATCAAGTGCGCTTCTGCGAGCACTTGGAAGCCATTACAGATACCGAGTAACGGCATTCCGCCCTTCGCTGCTGCGATGATCGGCTCCATCACCGGCGAGAAGCGTGAAATAGCGCCACAACGGAGGTAATCACCGTAAGAGAAGCCGCCCGGGAGAATAACTGCATCTACACCTTTGAGGTCGGCATCATCGTGCCAGAGCGAGATCGCCTCGCCGCCGGCATATCGAACTGCGCGGGCCGCGTCACGATCATCGAGCGTGCCGGGAAATGTAACTACACCAATCTTCATCGAGCTTACTTCTCTACTCGAACTGTGAAGTTCTCAATCACCGGGTTGGAGAGCAACTTCTCAGCTGCGACTTCAATCTCGGCTAATTGAGCAGCAGTTGGCTCTCCGTCAACTGTAATTTCAAAGCGCTTTCCTTGACGAACATCGGTGGCGAAGGAGAAGCCAAGGCGTGGCAGAGCTGCAGCAACTGCCTTTCCTTGTGGGTCGAGGATCTCTGGTTTCAACATTACATCCACCACGATAGTTGCCATTTTCTTACTCCTTCTTCCTTGGTTGATAAAACTAAAACTTATTTCCGGTGATGCGTTCGAAAGCTTCCTCATATCGAGCAGCGGTCTTCTCGATAATTTCGGTTGGTAGCTCTGGTGGTGGAGATTTCTTATCCCAACCACTTGATATGAGCCAGTCGCGCACAAACTGCTTGTCAAACGAAGGTTGTGATTTACCTGGTGTCCAACCGGCTAACTCCCAGAAGCGAGAAGAATCAGGGGTAAGCGCTTCATCACCCCACGTGACTGTGCCTTCGGTATTTGCGCCAAACTCAAATTTGGTATCGGCGAGGATTATTCCTCGACTTAGCGCGTATTCGGCAGCGGTGTCATAAAGCTTCAGCGTTGTAGCACGAAGGTCCTCCGCGATATCACGACCAACAATCGCAGCTGCACTCTCAAAATCAATATTGATATCGTGATCGCCTACTTCGGCTTTGGTCGCCGGAGTGAAGATGGATTTATCTAATTTCGATCCATCTTGGAGCCCATCGGGAAGCGAATTTCCGCAGACCGCTCGGTTCTCTCGATATTCAACAAGTCCGCTACCGGTGAGATAACCGCGAGCAACACATTCGATCTCAAACATCTCAAGCGGCTGCACAATCACAGCACGGTCCATTACCGAAGCTGGAACATCTTCAGTCACGATGTGGTTAGGGACGATATCGCCAAGGAGTTCAAACCAGAAGAGCGATAATTGGGTCAAAATAGCGCCCTTATTAGGGATTATCGAAGGCAATACCCAATCAAAGGCAGAGATGCGATCTGAAGCAACGAGCAGGATTTCGCCCTCATCATTGCTATAGAGATCGCGCACCTTTCCGGTGCGGATATGGGTCCAGCCATCAATTGCTGGTGCAACTGGTGCGCCGGCTGCGCCAAATCCACTCATCGAATAGAACCTGGCTGGTAGCTGGCAGCTTTTGAATACTTCTTCGCGATTGCCTCAATTGTTGTTACAACGCGGCCAACTTGTTCGCGGGCGTCACCGGTGAATTCAAGTGGATTGCCAATTAGCGCTGCGAGTTGGTCGCGATCTAATGGAATACGGCTATCGCTCGCGAGAGCATCTACTAAATTATTTGACTTACCTTCGCGCATACCGAGCGCTGCAGCAACTGCGTGCTCTTTAATCGCCTCATGTGCGACTTCGCGACCAACTCCAGCTTTTACTGAAGCCATAAGAATTTTAGTTGTCGCAAGGAATGGTAGGTAACGCTCGAGCTCTGCGCTGATTACCGCTGGAAAGGCGCCAAACTCATTGAGTACTGTGAGAATTGTTTCCAGCAAACCATCCATCGCATAGAAGGCGTCGGCTATCGCTACTCGACGAACCACGCTACAAGAGACATCGCCTTCATTCCATTGATCACCAGCTAGCTCTGAGACCATCGATGAATAGCCGCGCAAAATTACCGAAAGACCGTTGACTCGTTCGCAAGAGCGAGTATTCATCTTATGCGGCATTGCCGACGATCCGACCTGGCCTGCCTTAAATCCCTCGGTGACCAACTCTGCTCCAGCCATCAAGCGAATGGATGTTGCTAGAGACGAAGGCGATGCCGCCAACTGAACCAGTGTTGTAAGAACCTCATAATCGAGAGAGCGCGGATAAACCTGACCGGTTGAATTTAATACTCGATTAAATCCAAGTTCGCTGGCGATCGCTTCTTCAAGTTTCTGATGTGTAGCGGAACTTCCAAGAAGATCGATTGAATCCTGAGCGGTGCCCACCGGGCCTTTAATTCCACGCATTGGATACCGGCTCTGCAGACTCTCTAAGCGCTCAAAGGCGTAGAGAAGCTCTTCTGCCGCCGATGCGAATCGCTTACCCAAGGTGGTGATTTGCGCCGGCACATTATGTGACCGACCAGCCATTGGTTGTTCTGCATAGAGCGAAGCCTTTGCTGCAAGTTGTGCCAAGAGAGCAACAACTTTTCCATGAACGATGACGAGACCGTTCTGGATCTGAAGCGCTTCAATATTTTCAGTTAAGTCACGGCTGGTCATGCCAGCATGAATTGCCTCATGTCCTGCTAGGGCATTGAACTCCTCGATACGAGCCTTTACATCGTGGCGAGTTATCTTTTCGCGAGCATCGATGGATGCCAGATCGACGTTATTGATTACCTTCTCGTAATCAGCGATGACCGCAGCGTCAATTGGGTGGCCAAGTTGAGATTGAGCGCGAGCGACTGCAATCCATAACTTACGCTCGGCGATGATCTTCTGCTCTGGCGCGAAGACTTTACGCATCTCATCAGATGCATAACGGCTAGCTAGTACGCTCATGGTTCCCCTTACTTGCTGCTAGTGCGATATCTGAACGGTAGAAAGATTTGCCAAAGGTGATGTCGGAGATAGTTTCATAAGCTGCTGTTCGTGCAGCTGCAAGATCTCTGCCTACGCCAGTAACAGTAAGTACGCGACCGCCACTTGACACTAAACGCCCACTGCTATTGGAAGTGCCGGCATGGTAAATCCGCGCATTTGAAGTGGCAGGTAGCGAAATCTCAGCTCCAGTCTGAGGTGCGCTCGGATAACCCTCGGCTGCAACAACAACTGTCACTGCGCTCTCATCGCGCCAGTTGAGAACTGTGTCATCGAGATTATCGGTTGCCGCATTAAAAAGAAGAGTTGCTAGCGGTGTTGTAAGGCGAGGAATCAAAACTTGCGTCTCTGGATCACCGAAACGCGCATTAAATTCAATCACTCGAATACCGGACTTGGTGAGAGCTAGGCCGGCGTAAAGCAAGCCTATGAAAGGGGTTCCGCGTGCTGCCATCTCAGCAATCATTGGCGCTAAGACTTTCTCGTATGTCTCTTCGACAATATCTTCCGGCGCCCATGGCAGCGGTGAGTATGCACCCATACCGCCGGTATTTGGCCCTTCATCATTGTCATAGGCTCGTTTAAAATCTTGTGCAGGTTCCATCGCGAGGATGTTGCGACCATCTGAGATTCCAAAGAGTGAAATCTCAGGACCATCGAGGAATTCTTCAATTACCACTCGCGAGCAACTCAGGGCATGCTTTAAGGCGAGGTCACGATCGTGAGTTACGACAACACCTTTTCCAGCAGCCAATCCATCATCTTTGACCACATATGGCGCACCGAAGGTATCGAGTGCGTGATTAATCTCTTCCTCTGAAGTGCAGGTAAAGCTATGTGCAGTTGGCACACCAGCATCGCGCATTACACCCTTTGCAAAATCTTTTGAGCCCTCGAGTTGAGCCGCAGCTTTAGATGGGCCAAAGACCGGAATTCCGATTGCACGAATTAGGTCGGCGACGCCATTTACCAATGGAACTTCTGGACCGATGACAACGAGATCAGCTGCAAGTGATTTTGCTAATGCGACGAGAGCATCGTTATCTGTAACTGCAACTGGATGGAGAGTTGCCACCTCTGCGATACCTGGATTTCCAGGCGCCGCATGGAGCTCAGTACAAGCTGAGTCTGCATGGAGTCCTAGTGCGAGTGCGTGTTCGCGACCGCCGCTTCCGACTAGGAGGATTTTCATGGTTTAGATGAAATCCTTTACGACGATTGTTTGATCGCGCCCGGGACCTACACCAATCGCACTCATGGGAGCACCTGAGATTTTCTCTAAGAAGGTGATGTAATCCTGCGCATTCTTTGGCAGCTCAGCGATGGTGCGCGCACCTGAGATATCTTCCTTCCAGCCAGGTAGATATTCGTAGATTGGCTTGGCATGGTGGAAATCTGTCTGTGATGATGGAAGTTCTTCAACGCGCTTGCCATCAATTTCGTATGCGACACAGACTGGAATCTGCTCCCAGCCGGTGAGGACATCGAGTTTGGTGAGGAAGAAGTCGGTCAAACCATTGACTCTTACTGCATATCGAGCGATAGGCGCGTCATACCAACCACAACGACGTGCGCGACCGGTGGTAACACCGACCTCGCCACCAATGGTGCGTAGCTTCTCGCCATCTTCATCGAAGAGTTCGGTTGGGAATGGACCAGAGCCAACACGAGTGGTGTAAGCCTTAACAATTCCAATTACACGCTCGATCTTTGTCGGACCGATTCCAGAGCCAGTACAAGCTCCACCAGCTGTTGGGTTCGATGATGTAACGAATGGATAGGTACCGTGATCAACATCAAGGAGAGTGCCCTGTGATCCCTCTAGGAGAACTCGCTTACCAGCTTTGAGCGCCTCATCTAATAGAAGAACTGTGTCAGCGACATATGGACGGAGAATCTCGGCGTAGCCAAGGTACTCAGCTAGAACATCATCGACTGAAATATCTTTACGGTTAAATACCTTGATCAAAATCTGATTCTTATCACGCAGCGCACCTTCGAGCTTCTGGCGAAGAATTGATGGATCGAAGAGATCTTGTACGCGAATACCAATGCGATTGATCTTGTCGGCATAGGCAGGTCCGATTCCGCGACCAGTAGTACCGATCTTAGATTTACCTAAGAAACGCTCAGAGACTTTATCGATTGTTCGGTGGTAGGGCGTAATGAGATGTGCATTGGTTGAAATAACCAACTTGCTGCAATCGATTCCGCGTTCGGTAAGTCCGTTGATCTCTTGCAATAGAACTGCTGGATCGATCACAACGCCATTTGCAATTACTGGAACAACATTCGGTGAAAGAATTCCAGATGGAAGCAGGTGGAGTGCGTACTTCTGGTCACCGATTACAACTGTGTGGCCAGCGTTGTTGCCGCCTTGATAACGAACAACGTAGTCGACGCGATCTCCGAGCAAGTCGGTAGCTTTACCCTTGCCCTCATCACCCCACTGCGCTCCCAGTAGAACTAATGCAGGCATTGGTAAAGCCTTTCCGACTCGTAGGTTTGATTAATTACTTAAGAAGTGATGTGCCAGTTGAACGAAGATCTTCGCAAGCAACCGCTACTCGAGCAGCGATACCGGCTTCAGCAGCCTTACCCCACGCACGTGGGTCGTAAGCCTTCTTATTACCAATTTCGCCATCAATCTTAAGAACGCCGTCGTAGTTCTTCATGATGTGATCAACGACTGGACGAGTAAATGCATACTGAGTATCAGTATCGATATTCATCTTGATTACACCGTAATCAAGTGAATCGCGGATCTCAGAAAGCAGTGAGCCTGAACCACCGTGGAATACGAGGTCCATTGGCTTGCTGCCATCGGCGAGACCAAGCTTTGCTGCTACTGCATCCTGGAGTGTGTCGAGAATCTTTGGCTGAAGTACGACATTGCCTGGCTTGTAGACACCATGAACATTTCCGAATGTTGCCGCAACCATGTAGCGACCGTTCTCGCCATTACCTAGAGTCTCGATCGTCATGAGCGCATCTTCTGGTGTTGAGTAGAGCTTTGCATCGTGCTTAGCTTCTACGCCATCTTCCTCGCCACCGACAACGCCGATTTCGATTTCAAGAATTGTGTTGGCAGCGACGGACTTTGCAAGGAGTTCCTTGGCAATAATCATGTTCTCTTTCATGTCGACTGCTGAGCCGTCCCACATGTGAGAGTTAAATAGTGGCTGCTTGCCTTCCTTAACGCGCTGCGCACCAAGCTCGAGGAGCGGACGCATAAATGTGTCGAGCTTCTCCTTTGGGCAGTGATCTGTATGAATACCGATATTGACGTTGTAATTCTTTGCAACAACGTGTGCAAACTCTGCGAGCGCTACCGCACCAGCAACTTGATCCTTAACAGTTGAACCAGATGCGTACTCTGCTCCGCCCCAAGAGAATTGAATGATTCCATCTGAACCCGCCTCTGCGAATCCGCGGATAGCGCCGATGATTGTCTGTGATGATGAGACGTTGATCGCTGGGTATGCAAACTTTCCCGCCTTAGCGCGGTCCAACATAGCTGCATAAACTTCAGGGGTTGCAATTGGCATGATGTCTCCAATAGGTAGATCGAAGGGTGTAAACCCGATCCGATGCGGCTCCATTGGCTCACCGAGGCTTACGGCTAATCCAACCACCTACCCCTAGGTAAGCGAAAATCGCCACCCCTATCCCCACGGAAAAGGGGGCGCCGGGAGCGCTACTTGCTGAGGAAGCGCTGGATGAGGGCTATCAAGGCGGTTAAGAGCGCCTGGTTGCTGAAGAATTTAAGGAGATAGCTGAGGAAGGTTACGAGAGTCATGGGCGGATACTCCCTAAAAGTGCGCCCCTCAAGCGCCGGCCCGGGGGCGGGCTGGGGATAGAGAATCCCTATACAGCCCCGCCTCTGCCTTGTAACCTCAACGGCCATGAGCGCTGAAACCCTCGACAACCTCTCCTCCGAGAATAGAACTTTCGCCCCGAGCCCCGAGTTCGCCGCGGCAGCTAACGCGAGCGGAGATCTCTACCGCGAGGCAGATGCCGATCGAATTGCTTTCTGGGAGCGCCAAGCTGAGGCGCTCACTTGGGAACGCCGCTGGGATACCGCCCTCGAATGGAGAGCGCCCTTTGCCAAGTGGTTTCTCGGTGGAACTATCAATGCATCAGTCAATGCCCTCGATCGACATGTAGCGCAAGGCAATGGTGGCCGCACCGCATTCTTCTTTGAAGGCGAGCCAGGAGATAGTCGAACAATCTCTTATGCGGAACTGCTGAGCGATGTCTGCAAGGCTGCAAATGCGCTGACTGAGATTGGAATCAAATCTGGCGATCGCGTTGCAATTTATATGCCACTGATTCCAGAGGCCGTTGTATCAATGTTGGCATGTGCGCGCATTGGTGCAATTCACTCAGTTGTCTTCGGTGGCTTCTCTGCTGAAGCGCTTCTCTCGCGAATTCAAGATGCAGATGCAAAGTTGGTAATTACTGCAGATGGTGGCTTCCGCAAAGGCGCAGCCTTTGCTCTTAAACCTGCCGTCGACGAGGCGTTGAAGGGCGAGACTCACGTTGAAAAGGTTCTTGTTGTAAAACGAACCGGGCAAGAGACCGAGTGGAATTCAGGGCGCGATATCTGGTGGCATGATCTTGTCGCTCATCAACCAGCCACACATGCGCCAGAATTTTTCGATAGCGAGCATCCACTTTTTATCCTCTACACCTCAGGGACAACTGCCAAACCAAAGGGAATCTTCCATACGACTGGTGGATATCTCACACAAGTGGCATACACCCATAAAGTCATCTTCGATATCAAGCCGAGCACCGATGTTTATTGGTGCACCGCAGATGTGGGCTGGATTACTGGCCACTCATATATGGTCTATGGACCGCTTATTAATGGTGCTACACAAGTGATTTATGAAGGTACGCCTGATACTCCTCATAAGGGCAGAGTCTTTGAGATCATTGAGAAATACGGCGTAACCATCCTCTACACCGCACCTACTCTGATTCGAACTTGGATGAAATGGGGAGATGAGTTTCCAAATAAATTTAATCTCTCCACACTTCGATTACTTGGTTCAGTTGGCGAGCCAATCAATCCCGAGGCATGGATCTGGTATCGACAGGTAATTGGTGGCGGACGGTGCCCAATCGTCGACACCTGGTGGCAGACCGAGACCGGTGCGATCATGATTTCACCACTACCCGGTGTCACCGCGACAAAGCCTGGTTCTGCGATGCGACCAATCCCTGGAATCAGCGCAAGAGTTGTTGATGACAATGGCAAGCCGGTAGGTAATGGCCATGGAGGTTATTTAATTCTCGATCAACCATGGCCTTCGATGTTACGTGGAATTTGGGGCGAGCCAGAGCGCTATCAAGAGACATACTGGTCGCGTTGGGAGAACACTTATTTTGCCGGCGATGGTGCCAAACTCGATGACGATGGTGCAATCTGGCTATTGGGTCGCGTCGACGATGTCATGAACGTCTCTGGACATCGAATCTCGACCACCGAAGTTGAATCAGCGCTGGTCTCACATGAGGCAGTTGCCGAGGCGGCAGTAGTTGGTGCGGCTGATGAGATGACCGGACAAGGAATCGTTGCTTTCGTTATCTTGCGTGGTGGCGTTGAACATGTTGAAGGTGAGGCGCTGGTCAAAGAGCTCCGTAACCATGTCGCAAAGGAGATCGGCGCTATTGCAAAGCCCCGTCAAATAATGGTTGTAAATGAGCTACCAAAGACTCGCAGCGGCAAGATCATGCGGCGATTATTGAAAGATGTTGCCGAGAATCGCACCGTAGGAGATGCCACAACTTTGGCAGATCCCAATGTGATGAAGTTGATTTCAGAAGGACTGAAGAGCGCGAGCAGCGAGGATTAAGCGAACTTTCGTTCAACCTCTTCCTTAATCTTTTCAATCACGTTTGGCGCGTGCTTGCTCATCTCGAGATAGATCTTGCTCTTTGAGAGATCGTTCTGCCCGGTAGCCCATGGTGACCAGAGCAGGACAGTTCCGATCAGGTAGCTAACGACGAGAACTTTCGCCAACTCTAAAGCTGCGCCAGCCAATGAATTTACCCAGGCCAGCGGGCCGCGAATAATGGTCGCCTTGAGCGCCTTTGCAACTACTCGACCGAGCAAGCTGCCAAGACCAGCTCCCGCGAGGATTGCGAGGATTACCCAAGCGCTCTGGTTATATTGAAGAGCAAAGTAGAGCCCAGCAATAGCGCCAGCGATATAGCCGGCTGTGCGCAGAAGCGAGCGAATGAAACCATCGCGATAACCGCTGGCGAATGCAGCGATGGCGCAGATTCCAACAATCACATCAAAGATCATGAGACTCCCAAATACTTTTTCGCCAGAGATCGAATTTCATCAGCTGATTTAACTACACCAATTTTCTTATGCACCACTGTGCCATCTTCGCCAATAAACCATGTCACCGGCACGCCCATACCAAAGTATTTACGGGTAGATCCATCTCCGTCGTAGAGGTTCGGCCAAGTAATGCCGTATTCACGGACAAATTTACGGCCATCTGCGGGGCTCTTCTCCTCCACATCTACCCCTAGAAGAAGTACCTCATCACTCTTATCAGCGTTGTACTCGGCGAAGTAGGGGATCTCTTCCTTACATGGCTCGCACCATGAACCCCAGACATTGATGATTGCTGGCCCTTTTATCGCCGTGACATCCACACCGACAGAACCATCGAGGCACTCGATCGCCGACTTTGGCGAAGCTTTCTCAGTGACGGCAATAGTGGCGCAGGAGAGAACTTCACCTTGAATTGCGCTAGTCGGCTGACCGCAGCCAATTAAGAGAAGCAATGGAAGTAGTGCGAGAAGTTTCTTCATCGGAAATCCTCATCGCTCTTTAGCAATAGCGCCGCCTTCTTTGGGTCGGTCTCACCGATACCGTAAGAGGGGCAAATCTTTGCCACCGGACAGGCACCGCAGGCAGGCTTGCGCGAATGACAGATACGTCGGCCATGCCAAATCATTCGCTGTGAGAGATTGGTCCATTCTCGCTCTGGAATAAGTGCGCCGACCTCATGTTCAACTTTCACTGGATCCATTGATGTTGTCCAATGAAAGCGACGAGAGAGCCGACCAAAGTGGGTATCAACGGTGATGCCCGGTATTCCAAAGGCGTGACCTAAAACAACATTGGCGGTCTTTCGCCCAACACCAGGTAGCGAAACTAGATCTTCGATTCGATTGGGAACTTCTCCGCCGTAATCTTCAACTAACTTTCGTCCAAGTCCTTGGAGATGGCGAGCTTTTGCGTGATAGAAGCCTGCTGAGTAAATGAACTCTTCAATTTCAGGTAGCGGTGCTTTGGCATAATCCTTAGCTCGCTTATATTTCTTAAAGAGAGCTGGCGTAATTTGATTTACCCGTTTATCGGTACATTGGGCTGAAAGTACAACGGCGACGATTAACTCGAGGGGATTTTTGAAGTCTAATTCGCAGCGAACATTGGGGTAGGTCTTGGTGAGGATGCGGTAGATCGCTCTCGCCTGATTTCGATTTTCCCTATCCACGGTCACAGGAGTAAAGTACTCGCGTGCCTCAAGATGATGAAGTTATACGTCGCGCCCCACTCTTTACCGCCCTCGATGATGCATCGGCATCATCTCTTCGCGCCTCTATGGATTCAGTAAAGATTGCCAAGGGCGGAATCCTCTTCAAAGAGGGCGATGAAGGCGAGCATGTCTACGTCATCATCGATGGCAAGCTCAAGCTCGGTACCTCCAGCGGTGACGGCCGTGAAAATCTCCTCTCAATCCTCGGACCTGGCGAGATGTTCGGCGAACTCTCACTCTTTGATCCAGGGCCACGCACATCTACCGCCACTGCAGTTACCGATGCAAAGTTGCTCTCGCTCAGCCACGAGAAGTTAATTCCATGGCTCCGCGAAAATCCAAATGTTTCACTTCAACTTCTAGCTCGCTTAGCGCAACGCCTTCGCCGTACCAACGAAGCTGTAGGGGACCTCGTCTTCTCTGATGTTCCAGGTCGCGTTGCCAAGGCGCTAATCGACCTCGGTGCGCGCTTTGGTAAGAAGACCGATGATGGCCTCTTTGTTCATCACGATCTCACTCAAGAAGAGTTGGCTCAACTTGTCGGCGCATCTCGCGAGACGGTCAATAAGGCTCTTGCGGATTTCGCTGGTCGCGGCTGGCTCAAGCTCGATGGTCGCGCAGTTCTCATTACCGATCTCGATCGCCTAGAAAAGCGCGGCAAGTAGCAGAAAGAGCCTCTCAACAATTGTGAGAGGCTCTTTTATTCTGCAAGCTTTATCTAATTAGGCAACTTCGACTGTAAGTTCAACCTCGACAGGTGAGTTAAGTGGCAGCTCTGCAACGCCAATCGCGCTACGGGCTGCCACTCCTGCATCGCCCCAGATGTGCATAAATAACTCTGAAGCACCATTGGCAACTGCTGGGTGGCTTACAAATCCTGGTACGCCATTGACGTAACAGACAATGCGAACAACCTTAACAACTGAATCAACTGGAGCAACAAGTTCAACTGCAGCAAGGGCATTGAGCGCACAGATCTCAGCGAGTTTATTCGCCTCTTCAACTGTGACATCTCCCCCGACCTTGCCGGTCTGAGCGATTGCGCCATCAACCATTGGCAACTGTCCTGCGGTAAAGACAATATTGCCGGTGCGGACTGCAGGAACATAGGCAGCAAGTGGCTTTGTAGCTACTGGAAGAGTAAGACCTTTCTCAGCTAACTTTGCGCGAACATCTACCGACATCTACTTCACCTCTCGCTTCATATATGCAACGAGCTGTTCTCCGCCCGGTGCTGGAACTACCTGTACTAGTTCCCAACCATCAGAACCCCAGGTATCAAGAATCTGCTTTGTTGCATGTGACAAAAGTGGAACTGTTGCATATTCAAACTTCATTAGTTGCTCCCTGCGAGAGTTGATTTAACGAGTGATGAAACAAGTGCGCCATCTGCCTTACCAGCAATCTTTGATTTGATTGCGCCCATGACCTTGCCCATATCGGCAGGTCCAGCTGCGCCGGTTGCAGCAACAGCTTCGGCGATAATCTGCTTGATCTCTGCCTCAGATAATTGTGCGGGTAAGTACTTAGCGATTACTTCGCCTTCGGCCTTCTCTTCTGCTGCTTTATCATCGCGACCAGCCTTGGCAAACTCCTCCGCTGCTTCGCGACGCTTCTTCGCTTCGCGAGAGAGCACGGTGATGATCTCATCATCACTCAAGGTGCGTGCTTCCTTGCCCGCAACTTCTTCATTAGTTATTGCAGTAAGAACCATACGAATGGTTCCGGATACCAACTTGTCACTGCTTCGAATAGCTGCAGTGAGATCCTCGTGAAGTGTCTCTTTTAAGCCCATGGGCATATCTTCTCATGCCCCTGTAACCTCTACTCCATGAGTTATGTGCTCCGCGAGGCTGAGATTCCGGTTCTTCCGGAAGGTCATCAACCCATTCGAATCCTCCACTTCTCGGATCTCCACCTGACTCCACGTCGAAAGAGCGAGATAGCCGACATTAAATCGTGGGTGAAGTACGCCCCAGATTTAGTGATTAGCACCGGTGATTTCTTAGCGGACATGAAGGCTGTCTCAGTTGTGATGGATGCGCTCGATGGCCTATTGGATATACCTGGCATCTTCGTCTTTGGCTCTAATGATTACTTCGCACCAAAACCTAAAAATCCCTTTAAATATCTTCTGCCAGATCGCGGCGAGCGAATCCATGGTCGCGAACTTCCGTGGCCTGAACTCGATAGTGGGCTGCAGGGACGTGGCTGGATTAATCTCAATACTTCGCGTACAACAATCACAATCAATGACACAGTAATCGAAGCGCGTGGAACTGACGATGCCCATCTTGAGTTAGATGATTATTCATTGGTTGCCGGCGAAGCAGGTGACTGTGATCTCGCAATCGGCGTTACCCATGCGCCATATTTAAGAGTGCTTGAAGGTATGAGTAAAGATAATCTGGACGTTATCTTTGCCGGACATACACATGGCGGCCAAGTTCGACTGCCCTGGCCAGGTGGATCAAAGGCGCTGACTACAAATTGTGATCTTCCAAATTGGCGAGCTCGTGGTTTAACACAAGTAAAGGGTGAGCCTTACCTCCATGTATCTGCAGGAATGGGAACAAGTCCCTTTGCACGGATTCGTGTAGCAAGTCCGCCAGAGGTTTCGTTAGTGACTCTTACTAGCCTTTTTTAGCAAGTAGTTCGATATCTGCATCGACCATGAGCTCGGCTAGCTCTTTCCAATGGGTCTTCGCCTTCCAACCAAATGCGTTAGCTGCCTTTGATGGATCTCCGATAAGTGCATCGACCTCTGTTGGGCGGATGTACTTCTTATCGGTCTCAACATGGTCTTCCCAATTGAGCCCAGCGTGTGCAAATGATGCTTCAACAAAATCACGAACTGTCGCACCGACTCCGGTGGCAACAACATAATCAGATGGCTTATCTTGCTGCAGCATCAACCACATTGATTCGACATACTCTTTTGCATAACCCCAGTCACGTACTGCATCGAGATTGCCAAGGAACAACTTATCTTGCTGTCCCGCCTTGATCGCAGCTACTGCGCGAGTGATTTTTCGAGTTACGAAAGTTTCACCACGACGAGGTGATTCGTGGTTGAAGAGAATTCCATTTGTGGCATGCATTCCATAACCATCGCGATAATTGACGGTGCACCAGTAGGCCATCAACTTTGCTGCAGCGTATGGTGATTGTGGGCGGAAAACTGAATTTTCATTCTGTGGTGGTGGCGTTGAGCCAAAGAGCTCTGATGTTGATGCTTGATAGAAACGAGTATCGACATCTGCGCTGCGAATTGCCTCCAGCAGACCAACAGCTCCAACGGCATCGACCTGACCGGTGTATTGAGGCATGGTGAATGAGACCTGCACATGTGATTGAGCGCCGAGGTTATAGACCTCAGTTGGCTTGATCTCACGGATGAGGTTGGTCAGTCCTACGCCATCGATGAGATCGCCGTAGTGGAGAAAGAGTTGTGGGTTCTTATCGTGTGGATCTTGGTAGATGTGATCGATGCGTGATGTATTGAAGGTTGATGAACGACGAATAAGGCCATGTACTTCATAGCCCTTAGCGAGCAAGAACTCTGCCAGGTATGAACCATCTTGACCGGTGACACCGGTGATTAACGCTACTTTTCTGCTCATCGTCGTACTGCTCCCTTTGCTGTTGCATCGCGATACCAAGCGATAGTTGATGCAATTCCATCGCGCAATGAAATCTTTGGTGCCCAGCCAAGCGCCTTCGCCTTAGATACATCGAGAACTTTACGAGGAGTTCCATCAGGCTTCGTTGAATCCCACGCCAATTCACCCTTAAATCCAGCTAATTCAGCAACTAGCTCGGCTAATTCTTTGATGGTGAGGTCTTCACCAGTGCCGATGTTGAGATGTTCCGATGAGTTGTATGCGCTACTTAAATGCAGAACCGCCTGGGCCAAATCATCAACGTGCAAGAACTCGCGCTTAGGAGATCCTGTTCCCCATAGGGTTTCAACAGATGCGTTCTTCTCTGCCGCTTCTACAAAGCGACGAATAAACGCTGGCAATACATGCGAACCCTGGAGTTCGAAGTTGTCATTTGGTCCATAGAGATTCGTTGGCATTAACGAAATCCAGGTACGTCCATACTCTTTTCGGAATGACTTTATAAGTTCGATGCCGGCAATCTTGGCTACAGCGTAGGCAGAGTTGGTCTCTTCTAGCGGACCGGTAAGGAGGTACTCCTCCTTAATCGGCTGCGCACAATCACGAGGATAGATGCAGCTTGAACCGAGGAAGATGAACTTCTCAACGTCGGCAGCATGCGCTGCCTCCATCAAATTACTCTGAATTCGAACGTTATCGGAGAGAAACTCGACTGGGAAAGAGTTGTTAGCACCAATACCGCCGACCTTTGCCGCGGCATCGACGACGAGTGAGGGCTTTACGCTCTTGATGAACTTAAAGGTGGCATCTCGATCGAGGAGATCAACAACTTTACGGCTGACTGGAATGACTTCATGGCCTGCCGCCTCGTAGGCTCGGACGATCGCTGAGCCGGCGAGGCCAGTGCCACCGGCTACAACGATTGTCATGTAGGTGAGTCTACTTGGTGAATTCAACCGCCAAGAGCTCTGCAATTTGTGCCGTGTTGAGCGCAGCGCCCTTACGCAAGTTATCGCCGCAGACAAAGAGATCTAGTGACATCGGGTCATCGAGGCTCTTACGAACACGACCTACCCAGGTTGGGTCGGTGCCGACAACATCAGCTGGAGTTGGGAACTTATGGTTCTCAGGATCATCAACCAGCTTTACTCCAGCAGCGTTCTCAAGAATATCTTGAGCTGCCTTTCGGGAAGGCTCCTTTGCAAAGGTTGCATGAACAGTGAGCGAGTGAGTCGTGATTACTGGAACGCGAACACAGGTTGCAGAGACTTTAAGGTTTGGCAGACCGAGAATCTTGCGAGACTCATTGCGAACCTTGAGCTCCTCAGATGAGTAACCATCTTCCTTGAGCGAACCAGCCCAAGGAACAACGTTCATTGCAAGTGGCGCTGGGAATGGGCCGTTATCTTTAATGACGTTACGGAGATCTCCGGCAACATCGCCAACAACTTTTCCAGCAACTTGATCAATCTGAGCGCGCAAGGTATCGATACCTGCTTGACCAGCGCCAGATGCTGCCTGGTATGAAGAGACTACAAGCTCTTTGAGTTCGTACTCGCGGTGGAGTGCGCCCATCGCAACAATCATGGAGAGTGTTGTGCAATTTGGATTTGAGATGATTCCGCGAGGACGGTTCTTTACATCCTGTGGATTGACCTCTGGCACAACAAGTGGGACATCAGCATCCATGCGGAATGCACCAGAGTTGTCGACTACGACTGCGCCGCGTGAAGCTGCAATCGGCGCCCACTCAGCTGAGACCTCATCTGGAACGTCAAACATTGCAACATCGATTCCATCAAATGCCTCTGGTGATAGCGCTACAACGGTGAGCTCTTCGCCACGACAGATTAATTTCTTGCCAGCGCTACGTGCCGATGCGATGAGTCGAATCTCGCCCCATACATCTGGTCGCTCAGACAAAATACCGAGCATGACTGTGCCAACAGCACCGGTCGCTCCTACAACTGCAAGTGATGGCTTCTGTGTCATCGTCCGGTACCTCCATATACAACTGCCTCGTTCTGATCTGAATCGAGGCCAAAAGCAGTGTGGGCAGCACGCGCTGCGCGCTCGAGGTCACCCTCGCGAATGATTACTGAGATACGAATCTCTGAAGTCGAGATCATCTCGATGTTCACGCCAGCCTCTGCCATTGCAGCGAAGAAGGTTGCAGTAACACCTGGATGCGAACGCATTCCTGCGCCAACCAATGAGAGCTTGCCGATGGTGTCATCGTATTGAAGTGATGCAAAACCAACTTCACCCTGAATCTTCTTGAGGACAGTTGTTGCCTCTGCACCATCTGCCTTAGGGAGTGTGAATGAGATATCGGTAAGTCCGGTTGCTGCTGCAGATACATTCTGGACAATCATGTCGATATTGAGATCGTTATCGGCGAGCGCTTGGAAGATGCGCGCCGCTACACCAGTGCGGTCTGGGACACCGACGATCGTGATCTTCGCCTCTGACTTGTCGTGTGCGACTCCGGCGATGATTGCTTGCTCCATGGTGCCTCCTTCTGGGTGGTTTTCAACTACCCATGTTCCCTCTAGTGGTGAGAAAGATGAACGTACGTGAATTGGTAAATTGAAACGGCGTGCGTATTCGACGCAACGTAAGTGAAGAACTTTCGCTCCTGCTGCTGCTAGCTCGAGCATCTCTTCATAGGTAACGGTATTAAGTTTACGTGCAGCTGGAATCGCACGTGGATCGGCAGAGAAGATTCCATCGACATCGGTATAGATTTCACAGACATCTGCTTCAAGCGCTGCCGCGAGCGCGACTGCAGTTGTGTCAGAACCGCCGCGACCAAGAGTTGTAATGTCATTTGTATCTTGCGAGATTCCTTGGAAGCCGGCAACGATTGCGATAGATCCAGATTCAATAGCTTCACGGATACGACCTGGGGTCACATCGATAATGCGCGCCTTGCCATGGGTCGAGTCGGTAATAACGCCTGCCTGTGATCCGGTAAATGAGAGCGCTTCAAAACCTAAGTTATTGATCGCCATAGCAAGGAGCGCCATTGAGATTCGCTCGCCAGCGGTGAGCAACATATCGAGTTCGCGCCCTGGTGGGATTGGGCTAACTTGATTGGCGAGATCAATGAGTTCGTCGGTTGTATCTCCCATTGCAGAGACGACCACAACGACCTGGTTGCCCGCCTTCTTCGTCGCCACGATTCGTGCGGCAACGCGCTTCATACCCTCGGCATCAGCGACTGAGGAACCACCATATTTCTGAACGATTAGCGCCATGGGTTAAGTCTGAACCCCGAGAGAGATACGCGCTAGCCGAATTTAGGAATATCTCAATATATGAAATAGGGTTCTATCCATATTGTGAGACAAATACCGCTTAGAGGTTGGTTCGCCCCTCAAAGGCGCGGCCAAGGGTGACCTCATCGGCATATTCGAGATCGCCACCGACCGGCAAGCCCGATGCTAAGCGGGAGACGTTGATCCCCATCGGCTTAATCAGACGGGCGAGATAGGTCGCAGTCGCCTCGCCCTCAAGGTTGGGGTCGGTCGCCAAGATGATCTCGGTAATGGTGGAATCCGAGAGACGTTGCATCAGCTCGCGGATACGCAACTGGTCTGGGCCGATGCCATCGATCGGACTAATTGCGCCACCGAGGACGTGATACTTGCCGCGGAATTCGCGAGTGCGTTCGATCGCGATGACATCTTTTGACTCTTCAACAACGCAGATCTTTGATGGATCGCGACGTGGATCGCGACAGATGCGGCATTGCTCTTCCTCTGAGACATTTCCACATTCACTGCAGAACTTAACCCGATCTTTAACGGTACGTACTGCTTCGACCAATGAATCTGCAATCTCAGAATCAGATTGCAAGATATGGAAAGCGATGCGCTGGGCAGACTTAGGGCCAATACCTGGCAAGCGACCTAACGCGTCGATGAGATCTTGAATCGCACCTTCATACATTCCGCTAGACATTAGTCGTGCTTCGTTTCGCTAATGATGGTAGCGCCGAGTTCGGCCGCCAAGAGCGCAGCACCACTGAGCTGCGTTGGATCAGTTGGCGCTTCAGTGGTGCGCTGTGCGCGCGCCTCAGGAGTGCTGGTCGTGTCGATACTTGGATCAACCGTTACCTCAATCTTGCGATCAAGCCCCACTACTTCAATAAAGGCATCGCGAAGGATTGCATCAGATTCGCTGCGAATAAATGAATCTCGAGCGCCAGCATTAACGATTCCGATAGTTATGTTCTTCTCATCAACGCCGAGAATCTGTGCGCTAGCGCTCAGCAGCGACCAGGTTAAGCGGCGGCGCTTCTTAACATTTTCAATGACCTCAGGCCACATCCTACGTAACCCAGCGACATCAATAGAATCAATCTTCTTCGCTGGTTCAGCTTGGCTCTTCTCAACGATCTTCTCTTCTGGCTTACTCTCTCGAATCGCCTCAGCGGTTATTGGGGAAACGTAATCCGCTGGGTCCGGTGTTTGTGTAGAGGAAGATTGGTTAAGCCGAGGCTCTGTCGGAACGATTGGGCTCGGCGTATCAATCTTCTTCTTGGGAGTCGTTGAAGGCGCTATATTTTCTACTCGTTCGAGACGTTCGATTCGTGAGAGCAGACCTGCATCTGAGTTGTCGCCAATAGGCAACAAGATACGTCCACAGATAAGTTCGAGAATCAACCGTGGCGCAGTCGCTCCACGCATCTGGGTTAAACCTTCCGATGCAATATCTGCCGCACGCGATAGCGATGCCTGGCCGATGTTCTGCGCCTGTGAGCGCATCCGATCGAGTTGATCATCAGGAAGTTCGCGCAAAATGCTGTTGGCATTTGTCGCTTGTAGCGCATCAACAATCATGAGATCACGAAGACGTTCGAGTAAATCTTGGGTAAAGCGGCGCGGATCATGGCCAGATTCGATTACTCGATCAACGGTCTGGAATAGAGTCGCACCATCGCGCGCAGCAATTGCATCCATCGCATCATCAAGAAGTGCGCCATCGGTAAATCCAAGTAGTTGAACTGCAATCTCGTAGCTAACGCCATCTTTACCAGCACCGGCCAACAACTGACCAAGTACAGAGAGCGCATCGCGCACAGAACCACCAGAGGCGCGTACAACTAATGGAATAACGCCCTTTGCCACCTTGACACCCTCTGCTTCGCAGACTTTTTCGAGGTGCGCAGCCAATGTTCCTGGTGGAACTAATCGGAATGGATAGTGATGAGTACGCGAACGAATTGTTGAGATCAACTTCTCGGGTTCGGTTGTAGCAAAGATAAAGATGACGTGTGCTGGTGGCTCTTCGACAACTTTAAGGAGCGCATTTGCAGCGCCTGGCCCGAGCTGGTGCGCCTCATCGATGATATAAATCTTGTACTTGCTCTGAACTGGCGCGAAGAATGCTTTATCGCGAAGATCGCGCGCATCATCGACTAAGCCGTGAGTCGCCGCATCAAGTTCGATGACATCGAGCGATCCAGGGCCATTGGCAACGAGATCTTTACATGATTGGCATTCGCCGCATGGATGTGGTGTTGGGCCCTTCTCGCAGTTAAGTGAGCGCGCCATGATTCGAGCTGAAGATGTCTTGCCACAACCACGTGGTCCGCTAAAGAGATATGCGTGGTGGGTCTTTCCGGATTCGAGGGCATTTGAAAGTGGAACAGTTACATGTTCTTGACCGATCACATCTGCAAATACAGATGGGCGGTACTTTCGATAGAGAGCAAGGCTCATATTCATACCCTTCGATAGCGCTGACTCAATTCACTTCTAATTGGCCAACGGATCTGCCTTTACTTAAATTAAGTTAGGAAGGACCTCCGGCGCACCCGACCGAACGCACCTACCCTTGCTGTATTCCTACCCTGGGGGAGTTCGGCGCGACTGCCGTCGCACCGGAGATCTGAGCCAATCTTATGTCTCCGAGGGGTCTTCGCCCACCGCTACCCTTAGCCAGTCTGGTCGGGGCTCACGCTCAGGCCTGGCGCGGGAGGATTCGCATAGCGGCCGAGTGCGCACGCTTGGAAAGCGTGTATAGGGAAACCTATCGAGGGTTCAAATCCCTCATCCTCCGCACTTTCTGTACAACTTCACGTTGGGGATGCCTGACTTCGAAACTCTCAATTACGTACTGATAAAGAACATTACGGCTCCGCGTAATGGAGCCGGACCGGCAAAATAGAGTCATGAGCTCATACGAGGCAACGAATTGAAATTAGAAATCGCTGAAGGCGAGATTTTATATTCTTTGAATCAGAATCAAATCACATAATCAGCGAGAAAGCGGAGGGCAACGGACTAATAACAAAACTTACGTTCGTTGAAGTTAAACAGGTTTCTAAGGTTCAAATCCCTCATCCTCCGCACTTTGAAATTTTCCTCCTGCACAAAGTAGAGTGCGCTCGGAGGATTCGCATAGCGGCCGAGTGCGCGCGTCTCGAACACGCGTAGACGAAAGTCTCGAGGGTTCAAATCCCTCATCCTCCGCCACTTATTACACGCTAAGATTGAGCCATGCGCACACGGTGGCTCTGGGTCAAGAACAATTGGAAGCGTCTTCCGCATCCGATCCGATGGGTAGTTGTCGCTACAGTCGGTGGAACGCTCGTTGGCTTAGGGCTCACCGGTTTAGTCCTTCCAGTAATTCCTGGAATTCCTTTGATGATCGCTGGCTTTGCACTTCTTGCCTCAGAGTTTGCTTGGGCTGAGGTTCTGCTCAATCGCACCAAACATCATGTCAATAAAGCGGTCAGTAAGGTTCGTAAGAAGAAGTAGCTTAAATTTCTACGCCAATATATTTGGTCTGCAAGAACTCGTGAATACCGTCAAAGCCACCTTCGCGACCGAGACCAGATTGCTTGACGCCACCAAATGGCGCAGCAGGATCAGATAGCAATCCGCGGTTGATACCGACCATTCCTGATTCGATACCTTCGGCAAATCGAATCGCGCGCTTGAGATCTTCTGAATAAACGTAACTAATCAAACCGTACTCGGTGTCGTTGGCGAGTTTGAGAGCCTCTTCATCGGTATCGAAGAGAACAACTGGCGCTACTGGTCCGAAGACCTCATGGGCCAAAATCTCATCGTCTTGTGGAACTTCGATAACTGTTGGTGGGTAGAAAGCGCCAGCTCCCTCAGGTGTAGTTGCACCTGTGTGAACCTTTGCACCGCGTGACTTTGCGCCATCAACGAGCTCTGCAATCTTATTGCGCTCTTTCAGCGATACCGATGCTCCGAGCGTAATACCTGCCTCACGACCAACGCCCATCTTCATTGCAGCCATCGCCTTTGCAAACTCAGCGATGAACTTATCTCCGATAGATCGTGCAACATAGATGCGATTTGCTGCGGTACAAGCTGCGCCACCATTGCGCATCTTTGCCAACATCAAGCCCTTTACCGCCTCTTCGATATTTGCATCATCAAGAACTACAAACGGAGCATTGCCGCCGAGCTCCATTGAGCAACGGATAACTTGATCGGCTGCTTCACGGAGCAGAATCTTTCCGACAAAGGTAGAGCCGGTGAAAGAGAGATTCTTCAGACGAGAGTCGTGGAGCAACTTTGAAATTGCAGGTCCGGTCTCGGCTGGAAGAATTACATTGAGCACGCCTTTTGGTAGGCCAGCTCGCTCCATGATGTCGACGATTGCGAGCGCAGTCAGCGGGGTCTCACCGGCTGGCTTTAAAATCATGGTGCACCCTGCAGCAACTGCAGGTCCAATCTTTCGAGTAGCCATTCCTGCTGGGAAGTTCCATGGCGTAATGAGTAGCGAGACGCCAATAGGTTGGTGCGTTACCAAGATTCGCTTATCGCCCGATGGCGCCATTCGGAAATCACCTGAGTTGCGAACTGCCTCTTCAGAGAACCAGCGGAAGAACTCTGCTGCGTAGAGAATTTCACCCTTTGCATCTGGAAGCGCCTTGCCATTTTCGCGCGAGATGAGTTCGGCCAGTTGATCTGCCTCGGCGATCATGATTTCAAAGGCCTTGCGCAGGATCTCGCCTCGGACTCGTGGGGCGACCTTGGCCCAGCTCGCTGATGCAGCATCGGCGGCGGCTAGGGCGGCGAAGTTCTCTTCATCGCTCGAAGTGGCTACTTTGGCGATTACTGAGCCATCGCTTGGGTCAATTACCTCAAGAGTTCCGCTGCCATCTACCCATTGACCATCGATATATAACTGAGTGCGCATAAGATGAGCCTAGCAAAAGCGGCATTTATAAGTAATTGCAAATAGTGCATAAAAGGAGCGATAGCGTGGCAAAGTCCTGGACTGATGGAGCGCCAGCCCCGGTTGCACTGCAAGAACATGCACACCTCAAGGATTCCTTTCGCTACAAGGTTAAGCGGCGCATCCTCGGCGCACCTCACAACCGCCACTCACTCGGCCATCAGCGATTAAGTAAGCGTTACGCCCTCGGCATCCTCTCCTCTGACTGCATCTCCTCATCTGCATATGGCTCTGAGCAGATTCTGATCGCCCTCCTTCCTGCATTTGGTTTAGCGGCTTTTGGAATCATCATGCCGATGACTGCAGTTGTTATCGGAATCTTGATTTTGATTACCTTGTCTTATCGCAACGTCATTGACGTCTATACCAAGACCGGTGGCGCATACATCGTTGCTCGAGATAACTTCGGACCAGTTACCGCACAAGTCGCCGCCGTTGCATTGATGTTGGATTACCTAGTTACCGTTGCAATTCAATCTGCTGCTGGTGTCGCCGCAATCATCTCTACCTTCCCAGAGGTAGCCGATTACAAGATGCATATGATTGTCGCAGTCATTGTGATTCTTACCTATGGAAATCTCCGTGGAGTTAAAGAGGCGGGAAAAGCATTTGCTCTTCCAACCTACTTCTTCGTCGGCACCATGTTTATCGTCTTCGCTATGGGTACCTGGCGCCTCATTAACGGCACTCTGCCAATGCTCGATCCTTATGCGCCTGGTGCAGTTGAAATTGGAGAGGCGCAGGGTCTGCTCACTGCTGCTTCAATCTTTATCTTGCTCCGGGCTTTCGCAAATGGTGGTTCATCACTTACCGGTCTTGAAGCAATCTCCGATGGCGTTGCGCTCTTTAAGACACCAGAACATGTCAATGCAAAGCGCACTTTGGTAATCATGAGCCTTCTCCTTGGAACACTTGTTCTTGGAGTCTCTTGGTTCTCTAGCCATATCCACGCTGTTCCTTACGAATCAGGTGCCCCAACTGTTATTTCGCAGGTAGCGCGAGCAGCGGTCGGTGAGGGCGGCTTCGGTAGCGTGATGTTTATCTTGGTACAGCTGGCAACGATGCTTATCCTCTTCGCTGGCGCAAACACCACATATAGCGCATTCCCACTTCTATGTAACTTCGTTGCAACCGATGGCTATCTGCCACGCCAGCTCACCAAGCGCGGCCACCGCCTCGCCTTCTCAAATGGAATTCTCTTGCTCTCGGGTGGCGGACTCTTCCTCGTCTTTATCACCGGTG
>JACCDX010879381.1_pt1 | contig 23934 bp, 34 predicted proteins | sample 7449681 | NCBI WGS metagenome assembly JACCDX01 (sample SAMN15323450, study PRJNA562643) | freshwater metagenome | isolation source: river surface water | place: USA:Blue River Watershed | collected 2017-08-18
CATAAGCTTGCTCCTTTCAAAAGCAACTAAATTAACTTACATAGAAGACACTACCAGAACGGTAAGACATTAATCAAACTTATTTAACGTTTCATATAACGTTTCGGTAACGCTCGAACCAGACGCCAACTTTGATTTCTTATCAGTCAACAACCAAGTCAACCGATCCGGAACCAACATCGAAGACTCAACCCACAAAACAAAACCACCCTTAACCCAATGCTTTTTCCCAGACACATACTTCCACCCAGACGCCTGCAACCAAGCTTTAACATCACCACGAACCATTTTTACTCCTCAAAAAATAGAGGGAGCCCCGCCGTCCACGAGACTCCCTCAAACCAATACTCTTAGTCTAACTTACTAGGTGGAACTTCACCAACCGGTGCACCAGTAACCTCAGCATCCGAAACATCCCAACCAGACACCTCAGCCACCGCCTTACGAACCGCATAAGTAAACGAAGCCCAAAACCGGAACGGATCTTTCACACGCATCATATTGAACTCAACCAACGAAGGGAACAACTCTGTCAAATCTTCCCCAGTCGAAGCCTCATGGAACTCAATCTGATACTGACGCACACGCTGATAAGCATCACTGTAATCCAAACCAGAACTCTCCAACAACCACGTATACCACTTAGAGAAAGCGTTACGAGTAGTAATACTGGCAAGCTTCACCAATTGTTCAGAACGCACACCAGAAGCCTCAGCGTTCTCCAAAGGTGACTCAATCGCACCCTCCGGAACAACATACTCCCACTGAGCACCACCATGAACATCAATCCAAGCCATCACATCCACCTTGCGGTACCAACAAGAACCGCCCTGTTTAACGAATGGCAAACCACTGTTACGGGCTCGCTGATTACGTAATTGGTTTAATGTAAAGCCAGTGATTTCGACCACTTCTTTACTGGTTAAAAGTTCCCCGAAACGAGGGTGATATATAGACAAAACAACCTTCTTCCTTAAATGAGTAGATAAAGCGGATTATCGACTCATTCGAGGTTAACATGAGAAAAAGCGACACACACACCAAAAACATACCCCTTTTTGCCCTTTAAAAACCTCAAAAACGCAAATCCAAGTCGGATCCTATGAAAACTACCTACTCATAAATAATCGACTCATGAGTAGATTATGCATGAGTAACCTCCCAAAAGTCACACCGGTTTGAACTCACGGAAACACGACAAAAAAAATCCCCCCGAAACTGGCACACACACCAGAATCGGAGGGATTCTTCCTCACACACGGTTATCCGAAAACAACCTCACCAAACAAACCAAGCTGAACAATAACATCGCACGCCTCATCATCCACATCAGGATCACCAGTCAAAATCGAAGCAACCTGAGCAACCAAATCAGAACGCACACCACCACCATCCTTCACCACACGCTCAATACCCTGCTTAACAGACTCAGCATTCACCACATAGCGAACACCAACATCCTTAACAAGACCCTCAGAATCAACCAAAGCAAAAGAAGTCACATACTTAAAATCAGGCAAATCCTGACCCTCAAACACACGACGATTCACATCAGTAATCTTAAAACCCTCATCAATCCAATAACCACAAGCAGACTCATAAGCCTGCTGAATCAAATCAACAATCACACCAACCTTCACCTGAGGAGTAACCCTCAGACTAATAGTGTCATTCCACTCGAACGAACGAGGAGTCAACTTACCATACATAATTTATATCCTTTCAATCAAAGAGGGCTGAGACCATCCCAGCCCCCACAAACAAAATACTACTAAACGTTACGCCAAAAATATAACTTAAAATCACCATTAACGTCAAAAATATAAGCAGAATCAAAATCAAACCTCAAAGAACAATCCCAAACCTTCTGCCAATCAACAGCAAAATACAAAGGAAAATCCTCATCGATCTGACCAGTCGAATAATAAAACTCCTCAGCAAACTCAGCCTCAGAAACATAATCACCCTGATAAGCATCCAACTCAGCCTCAACATTAGCCAAAGCAACAGACACAATCGACTCCGGAACACTAAAATCAATCGTCCCCACCGCACGCTTAGAAGCCGGAGCAGGCGAAACCAAAAAGAAATCAGCATCATCACGGAAAGTTGCAACCGAAACAAAATTACGCTCCAACCACACCGCAAAACGAGACGCATCAAAAGCCCAACCAGCATCCTCAAACACTGCAAGATTATCCAACAACACCTCCCTAATCTTCTTCACACGACGACCCTGATAAGTCAACTCAACAGTATTCAAATTAATAACAGACATAATTGCTCCTTTCAAAAGCAAGTTTAGCTAGCCAGACTGTCTGGCTTGTATTGAATTTTTTGTTTTTTAGCTATCAGTGCTTGTGTCTAGCACCGATGTAAGTACTACTGTAATGCGGATCTGCTAGCGTCCCCGCCCAGCATTATTGTTGGCAGTGCCATCATCAAAAGCATCATCATTTCTAGCCGTTCCCGTTTTCTAGGCAAAAAATACGAGCGAAGCGAGTTCAATTAGTTTTGCGGAGCAAAAAAAAATCCCCGCTAACCATTGCTGATTAGCGGGGATTGTTTAGTAGGCGATGTGATTGTCGCCATGGTTCATGCAACAGGTGTCGCATGATTGGCAGTCACCGTGCCCATATTCGTACGGTGTGAGTTGTTTGCATTCGGGGCAAACAAATTGGCAGTCGATGCATGAGATGCTCCCTGCAACGCAGGGAGCATCTTCACAGTAGTGGCACGGTTTACTCATCTATTTCACTGCATTCGAAACAGATTGGGTTTTCGTGTCTTGTGTCGAATTCGTTTTCGTTTTTGTTTACGAAACATTTTTCACAGTAGGTTCGTTCGTCTTCTGGTTCTGGTGCACCAACATGTTCAACGGTTATATCGGTGTCGACTTCGCCTTCTTCAACGCAGGTGCATTGCGGTAACCCGCAAGGGCAGTCAAGCCCGTTCCAGTAAGCAACAAGTTTTTCCTCTGCCTGTTCCTCACTGCTGGCTTTCACGGTGTAACGTGTACCGCTTAGTAGTGAATAGATTGCCATTAGTCTTCCTCCTCTATCTGGTCAACATCAATTTCAACATCGATGCCTTTGTTCTTTTCCCAACCATTGTGAGCCTCATGCAACCACTCAATAGGCTGGTCACCGTCACGAACAAGAGTCACAAATTCTTGTGCTTCTTCAAGGCTTTCAGCCTCAAACGAAACCTTCCACGTTTCAACAACGTTGTACCAAATTGTGTACTGCTTAGCCATTAGTACACCTCCACAGGGATAGTTTCGTAACCACCAACACGGTCACAAACATGACCAATAGCGTCCTGCCCAAGTTCATGACCCTTACGGATAGCCAAACGAACAACAGTCGTACCAAGTTTGTCGATGCCTTGGTCAGCCTCATTGCAACGGCAGTCCCACGCCTCAACAACATCGATGAACAACTCACCGTGCTCATACCAAGCACCGATGCAACCATGCTCTTTGATAGCGTCCCAATTGCGGGAGAAACGGCGTTCCAAGTCACCGAAAAACTCTTCACTATCCAACAACGCAGGTAGGTCATCAACGATGCGGTAAGCCAAAGCGTTGAACCCGTCAAACGCTTGAACAAAACCACCAATAGCGTAATAGTTACCTTCTTGCACTCCCAACGTTTCTACGTTCATTGTGACCCCGCTAGGTCGCTGTTTCAGCAACGTAAGTAACTCGGTCACGGCTTGTTCTGGATGTATCATTTGGTGCTCCTTTGTGTGTGTGTGCTGGCAACGGTTGCCAACAGAATCAACACTAATGCTCATTGAAACGCTCCCCCGCCCAGCATCGCATCATCGCATCATCATCATCATCATTCCAGCCGTTCCCGATCCAGTCAAAAATTGTACGAGCGAAGCGAGTTCAATTAGTTTTGCGGAGCAAAAAAAAACCCTCCCTCACTGCCTAGGGGGGAGGCAGTGAGGGAGGGGGCTTTTTTAGTTAGACCTCGCAGTCATGACCGTAATACCATTCTTCCGCATCGGCTACTTGTGCTAGGTCGAAAGACCTCTCACACTCAGCACACTTCACGAAACGGTGAGCCATAACTTTTGCAAGGTTCATGTAAGCGAGGCTCATTAGTTCACCTCGATGTAATCGGTAGACCAGTCAGACAACTCGAAACCGTAGTTACCCTCGATGCTAACCGACAAGTCACTCGAATCAAGTTCAGTGCTCTTCTCCCATGGCTTACGGTAGTAGTACACGGTGAAGCGGGCTTCAACCGTAGCCTCCTCCTGAACCTCTAAGTCAAGACCTAGCGGGTCTTCAAGGTCAGTGAACATTTCGATAAGTTCCGCAGGGAGTTCACTGTCTTCATCGATGGTCGACAAAAACTCTTGAACAATCTCACGGGCTTTCTTCAAAGACTCTTGCTTACTCTTGATTACCTTCGCAGTGTGGCGAGCAAACTCGATATCTACATTGTCGCCACCGATGTAACGGTAACCCCAATCAAGGTCACGTAACTCATTGAACACTGCTGTCTTCTCTGCTTCGGCTTGTGCCAACGCTTCGTTTACTACTGCTTCGTTAGGTGTTGCTTCGTACTCATTGTTCTCGGTCATGATTTCTCCTTTTAGTTGTGACCGTTCGCTAACCAATTGGCTAACAAGAACAATACTAATGACCATCGCCACACCTGCCTGCCCAGCCCGTACCGCATGTTGTCATGGTTCCAGCCGTTCCCGTTATATCTAGCTAATCTGTCTGTAAATTTTTATTTTAGGATATACTGTCTAGTATGGTTCTTAGTGGAAGGATTTGTTTTGGCTCGTATTGTTGATCATCCGGTTCGTTTGTGGAGGTTGCAGTTGGGTTGGTCGCAGGTTGATTTGGCTGGTCGTGCTGGTGTTAATCGTTCTGCTGTTACTGCTGTTGAGGATGGGCGTACTCGTATGCCTAGTGATAAAGTTTTGGAGGTTTTGGCTGATGGTTTGGGTTTGTCTGTTGATTTTTTGCGGGGTCGTATTGTTGAGTGGCTTGGTGTTGGGGCACAGGTTAAGCCGTCTGTGGCGAATGTTTTAGCTATTCCTCCTTATTTGTTGGGTCAGTATTATTCGTCGTTTAGGGTTTGGCGTGGGGATGTTGCTAGGAGTGTGACGGAGTTGGGGTCTTTGTTGCGTGTTAATCCGAGTGTGGTGTCTCGTTATGAGGATGGGTTGACTGGTTTTCCGGAGGTTGTGTCTAAGCGTTTGGTTGAGCGTTTGGGTGCTTCGCCGGAGTATGTTGTTGCGTTGGAGGGGTTGCCTCGTGTCTGAGTTGGATGTGTCGTTGTTTGAGTCTCGTTTGGGTGATGGTGGGCGTTCGAGGGAGCGTGAGCTTTTTGATCGGGTGTTGGCTGCTGCTGTTGCTGCTGATAGGCGTGGGTTTTTTGTGGAGTTGCAGACTGTTTTGGATCAGGATGTGAAGCTTGTTCGTGCTGATGTTGAGTTGGTTTGGGGGTCTTCGAAGTTTCAGCGGGCTCTTAGTGATCGTGGGATTAAGACGACTTCGGATCCTAATTTGACGTTGCGTCAGGAGACGTTTTTGCAGGCTTATTTGAATCCGTTGAATTTGAAGCAGCCGGCTGTGGTGGCTAGGCAGTTGAAGATTTCTCCGTTGGAGTTGGATGGGTGGATGCGTGAGAAGCATTTTGCTGCTGCTATGGAGGCTAAGTCTGCGGATAATTTGAAGCGGTTTATTCCGTTGGCTGATCAGGCTTTGGGTCAGTTGGTGCAGCAGGGTGATATGAAGGCTATTACGTTTGTGAATCAGTTGACTGGGCGTTTTGATGCGAATGCTCGTAATGGTGTGGATGTGCCGGCTTTGTTGTTGCAGGTGCAGGATATTGTGTTGCGTCATGTGCGTGATCCGATTACTAAAAGGAATATTGGGCGTGAGTTGGTGGCGTTGGCTTCTGGTGCGGGTCCTTTGTCGGTTATTCCTGAGCCGCAACCTGATGATATACTTGTGTCTGAGACGGTTGTTGAAGTTTTGCCTGTTTTGAAGGAAGAGTAAATGTCGTCTGAGTTGACTCCTGTTGTTGGGTTGTTTAAGGCTGTGCCGGGTACTGGTGAGCCGTTTCGTACTACGGATTTGAATGGTAATTCGGATTTGTTGGATGCTGCTATTGGTGATTTGCAGTTGGCTAGTTCTGATTATGGTTCTAGGTTGGATGCTGTTGAGGCTGATAATTGGGTGACTTCGGATCGTATTGCTCCTAATGCTGTTGGTAATGGTGAGTTGGGTTTTGAGTCGGTTGATTCTGGTAATATTCGTCCTCGTGCTGTGCAGGGTGAGAATATTGCTTTGAATGGTGTGTCGACTACTGAGTTGGCTGGCGAGTTGGATTTTGGTTTGTCTGGCAATATTGTGAAGGTTGCTACTCAGTCGGTTGGTGATTCTTCTACTTTGGCTGCTTCTACGGCTTTTGTTGGTGCTGCTATTGCTGCTAAGGGTTTGCCTACGAAGATTAAGGCTGGTACTACTTCTGCTGTTTCTTCTGGTGGTCAGGTGACTGTTAGTTTTTCTGGTTTGGGTTTTACGGCTTCTCCTCATGTGACTGCTACTGCGGTTGGTGCTGGTGCTCATTATGTTGTTTCTATTATTACTAAGAGTTCTTCTGGTGCTACGTTTTATGTGACTACTATTTCTGGTGCTACTGTTCCTACTGGTAATTCGGTTACTTTGTCTTGGGTTGCGGTTCAAAGCTAATGTCGGATCAGCAGCCAGCTCACGTTAAGGTGACGATTAATGATTTGTATAGGGAGCAGCAGGAGACGAATAAGTTGTTGATTCAGTTGGCTTCTGAGTTGAAGTCTTTGTCTGATTTGCCTGAGCGTGTTTTGAAGTTGGAGATTACTTCGGCTGAGCGTGCTTGGGTTCCTCGGCTTTTGTGGGGTGCTGTTTCTGCTGGTATTATTGGTTTTGTTACAGCTTTGTTTTCGATTGTTAGAGGTTAGTTATGGCTAGGTCGCAGTATCCGTTGGATGGTAAACCGGGTAAGGGGTGGAAGGTTACTTCTCCTTTTGGGTATCGTGGTCACCCTATTGCTAAGGTTCGTCGTCATCATAATGGTGTTGATATTTGGCAGGCTAAGGAGCCTTCGTATTTGGAGGCTTGTTTTGATGGCAAGGTTGTTGGTGTGAGCACTTCGGTTGATCCGAAGGGTGCTGGTAATAAGGTTATTGTTCAGTCTACTGTGATGGGTAAGAAGGTTACGTGGACTTATTTTCACATGGTTGCTGGGTCGATTAAGGTGAAGGTTGGGCAGCGTATTGAGGCTGGTACTGTTGTTGGGAAGATGGGGCAGACTGGTTTTGCGACTGGTAAGCATGTGCATTGGGAGATTTGGCAGGGTCATTTGAAGTCGCAACCGTTGAAGGGTTTTGCGACGGGTAAGGGTTTTTATGATCCTATGAAGTTTACGGCTGCTGTGATTGCGTTTGAGAAGGCTCAGGCTGAGGCTGGGGAGTCTACTCCTGAGGATGCACCGGTTTCTGTTATGCCTGCTCATTCGGTTGAGCCGGAGTTGAAGGTTGTGTCGAAGCCTCCTGTTTCGGGTCATGTTCCTGTGTTGGATGGTATACTTAAGGAGGGTTCTGTTGGGGCATCGGTGAATGTTTTGCAGCAGAAGCTTGGGATTGCTGTAGACGGTGATTTTGGTCCTTCAACCCGTAAGGCGGTTGTTGCGTTCCAAGTTAAGCATGATTTAACTGCTGACGGTATTGTTGGTCCGAAGACTTGGAAGGTTTTACATGAGCTTTAAGGAACGTTTTGCTGAAATTGTTGGCGTCGTGGGCGAGATCGCTTGGCGTGGTTTTGGTATTTTCTTGTTTGTTTTGGGTAGTGCTGCAGGTAGCGGTGCTGCTATTACTGGTGACCCTGTGGTGGGTGTTCTTATTGCTTGGACTACTTTAATGTTGGGTATTGTGGGGGCAGTTGGTTATGCGATTGCTATCACTGGTAAGGCTTCGAAAGCGACCGTCGCTAAGGCTGCTCAGGATGCTGTGCAGAAGTTCGAGGAAGGTAAAAAGTAATGAAGAACTATGATGAAAATGGTAGACGTAAGCGTAAGCGTGTTTATCCTGTAAAGCCGGGCACTCCGGGTGCTTGGAGTTCAACTTTGTCTCCTTTGGAGCGAGAAGCTACAATGGCTGATGCTGCTGCTAAGAAATATACTGGTCCTGAGGTTGTTTCTCCGGGTAAGGCGGGCACTAAAGCTATTGCTAAGGCTAATGCTTTGAAGACCATGAAGCGTTTGGCAAAAGGCGATTCTGTTGTTAAGAGTATGGCTAAGGGTAATTTGGAAAGCAAAACTAAGCAAGCTCTTTTGAAGACTGGTTTGTATGAAAAAGGTAAGAAGAAGTAACCATGCCTGAGGTCGATCCACGTAATCCTGATCCGTATAACAAGGATAAGCAACCTTTTGACGAGTATGGTCGCCCTTATATCTGGAATCGTGGCGATACTACTCCGGGAATGCTTTACTCTCCGGGTGGGATCGGTAAGGTTAAGGAGTATGCTGATAGGGATTGGCTAGCTAATTTCATTAAGCTTCATCCGGGATTTTGGATTCCTGAAATTGGTCACATTCTTAGTGGTGGTGACCGTTGGACGGCTCCGGGTCCTATAACTAAAGATGAACTTAAGGCTTTTGAGCAGCGTAAGCTTGAAGGTCAGCGAGAGATCGCTAGGGGTAGAGCTAGAAGCAATATGACTCCTCCTCCTAAGGCGGTTAATCCTCCTAAGCCTGTTGTTGTTCCTCCTACTTCGTTTAATAAGGGCGGGTTTGTTCCTGAGCCTCCTAAGGTTGTTACTCCTCCTAAGGGTAACCCTAACGCTGGTTTCCCTATTAAGCGTAGGAATGTTACTCCTACTCCTGTTCCTTCGCCTAATCGTTCTTATAGTTTGCCGGTTAAGCCTAGAGTTACTGCGATTCCGAATGAGTTTAGGAAGAAGAGCTAATGGCTATTGAGATTAAGATCTGTATTGATGGTCCGGAGGATGAAGCTGCGGATATGAAGGAAGATCAGATGGAGAAGGACGCTAAAGCAGCTGCTTTGAAGAAGTTGTTGAAGGGTTCTAAGTTTTCTGATGATTCTTTGGCTTCTTTTATTGAGTTGTTGACGTCTGAAAAAGAAGATTAATGGCTTCTGAGGCTTGGCAGCGTAAGGCTGGTAAGAATCCTGCTGGTGGGTTGAATGAGGCTGGTCGTAGGTCTTATGAGGCTGCTAATCCGGGTTCTGATTTGAAACCGCCTGTGAAGTCTGGTAATAATCCTCGTCGTGCAAGTTTTTTGGCTCGTATGGGTAATATGCCGGGTCCAGAGTATAAGAATGGTGAACCTACTCGTTTGTTGAAGAGTTTGCAGGTGTGGGGTGCTTCGTCTAAGGCTGATGCTCGTAAGAAAGCTTTGGCTATGAAGAAAAGTAAACTTAATAAGTAAGTAAAAACCCCCAGAAGGTTCTGGGGGTTTTTATTTATAGTCCTAGTGATTCTAGGACTATTTTTTCTGTGGGGCAGGGAAATTCTACGTCTCCGTCACAGTTGCTGCAGTGTTTGCAGGTCCATGGTTCTTGGTCCATGTTTGGTCCGTGTAGGTTGTAGATTTTGTCTAAAGCTATGAACATGTTTTGGATGCGTTCTTGTGCTTCAGCGTCGGTTAGTTGTACTTCTGGCGTCTCTTGACTCATTTGTTTCCTTCGTAGTATTTTCCTACTTTGTAGGTCTTTTGCCAATAGTCTATCAGTTCTTGGCGACCTTTTTGTAAGGATGCTGGGGATTCGTAGTAAGTATTTTTTACACCGAATAGGTAGTTCCACATTTGGCGTTGTTGGTTTGCTCGATCAAATTCGGTTTCGGATCCGTCGTTGAATGCTCCGGTAAATCGTGCGATCGATCCTAGGCTGGTTTGGTCTAAGGCGTATTGGCTTAAACCTTTTTCGGTCATTTTAATTTGTCCCATGTCGTCGAAACGGTTTTGGGTTGCTAGTTCTGCAGGTATTTTTAGTAGTGGGCTGGCGTTAGCTTTTGCTAGGTCCCACATTCCTCCTACGGTTAGGCTGGCAACGTTTTCGAATAGGCTGTCTTGTGGTCTGGTTTTAAATTTGCCTAGGATGCTGTCGAATACGTCGAGTTGTGGTGATGCTGGTTTAATACCCATTGCACCCCATTCGTCGTCTTTCCATTGTGGACCGTATAGGCTGTTGCTGTTGTAGGCAGCGTATATAGCTTGTGGGTCGTGTGGGTCACCGAAGCTTCTTGGGTTTAAACCGTTCATTTCGGCTATGGCAAATTGTAGTTTGGATGGGATGGTGATTGCTGCTGGTTGGTTTGCAGCCATTTCTAACATTTTTACGAGTGCTTGTTTTTGCCATGTGTAGAAGTAGAATGCTCGTCTGGCGTATTTGCGTTCAAATCCGGTTAGGGTTCCTACGGTTGGGTGAAATTCATGTACTTTTTGTGCAGCGTAGAATACTGCTTCGTCAATGTTTTTGAATGGTCCACCGGTGCGGATTGCTTTGATGAATAGTGCGTATCGGAATAGGTTGTCTCGGTTTGCAGCAAACTTTGCTAATGCTTGGTCGGTGCTGATGATTGGTTTGGTGATTGCTTTAGGTTTTTTACCGATCGCTCCGGTTACTTCGTCGGTTACGACGTCGGCTGCGTTGTGTGGGGTGATGCGTACACCGGTTGCACCATCGATTAGTTTCATTGCGTCTTCTAATGATAGTGTGAATGTTTTTACTTTACCTTTTTCGTAAAGTGGAATGTCGATTCCGTCTTCGACTGGTTTGAATTTGTAGCCGGGTTTTACTTCTCGGCGTAGGATTCCTGCTAGGGCTACGTCGTCTACAGCTATTCCGTCTTTGAGTTGGAGTAGTTTTAATGCTATTCCATAGTCTCTGACACCCCATACACCGGCGACGGTGTTCATCATCATGTTTCCGAGGGTTGATACGGCGTGGTGTCCGGGTCTCCAGATGGTGTTGGATGCTTTTAGTACTGATACGATTGGGTCTAGTTTTGCCCAGACTTTTCCTGCGTTGCCTTTAAATCCTCGATCGTAGTCGAGGTAGTGGTTCATAGCACGGATTTTCTCTAACATTTCTGGGGAGAATAGGACTTTTTCTTTTACGACTTCTGAGAATAGGTATTCTCCGAATTGTGTGTCGGCTGAGATTTCTTTCCATCCGGCTTTGATTGCTTCGGCGGTGCTTAGTCCGTATGCTTTGTGTCCGAAGTGTGCTTTTAGGCTTGCTGCTAGGTATGGGCGTACTGTGGATACTTGGCGGGCGGTGAAGAATTTGGATAGTACTTCGAGGATGTTTTGGTTTCCTTCGAGTTCTATTTGTTTCCAGTAGTCTTTGAATGCTAGTGGGTCGGTGGTTGCTTTGAATTCTGCACCGTATCGGCTTAGTCCTACTTTGTCTAGGGCGATTCCTAGTTCTTTGGGGATGATGCCGTCGGCTGCTAGTTTGTTTGTGTCTCCGGCACCAAATAGGTGGTCGATGTATTTCATTAGGCTGTTTTGTAGTTCTCCGTCTTTCCCGGAGAGCTTTTCGCCTTTTTGTAGGGATTGGAAGATTCTGTTAAATTCTTCAGCTGTTTTGCCTGATTCTTGGGCTAGTTTGGTTAGTCCTGCAGTGTATTCGACGGCGTTGAGTAGGTATTCGTGTTCTGCTCCTACTAGTCGGGTGGTTAGTTCGCCTCCCATGGCTATTTTGTTTGATAGTCCGCCGAATAGTTTGATGAATCCTCCTACGATGGTTCCGTAGGTTGCTTCGATGTATGCTTTTTGTACTAGGGTTGCTTCTTCGATGGTGTGTCCGAGTGCACGTACTTCTGGGTCGCCTTCGACTTGTTTTGCTACTAGTTCGTCAACTTTGGGTTCGACGTCTTTAATTTCTTCTGCTTTGGCGTCGGTGCGTTTGCGGTTGCTTGGTTTGCCTGTTTGTTTTTGGATGGCGTTATCAGCTTTTGCTGCTTCAGTGTTTGTGTGACGAGTTTTTAGGGTTGCTAAAGATCCGTCTTCGAGGTGGCTTACCATGTATGCGAAGTTTTGTTCTGCAAAAGTGACGTTTAGTTGTTCTGGGGATAGTTTGGCGAGCATGTCTTTGTCAAAGATTTGTTTTAGTCCGCCACCGAATAGGATTTGTCCGAATCCGTCTAGGCGTTCTCCGGTCCATGGTAGTTGTGACAGTGTGTCGATTGTTTGTTGTGACATGCGGATTCCGTCAGTGCGGGATAGTACCGCTGTGACGAGTTGCATTTTTTCGTTTTCTTTAATTAGGGCTTGTAGGACCGCTGGGCGGGTTAAAGCGTCTACGAGGGTGGTTACCGCTTTTTTACCTGCTGGGTCTTTCTTAGCCCATCGCATGGCTTCTTCGAAGGCTGCACGGCTTTTAGGGTTTAATGGTACGCCTTGCCCAGTAGTTAGTGCGTCACCGATTGCTTTGCGTAATTCACTTAGTTGTTCACCGTCAAATGCTTTACCATTTTGGGCATGTTCGATGATACGGCGGGCTGCTTCGGCAAGGTTTTGAAATTGGATGTTTTCGGTAACAACTTTAGAGTTCTGTATTGTTGATCTAATAGTTGTTGCACCAGTTTCTTTTAGCAGAATGCGTAGGGTGTCTGCTGCTGTGATGTGTGCAACGTGTCCAATTCCTTGTGCTACTGCTTTTACTGTTACTAGCGGTATTCCTGATGCACGGTATGGTGCTTCCATTAGGGTTAGGCGGGTAATTAGTTCTGGTACTTCTGAGCGTGGCATTTCGCCAGCTTTTTCGATTCTTCCGCCACCTTTTGTTTTTGGTTTAATTTTGGCTCGTAGTTGCCCTAGGATACGTCCGTAACCGTAAGCTAGCGAGTGCTGATTCATTGTTCCAGCGTGGATAGCTTCACGATCGTATTTGGTACCTTTTTTGGCTGCTGTTAGTAGACCGCTTTCGGCAACAAACTCTTGGTCCATTCCTTTAACGGTTGGTGTTTTTACTCGACGTAAAATGGTTTCCATACCGATAGAAGTTGATTCGAGTCGTTGTGCAGCATTTTTTGCGTTGCTTGGGTCGATTGATCGTCCGCCGGCTTCACGTAAATAGTCGAGCACCATGTTTAGTTCGGTGTCGGTTATTTTTCTTTCTACAAATAGTCTTTTGGCTAGGGTTTCTCCTGCTACGCCTTCAACTTCGATTGAGCATTTGCTAGCCAAGAATGTTGTCCAATCCGTTCATTAAAGCATATTGTGCTTTACAAAATTCGTCCACGTTTAGGAGTGCGTTATCTGAGAAGTTTACCACAGCACGGTGCATTTCTGATCCGTCGATGCGTTCAACCATTTTCATGAAATCTGCGGTTGATTGTGTGCTGTTGAAGATTCTATAGGTTTGCATTCCTACTGATTCAATTTTAGCAGCTTGTTCGATTCCTGAAACCATTTGTTCAAATTTTAGTGCAGCTTCTTTTTGGAATAGTTTAAATACTGCTTGTGGTGTTGCTGTTTTTTCTACAGCAATTCCAAGGTCGGTTAGCACGCTGGTTAATAGTTTTGCTTGTTCTGGTGAGGATGCTAATGCTGCACCAGCACCTGAAATGTTTTTTATGCTTTCTCGAACGGCTTGGAGTACTCCGAGCTGTTGTGATCCTTGACCGGTTTGTGGAGCGTATGGGGATCCAGCTATTTTTTGTTCTCGACCAAACCATGGGGTTCCTTGGTCGGTCATAACGTTTAGACGTGTTGAGTCTGGGATTTGTGTTGCAGTTTTTGGACCGCTTGGAATGGTGGCACCTGTGTCAGTGTTTATTCCGTAACCAGTTTCTGGGTCACGCATAATTTCACGTTCTTTGGTCATCTTGTAACCAAGTTCACCAGTTTGTGGTAGCCCGGTTCGTGGGTCTGTTTTAGCTGGTACGTAATATTTGTTGCGTTTTAGTGTAGCTAGTTGTTCTAATGCGTCTGGTGCGGTTGCTAACAGTCTGGCGTGTGATGGTACACGAATTCCCGGTACTTTTGAATAAATTTCTGCAGCTAAAGCTGATTCGTCTAGTTCTAAACCGAATGATAGTGGTTTAGTTTTCGCTGCAGCTATTTCTGGTGTCAGTTTGCGAATAATGAATTCTTGGATTACTGCTGGGATTGTTCCGTTTTCCAAGATTACTCGTTTACCGTTTACGGTAACTGCTCGTGTGCGTTTAGCGTAGTTTATGGCTTGACGAATCCTTGGAAGGTTGTCAATAATTTTTCCTAGCGTGGTAACAAGTGCACCGTTGTGCGGTGTGATCATTCCTACTGGGATTGTTGATGGTAGTGTCCCTGCACGTGATAAGGTACCGTCAGCAAATTGCTGGTAAATTTCGTCACCAAATTCAGTGAGTTGTCCTTGCCAAGCATCTCGTTCAATTTTTTCTAACTTGGCAATAGTTTCTGCGTTGCGTTGACGGAATGCTTCCCAAAGTTGTTGCTGCTTGGTAACTCTTCTTGCAACGTTTTCGTTTTGACGGTATGGGGCTTTACCCATTGCGTGGCGAAGGTCGTTAGGGTTTGCTACTAGCGGGTCGTTAGGGAATAGTCGACGTAGTTCTTCTTCGTCGAAGTTTGGTTTTCCGTAAGTTTTACCTTTAACACCAAAATAGGTTGGGTTAAATGGTTTAATTTCTTCAAGCGTTTTACCTTCAGCTTTTAGTGCTTCGATAATTAGTTCGGTGACGTCAAGTGGTTTGTCGAGAATTTCTACCATTGCACGTGCTGCTAGGCTTACTTCGGTAGTGTTGTCGTATTGTCCAGCTGCTTCTCGTGCACGTTGAATAAGTCCGATTAGGGTTAGGTTTTCGCCACCTAGTTTACTTGAGCTTACTTGTTCGCCCATGATAGCAGCGTTAATGTCTTCTAATACATTGTCTGCTTGGTCAGCTTCTTTTAGTGCTGCAGCTAGTTCTTGATCGCCTTCTACTAAGGCAAGTTCAGCGTCTTGGCTTAGTTCTCTTAGTCCACCAGTTTTGGTTGCACCTTGACCTTTGGCAAGTTTTTGAGTTTCTTTTAAACCAGCTTCTGTGGCGATTGTGCTTAGTGTGGTGTCGAATGGGGAACCGTATTTGATGCTTGATGGGTTAACAATAGCTTTTTCAATGATTTGAAGCATACTGTTAAGGGTTTTGTGAACAGGGGATCCGGGCTGGTATCCCTCGTTCTTTTGAAGAATTTTGGTGACATTCTTTTTAATTGCAGCAAGTTGTTCTTTGCTGTATTGCATATTTTTGGTCGGGCTTGATACACGTTCTAGGCTGTACATTAGAGTGTCAGCGAATTCGATTAGTCGTGCACCTGTTGCACCAATGAATGTGTTGCTCTTTAAACCAAATTGGGCTAGGAATTCTTGTTCAGCTGGGGTGATTAAAAATTCTTCTGGTAGGAAACCAACTTTTTGTTGAGCAAAACGTTGCTCCTTGGTTATTGGGTTGACACCGAAACCTTCAGTGTTGCTCCATGAGTTTTGTCCACGAGTTTCGGTGGTCATGGCTTTGCGAGCTTGGGTGGAGAACATTTGTGAGTGTGAAACCCATGCAGCTTCTTCACCGTCTTGTGCTACGCCTCGACCAGATGCTGCGTGTCCGAAGAAATCGTGCACGGCACGGAACATGTTGTTTTCTTCAGCACTTAGTAGTGGGTGTGGGTCGATTGCAAAGTCTTGTTCACTGCTTCGCACTTGGAGTCGCTTGTTCTCCATAATGTCTTGCATAAATAGTTTGGAGTCTGGCACCATCTTGCCGGCAGCGTTTACAACGTTGTATGGGTCGCCATCTACGTATTCAACTTTGATGCCTAGGTCGTTAACCATGTAGTCAAATTGGTCTTTAACTTCTTTAACTAGTTGACGGTATGCGTTGATTACTTCTGGGTCGTATGGGTTGCTCATCATATTTTCGTATGCACGAGCAATGTCTGGTGCTTGCGATGAGGCTTTGATCGTTGCGAAGTCAGTGTCTACTGCTTTGATACCACGAGCATCCATGTATTTTTGTTTTAGTGCACCAACTTGTTCACGTGCTTGCTTATACACGGATGGGGCATCGAGCTGGTTTACTACTTGTTCCTCAACGGTTGAAGCATCTTTTTCAATGTTTGCTTTACGTTTTGGTTTAGCGGTTTTTGCTACATCTTCTATCGTTCCAGCAACTTTTTTAGTTACGGGGGCAGTGTCTGCTACTGGGATAGTTGTAGCGACTTCTTCTGGGGTTACGGCTGGGGCTGTGCTAACAGCTTCTTCTTCAGCTTTCGCCACAGTAGTTGCAATGTCTTCAACGCCTTCAGCAACTTTTGGTGTTTCAACACCAAGTAGTGTAGTTGGTTTAGTGATTTTGTCAATGCCAGCTTTTTTAGCTTCTCTAAGTTCTTTTTTAGCTGCTTTATCGGCAATCTTTTTGGCTTTAAGGCTAGCGAAGGCTTCGACGTTTCCTTGACGGATTCCTGATAGTAGGTTGCCAAAGGCGTCAGTGGATAGTGCACCGACTTTTCCTTGTTGTTGGAACCAACCTTTACCGGCTGCGTTTCCTTGTTCAACATAACGTAGCGGACTGGTTGCTGAGCTTCCTTCTTTAACAGCTTGATAACCTTCTTTAGAAAGTTTAATTCCAGCTTTAGTTGCAGCTGATCCTGCTTTAATTCCCGCTGCAGTTCCCTTAGCACCAGCGGTGATTGCTCCTCCACCAATCAACCATGTTGGGTCAAGAAGAATGTCTAAGGCTAAGCCTCCTGCAGTTGTTGCTATATCATCTGGAATTGCTTGACCGGCTACACCCTTTATCCCTGCAGGGTTGTTTAGATCCCTAAGGTTATCTGACCATGTACGTTTTTCTGCTACACCCTTGGCTGTTGCACCGAAGAAACCGCCCTCACCGGTTGGGTCTAGGAAGTTTAATAGTGGGATTGTTCCAACAATGTCTGGGATTACGTTTGAAAAATCGCCCTGACCTAGTTTGGTGAAGCTTTCACCGACTCGTGCACCAGTTCCAGCTATAGCATTTGTTGGGGCACTTAAAAGATCAATGACACCTTGACCAAGGTTCCAGTCGGATTCTTTTGCTTTTGCTTCGTTAAATGCTGCTGGTTTGAACGTAGAAAGTTTTTCTAGTTCATAAAGTGATTTGTTTTGACCGATTTGACGGTTTTGGGCTAGGCGTGCAGCAGCGTCTTTAAAGAACGCATCAAAAGCGGGATTAGTTGCCATGCTTATAGTTTACCGTATAAGCTGGCGTATTACTCAGCTTTAGGCTTTGTTAAAGTAGTATTCCAAATTCCGCTGAGCAAGAAAATCAAACTTGGGTTTGCATCTAGTTTTGCTACAACTTCTGGGTCAGCGGTTTCAACATATTTTCTAAATGCGTTTACAGCTCCCGGGGCGTCTAACGTTTTATTAGTCATCTTGTCAGTTAGCAAGTCAGCGTTTTGCATCCAATTTAGAAAAGCTCCACTTAGGTATGTAGCATCGTTTTGTGCTTCTGGGTCATTTCCTGCATAATCGTTAACCCATTTTGCAAAAACACCTTTAGGGTTGTCTGCTTGTAGCTGTCCAGCTTGGTATTCGTTAACAAGTCCAGCAATTTGCATTTGTAGTTGAATATTTGCTTGTTGTGCAGCTTGTTGTGCTGAAGCTTGCTGCATAAGGATCTGCTGTTCACGTCCAGCGAGGTCGCTTAGTGCACCGGTTCGGCTTCGACCTAGTTCTTGTAGTGCAAGGTTTTGGTCGGTTGAGTAGCTTGCGATTTCGTCGTTGATTGCTTGTTCGGTAATGTTTTGGTTTACTTCGCTAGCGGTCTGCCCAATTTGAGCGAGGGCTGCTTGGTCTGCTAGTCCAGCTTCGGATGCTTGAGTTACAATGTCGCCTCCGGCTGCAGCTGCAGCAATGTCGCCTAAGCCTAGTTCGGCACGTGCTTGGTTTGCTGCTGCTAGGCGTTGTGCTTCAGCGTCACGGGTTTGTTGTGCAAGCATTCCTGTTTGTTCAGCACTTTGGGCTCGACCAGTTTGAGCTAGTTCTGATATTCCGGGAATGTCTTGGCGACGCATGGTGGTTAGGTTACCAAACATGTTTTTGATATCAGCTTGGTTTTCTTTGTAACGAGTGTTTATGCCTTGACGTTCTCGGTTAATTGATGACAGGGCTGATCCGTAACCGCCAACATTTTTGCTTTGCTCTAGCAGCGAGTAAAGCAAGTTCATGTAACTATCTTCTGGTTTCGGTGGAGGGTTTAAAGTAGTTGGGGCAGACGGAATTAGGTAACCTTCTCCGGGAACAATTGTTCCATCAGGAAGGTATTGGGTTTCTGCCGGGGTAGTTGGAGCAAAAATTCCCTTTTTTGTACTATCTTTCATTGGTGAGGTAGCCATACCATAATATGTTGATGGTCTGCCAGTTGATGCTGGGTCAAAAAAGTTTGCTACATTTTTTCCCAAACCATTTACTAGGTTGTCAAACCAGCTTCCCCAGCCATCCTTAACAGGATTAACTGATGGATCATTTATTGGATCGCTCATTATACTGTGGTCCTTCCGGTTAGCCAAACGTTACGAGCTTCAGCTAAAGCCCGTGCACGTGCTGCTTGACCTTGGTTAGTTGTTAACCAGTCAAAGTTTTCCCGCATACCCACACGTGCAGATGGATCAGCAGCAGTTTGAGTCAAACCATACTGACCTAAACGTTCAGCATTTACAGCACTAGCATATGGTGAAGTAATTTCTTGACGTTGAGATTGCTGTTGTTTCTGTGTTTGTGCAGCAGCCCCACGTTCCATACCACCGTAACCACCGCTTTGTAGCATTCCTCGTGCCGCATATTGTGCTGCTAGGCGACGCAAAGCATCAGTTGATTGAGTGTCAAAGCTTTTTAGTTTTCCACTTTCGCCGTAAATACTTTGGTTTAATTCGTTGATACGTTGAAGCTCAGCGTTTTGTGCTGAACGCCAGTCTGACCGGTATGGGGCAAGGGCATCTCTATACGCACCAGTTTTTTCAAGCTGGACGTCACTAGGGTTGCTAGACTTTTTAGCCATTACTTACCGGACCTTAAAGAATTTGAATTGGCAAAAGCACCTTGTCGGTTTGCTTTCAGCTTAGCTAAAAGGGCATTACGGCGAACCATGCGTTTACGATCACGTTCAGCGTAACCAGTTTTATCTACTGGTCCCATGGTAGGGTTTAGGCGTCCACCACCGTAAACTTTTGCTCCGGCAGCGAACTCGTTGAAGCTTGGTGCTCCAAAGTTTGCCATTATGCTACACCCTTAGTCATTTTAGCTTTCACACCAATCATTGGTGTGATACTGAAAATTTGTGCTGGAGACGTCTCAGCTGTACCATCACAAGTAAAGTATACCTCAAAATATGCTCGCCTAAAGCGAATACTGTGTTCAAGTTTAAGTAAGGCTCGTTGAGGTGATCCTTCGTCAACGGTGCGTTCTGTTGTAACGTAAGCATCTTCGGATAGTAGCTTGTCCCATGTGCGAGTTGATAAAATATCCCAAGTTGTGGTTGAAATTTGATCCCACGAACGAACCGTTGATGACATTGCAATAGCAGTAACGGTTGCAGTCACTGAGCCTGTTACAGCTAAGTCGGCAGCCCACCAATATAAGCGTTTCCATTCTGCTGGTGTATCAAAGTCGTAAATACGTGTACGGAGTTTGCAGGTAAATGTTTCTCCAGCATTTGTTGTTATAGGTGAGTTATCTATTTGATATATTTTCCATTTGCTGGTTGTGTTTGATCCGGTTATTCCGTAAGCAGTTTCAAAGCGTTTAATTGTATTTGCTTTTTGTGGGATTTGGAAAATGTGAGCTATTTCTGTTGCTGACTCCCATTGTGACCAAGTTCCGGTTAATAGGTTTAATGCGTAAATTGATCCGTTAAACCAAATGATTGCTCGGTCACCTAGGATAGATACGGTGAAATCTTTTTGATAGGTTCCGCCGAGTGGGTCAAAGTTTACTCGTTGTGCATTAAGTGGTGCGAATTGACCGTTTTGAAAACGGTATACAGTTTGGTCGTGTAAAACGACGTACCCGTTTTGGTAGTTGGCTATACAGTTTTTGTTCTCTGCACCAATTCCCTGTTGGATGAGGGATAGTGTTCCTTCTTCTGGTAGGTCACCGAATGAGAATGAGTATGTTGATGCTGATTTAAAAATGTAAATCATGCTGTAGTCAATTAGAATTCCGGAGATTGATTGTCCGTCGCCCAATCCTACGTTGATTACGGAGTCTACGTTCCAATCCCAAACGCTGGTTCCAGTTCCAATTGCGGTTAGGTCGCTGTAATAAACTTTAGTATCGTTTGCTGTGCCTCTAACTCCCCAGCCAAAGAAGCGTGAACGATATACAACTAAACCGTCAAGAGCCGGCATGGTTGTAATTGCAGTTACAGCAGCATCGCCCACTGCCCAGTAAGCACCACCAGTTGTTGCTTTACATAGAACAACTTTATTGTCGTATTGTACGTAACCGGTTGCTTTTGACGCCCAAAGCTCAGTCCATGCTGGCGTCGTTGCGTCTAGGTTTAGTCGATAAGTTTTGGTGCCAGCTGTGGCGATTAGGTAACGGTCACCTCCGGATGGGGTGAAGTAGCCAAGAATATTAATGTATAGTGGGGTGCTACCGCTTAATATTTGGGGTAGTGTTGTTTCGCTAATTGCCGGTCTGGAAACTAGGGCACCGTTTGGTGAGAATTCCATATTGATAAGATATGGTACTTCGTTTTCGGCAATGGATGACGCATCCCAGTAGTTGTTTAAACCGCCGGAAAAATCTTTTAGCGTTGCTGAGCGTTGTCTTAGGAGGTCAGACACGGAAATCGTCCGGATCTGGCATGACTTGCACATAGAGATCGATTTGGGATACGTTCTCTTTCATGCTCAGCCTGTTCAGTCCGTCTCTGAATTGCCTTGATTTATATTCTGCTGCAGAGTAGTTTTCATCTAGTTCTAATGCTTGAACGGTGCAATAGTTTACAAGCTCGTTTAGGTAACGGTCTGGAATGCTTAGTATGTTGTTTGCACTGATAGCGTCAACTGCGTTAGGCATTTTTACGTATTCTAGTTTGAAACCGTTAGCAAAGTCTTTGTTTGGGGTTGGGTAGAATGTGATTACGCCTGCACGTTCATACCAAACTTCTGGAATATCAGCCACAGCTGACTTGCTTGGGTCTTGGCTGAGGATATATTCTCGTGTTTCTTGTGGAGACATGTTTTTTACTGGTCTACCGTTTACGTAGATTGCTTCGATGTATTGTACTCGGTCGGTTGGGAAACTGTAGTCGGCAATTCCGGCTGTAATGTTGGTTATTTTTGAGTCTTTTAGGATTGCGTTGTTGTTAACGATTTCTTGTTGACCGTCGTTGATCCAGCGTAGTAGAGTTTCGTCGTCGATCTGTGCACCAGAAGTATCACCAAATATGGCACGCACACGGTCTGCGACATCTTTGGATGTTTTAGTGAAAATTTCTGCTGGCATTATTTATGCAAAACCTTTCCGTCGTGACGGTATTCGTGCTTGTTGGATTTCATGATGGATTTCATGACGTCTTTTTTCTCCTCTAAATATTCTAACTCACGTTTGTGATTTAAAGCTTTTTCAGCCATTTCTAAAATTTGCAAACGGTTAGTTTTAGAGTCTGGGTTATTATTGTCATTATCAATTAACCATGCTACTAGTCTTGCATCTATTTCCGATTCGGCTAGTGTGCGTATCACATATGGCACGGTTAGGTTTGGTTCGTCTACTAAAGCGTATGGTTTATTGGGGTCAAAGCTTGGGTGTCCGGGTTCCAAGCGTAGAAGTCTTACGGTTGGGTATAGGTCACGGATTACTGCAGCAACTCTTCGCTGGTATTCGTGGTATAAGCCGTCAATGCGGTCAAAAGTGATGTATTCTGCCATGGTTCTATTGTACCGGATATTAGAAAACCCGGAGTCAGGCGAGACGGGACCTGACTCCGGGTTTCTTTAGTTGTTACTTCTCAGCGATGTTCGATAGAACGGCGTGAGCGTTGCGACGGTAGGTACCGAGCTGGCTGTACTGGAAGATACGTGCTTCGTATGCGTCAGTGTCAGCAACACGTGACCACATCGAACCGTCACGGTCCATCCATGCCCAGTCCTTCTTGCGGTTAACTACGATCTCCTTGGTAGATAGAGCGTAGAGGGTACCCTTAGGTGCAGCGTAGTCCGAAACGAACTTGATTGGCTTGCCTACGGCGTCGAAAGTGAACGAACGCTGTCCACCTTCAAGAGTTGCACCGTTGGTGAACTGGCGTAGACCTTGTAGTAGATCCCAGTAAGCGTTGAATACGCCCGGTGATGCTAGCATTACGTCTACGTCGCCACCCTTCTTGTCAACCTTTTGTACTAGGTTGATAAGAGCAAGCTCGGTTAGGGTTCCCGGAGTACCTTCGGTACCTAGGGTTTCGACGGTTGACTTCCAGATTGGGTAGTCAGCTGGGTCGATGTCGTGTAGTGGGTTGGTGTCGTTAACAATAGCTGCTAGACCAGTCCACTCCTTGTTGTATGAGTTGGTTCCGTTTGATGCACGAACTAGAATGTCGCCTGAACCTACACCCGAACCGATGGTTCCGGTTACGGTGATGGTTTCAGCGGTTTCGTCGATCGATACGATCTCTAGGTGACCAGCTCCGTTAGCCTTGGTTCCGTCAGCAACGTTGATTGCGTCAAGGGTCATACCTTCTTGCAACCAGTGGGTTGAGTCAACGGTGATAACCTGACCCGATACGCTTACAACGCCTGCAACCTTACCGGTTCCATCGCCGTAAACCTGACGGTTTAGGTCAACTGCTAGGTCCTTCTTTAGACCACGGATTTCATTGTCAACAACGTTGATGAAGGCTTGGTAGTCTTCAGCAGCTTGTTCGAATAGCTGACCGTCTACCTCAATCGAACCGTATAGGTTGGTTAGGTATAGGTGAGCTTGCTTGTACTTCTGTGCACCGGCGGTAGGTAGAACTTCACGAACTCCACGAGCACCAATACCTTGGTTGCGTCCAATGTGAGTGTCGAAGATTACTTCTCGACCGTTGCGGGTGATGTGTGCAGATGAAGCTTCAATTAGTTGCAACGCAGGGTTTTTGTCCCGTAGCTGTTCGTGAAGGTCACCATACACAAGCTTGATCGCATCAGATGCGAAAGTCAAAATTGACTGTCCAGCCATATTTTTTTCTCCTAAGAAAAGGTTAGTGAATAGGTAAATGAATGTGCGAACGCACCACGTCCTACGCCCTGACCTCGCTAGAGGCTGTACTTAGACACTTCTAGCGTATCATATGTTTCACGTGAAACAAAAAACCCCAACACTTTGGATGTTGGGGTTTTTGTTATTGCACTTTATAGCGAGTTTGGCGACTGCTTCTGGTTCTGTGCAAATAGTTGAGCAAGCATTTCTCGCTTACCCTTCTCGTCCTTAGGGATTTGAACTCCCTCGAACGGGACTCCACCCCCAGCACCTAGAACTACTGGGGCATTAGAGGCGGGAGCGTTCCCTCCTAGGCGTTGAAAACCAACACCGGTGATGGAAACGAGTTTTTTAGCTGCTTCGATTACAGTTAGATATTCACCACGAGCAAGACTAGATTCCATTAGCTCAATAATTGCTGTTTCCTGTTGTGGAGTTACGTGATAGACGTCACGAAGCCCAGCGAACTCGTTTTCAATGCGAGCATACTCATAGTCAGTCTCTTTTTCCAACTCCTGATAGTAAAGGTATTCTTGCATCTGGTTTAGCTGCTGGTTTTGTGCATCGATCTGCTGCTTTACGCTGTCGGGTAGATCTTCTTCGTCGTCAAAAAATCCTTCTTCAGACATGACGTCGGCTGCAGCAGCTTCAGCTTCAGCTTGCAGTAGACCTTGCTGCATGAGTGCAGCA
>JACCDX011444606.1_pt1 | contig 23914 bp, 22 predicted proteins | sample 7449681 | NCBI WGS metagenome assembly JACCDX01 (sample SAMN15323450, study PRJNA562643) | freshwater metagenome | isolation source: river surface water | place: USA:Blue River Watershed | collected 2017-08-18
AGTGTACTGAGTTGTGGTAGTCGAACCACTGATGGGATCCACATAAGTCTCAGGAGTTGGCGCCGCCGCACTGGAACTATCACTGACCCCGCGAGCTGAATAAGCGGGCGAAGCCAACGACAAACAAACGGTCAAAAGAATAGAAAAGTTTTTTCTTAAAATCACAATTCCCCCTTAGGGACCCATCAAAGTCGGTTTGCTGTCCAAGTAGCGCTCACGAACTTTTTCCCAATTGGATTTTGAGCCCGCTCCAGTGATTTCACCATTGCCATAGGTTTTCGAAGCAATTCCTCGATTGGGATCTTTAGCTCCACCTGGCAAGTAAGCATTGTAAGCAGATGAACCCGGAGCGGATCCGCCACGGAATCCACCAGCACCACCTCCGCCACCACCATCATAGCCAGAGAGAATATTTGGATTCAGTCCCTTCTCTCTTTTGCCATCAGCAGATTTCGCACCGGCACCAGCACCGCCATCACCACCAAGGCTTCCCGAGCCACCACCCATCGAGCCCATTCCACTGCCGCCACCGCCGCCCATGGAACCACCACCAGAAGGCGAAGGTTTTCCATCCAGTCCCATCATAGGCGGAGGAAGATTATCAGAATTTGGCGTAGCACCCGCACCACCACCTGGATAAGCGGCCATGGCATCATTACCAGTATAGCCCGCACATCCCGGAGTATTCGGAGCTCGCATGCACATGCAATCCGGAGCTTTATCATTTTCTGGCTTCGTGCAATCCACCGCCACTCCAGCTCCTGAAGCTTTGGTCGCTTTTTCGCAAGACTGAGAGACTGAGGCTTGGCGAACCACGTTCAACAGTCCCGCTCCGGCTGCAGCGAGATTCAAAGAGTACCTCTCACAAACATTCAGGACAGCTCCGCCCTCAATTCGAGATTTTTGGAGGACACCAATGTCAACGCCAACGGCAGTCGCCATACGTTCGTTATGCTCTATACCCTGCCAATTCCCAGTGCTTTTTGCTATGGCAGCAGCTGACTCATAGGCGGCTTTGTCAATTTTCAAAGTTTCAACGGCGCGATCAATCTCTTGTTGCGTTCTTTTGCAAGTCGACTCGCACATGTATTTGAAAGAGGTGCAAGTCACGTTGTAAGCAGTCAAGCCAACTTGAGCGATTTTCATGGCCTTACCGTATTCCGTGCAGGCATCGTTCATTGATTTCATCGCACTAATTCCATTTAAGACAATTCCAACGCCGGCCATCGCATCTTGAATTTTTGGATTGCTGGGACCACACCAGATATCGGCATTTTTAGAACCTTCATTGCAATCAATGATCGACTTCTGCAACGCTGCCTGAAGTTGATCACCAGGAGGTGAAGTCAAATCTCCCAAAGTCATTGATGCATATTTTGAACCGGTCTTAACTTCAGAGGTTGTATAAGTCGGCGCAGTGCTTCCGCCCGTGATGCTCTGATATGCACTTGATGGCTGCACAAAACTCAAAATCAAAACGAGCGTCGAGATGATCGCAGTGGTGAACTTCATATTTCCCCTCATGCTCAACTTATCGGACAATAGTCGAGGTATCTTGAGGTAACTCTTGGGGAATTTTGTGAATCTCATTTTGAGACTGAAATGAACTCGAATTCAAAATTAGCGAAGGCTCTGCCGTCGAACTTTCGACAGTCCCCCTCTGAAGATTGGGCGACTATCCAAAATTTAGGCACTAAAAGTTATCGGGTGGGCTGTTTTTCAAATTGCCCGAAGTGTCCTCGCCGCCCAGCTTGTAACTGCCGGGATTCGGAGAAGCGTTCTTCAGAAACCGCGCATCCACTAATTTCACCGAATAACCTGTGCGACCGCCATTTTTGCAAGAGCCGCTCGTGTGGAATTTTTCGTCTTCATCCTGACCCACGGGATCGAGACATTTTCCGAAGCGAGTTTTGTCGATTTCATTGTACTGATCGGGGCTGACTTGCTGCCAAGATGTGAGCAACTGACCGAATTCCGAGAGATAGTATGTCAGTTGGCCTTTGACATCGATCATGTTCTTGCTGGGATTGTGGGCCGAGTTGATTTGATTGCGAACGCTGAACCTTTTTTCCTCTTCACTCCCCGCCGCTCGCTGACCCAAATCTCCGCGCACCAGAAATTGAAATTGATTCTCGTAACCTTTTTGAATGCGTTTGACGTAATTGTTGTAAAAATCCGGATCAATCGAATAAGTCGAAACATCGAACTGATCGGGCGCAATCGCCGCAATTTCCAAATCTCGCATCGGCTGCTTGGGACCTGAATTCGGATCCCAGGACAAAATGTCGCCATTGTCCGCTTTCGAATCCATATTCTGACTGAAAATATGGTTGTACCAATTCAAATGAATTCGCGGAAATTTGGTGTGAATGGCCTGATAAAACTGCCCCGTGGTGAGCTCCGACAACAGACCAATCGAATCTCCCAAATAGCGCGAGTAATTTGGAAATAAGCGTTTCTGTTTACGCAGTTCATCTTTCTGAGAATCACTGACAATCGAGACCGCTTGGTTCATTTGCACTCGAACTGGAACCAAAGCATCCGTTCTGGTGGCATCATTTGATTGCGAGGCACTTCGATCCCAACGCGTGCCGTACCAGGGTCCGACTCGTCCGCCAAAAGGTTTCGCAAAAGCGGTCGCTTTCAAAGTCACACTTCCTGCCGGTGAAAATGGAATTTTCGGAGTGGTCTTGGCCGAGACTCCGACATAACCCACACACCATGGGTCTTTCTCAAAACCCAAAGACGATCGCATCAACTGCTGTTCTGTGCTGGCGGCCGGAGCGTCAGTGATCACATTCAACAGCTGGTTGGCCTGAGCCAGAAGCTCGGGAATCATGCTCTTTGAAACACTGAGAGGTCCGGTGTTGATATAAGACGGAACGAAATTAACCACTTGAGAATTCGAAGCACAGGTCGAGTCAAAAAGAGCATAGATCGGGTAAATGAGAATCTCTTTCAACCAGCCAGGAGGCGCCGTCGGAGATCCTCCCCCGCAACTGCCCTCGGAAAACGAATTGATAAATTTGAAATCGACTTCGGCATTGCCGCTGCCAACCCCATTCTTAAATCTCTTCTCCAGCTCTTCCCGGTTCGGATAGCTGAGATTGCGAATCAAGGTCTGATAAACACCTTCACGAATAGACTGACCATCGATATCTCGGGGATCTTCTTTGCTCAATTCGTTGGCCAGCCCCAAGAGCAATTTCTTGCGATTGCGAATATCCATTTTGTAAGCCCAAATGAATTTTCCCAACTGAATCCAATTCATCGAAGTCGCATAGGCGCAGTATTTTTTGGCCAAATTCGAAGTCGCTGTGGCGACTTGATTGATTTGAAACTGGAAATCAATAAACTGCATCGCAGCCCCAATGGATGGATTCACCACTTGCGCAATCCCTGGCAAAGGCACTGAAAAGGATTCGGGCTCTTTGCAATAACTCTCCGAATTCACATCAGGCTGAACCAAATCCACCGGTTGATAAGGCAAACAGAAATACGGCTCGTACCTCATCGGTTCGTCAATCGAAGACAAAATCGATTTGGTGAGCTTCGAGTACGGAGGCCGCAATTGATTAATGCGTTCGGTATCGGCAGTTCCCGCCGTTCCCAATTGCTGATAACGAAAGGCCAAGAGCTTCCATGACTGCCGCATTTGATAATTCACATGCGAAATCGCATTGAGCATCTCGGCCTGCTTCATGGCGCCGTAATAAGCCGCCAAATCCACCGAGTTTTGCAGATTGATCTTATGATGCACAAGCAGTCCGACATTCACGATCATCGCGAAGAAAACAAAGAGAACTTGGAAAATGAGTGCCACAAATAAGGCCACTTGCCCATTTTCATTTTTCAGATGGTGAAGACCGCATTTTTTCACATTTTTATTTTCACTCTTTCAAAGGATTTTGACTATCAGGGCCCTTCATTTCTCGACCCCAAAAACTTTGACTCTCGAGAGAGCCAAGTTGAAAATCGGAGAGACTCTTGCGGAAAGGACTCCCGACCATGGTCTTGAATCGAATTTTTATGGCACTTTCAGTTCTGATTGGCATTTCCATTGCGCTCATCGGTCACTCGGTCCGAGCCGAAGTTCTGTTCGAAGGATACTCGAAAATCCTCTCAGGTGGAGTGCATATCGGGTACGCGATCGCTCGCTACGAATTCGACAACAAGAAAAAGCAATTTGTTGCCACAACTTTTCTGAAAACAAATGAGTTCGGCGGCAATTTGACCGAATCTCTCAAAGCTGTTTCGACTGAAGACTTGAAGCCGCTTTCTTATCAGTACACCACTTTGGTGGGGAACCAAGTGAAAGTCATCGATGCCAAATTTGAAAAAGGCAAGATTCTCGCCTCTGTCAAAGATGGCCAAAAGAACGAAAAAATCGGCAAAGAGATGCCCAAAGGAAGTTTCCTTTCTTCTTTCTTGGCCTATGTGATGTTGAGAAGTCCGCAAGGTTTGAAAGCAGACACCAAATATGAATTTCAAGCCATTGCCGAAGAAGACGCCGCAGTTTACAACGGCATTGCCTTCGTGAAAAACCAAGAAGACTACAACGGCATCAAGGCCCTGCGCATTCTCAATGAATTCAAAGGCACCAAGTTTATCAGCATGGTCACAGAGCGCGGAGAAATTCTCTCCACCAAGTCGCCAGTGCAAGGAATCGCTACAGAATTGGTGGCCAAACCTTCGGATGCCACTGCCACTTTCCCAGTGCCGGCCACGACTTTGAAAGCTCTTTTTGGCAACATTCCAACCGGCCAAGTGAACGAACTCTCGAAGCGAGCGCAATCCGCACCGGCCGCGCCTGCGACGGCGCCGACTCCGGCACCCGTTCCCGGCAAGCAGCAAGGAGTTCCCGGTGGAAAAGGAATTCACATCAAAGGCTCGCCGCAACCCCAAGGGGGAAATTGATGACTCCACATCAACTGGCCGGGCAGCATTTGCTGATCGGCGTTTCGGGATTGACTCTCACTGACTCAGAAAAAAAGTTTATCGTTCAGAACAATATTAGCGGCGTTGTTCTTTTCAATCGCAACATTGCCGATCCCAAACAACTGCGTGATCTGTGTGTCGAGATTCAAAGTCTTCGCCACCAGATGGCGGACAAAGCTCCGCTCTATATCGCTATCGACATGGAAGGTGGGCGCATTGCTCGTTTGAAAGCTCCCTTTACCGAGTGGCCTCCTTTGAAACTGCTCGGCGATTTGGACTCTCCCACAGTTTCCTTTCATTTTGCCAAAGCCATGGGACAGGAACTCAAAGCCGTCGGTATCAACTTGGACTTTGCTCCCTGTGTGGATGTTTTCACCAACCCGAAGAACACAGTGATTGGCGACAGAGCCGTCAGCACCGATCCCGAGATGGTGGCGAAGCACGCCTCTGCACTGATTCGCGGTTATATGAAAGCCGAGATCATTCCCTGCGCCAAACACTTCCCTGGACACGGCGACACCATCGTCGACTCTCATGATGATTTGCCAGTGGAAGTTTCGGATTTGGATCGCTTGAACAAAGTCGAGCTGGTTCCCTTCAAAAAATCTTTCAAGTCTCGCTTGGAAATGACAATGACGGCGCACATCCGCTTCAATCGCATTGATCCCGAATGGCCTGTGACTTTGTCCGAGATCTTCTTGAAGAAAATCATTCGCGAAGATCTTCGCTATCGTGGCTTGATCATCACCGATGATCTCGACATGAAGGCACTTTCGATCCACTACGATCGTGACAAAATTCCGGTTCGCGCTTTGCAAGCAGGCAATGACCTGATTCTGTATTGCAATGAAGCGGAATCTCCGGCCCGAGCTCTTGATCTGGTGGTGAAAGCTTTAAGCGACGGGACTCTCAAGAAGTCCGACATGGAAGCCACTCATCAAAAAATCCTCAAGATGAAAAAGGACAATATTCCTCATCCTGACCCGGTGGCTTGGGAAGAAGGCAAGCATTGGATTGGTCACTCAGAGCACTTCAAGCTCTCCCAGGCCATTGCCCATGGCGAAGTTCCTCCCGGCCTTGTGGCCATGAACTAAGCGCCTCTTGGCACGATAAAAGTGTCGAGGGTTTAGACAGTCCGGTATTTTTGCCATGTTTTGGGGGCTTGGAAATTCCCATTTTTCGAGCCAAAAATGGATTTTGTAGAGGGATTTTTTAAGACCTGACATATTCCTCAGTTCAAAGAGGAATGTTTATGAAAAAGGCCCTTCAAACCATTTTAGTTCTCTCCAGTTTCCTGGCTGCAGCTTGCTCAGTTCCCGGATTCGATGCAGGAACTCAGAAATCGGCAACAGGCAAATCCCACAAAATACAAGCTCCTGTCAACGCCGTTTCTGAATTGGCTGCGATCGCCGACAACAATGCTGATCGCTCAGGCTCCATTTCTCTTGCTGGTGTGGCTCTGACCGAATCCAATGACAAATTGCAAATGCACTCTCAGTTGTCTTCAAGCCGAACGGCTATGAAATCCACTTCTGTTGATTTTTCTCATTTGGATTCGATTGGCAAACGCATGGACTTTGTTCAAATTGGCTGCGGCTCCAGTTCTCCTTTATTGAAAAGTCTCCCCGCAGGATTGAGCGAAGCTCCCCTTGCTGCCGAAGAAGTTGCTGACACTCTTGAATTGAAAGCGCGTGTTGTTCTTCTCTGTGGAAGAATTCAGTGGCCCCAATCTTATGTCAGCATCATCGCTGATTTGATCATTTTGTCAGATGTCGATTATGAAATGCTTCCCGCTTCTGGCATTGGCTTCATCTCCATTTACGCCAATAAACTCACACTTCTGGGCGCCAATCAAATCACCACTAAAGGAAAAAACTCTTCGACTTTGGTGCTTGAAGGTCCGGCCTTGAACTTGGCCGTGCAAAAAGAAATCGTCGGAAAAGGTTCTCTTTCCCTCAAAACAATCAGCGGCCAGCTGGTGCAAATCGGGAAAATTTCGAAAGAACAGGTGGAAAAATGAAAACAGCTGTTTCCAACAAGCTTTTGCTTCAAGCACTTTTGATTCTGACTTTGACACCTGTTTTGGTGTGGGCCCAACAGTCACCCAAGGACATTGCCTCTGATGACATCAAACCCGTCGACATCTCAGTCGCCAGCACTCCAGATGAGTTCCGTTGCGAAGCCTTGCAAATCTCAGATTTTGATCAGGTCAATGAATCCATGGCTTCTTTAAAGAAGAGCCTGCAAGACACTTTCGGCGTGAGTGATGCTTGCGCGACAACCAACCTGGCAACCAAAGAAAATCAAAAGCACTTGAACAAACTTTTGGAAAACATCAATGGCGGAGTGGGAACCATTCGCGCTCAGTTGGCCAATCAATATGTTGAGAATCTCGCGCAAATGGCCACAGGCAGCGTGACCAGCGAACAAGCTTACGAAATCACAGCTCGCAATAAAACTTTGGCAAAAGATGCCGTTCAAAATGTCGTGGGGTCCATCAAAGAACTCAATGCTTTGATTGAAAAGAACCCTTTGAGTGTCAGCTCTTCGGCCAGTTGCAAAAACCACTATTCTTCTGCTGAACGTGTTGTGTTCGGCGTGGCTGAATTGGTTGAAGACGTGTCTCCATTATTGATTCAAGCTGTGACGAAGATTCCAGGCCTGCAAGAGCTCGCACCCGCCGTGATGAGCGCTTCCATGGTCAGCTCAGCTGTGACTCAATATGCGGAAGTCGCTCAAAAGCGAGTGGACATCAACAAAGTCGAAAACCGAAACGCCATACTGATCAACACCTGCCAATTGGTGAAGACTTACGACAAAATGAAGATGCTTCGTGGTCTCAAACACAATCCGGCTCAGGAAAAGCAGAAACTTTCTCGATTGGTCGCAATTCAATCTGCCAATGTGAAGTCCGAAGTCGACAAAATGCCAGTTGAGGCTTCTGAATCCGAGTGGATCAATGCCGTCGACCAACAAAATCAGAACTATCTCTACCTCCAAGATGAGAAGGAAATCGTTGGCAAATTCACTTCAGCTGAAATTTGCGAACGCAAATCACAAGTCCTCAATTTGGCCAACTCGGTGATGACAGTTCATCAAACCGTCACTCGAATTGCTGGAAGTGAAAAATCAATTCAAGATGATATGTTTGTCGACTTGATCTCCAAGTACAAAGTTCTGGTTGAAACGGAGAACCTGTCTCAAGATGAGTGCGCTCGCGCCACCAAGTCTTTGTATTCGTATGTCGACGCTTTCAACCGTCGCACTTTCCAAGTCGTCATGGACTTCAAAAAGTTGCGCATGGCTGAAAACAAAAATTTCTTCCAAGCCTCTTACAGCCTCAGTTACTTGAGAAGTTTCCAAAATCTCTTGGAAGACATGGACACCAACAATCTTTTCGAGAAAATGCAGATGTCGATTGCCAGAACGGAAGCTCTTCTCAATCAATCCAAGGTTCTCAAGGCTTGGTTCGGAAATGCCAAGTACTTCTATGTTCCAGGAATTGATCAATATCGCAATCCCGTGATGGATTTGATGAACTATTACGAGAAGCAGGTTCTGATTTTCAGAAAGCCTTTGGCGATGGAGTCTACTTCTTTCGAATTCGAACTGTGGGATCTGTTTAAGTATTGGCATCCACAGAAAAAAGGTCAGTCGGACGAAGCTTATATCAAGCAATACAAAGAAGTTCGCTTGAATCTCTCAATCCTGAATCCTGTTTACTTGGATTCAAAAAATGTGGCCACGGCCTCTGGGCGAAGCAATTCGCATGAGCGGGCTTGCAACGGAATGGTTGCCATGCGCAACAATTTCCGCTCGATGATGGAAGCATGGAACACGATGAAATACTTCTGTCAGATGTTGAAGCCTTTGCTTCGCGAGCCGGAAGTTTCTTACGACTTGAAAGAGCGTTGCATGGGCATTAACGAGCTGGTTCCTAACTCTCCCAACAATCAATTGTCGGGTGTCGATATGTTGCTCGAGCCTGTGAGCTCAGATGTGAAGCGCATGCCAATCATTGAAAAGAAGATCAAAGAATTAAACTGCGAGTCTTAATTTTTGAAGTGAGGAATTTATGGAAACATTATCTAAATCACGAACCTCGGGTTTCTTGATTGTTTCAGTTTTGACCCATGTGGCACTCGCTGCCGGTGTCATGGCTTACAAAGCTCAAAACACACCTCCTGAAGAGAAAAATGCCAGCACTCAAATTCTCGTTCTTGAAGCTGGTTCACCCGAAGCCGCACCGGCCGCCCCTTCTGCTCCTGTAGCATCAACTCCGGAAGTGGCTCTTGGAAAACCCGCCATTTCTGAAGCGCCCGTGGTTGCTCCCAAAGCGGCTGTGACGGAAGCCGCTCCTGTCGAAGCCGCTCTTCCAGTGCTGGACGCTGACTTGTCCACCCCTGAATCTGAAGAATCTGGATCTTCGCAGGAAGTGGCTGCGGAGTTGAAAGACGAAGATCTTGCCGACGTTCTTCAAAGCGATGAATCCTCCGAAGAAGCCTCGTCTGCAATTGCAGCAGCACAGTCAGAAATGGATCAAGCGGCTGAGCAACTGATGCAGGAAAAAGAAGCTCAGTTGGCAGCTTTGCGAAAACAACAAGAAGAAGAGCAAGCTGCTCGCATGGCCGAGGAAAGAGCTCGCCGCCAAGAAGCGGAAAAAGCTGCTTTGGCCGCTGCGGCGGCCGAACGCATGGCCAAAGAAGCGCAAGCCGCTCGAGAAGCGGAGCAGGCTCGAATCGCCGAAGGCCTTCGCCAAGCCGAAGAAGCACGCTTAGCTGAAAAAGCCAAAGCCGAAGCGATCACCAACAATTCAGGTGCAGGAGCTGGCAATGGCGGACAGGGAGTTCGCGCTTTGGGTGACTTGAAGCAGATGCCTGGCAACAAACAACCTCTCTACGCCGTGGAAGAGCGTCGTCGCGGCTTGCAAGGCGAAGGGGCTTTTGTGGCTTATGTTTCCAAAGATGGCCGTTTGATTGACTTCAAAATGCTGCAAAGTTCAGGACATCGGGAATTGGATGCGAAAACACTGAAGGCCATCAAGCAATGGCGCTTTTATCCAGGTCAGGAAGGTTGGGTTGAAATTCCATTTAAATGGGATTTGAACGGTGAGCCTCAGGTCATGCCCACAACTCTTCGAAGAAGAGCACAAGTCAGCCAAAGCCCAAACGGCTAAGGCTGACCGTCAAAAAACAAATTTCAATTAGTCTTTGAACAGAGCTTTAGGAGACTTAGTTGAACCTTGAGTGCGGGAAGCGGATTTGCGCTTCTTGCCCATGTTCTTGTCACGACGAATACGCTTCAGTTCAGTTGCACGAGTTTTTGATGCCATTAGGACCTCCAGAAGGGAGCAGAGCTACCAAATCGGTACGGCCAAGTCAACCGAGTGCCGGGTTAAACTCTCGTTTTGCGGACTATTTTGGTAAGCGTAGTGCAAACCGAATTTAGGACCAATAAAACCCAGTCCAGCCGTGTAAAGATTCGCATCCTGCAAGTTGTCCCGCTGAAGACCCCAACGCAAAATCATCCAACGGTTCATATAGCTTTCCATCCCCGCCCCTAGAATCGGCTTCTCAAAAGAATTGTTGGCGGTGGTGATGACATCTCCCTTAAAGCGTACGAATTTCTTATAGTTGTAGCTAAATCCCAGGGCTGATTTCTGCTGCAATCTCAATCCTTCCGGGGTGTTGAGTGAAGGCGGAACCACATTTTCAAAGGCCACCGCCGCACCCAACTCGCGATTGGGAGCCCAAAGAAAGCCAATTTGCAAGTTGGTCTGATCATAAGTTTCTTCGTCCATCCGGTCATTTTGGTGGTTGATCCCAAATCCCAAGGAAAGACCTGGTCGCAAGAAGTTCGCGAACGAAAGCTTAAAGCTTCGGCCCAAAACATCGTTGGCCATGCCCTCGGGTCGACTGGTTTGCTGAACAAAGGAAAGAGCCGTTGGAACCACGGTTTCTTTCATATTTTCGGTCAAACTGATCGACAAATCCTGAGTTGCACCTCGTTGAGTCTGCTGAGAAGCCCCAAAGCCCGCCGTAAAGTAATAGCCATTTAAAAAAGCCAAAGCGGCAGGATTGCCATAAGGAGTTTCACTGGCTTCAACAGCTGCCAAACCAGTTCTTCCGGAAGCGGCAGAAACCGAGCCCACATAAGCTTGAGATTGAAGAGTCAGAAGAACCAGGAGCGCAACCAAGCATCGACGCATAAACTCCACCTCTTTTTGATTGGATCAATTCAAAAAGGCTAGCAGAGGTTGGATTTCGCAGACAATCTTTATCGACGAACACAGACGGTTAAATAAGCAGCACAAGGCATCTGTCCTGCGACTCCACAGCCGGCATTCATCCCCAAGCTGGGATTGGCTTCGAGCCCCGGAAAGAAGAACTCGTCATAAATTGGAGCTCCCGCCGAATAACAGGCGTTGTCGTCAAACTTAGGAACCACACATCGACGGGAGACATTGATGTCCCATTGATTGGCCGGAAGAAACCGGCGCAAAGCATGCAAAACGGCAGGCCGCGCTGGATACGAAGGATGATAAAGACCATCCTCCCGATTGATTGGATTGGTATCATTCAAATCAGCTGTGTAGGGCTCAAACGGACAAGTTTGGTAATACTGCTCTTCACAGTGAGAGACTTGTCCACTGATAAAGCGGCGATTCGAGGGGCAAGTTCCGTTGGGAAAGTAAGACGGATGAATCCCAAAACTTTCATTTTGAGAAGAAGCACAATAAGGACTGGTGACGGGAGCGGTCGGACAAGCGCCATTGATCATGGAAAAATGATTGGCTCGGTACATCGGTTTGAAACGATCCGCAGGTCGAACAATTTTGAATCGCATACTGCAATCCCAAGCTGTCCCTTGAACCGGATAACCCGTTTTTAAATCATACTCTTCAATTTGAACCAAGGAATCCGAAGGCGGATACTGAGTGGTGCGCAAGCGAGGATTGGTCACTCCAAAGCGCACTCGATATCCTTTTCCATAAGCGAATCGTGGATCCGATCCCGGACCTGCCAATTCGTTGGAAGTGGCGGTCTGACCTTCGGGCGCAGGCATCAAAAAGCCCAGAGTCAGAAAGCTGGAATCATAATTCGCTCGAAGCGCCGAATCCTGAGCGCCATAAGACGAAGGCACGACCAAGCTGGTTTCCAAAAATCGATCCTGAAATTCCACAGCTTCTGGAAAATGGCTCAAGACTTCACCTGGAGAGCGAACAAAAGCGGCGGCAATCGCTTCCGACGAAACCGCAGGCATGAAATTCATTGTTGGCGAGTCATCACCCGAAGGCATCGCCATCAAATCAATTTTGGGCGAGTTGGTCTTGCGAAAGGAAATCTGCAATTGCGCGTTCTTCACCGAAGGGAGATTCATCAAAGTCTCTTTGAGCTTTTGCGAACGAATAGCTTCCGTGTAAGTCGGAGCAACTTTGTTCCACTCATCGATAAAATTTTGAGTCAATTGCAAACCTGAAGGACGAATGCCCATGGTGGCCGTCGGAACATCAGGCGGATTTTCAAAAGCTCCCACTTTCCAGGAAAAGTAGGGACCTGAAGAACCGTTGATCGGACAAGTCATGTGAGCAATTTGATTGGCGGAAATATCAAACGGGAAAGGAAGCTTCTCCAGTCGAGTGTCCAATGAGGCTGAGTCCACTTCGCCAACGATTTCTTCGTTTTCGAATCCAGCTTTGCCGCAATTCTGAAAAAGAATCACCATCGATACCATCGCGATGATTCCAATGCCCCAACGGTTCATGCTTCCCCCGTCACCTTGACCCATGCATGTGTCATCTTGAGAATAACAGACAGTGACAATATCCGCCAAAAGTTCTGATGGAATGCTCTCCTTTCATCTCGGATTGAGACACTTTCTTTTGCACTTGCCTCAGGACCAAGGTTTTGAGACAAATTTTGCCGTATGACGAAGGTGAAAAAAGCAATTATTCCAGCAGCAGGTCTAGGAACTCGATTTCTTCCGGCAACCAAAACGGTTCCCAAGGAAATGCTCACCATCGTCGATGCACCGATTATTTTTTATGTCGTCGAAGAAGCGGTGAAAGCTGGAATTGAAGACATCGTTCTGATTCAAGGGCGCGGAAAAACAGCCATCGAAGATTTTTTTGATACTTCTTACGAACTGGAAGACAAACTTCAAAAAGATGGCAAATTGAATCTCCTTGAAAGAATCATTCACATCCGGGAAATGGCCAATATCATCAGCATTCGCCAAAAGCACCCATTGGGACTGGGGCACGCCGTACTCTGTGGCGAGAAAGTCATCGGGAACTCTCCTTTTGCTGTGCTTTTGGGGGATGAAATTGTCGTCTCTCAAGACCATCAACCCTGCACGACGGCTCAGCTGGCTTCTCTGTACAATGAAACCAATTCGACAACTGTGGCTGTCATGGAAGTCGCGGACTCGGAAGTTTCAAAGTATGGGATTGCCGACGTCACTGAAATTCGCGACGGCTGCTTTCGTGTGAAAGGTTTTGTCGAAAAACCGCGCCTGGAAAAGGCTCCTAGTCGTTGGGCTTTGCCGGGGCGATATGTGTTTTCTCCAGATATTTTTTCCTACTTGAAAAATGCCACTCCCGGTGTTTTGGGCGAAATCCAATTGACCGATTCCATGAATGAACTGGCGCGCGAAGGCCAAGTCTTTGCCAGCAAGCTGACCTCCAAACGCTTTGATGCTGGGGATAAGCTCGGCTATCTCAAAGCCAATATCGAGTTGGGATTGACACACCCCGAAGTGAAGGACGATCTTAGAAAGTATATTCTCAGCTTGAGTTCCACACTGTAGAGGCAATTGACATGAAATTTTCTTTTTTTATCGCCTTGTTTTGGGCCTCGCTTTCATTTGCGGCCATTCCAAAAACCCAATTGATTCTTCAGCGTCTTTCCGAAAATGCTGGTAGCGGCGTCTATCAAATTGATCAGGAAGTTCAATTTTCTAACGGTCAGGACAATTTGGTGCTGCGAGAAACTTGGATGATCGACAATGAAAACAATATGAAGTTGATCGTCACTGGCGCCAAAGAACTCAAAGACCAGGTGGCCTTTTCCATTCAAGTGACCAATGGACAACACTCAGTCACGAAGAAAAATACAACCGAAGATTTTATTGAGCGCTATTTTCACATTCGCTCCGCTCAAAGCTGGGCGCAAACTCTGACTCAGCTCAAACTGATTCCAACCAATGCTTTGAATCGCAAACCACTGCGCTCAATCAAGGACACAGAATATCAGCCGGAAAACTTTGTTCGCTTGGCTCGCTCTGGCGGAGTGATCGCTTATGCATTCGGCGGCTTGCCGACCCAGGAAATGGAGCCGCCAGGATTTTGGATCGAGCAAGACCAATTTGTCTTGAGAAAATTTCGTCTTCCTTCGCAAGTCGAAGTTGTCGCTGACCGCCTCAGTGCTTATGCTCGCTCCTTGAATTTTCCTCGCACTCGGACTGTTCGTTGGGGCTCCAATCAAGTTTCCATTCAAACCATTTCAGTGACACCTAAAAGCAAAGAGAATTTCGCAGCTTTTGGTCTCAAGGGTCCTGTGAAAATGGAGGCTCTGAACAACCAACAAGCCGCCCCTGTGGTTGACGAATTTTATCGAAGGTTCCGCTAGTGACTGACTACTGGAGTGTCGCCGTTGACGCTCCCTTGAGCGAACCACTGACTTATATCGCTCCAAGGGATCTGTCCGAGCAATTAAAGCGAGGTCTGCTGGTCAATGTTCCTTTGGGAAAAAGGAATGTCAAAGGACTGCTATTAGCTCCTGCCGATAAGATCCCCCAAGTCGAATTGAAGTCGATTCAGACCGTCGACATGGAATACCCGAGTTTGCCCGAGTATTTTTTGAAATGGATCGAGTGGCTTTCGCAATATTATCTGCATCCCGTGGGCCATGTCGCCTCCAGTGCTTATCCACCTTTGCGGAAAACAGACAAACAGAGAAAATCCAATCGACCGCCGGTCGTTCCTTCTCTCGAGAATTTGCAACCACCCGTTTTGACCCCTGAACAGTCCCAGGTTTTTGAAGATATTCAGAAATCCCAAGGGTTTTCCACACATCTTCTCTTTGGAGTCACGGGTTCTGGAAAAACCGAAGTTTATTTGCGACTTTTACAAGAAGCTTTGGACCGGGGCCAACAAGGAATTGTTTTGGTTCCGGAAATTTCCCTGACTCCGCAATTGATTCATCGATTCGCCGAGCGCTTTGGCAATGAAATTGCCGTTTTGCACTCGCAACTGACCGATCGCGAACGCACCAATCAGTGGTGGGAGATGGTCGAGGGTCGCAAAAGAATTTTGATTGGCGCCAGATCTGCTCTTTTTTGTCCACTTCCGAATCTGGGTCTGATCATCGTCGACGAAGAACATGAGCCAAGTTACAAACAAGAAGAAAAACTGAAATATCACGGACGAGATGCGGCTGTGATGCTCGGAAAGTTTGCCAATTGCCCGGTGATTTTAGGCTCGGCCACCCCCAGCTTGGAGTCTTGGAAAAACGCTCAAGAAGGCAAATACAAACTGCACAAAATGGCCAGCCGTGTGAAAGACCGCGCCCTTCCCACAGTCGAAATTTTAGATTTGCGCAAACAAGAGAAGGATCCGGCCCTTCCTTTCTGGCTGACTCCCACTTTGTTTGAGGCCATGCAGGCCTCACTGCAAAAAGAAGAACAGGTGGCTCTCTTTCTCAATCGGCGCGGAATGGCCCAAGTCGTTCTGTGTCCGGGTTGTGGTTACACACACGAGTGCCCGAACTGTGATATTTCGCTGACCCTGCACGGTCGCCATCACTTGGTATGCCACTATTGCGATTTCCATGAACCCTTCCGCTTGGACTGCCCGTCTTGCAAAGAAGGCGAAATGACACCTGTCGGATTGGGAACCGAGCTCGTCGAAACGGAAATTCAAAAGTTGTTTCCCGAAGCAAAATTGGCTCGAGCCGACCGTGACGAAATTCAAAATCGCCAGGATTTGGAAGATTTGGTCCGCGATATGGAAAGCGGAGAAACCGATATTTTAATTGGCACACAAATGATTGCCAAAGGGTTGGATTTTCCCAAGCTGAATTTGGTTGGATTGATTTTGGCCGATGTGGGTTTCAATCTTCCCGACTTCCGGGCCACGGAACGAAGTTTTCAATTGATCACTCAGGTCAGTGGTCGCGCCGGTCGACATGTGAAAGAAGGAGAGAGTCCAGGACGAGTCATCGTCCAGACTTACAATCCCGATCACCCCAGTTTGATTTTCGCTCAAACTCATGACTTTGTTTCATTTGCCGAACAAGAGCTGGAACATCGAAGGCCACTTAACTATCCGCCATTTGGCAAACTGGTTTCATTTCGAATTCAAGGAACACAATTGACTCGCGTTCAGGAGGGGGCTCGACTTTTATCCAAGCGAGGCCAACAGCTGAAAATGAAAAGTCCAGCCTATGAAGGCATCGAGGTCCTGGGGCCGGCAGAAGCCCCGCTGGCAAAGCTTCGCGGGCAATTTCGCTATCATTTACTGATCAAAGGCAAAGACCACAAAAGTTTGAATTTCTTCTGTCTGCAGGTCTTGGGCGACCAGAAATGGCTGCCACCTGGGGTGAGAGTCAGCGCCGATGTTGACCCACTCAATCTTCTCTAACACAATATATTTATATGAACCAAGTTGCCTGTCCACGATGTGGAAATCCGACCAACCAGTTGCGTCCCGTAGACGGGGCCATCATCGCCAAGCTGCGCGAGTCCGGATCGGCCGAAGTTTTCCCCAGCCAAGTGTGTGGCAATTGTTTAGCCCAGCTTTCCTCTGCAGGGAGCGGCAGTGTTTTGTTGGCTCGAGAAAAAGCTCGAGAGCACAGGAAAATGATGCTCTGGAAGAGCCGAGTGAATTTGATCAAAAAAGCCCGTGGATACATGAACAATAAAATGTATTCCGACGCCGCCGTGGCTTACGAAAAGTACATCAAGGTTCTCGAAGTCGTTTTCGATTCCAAGCAAGGTGATTTGACACCCGAACACTTCAAAGATTCAGCGCGAACTCAGGAACTCACGGTCGTCGCCTCGGTCTACTGGGATTTGTTGAGAATTTACGACACCAACTCCAAATACGCTGAACGACAAAATGGCGCAGCTAAAAAGCTGGCTCAGTTTCTGCGATTCACTCCGATTTATCCGGACATCATTCGCAAGGCCGAATACTTTCAAAGAACAGCAAAAAATCCATCAGCGATTAAGACCTTCTTGAAATTGGCTTCTGAAAGCAAGGGACGCTGTTTTATTGCAACGGCAGCTTTTCAATATCACTCGCCCGAAGTTCAAATTCTGACAGAGTTTCGAGATTCTCATCTAATGAAAAGCCAGTGGGGAAAAGTTTTTGTCGAAGCTTATTATCTTTTGTCTCCTGCTTTTGCTCAGATTTTGGACAAATACAGCTTTTTAAGGCCTCCAGTTCAACGAGGACTGCGCCTGATCATCGGACTTCTGCCTCCGACGCGGCTTTCCGCTTCCCGTCAAAAGTCTTAGACCTTGCAAGTCACGAAAGCCTTTTGTGAAAATGGCTTTCTATGCAAACGACTTCTCGCAAATCGAACCATCTCTATGATTACGCAATTATTGGCAGTGGCCTCACTGGTTTGGCTGTCGCCAATGCTTTGAGCCGCATCACCAGCAATCTGATTTTGATTGAAAGTGCTGACACTTTTGGCGGACTCAATCGCTCCATTCAAACTCCGTTTGGAGCCATGAACAATGGACTTCGCTATTTGCCTGAAACAGAATTGTCGCAAAAAGCCGTGGCCTTTCTGGAAATGCTTTTGATGACGTCATTGAATCCCGAAGTTCAAGATGCCCCGCCAATGACTTATGAAGCTGGTGGCCTGAGGCCATTTGTCGGATTCGGCAACAATCCTCCACCATTTTACGACGAGATTTCTTATTTCACTCAGCCTCGTTCTTTGAAAACAAAATTGGAAGCCCATGAGTGGACTCAAGTTCTCTACAGTCAATTCACTGGCGAGTTTTTGCCCAAGTCGTACGTGACGAAATTTCACCAAGAAGGCGAACGAATCACATCTCTGACAGTCAACGGTCAGAAGACGATTCAAGCTCTGAATTTCATTTACTGCGGACCTGTGAAATCCTTGAAGACCTTGCTTCCGGAAGGAGCTTTGAACTCTCGGGCCATGGCCAAGTTGTCAAAAAATGAGTACTGGACAGCTGTTGGCGTCGATCTCTTGCACAATCACCAAGTCACAGACTTGAAGAGCATTCACGTTCTCAATGGCACGACTCAAGACGAAATCGGACCTTGTGTGGGAATGTTTCAAACTCCGGCAGAAGTGAACGGAGAAACTTTGCAGTACTCGCAGTGGCTCACCTTCTTGGAAGATCAAGAAGCGGAAGACACCGAGGTGGTGGGTGCGGCTTTGAAAAAAATCAAACGTCAGATCAAACGCGCTTATCCGAACGCTCTTGAGAATCTCAAATTTGAAAGAATTTTGGTGGTTCCTTCCTTCTCAGGAAATGGCGACTTGAAGCTTTCAGGCAATCAAACCCTGCCGGGATTGGAAAATTTCTGGGTGGGTTCCGCGCAAATGAATCCTCAGAAAAATCTTTTGGGAGCTTTGCTGCAGGCTGAACTGATCACCAGTGCTTTGGGTTGTCACCCGATGGGGCCACAAATTCAAAGTTCAGAGACGCTTTCTCCAAACCCCTAGTTTCAAATCATCTCTCAGGGGAATTCCGAACCTTTCATTTCCATAAAAGAAAGGCCGGACTTCTCCAGTCGATTGATAACCACGCCGCTCATACCATGCAATGAGCTCCTGACGAATTGTGATCACTGTCATTTCCATCCACTGGCATCCGAGTTCTTGGCGAGCAAACTCTTCAGCTGCTATTAAAAATTTTTTGCCGATTCCTTTGCCTTGCAAAACAGGTTGAACTGCAAACATTCCAAAATAGCAGGTTCGATCGTCTTTTTTTTCGACTTCGGCAGAAGCAAAAAGTTTCCCTTGGTCTTCTGCCAGCAAAATCCAATGATTCGGAGTGAGGATCAGATCGGCAATCGCTTCAGAATCGGTTCTCTGACCTTCCAAAAAACCGGCCTCCGTGGTCCACCCAACCCGGCTGCTATCGCCGCGGTATGCGGAATTCACCAAGCTTGCGATTTTTGCGGCATCTTCCGGACGAGCTTTGCGAAGAACGAAATTTTCTTTTTGATCCATCATGAGAAAGCTTTTATCACATCCGACTTGTGATAGGATCGCCAAAATTTTGCTGGAGGCATTTCCATGGCAGGTCGCTGGATTCTGACTTTGATGATCGTCTTTTCATTAGGGATGGCTGGTCTTTTTTATTGGGCATTGACCAAAGCCCCTGAGTACAAAGAACTGGTCGTCAGCCAAATGAAGACCGAGTTCCAAGATTATTGTCGCACGATTCTCAAAATCGAAAATCTCAAGGTCGCCGAGATGGGGGACTCTTCCTATTTCGTGAATACACAAGCGGATTGGAAATTCGATCTGCACGACAAAACTTTGGTGGTTACTTCCCCCACTCCGGCAGCCGATTCAGGCTCTCAACCACTTCCGGCCGAGCAATTGGAATCAGCTCGCAAAAGTGTGGAAACTACGGTTTGGACTTGGCTCGATGACAAATTCAAATCTCGAAAAGACCTCAAACTCGAAGTTCGTTTTGCCAACGAGCCCGCTGCCAAATGAGTCTCATAATTCTTATTTAACCTCGTATTTTCAAATAGATAGGTCACTTCTTGGGGCCCTTGAGTCAAGCTGCCCCTCTGTCGCCATTGGCCTCCCAAAGGAATATGTTGCCTCAGAGCGAAAAAACATGTTACCTGACCCACACTATTACTCACTTCCCGATATTAACTGGTCTCCATAAGTGAGAATTTACCAGCCTCCATGCTGGTCACTGTCGGGAAGGTGGCTTAACCAGAAAGGAACACACATGGCAAACGTGACCATGAAAGAAATGCTCGACGCTGGCGTCCACTTTGGACATCAAACACAGCGTTGGAATCCAAAAATGAAATCTTACGTCTACACTGCTCGCGGAGGCATTCATATTATTGACCTCCAAAAGACAGTTGTTCGTGCAAACAAAGCAGCAGAGTTCGTTAAGAAAATCGCTGCTGACGGTGGAAGCCTGATCTTTGTTGGTACAAAGAAACAAGCTATCGAACCTATCGAAGAAGCTGCAAAAAAATGCGGTCAGTACTATGTGACAAAGCGCTGGTTGGGCGGAATGCTCACAAACTTTGAAACCATCAAGGCTTCTATCGATCGTCTGCGCAAGATCGACCAAATGAAAGAAAAAGGCGAGATCGAGTTCTACACAAAGAAAGAACGCGCTCAGATCGAAAAAGAATATCTCCGCCTCTCTGAATACCTCAATGGTATCCGTGATATGAAGAACTCTCCAGCAGCCATGTTTGTTGTTGATTTGCCGAAGGAACACATTGCGGTTGCTGAAGCAAAGCGCTTGGGCATCCCAGTTGTTGCAATTGCTGATACCAACTCTGATCCTGAGAGCATCGAATATCCGATCCCAGGAAACGACGATGCGATCCGTTCAATCAAGTTGTTCGCGAATCTCGTTGCTGACGCTTACCTCGAAGGCGCGAAAGAGTTCGAAGCAAAACTCCGCACTCAAACTGACAAAGCTTCTGACTTGGTGAAAGAAAAAGAAGGCGCGAAAGAAGCGGCTCCAGCTGCTCCTGAGAAAAAAGGCCGTGCTCCTCGTGGCGCGAAACCTGCCGCTGAGAAAAAAGGCGAAGGCCCAGCAGTTGTTAAAGTTGCTAAACAGCGCAAGCTTGTTGCAGCCGGAATGGCTGAAGTTGTCGAGATCCAAGCTGAACTCGAAAACAAAGAAGACTCTTCAGACGAATCTTCTGAAGGTTAATTTTCAAGGGGGCGGATTCCAAGCCCCCTTTTCTTTTTCTGACTCTATATACTTTTGAAGGAGCATATCATGTCTATCTCTGCGTCTATGGTTCGCGATCTGCGCGAAAAAACAAGTGCTGGAATGTTGGATTGCAAAAAAGCTTTGGAAGAAACCAAAGGTGATTTTGAAGCAGCCGTTGAGTGGCTTCGCAAAAAAGGTCTTTCTTCTGCTGCAAAAAAAGCAGACCGTTTGGCTTCTGAAGGAATGGTCACTTCTTTTGTCTCTGGCAAAACTGGTGTTCTGGTTGAAGTGAACTCTGAAACAGATTTCGTTGCAAAAAACGATCAATTCAAAACTTTCGTCAAAGACGTTGCAACTTTGGTTGCCACTAAAAATCCTGCTGATGTTGCTGTGTTGATGGATATGCCATCTGCATCTGGCGCAAAAGTTGGTGATGTTTTGAATGAAACAATCGCACGTATCGGTGAAAATCTCGTGATCCGTCGCTTCGAGCGCTACGAAAGCACTGGAATGGTTCACACTTACATCCACGGCGATGGCAAAATCGGCGTGATGGTTGAACTTTCAACTGCTTCTACAGACGAAGCTGTGAAGACTTTCGCAAATGACGTTTGCTTGCACATTGCTGCTATGAATCCTTTGGCTTTGTCTCCAGATCAAGTTCCTGCTGCCATCGTTGAAAAAGAGCGTGAGATCTTGAAAGCGAAAGCTTTGGAGCAAGGCAAAAAGCCTGAAATGCTCGATAAGATCGTTGGCGGCCAAATCAACAAGTTCTTGGCTGAGAGCTGCTTGTTGGAACAAGCTTTTGTTAAGAATCCAGATCAAAAAGTGAAGGATTACATGGCAGAAGCCGGCAAAAAAGCTGGTGAGTCATTCTCTATCAAACGTTTTGTCCGTTTCGAATTGGGCGAAGGACTTCAAAAGAAAGCAAATAACTTTGCTGAAGAAGTTGCTGCTCAGACAAAAGGTCACTAAGCTTTTTGATAGAAAAGAGAGGCTCCCTTGGCAGCAAAGTATAAACGCATTCTTTTGAAATTGAGTGGAGAGGCCCTCGCTGGAAAGCAGGGCACCGGAATCAACACCACTGTGATCCAACAGATCGCGAAGGATGTTGCCGAAGCTCTTCAACAAAAAGTTCAAATTGGAATCGTTATTGGCGGTGGCAATATTTTTCGAGGTGTTGCCGCCTCTGCCGAAGGAATGGATCGCGCCAGCTCCGACTACATGGGAATGCTGGCGACAGTGATCAATTCTCTGGCCCTTCAGGACGCTCTCGAGAAAGAGGGCGTTCCGACTCGAGTGCAAACGGCCATTGCCATGGCTGAAATTGCCGAACCTTACATTCGCCGTCGCGCCATTCGTCACCTTGAAAAAGGACGCGTGGTGATCTTTGGAGCGGGCACTGGAAATCCTTATTTCACGACGGACACCGCTGCCGCTTTGCGAGCGATGGAAATCAATGCCGATATTCTGATGAAGGCCACCAAGGTCGACGGAATTTACGACAAAGATCCAATGAAAAACACCGACGCCGTCAAATTCGAGCACATCAGCTACATTGATGTTCTCAACCGTGGACTCAAAGTCATGGATTTGACTGCAGTCAGCCTTTGCATGGACAACAAATTACCAATCATGAGTTTTGACCTCACCAAGGCAGGCAACATTCTTCGTGCCATCGTCGGTGAGAAAATCGGAACCATTGTTCATTAAACTCTGGGACGGAGGACAACATGATCGCCGACGCTAAGAAAAAAGCCCAAGATAAAATGGAAAAGTCTCTTCAGGCTTTGCAAAACGAACTGAAGAAAATCAGAACGGGCCGAGCTCAAGTCTCCATGCTCGACAATATCAAAGTGAATTACTACGGAAACCCCTCACCTTTGAATCAGGTGGCGGCGATTTCTACTCCCGATGCTAAATCTTTCCTGATTGCTCCTTGGGAAGCTTCCATCCTGAAGGAAATCGAACAGTCGATCATCAAGAGCGATATCGGCATGACTCCGATGAATGATGGAAAAGTCATTCGCTTGAAAGTTCCTGATCTCACAGAAGAGCGTCGTAAAGACCTGGTGAAGCAGACCAAGAAAATCGTGGAAGAAGCTCGCGTCGCCATCCGCATGGCTCGCCGAGATGCCAACGAAGAAGTTAAAAAAGCTCTTAAAGACAAAGCCATCAGCGAAGATGAGTCTAAGAAATCTGAAACTGAAGTCCAAAAACTGACTGACGACTACATCAAGAAAGTAGATGCGATCTCTGATGAAAAAGAGAAAAGCATCATGACAATCTAAAGTCATGACTTTGCCAAAGCATGTTGCGATCATCATGGATGGAAACGGAAGGTGGGCTCAGCTTCGTGGCAAGCCTCGTACCTACGGCCATATCAAAGGTGCTCGCGTCGCTCGCCAGATCATCACGGCTTGCGCTGAAAAGGGTCTGGAAAATCTGACGCTGTATGCTTTCTCGAGCGAAAATTGGCTTCGCCCTTCGACAGAAGTTTTTTTTCTTATGAACTTGCTCCGTCGTTATTTGAAAAAAGAAACGGCGACTCTCATCAAACAAAACATTCGCTTTTCGACGATTGGTGATCTCGCCAAACTTCCAAAAGATGTCCTTGAGGCCATCCGCTATGCTCGTGAAGCCACGGCCGGCAACACCGGAATGAATCTGGTATTTGCGATCAGCTATGGCTCTCGCCAGGAAATTGCCGAAGGCATGAAGGCCATTGCCCGTCAGGTTTTACAGGGCGATCTGGCCATTGAGAGTATTGATGAGTCCACTATTGATTCGGCCCTCAGCACTCATGGAACACCAGATCCAGATTTGATTATTCGAACCAGCGGCGAACATCGCTTGTCGAATTTTCTCTTGTGGCAGGCTGCTTACGCCGAGTTTTATTTCTGTGAAACTTTGTGGCCAGATTTTTCAAGAGAAGATCTCGACATTGCATTGTTGAACTATTTCAAACGCGAACGCAGGTTCGGGGCTGTGAGCCATCATGAAAACGCTCATCACTAGAGCACTCTCCGCAATCGTTGCCATTCTTGGCGTGGTC